>Ga0181537_10001029_pt1 | contig 26086 bp, 28 predicted proteins | sample PEATcosm2014_Bin_39_FD_119765 | JGI IMG/M metagenome (GOLD analysis project Ga0181537, IMG submission 119765) | Peatland microbial communities from MTU Mesocosm Facility, Houghton, MI, USA - PEATcosm2014_Bin23_10_metaG | ecosystem: Environmental > Terrestrial > Soil > Wetlands > Peat | place...
CGAAGCGGCAGGGTGAGGTGGGTGTCGGCGAGCGCTCGGGAATCCCCCACCTCACCCCAGCCCTCACCGCCCCCAAGGGCGGAGAGGGAGTCCGCCAGGGCGCAGCGCAGAGAATTAGAGATATGAGGCGGCATCAGGTGGGGCGCGGCGTGTAGCGGAAGGCGAGCAGCAAGCGGGTCACGTCATGGTCGCAATCGTCTGGCGGGGCGGCGCGACCGGTGAGCCAGTCGAAGATGTCGGGGTCCGGCTGGTCGAGCAACGCCTCGTAGCGGTCGAGCTGCGCCTCGTCAAAACCGGCGAGGTGCTGATCGGCAAACGAGCCGAGGATCAGATCGGCCTCGCGCGTGCCGCGGTGCCACGAGCGAAATAGCAGCCGCTTGCGGCGGGGATCGGGCAGATGTGTCATGGTCTGGCTTGGCTCGCGGTAAGATATAGTCTGTTGCGCGCGTCGCGTCAGCCGGCGACGGCGAATGGCGGATACCCAATAAGTTGCGCCCTGCCCTTCTCGACAGGCTTTTCGCGCCGGTGACGACGCTCCCCGGCATCGGACCGCAGCTCGGCAAGCTGGTCGAGCGCGCCGCCGGGAGTTTGATCGTCGACCTGCTATGGCATCTGCCGAGCGGCTTTGTCGACCGTCGCGCCGCGCCCTCGGTCACCGCGCTGGAAGACGGCAGCATCGTAACGCTGAAGCTCAAAGTCGAGCGCCACGAACCGGGTATGGGCCGCCGCCCTTATCGAATCATCTGCTATGACGGGACCGGATTCATCACGCTCGTATATTTCAACGTCAAAGGCGATTACCTGCAGCGCCTGCTGCCGGTCGGGGCCGAGCGGATCGTCAGCGGCAAGGTCGAGTTTTATGTCGGCATTCCCCAGATCGCCCATCCCGACTATGTCGTCACGGCTGAGGAAGCCGAGCGGATCAAGGCCATCGAGCCGACCTATCCGCTGACCGCGGGCCTGCCGCCGCGCGTGCTGCAGCGCGCGGTTGCCTCGGCGCTGGAGCGGGCCCCCGCGCTGCCGGAATGGATCGACGGCCCGTTGCGCCAACAGCGCCAATGGCCGAGCTGGAACGAGGCCATCGCCGCGGTCCACACACCGCAGAGCGAGGCCGACCTGGCGCCCGCCACCCCGGTGCGCGAGCGGCTGGCGTATGACGAAATCTTCGCCAGCCAGCTCGCGGTCGCGCTGGTGCGGGCGCGACGCAAGCGGCGCGCGGGGCGCGCGACCGTAGGCACCGGCGCGCTGGCGAAGATCGTGGAAGCCGGGTTCGGTTTTGGCCTGACATCATCGCAACGCCTGGCGATCGCCGAGATCGCCGCCGATATGAAAGCGCCGCAACAGATGATGCGGCTGCTGCAAGGCGATGTCGGCAGCGGCAAGACCGTCGTCGCGTTGCTGGCGATGCTGATCGCGGTCGAGAGCGGCGCGCAGGCGGCATTGATGGCACCGACCGAGGTGCTCGCCCGCCAGCACCACGCCACGTTGCGGCGGCTCGCCGCCCCGGCCGGGATCGAGGTCACGCTGCTGACCGGCCGCGAAAAGGGCAAGCCGCGCGACGCATTGCTGGCGAGCCTCGCCTCGGGGTTCACGCCGATCGTCGTCGGCACCCACGCGCTGTTGACGGCCGATGTCGTCTTCCGCGATCTCGCGCTCGCGGTGATCGACGAGCAGCATCGCTTTGGTGTTGAGCAGCGCCTGGCGTTGAGCGAAAAGGGCAATGGCAGCGACACGCTGCTGATGAGTGCGACGCCGATCCCGCGCACCTTGATGATGACGGTCTACGGCGATCTCGACACGTCGCGGCTGGTCGAGAAGCCGCCGGGCCGTCAGCCGATCGCGACCAGGGCGATGCCGCTCGAACGCTACGAGGAGGTTGTCGAGGCGGTGGCGCGCGCGATCGGGCGCGGCGCCAAGGCCTATTGGATCTGCCCGATGGTCGAGGAAAGCGAGGACACCGACCTCGCTGCCGCCGAGGAGCGGCACCGCATCTTGGCGGCGATGCCCGCCTTTCGCGGCCGCGCGGGGCTGGTGCACGGCCGGATGAAAAGCGCCGAGAAGGACCGCGCGATGGCCGATTTCGCGGGCGACGGCGCGGATCTGCTGGTCGCGACGACGGTCATCGAAGTCGGCATCGACGTGCCGGAGGCGACGATCATGGTCGTCGAGCACGCCGAGCGGTTTGGCCTGGCGCAGCTCCACCAACTGCGCGGGCGGATTGGCCGCGGCAGCGAAGCCTCGACGTGCCTGTTGCTCTACCAGAACCCGCTCGGCGCGGTCGCCCGCGAGCGCATCTCGATCCTGCGCGAGACCGAAGACGGGTTTCGCATCGCCGAGGAGGATTTGCGGCTGCGCGGCGGCGGTGAGGTGCTCGGTACCAAGCAAAGCGGCCTGCCGGCGCTGCGCCTCGCCGACCTCGCGGCGCACGAAAAGCTGATCGCCGTCGCGCACGATGACGCGCGGCTGGTGCTGACCCGCGACCCGACGCTCGAAACCCCGCGCGGCGCGGCGCTGCGGACACTGCTTTATTTGTTCCAGCGCGACGAGGCGGTGCAGTACCTGCGCGCCGGCTAGCGCTTTGTTCAGATATAGCCGGTAGAGGGGTCGAACGACGTTCCGTCGGTCAACAGGCCGGCGCCGGGGACGAAGTTCACCTCGAGACGGATGCCGTCGGGGTCTTCGAACAGCACGTAGTAATAGCCCGGCGCCCAGTTGCCCTCTTCGGGCCCGCGAATGATCGTTGCTTCCATCTCCTTGAGGACGGCGGCGCAGCGGTCGACGTCCTCGCGCGAGCGGGCGCGCAGGCACAGATGATGGAGGCCGACGCGCTGCTGCACAAAGCGCTCGGTTGCCAGCGCCGGGTCGCAGGGTTCGATGCCGATCGCAGTGCGAGCGCCGACGCAATAGAAGAGCTTGTCGCCATCAAAGACCGGTTTCATGCCGAATTCGGGGAGCAGCCTGCCGTAAAAGGCGCGGGCGAGGTCGAAGCGGCTCACCGTCAGGATGACGTGCGCCATACCGTTGATCTCGATCGTCATCGCCCGCGCCTCCGCTCTCGGTCCTAAGCCGCCGCGCTGTATTTGCCGCGGCCAAAGACGCGGTCCATCGCGTCGGCAGCGGCCTGGTCGAATTGGGTGACCTTGCCGCGCACATCGTCGACCGCGGCCAGCGCCTTTACGATCGCCGGGCGGGCGGCGATGCCGGCGACCCAGGCCATGATCTTCGGATATTCGGCCTCGACCTCCTTGCCGAGAAACATGCCGGTCGCGCGCAGCCACGGGAAGGTCGCGATGTCGGCGATCGAATACTCGGCGCCACCGAGGTAGGGCGACTCGCTGAGCCGGCGCTCGATGATATCGAGCGTGCGCCGCACCTGGGTGCGGTAGCGGTCGAGCGCGTAGTCGTTGCCTTGCGGCGCGAACCGCCAGAAATGCACGTATTGGCCGAACATCGGGCCGACCGCCGTCATCTGCACCATTATCCATTGCAGCGCGTCGTAGCGGGCGGCGCCGTCTTTCGCGAGGAACTTGCCGGTCTTGTCGGCGAGATATTGCAGGATCGCGCCCGACTCGAAGATCGTGTAAGGCTTGCCGCCCGGCCCGTCGCTGTCGACGATCACCGGCACCTTGGCGTTGGGATTGAGCTTGAGGAATTCGGGGCTGAACTGCGCCTCGCCAAACACGTCGACCGGGTGCACGGTGTAGGGGAGGCCCATCTCCTCAAGCGCGATGTAGATTTTGACGACGTTCGGGCTACCCATCGCATAAAGATCGATCATCGGAATTCTCCTGTCGAAAAGTTTCCGGCGAAAGTTTCCGGGGAACGTGGCACGCCGACGCAGGCGATGCCATGTTGGTGCTGCGATTTGGTGACAATAGCGGGAGCGCGGCGATGGCGCACGCGTGGGATGCCCAGCACTATCTGCGTTTCGCCGACGCGCGCACCCTGCCGGCGACCGATCTTTTATCGCGGATTGGGCTGGCCGAGGCGCGGCGGGTCGTCGATCTCGGCTGCGGACCGGGCAACAGCACCGCGCCGCTCAAGGCGCGCTGGCCCGAAGCGGCGGTCACCGGCATCGATTCCTCGGAAGAACTGCTCGCGGCGGCAAGGCGGGATCATCCCGACATCGATTTCGCGCGAGGCGACATCGCCGGCTGGATGGCGGCGGAGCCCTGCGACGTGGTCTTCGCCAATGCATCGCTGCAATGGGTCGGCAGCCATGACCGGTTGATGCCACGCCTGTTCGATCAGGTCGCGCCGGGTGGCGTGCTGGCGGTGCAGATGCCGCGCAACCACGATTTCGCGACGCACCGGCTGATGCGACAGGTCGCCGCCGGGGGCGCCTGGCGCGACCGGCTGGCCGACGCGCGCGAGACGTCGCCGGTCAGGCCGCCCGAGTTTTATTACGATCTGCTGGCGCCGCGCGCGGCGGGCTTCATGATCTGGGAGACCAACTACATCCAGATCATGAACGGGGTCGAGGCCATCATCGCCTGGCTGCACGGCACCGGCCTCCGGCCGTTTCTGGCACGGCTGACCGCGGTCGAGAGGCCGGTCTTTCTCGACCGCTACGCCGCGCTGCTCGCCGAGGAATACAAGGCGCAGGCCGACGGCAAAATATTGCTCCCCTACCCGCGCCTGTTCTTTATCGCCATAAAGCCGGCTTGATGCGTCCGGCGATTTCACCGACCAGCCTTATTTTCGCGGCCACACAGCGTATATGCTTGTAATATACACCGATGATCGACTGGGAGCGCATCGAAGGGTTTGACTGGGATGACGGAAACCACCGCAAAAGCACCGACAAGCATGGTGTCAGCCAAAGCGAGGCCGAGCAGGTGTTCTTTAATGAGCCGCTGCTGGTTGTGCGGGACTTACGTCACAGCGGCGCCGAGCCGCGGTTTCATGCGCTCGGTCGAACGGATTTTGGCCGCCTCCTTCATGTTACCTTCACGCTCCGCCGCGACGGTCGTTTGATAAGACCGATTTCGGCGCGACCGATGCACCGCAAAGAAAGAGATCATTATGAGCAAGAGCCTTAGGCAGCGCCCCGCCTTTCGCGACGAGGCCGAGGAAAGGCAATTCTGGGAGAGTCACGGTTCGGACGGCTACGTCGATTGGAGCACCGCGGAACATGTGCGATTACCGAACCTGAAGCCGTCCACTCGGTCGATTTCATTGCGATTGCCGATATCGCTGCTCGAGCGCCTCAAGATCGAGGCCAACAAGCGCGATGTTCCGTATCAATCGCTGATCAAGACATGGCTTGCCGAAAAAGCCGGGGCGGCGTGATCACCGGGATCGCAGTGAGCGCTCCGCTGTAATTCCGATTCATAGCAGGCATCGACCGACTCCTTCCTTATCGCCACAAGGCTCCGAAAGGATTAAGTTCCCGGCCCCCAAAGTGGGAGACGTTTAATGTTGCAGATCGCCGACCGGATGCAGACGCTCGGCACCGAGACCGCGTTCGAGGTGCTGGCCCGCGCCAACGCGCTTGCCGCGCAGGGCAAGTCGATCATCAATCTCGGCATCGGCCAGCCCGATTTTGCGACGCCCGAGCACATCGTCGAGGCCGGGCGCAAGGCGCTCGCCGATGGGCATCACGGCTACACCCCGGCCAACGGCATTCCCGCGCTGCGCGAGGCGGTGTCCGCCGACCTGCTGCGCCGCCATCAGGTCGAGGTGTCGCCCGACGATGTGCTGATCGTGCCGGGCGGCAAGGTCACGATGTTCTTCGCGATCATGATCTTTGGCGAGCCCGGGGTCGAGATCATGTATCCGAACCCTGGCTTCCCGATCTACGAAAGCGTCATCCGCTTTTCCGGCGCGACGCCGGTGCCGATGCCGCTGCACGAGAATCGCGGCTTCTCGTTCAGCGCCGATGAGGTGCTGGCGAAAATCACGCCGCGCACCCGGCTGATCATCATCAACAGTCCGGCCAACCCGACAGGCGGCGTGGTGCCGAAAGCCGAGCTCGACCGACTGGTGAGCGGATTGCGCGACCACCCGCAAGTCGCGGTGATGAGCGACGAGATCTATGGCGAGATCGTCTATGACGGCGCCGAGCACCACAGCCTGCTGCGCTACCCGGAGATCCGCGACCGGGTGATCCTGCTGGATGGCTGGAGCAAGACCTATGCGATGACCGGCTGGCGGCTCGGCTATGGCGTCTGGCCGAAGCAGCTTTTCCCGCATGCCGAGCGGCTGGCGATCAACTGCCATTCCTGCGTCAACGCGGCGACGCAATTCGCTGGGATCGCGGCGTTGCAGGGACCGCGCGAGCCGGTCGAGCGCATGGTGCGCGCCTTTGCCGAGCGTCGCGAATTCATCGTCAAGGCGCTGAACTCGCTGCCGGGCATACGCTGTGCGACGCCGGGCGGCGCGTTTTACACGTTTCCCAACGTGGCCGGGACCGGCTACGACGCGAAGACGTTGCAGACCGAGTTGTTGGACCGGGCCGGCGTCGCGACGATCGCGGGCACCAGCTTTGGCGCGTTCGGCGAGGATTACATCCGGATTTCCTATGCCAACAGCCTCGAGGCGCTCGGCGAGGCGATCGAGCGGATCAGACGATTCCTCGGCAATCTGCCGCATAGTAGCGCCGCCTGACGGCATCGTTCCGCTGATTTGCCTAATATTTGGGCAATTTTGGGGGTGATTGCACGAGCCGCCCGCAGCATACGCCGCGTTAAGCGTCATGGTCGTACCGCGCGATGGCATGGGTTATGCTCAGGTTCATACGAACAGCCGAGCGTTCGGCATCGGGAGGTAGGCTCCAATGAAAAAGGTCGAGGCGATCATCAAGCCGTTCAAGCTCGATGAAGTTAAAGAGGCGCTGCACGAGGTCGGCATCAAGGGCATTACCGTTGTCGAGGCGAAAGGCTTCGGGCGGCAGAAGGGCCACACCGAGCTCTATCGCGGCGCCGAATACGTCGTCGATTTTCTGCCCAAGGTGAAAATCGAGGTCGTCATGGAGGATTCGATGGTCGAGCGGGCCGTCGAGGCGATCCAGCAATCGGCTCATACCGGCCGCATCGGCGACGGCAAGATCTTCATCTCGAGCATCGAGGAGGCGATCCGCATCCGTACCGGCGAGCGCGGCCCGGACGCGATCTGACGGAAATTGCCTTGGATGATTCCTTGCCGGCGTGCATTGCCCGCGGTGATCGTGTAAACGCCTGAGCCTCCAAGTCTTTAATCAACCAGCAGGAACGGGACGATGGCCGACGACATTCAAAAGGTGATGGATCTGTTGAAGGAGAACGAGGTCAAGTACGTTGACTTCCGCTTCACGGACCCGCGCGGCAAGTGGCAGCATCTGGCCCACCACATCCGCACAGTCACGGCCGATTTCCTGGCGGAAGGGCTGATGTTCGATGGCTCGTCGATCGCCGGGTGGAAGGCAATCAACGAGTCGGACATGCTGTTGAAGCCCGATTGCTCGACCGCGGTGATGGACCCGTTCGCGGCGCAGCCGTCGCTGATCATCTTTTGCGATGTGCACGAGCCGCTGACCGGGCTCCCCTACGCCCGCGACCCGCGCTCGATCGCCAAGAAGGCCGAAGCCTATCTCGCCTCGACCGGGATCGGCGACACCGCCTATTTCGGGCCGGAGGCCGAGTTCTTCGTGTTTGACGACGTGCGTTATGAATCGTCGATGAACACCGCCTCCTACACGATCGACAGCGATGAAGGGCCGTGGGTCACCAACAAGGTCTTCCCCGACGGCAATACCGGTCACCGCCCGCCGATCAAGGGCGGCTATTTCCCGGTGCCGCCGGTAGACGGCGCCTCTGATCTGCGCGCCGAGATGCTGTCGGTCATGTTCGACATGGGGCTCGCGGTCGAGAAGCATCACCACGAGGTCGCGCCCTCGCAGCACGAGCTTGGCGCGGAATTCAACACGCTGGTGCGCGCCGCCGACGGTATCCAGATTTACAAATACTGCGTGCACAACGTCGCCCATCAATACGGCAAGACGGCGACCTTCATGCCGAAGCCGATCAAGGGCGATAACGGCTCGGGCATGCATGTCCACCAGTCGATCTGGCGATCAGGCGGACCGACTTTCGCCGGCAATCTCTACGCCGATCTGTCCGAAACCGCGCTTTACTATATCGGCGGGATCATCAAGCACGCGAAGGCGATCAACGCCTTTACCAACCCGACGACCAACTCCTACAAGCGGTTGATCCCGGGCTTCGAGGCGCCGGTGCTGCTCGCTTACTCGGCGCGCAACCGCTCGGCCTCGTGCCGCATTCCGATCGCCTCGAGCCCCAAGGCAAAGCGCGTCGAAGTGCGTTTCCCCGACCCCGCCGCCAACCCTTATCTCGGCTTTGCTGCGATGCTGATGGCCGGGCTGGACGGCATCCAGAACAAGATCCATCCGGGCGACGCGATGGACAAGAATCTCTACGATTTGCCGCCGGAGGAACTCAAGGACGTCCCGACCGTCTGCGGCTCGCTACGCGAGGCGCTGGGCGCGCTCGAAGCCGACATGGCCTTCCTGGCCAAAGGCGACGTCTTCCCGCGCGACCAGATCGAAAGCTATATCGAGCTGAAATGGGAAGAGGTCTATGCCTTTGAGCACACGCCTCACCCGATCGAGTTCATGATGTACTATTCGGTCTGACCAACAAGGCGAGGCCGGGTTAAAACCCGGCCTCGCTCGTCAGAGCGCGTGCCTAATATTCGGGTTCGACATAAAGAAAATATGCCCACCCGTTGCTCGCTCCGCCCGAGCCACACGCCAACTCCCCAATGCAACGCCAGCGCAGGCGATACATTCGTTTTAGGGCGGTCCTTTTTGGGCGGCTCGTTCCGCTGGTCTCAGCACAGCACCTTTGGTTGCAGTACGCAGGTGATTGCGAAACCAATATCGTGACCAAGCGTGGGACTTGGCATGATTCTTGGTGCCTAGGCAGCGTGCTTGGACGGGGAGCCAGGCGAGAAAATTGTCGGGTCCGGACAAAACGTCGGGGGAATGGATAGATGAAAACGGTTTATCGGTTTGGTCGCTGCCTGGCCTTCGCCACGCTGCTCCTTGGCGGAAGCGCGCTGGCCGCGATGGCGCAGACGCCGCCGGCGGCGCCGGACGCGGCGGTCAAGCTGGATAGCGGCGATACCGCGTGGATGCTGACCTCGGTCGCGCTCGTCCTGATGATGACGATCCCCGGCCTCGCGCTGTTCTATGGCGGCATGGTCCGCAAGATGAACGTGCTCGCCACCGTGATGCAGAGCTTTATGGTGACGTGCCTGGTCACCGTGCTGTGGACGGTGTGCACCTACAGCATGTCGTTCACCGCCGGCACCCCCTATGTCGGTGGCATGAGCCGGTTTCTGCTGATGGGCATGACGATCGATTCGGTCAACGATCTGGCCAAGACGATCCCTGAATCGGTCTATATGTGCTTTCAGATGACCTTCGCGATCATCACCCCGGCGCTGATCTGCGGCGCGGTGGCGGATCGCATGAAATTTTCGGCGCTTATGTGGTTTGTCGGGCTGTGGGCGGTCGTCGTCTATGCGCCGATCGCGCATTGGGTCTGGGGTTCGGACGGGTTCCTCAATGCCGCGGGCGTGCTCGATTTTGCCGGCGGCACCGTCGTGCATATCAACTCGGGGGTCGCCGGGCTGATGTGCGCGCTGATGCTCGGCAAACGGCGCGGCTACCCCGTCGAGCCGATGCCGCCGCACAATCTGGTGCTCAGCATGATCGGCGCCTCGCTGCTCTGGGTCGGGTGGTTCGGCTTTAACGCCGGGTCGGCGGTGACGGCAGGCACCAGCGCCGGAATGGCGATGGCGGTCACCCAGATCGCGACCGCGACCGCCGCGCTGGCGTGGATGTTTGTCGAATGGGCGATCAAGGGTAAGCCAAGCGTGCTCGGCATCTGCTCCGGCGCGGTCGCCGGCCTGGTCGCAATCACGCCGGCATCCGGCTTTGTCGACCCGCGCGGCGCCCTGATCATCGGCGTCGCCGCCGGGGTGATCTGCTATTGGGGCGCGACAGGGCTCAAACACGCCTTTGGCTACGACGACGCGCTCGACGCGTTTGGCGTCCACGGCGTTGGCGGCACGGTCGGGGCGATCCTGACCGGCGTCCTCGCGGTTTCGGCCGTGGGCGGCGACGGCAAGAGCGGGCTGATCGACGGCAACCCGCACCAGGTGATCATCCAGCTTTACGGCGTCGGCTGCACGGTCGTCTACGACGCGATCGTCTCGCTGATCCTGCTCAAGATCATCGATGTGGTGATCGGTCTCAGGGTCGACACGGACAGCGAACGCGAGGGCCTCGACCTCAACCTGCATGGCGAGGTCGTCCAGTAGCGCCGCACGCGGTCTCACCCAAACAAAAGGGCCGGGAAAAACCCGGCCCTTTTTTACGTTGTGGTCGGCTCGCTATTTTTTCTCCGTCTCGTCCTCGGGACGGAAATCGAGTGCGCAACCATTCATGCAATAGCGCTGCCCCGTCGGCTGCGGGCCGTCGTCAAAGACATGGCCGAGATGGCCGCCGCATTTCTGGCAATGCACCTCGGTGCGGGTCATAAAAAAGCTGCGATCGGTCGAGGTCTCGACCGCGCCGTCCATCGGCTCATAAAAGCTCGGCCAGCCGCTGCCGCTGTTGAACTTGGTGTCGCTCTCAAAGAGCGGCGCGCCGCACCCGGCGCAGTAGTACTTGCCCGGCTCATATTTCTTGTCGAGCGGGCTGGTGCCGGCGCGCTCGGTGCCGTGCTTGCGCAATACCTGAAACTGCTCCGGCGTGAGTTTTTTGCGCCACTCCTCCTCGCTCAGAGCGACGTCGAATTGCTTATCGTCTGCCATGGTTTTCCCTTCACCGGCGGCTTCTCTCGTCGGTGTTAAATATCGGTTCTGTTGACCCGCTCGTGAAGGGGTTCACGCGGTTTTAGTGGCTCGTGGCGGCAGTGTTTGCGGCAGTGTTTAATGCACCCGCTCGCCGTTGCCCGGAACAGGACGGAGCAATTCCGCAGTCGAGCGAGCGATCCAGCACCACACGATGCAGCTCAGCTCGTCGTCGCCCGTCCGCAATCGTTCCGCTTCGCGCTCCGCGACATGCAGCGCTTCGCTGCCGTGTCGCCGCACGAGCAAAAGCGCCGCCTCCCAAATCTTCCGCTCGTTAGTCATCATCACAGTAAATTCCGGGCGAGCGTGTGAGTTCCTCACAGCCGTCACGATGGATCACAATAAGCGACAAGCCAAGCTATATATTGTTGGCTGAACCGGTCGGCCATACTGCATCCTGCTTGCACCGCTTTCAAGCCTCCGTATAATCCGGCACATGCCTGACCTTTTTGATAATTTGGCGCGCAAGCTCGACGACGGCTATTCCGCCAAGGACATCGAAGTCCTTGAAGGGCTGGAGCCGGTGCGCCGCCGCCCTGGCATGTATGTCGGCGGCACGGACGAGCGCGCTTTGCATCATCTGGCGGCCGAGGCGCTCGATAATGCAATGGACGAGGCGGTCGCCGGGCATGCCACGCGAATCGAGCTGGAGCTGAGCCGCGAGGGCTGGGTCACGGTGCGCGATAATGGCCGCGGCATTCCGGTCGACGCGCATCCGCGCTTCCCCGACAAATCGGCGCTGGAAGTGATCCTGACGACATTGCACTCGGGTGGCAAGTTCGGCGGCGATGCCTACAAGACGTCGGGCGGATTGCACGGGGTCGGCGTATCGGTGGTCAACGCGCTGTCGGACGCGCTCGAAGTCGAGGTCGCCTGGACCGGGGAGGCGGCCCGCGACCGGCGGCTCTACCGGCAGCTTTACGCGCGCGGCTTGCCGCAAACGGCGCTCGAGGATGTCGGCGCCGCATCCAATCGACGCGGCACGACGCTCAGCTTCCATCCCGATCCGGAGATTTTCGGGCAGGAGGTCGGGTTCAAGCCGGCGACGCTCTACCGGATGGTGCGCTCTAAGGCCTATCTGTTTCGCGGTGTCGAAATCCGCTGGAGCTGCGATCCGACGCTGCCGCGGCCGGACGGCGTGCCGGCCGAAGCGCGGCTGCATTTCCCGGGCGGACTTGGCGATTTTCTCGGCGCGAGCCTCGCCGAGCGCGAATTGCTGACGCCGCGGCCGTTTCTCGGCAAGGTCGATTTCCCCGATGGCGGCAGTGTCGAATGGGCAGTCGCCTGGCCCGATGATGAAGATGACGGATTCAGCCACTCCTATTGCAACACAATCCCGACCAGCGAAGGCGGCACGCACGAGGCGGGGCTGCGCAACGCGCTGACCCGCGGGCTCAAGGCGCATGGCGAGCTGATCGGCAACAAACGCATCACCCAGGCGACCGGCGAGGACGTGACGGCCGGCGCGGCGATGCTGCTGTCGCTGTTTCTGCGCGACCCGCAATTTCAGGGGCAGACCAAGGAGCGGCTGGCCTCGGTCGAGGCGACACGGCTGGTCGAAGGCGCGGTGCGCGACCATTTCGATCATTGGCTCGGCGCCGACCCTGCGACGACGCGGCTATTGCTCGATCGCATTTCCGAGCGAGCCGAGGAACGCCAGAAGCGGCGCCAGCAGAAGGAGATGGCGCGCAAGACCGCGACGCGGAAATTGCGCCTGCCGGGCAAGCTCTCCGATTGTACCCGCGACAGCGCGCTCGGCACTGAGATCTTCCTCGTCGAAGGCGACAGCGCCGGCGGCTCGGCCAAGCAGGCGCGCAACCGCGAGACCCAGGCGATCCTGCCGTTGCGCGGCAAGATCCTCAATGTCGCCAGCGCCTCGGCCGACAAGATGCGCGGCAACCAGGAGCTCAGCGACATCATTCTCGCGCTCGGCGCCGGCGCCGGCAGCCATTACAAGGAAGAGGCGCTGCGCTACGAGCGGGTCATCATCATGACCGACGCGGATGTCGACGGCGCGCATATCGCCTCGCTGCTGATGACGTTCTTTTTTCGCGAGATGCCAAGGCTGGTCGATAACGGCCACCTCTATCTGGCCTTACCGCCGCTCTACCGCCTGACTCAGGGCGACAAGACGCAATACGCGCGCGACGACGCGCATCGCGAGGAATTGATGGAGACCGCGTTCAACGGACGCGGCAAGGTCGAAATCAGCCGGTTCAAGGGTTTGGGCGAAATGCCGGCGCGCTATCTATGGGCAACGACGATGGATCCGGCGCAGCGCATCGTGCTGCGCGTCAAGCTGCCGTCGCGCGGCGAGGATGACGGAACCATCGAGACTTCCGCCGAGGCGTTCAAGCGCACCGCGCAACTCGTCGAAACGCTGATGGGCCGCCGGCCCGAGCTGCGCTTTGACTACATCCAGAAAAACGCCAGGTTCGCCCGCGATTTGGATGTGTAGGTCGCGCCGCTAATTTTCCGTACCGGCGAAAGCCGGTATCCACCAACACGCTGCTTGAACAGCCGATAAGTCGGTCCCGGCTTTCGCCGGGACGACAATCAAGCGAACGCAGCGCGCGCGTTGCTGCGCGCGCTTTTGGGTTCAAGGGCTTCGATCTCGACTTCGTTGGTATTGTAGGTCGTCGCGCCGCACGGGGCCGAGCGATCGGCGGTCAAGACGTTGGCGCAGCCTTGCGTGTCGGTGCCGCCCTGGCCGGGGGTGAACCAGGCGCCTTCCTTGATCGAGACGACACCGGGCGCGATGCGGTCGGTGACGCGCGCCGGGAGGATTGTCGCGCCGTGGTCGTTAAACACGCGCACATCCTCGCCATCGGCGATGCCGCGCGCGGCCGCATCGTCGGGGTGCATCCAGACGCTGTCGCGGTCGACCCGCGCGAGATGCGGCTGGTTGCCGTGGATCGAATGCGTACGGGCGCGCGATTTGGGCGTGCACAAAGCGAGCGGATAGCCGGCGACGCGCGGCGCCGGCGGGATCCAGGTCGGGGTCGGCGGGATATGGCCAAGCCCGTAAGGATCGGGATTGGCGGCGAGCACGGTCGAATAGAGCTCGATCTTACCGCTGGGGGTCGTGAATTTGTGGTTGTCCGGGTCGCGGATTTCGCGGGCAAAGGCGACCGCGTCCTCGGGCGCCGGGAAACGCGCGACGCCCTGCTCGACAAACGCGTCAAAATCGTCGATCGCGTCGGCGGTCAGCTCCTTGAGCCACTCGGTCTCCGATTTGTCGTTGTAGCCCTCGATGCCGACCCGCCTGGCGAGATCGGTAAAGATGTCGATGTCGTGGCGGCACTCGTACATCGGCTCGATCGCCTGGCGCATATAGATCGCGTAATGCAGCGCGCCGGCCCACGGCGTGTGGACATCGTTGCGCTCCCAGAACGTCGTCGCCGGCAGGACGATATCCGCGTAGCGCACGGTCGGGGTCAGGAAATGATCCTGGCCGACGATGAACTCGACCCCGTCAAGCGCCGAGACCACCTTGTTGACGTTGGGACACTGGTTAAAGAGGTCGCCGCCGACCGAATAGATCAGCTTGATGTCGGCCGGGTAGCCGCCCGCCTTGCCGCGCGCCAGCAGGTCGGCGAGCATCGGCGAGGCGACGCGCGCGTCGATCGGGTTCTTGCCGGTCGCGAGCGCCTTGATGCCGGAGCGGCCGGTGGCGCCGTTGCTGCTTCCCGAATTGCCGCCGGAAATGCCGACATTCCCGGTCAATGCCGCGAGCGCATAGGCGGCGCGGTGGAACTGCTCGCCAAAATCGGTGCGACCCGGGGCGTAGCCCGCCTGCAATGCCGCCGGTTTGGCGGTGGCGAATTCGACCGCCAGGCGGCGGATCGTTTCGGCGGGAATACCGGTGATCGCCGCGGCCCATTCCGGTGTCTTCGGCACGCCATCGGCGAGACCGAGCAGATACGAGCGATACGACGCGCCGGCCGGCGCGCCTTCGGGCAGGTGCTCGTCGTCAAAACCGAGCACGTGGCGGTCGCAATACTCCCGGTCGTGCAACCCCTCGCTGACGATCACATAGGCCATCGCGATCAGCGCGGCGGTGTCGGTGCCGGGGCGGATAAAGATGTGCTCGTCGGCGAGTTGCCGGCTGGTCTCGGTGCGCCGGGGATCGACGCAGACGATCCGGACACCCTGCTGCTTCGCCCATTTCAGGTAGGGCATCGTGCCGGTGCCAAATGTCCCGTCGCCGGGGCTCCAGCCCCACATCAGGATCAGCTTGGAATTGGCGTAGTCGGAGGGCTCACGGCCCGAGCTCTTGTAATCGGCCTTGGCGCCGTAGGTCATGCGGATCGCGAAGACCTCGGCCTCGGCCGACATGTTCGACCACAAATCGGTGTAGCCGCCAAACATATTGAGAAAGCGGAGCGCCGCGACACGGCCGTGCAGCATCGACTGGCTGCCGGTGCGCGATGCGTCGAGGATCGCGGCATTGCCATAGGTGGTGCGCACCCGCAGCATCTCGCGCGCCACGGTGTCGAGTGCCTCGTCCCAGGAGATGCGCTCGAATTGACCCGAGCCGCGCGGACCGGTGCGCCGCAGCGGGTATTGCAGCCGATCGGGATGGTAGGTGCGCTCGATCTGCCCGACACCGCGGGCGCAGGCGGTGAGCGGCGGCAATTCGGGGTTCCAGCGCCGCTGATCGGTCGAGATATGGACGATGCGACCGTCGCTGACATGCGCGTTGACGACACAGCGCCCGCCGCAATTATGGCCGCAGGTACTCGTGACGACATGTTCGCCCTCGCGGGCTGCCGGACGCGGTGCCTCGTAGATGATCTGACCGGTTATCGTCGCCTCCATTATCGGCCGGGTCTGCCCGGCCCGTGCTGCGCCAGATGCAATTTCCAGGCTCACAAGAATTTTTAAACGAAGTCGGCGTCTAATCAATTCGCTCAGCGCCGAAACGATCGACGGAAGTGTGGCGCCAAGGTCTCACGCCGCCGTCACGCCGAGGCACGCTCGTATCCGCACCTTGCACAATTCGTCGCAGCCCCCACCTACCCGGTGTCGGCCCGGGTGGGTTCGGCTGACTCCCCCGCTCGGCCAAAATCGCGCCGGCGCGCCGGTTCTGGTCCTCCGATCCCCTCGATGTCTGGTGCGTCGCGCTCTCGGCGCGGCGGTGCGATGTCTATTAGGAGCTAAAGGTTATGGCTACCGGTAAAGTCAAATGGTTCAATGCGCAAAAGGGTTACGGATTTATCCAGCCGAACAGCGGCGGGGCGGACGTATTCGTCCATGTCACCGCCGTTGAGCGGGCCGGAATGGACGGCTTGCAGGAAGGCCAGACCTTGAGTTACGACCTAGAACAGGGCCAGCGCGGTCGCGTCTCCGCGGTCAACCTGAAATCGGAGTAACGATGATAGAATTGGGGGACGCTTCAGCGTCCCCCAATTTTTTGGACCCCGGGTTTTTGGGCCCCCCGGTTTTTGGAAACTCTAACAGGAGATGCTTTTGGCTAAAGAAGAATTGATCGAGTTCGAAGGTTCCGTCCTCGAATTGCTGCCCGATGCGCGCTTTCGGGTGAAGCTCGATAACGGGCACGAAACTCTCGCTTATTCGTCCGGCCGGATGAAGAAAAACCGCATCCGAATTCTTGCCGGCGACCGTGTCACGGTCGAAATGACGCCCTATGATCTGTCAAAGGGCCGCATCAACTTCCGCCACAAAGACAGCGCCGCGCCGCCGCCGATGGCCCGACCGCAATTCCGCCGTCGCTAGATTGTCATTCTTCTGAAATGATGATGGGCATTGTCGGTTAAGCATGGCTGTAACCGGCAAAATCATTTGACATTCCGCCCCTGCTGCCCAATTAAAGCTGGAGTGGATTACCGCTGAATTCTTACGCAAGGCAACCTCTTCTCAATGGATTTTTCTGAACTTGGATTATCGCCCGAGCTTCTTCGGGCTATTTCAGCCGCCGGCTACATCTCCCCCACGCCGATCCAACAGCAATCGATCCCCCACGTGATGAGCGGTCGCGACGTGCTCGGCTGTGCGCAGACCGGCACCGGCAAGACCGCCAGTTTCGCGCTACCGATGATCGACAAGCTGACCGCGGGCCGCGCCCGGGCGAGGATGCCGCGCTCGCTGGTGCTGGAACCGACCCGCGAGCTCGCGACCCAGGTCGAGGTCGCGTTCGAGGTCTATGGCAAGCACCACAAGCTCACCACCGCGCTGCTGATCGGCGGCGAAAGCTTCTCCGACCAGGAGCGCAAGCTCGACCGCGGCGTCGACGTGCTGATCGCGACGCCGGGCCGCATGATCGATTTGTTCGAGCGCGGCAAAATCTTGCTGTCGGACGTGCGCATCCTGGTCATCGACGAGGCCGATCGCATGCTCGACATGGGGTTCATTCCCGATGTCGAGAAAATCGTCAGCATGCTGCCAAAATCGCGGCAGACCCTGTTCTTCTCGGCGACAATGCCGAGCGAAATTCGCCGCCTCGCCAACGCGTTCCTCAAAACGCCGGCCGAGGTTTCGGTCGCGCCGCCCGCCTCGCCGGCGGCCACCGTCGCGCAGGGGCTGGTCGTCGTCGCGCCGGACGACAAGCGCGAGGCGCTGCGCCGGCTGATCCGCTCCGAAGACGTCAAGAACGCGCTGATCTTCTGCAACCGCAAGCGCGATGTCGACATCCTCTACAAATCGCTGACCAAGCATGGTTTTGACGCCGCGGCGTTGCATGGCGACATGACGCAGCCCAAGCGCACCGAAACGCTGGAGCGGTTCAAGAACGGCGAAATCCGCCTGTTGTGCTGCAGCGATGTCGCGGCCCGTGGGCTCGATATTCAGGGTCTCAGCCACGTCTTTTGCTTTGACGTGCCGTATCATGCCGAGGATTACGTTCACCGCATCGGCCGCACCGGCCGGGCCGGGCGCGACGGCCGCTCGTTCACCCTCGCCTCCCCCGAGGACGGCAAGTCGGTCGCAGCTATCCAAAAGCTGATCGCGCGCGATATCCCGATGGTCACGATCCCCGGCATCTCGACCGAAGAACTCGACTTTGAGGGCGAGCGCTCGCATCGCGGTCGCAAGCCGCGCGCCGACCGCAACGCCAAGCCGGTGCGCCAGGAAAAGCCGGTGCGCCAGGAAAAGCGCGAAAAGCCAAAGGACGTCGCGAAGACGCCGATCGAGACAAACGTCACCCCCTTCCCGAAACGCGAGCGGCAGCCGCGTCCGGATCGGGCTCCGGTTGGGCGCGACCGGCCGGCTCGGGTTCCGGCTGGGCGCGATCATGACGACGGGCCGAGCGCGCCCGGTTTTGGCGACCATATGCCGGCCTTTCTGGCGCGCGCGCCGCGGCTCGCCGGCCAGGGCTAAAGCCTGTATCATCGGCGGCCTCGACTCGTGAGGGGTCCGCGTGAAGACGATCTTCGTCATGGTCAAATGCGAGCTTGGCCGCGCTTATTCGGTCGCCGACCAAGCCGTGCAGGAGATCGAGGAGGTGTCCGAGGTCTATTCGACCTCCGGACAATACGACCTCCTGATGAAATGCTATCTCTCCGACCCGACCGATATCGGCCATTTCGTGACCGAGCGGGTCCAGGTCTTGCCGGGGATAAAAGATACCTTCACGATCATCGCCTTTAAGGCGTTCTCGCCGGACACGGCATCCGGCTGAGCGCGACAATTTCCGGGAAATCGCTGATGAGCACGGATGGATGGGTCAAGGCCGCCGATCGCGGCGCGCTGAGCGACGGCGAAGTGATCGGCGTGGTGGTCGCGGGCCATGAGGTCGCGCTTTACGAGATGGATGGCGAAATCTTCGCGACCGATGACATCTGCACCCATGCCTACGCCAAATTATCGGATGGCTGGATGGAAAAGGGCGAGATCGAGTGCCCGCTGCACGCCGGCCGCTTTGATATCAAGACTGGCAAAGCCACCGCGCCGCCTTGCGTCGACGACATCAAGAGCTATCCGGTGCGCGTCGAAGGCGGCGAAATTCAGGTGAAGCTCGACTAACTGCGATAAGTAGGAAAGCGAAGCGAATCGCACTTAATCCGATGCTTTAGCCAAAGGCGCTTTTATTTCCGGCCTTGCGCATCCTGAGCTGCCGATTTTCTTAACATCGTCAAAAGTCCAACACCTGAGCCGTTCTATCCATACACCCGCTGATATAACTCGATGATCTCGTCGCTTGACGGTACGCGTGGGTTGTTGGCGGGGGAGCCGGAGGCGAGGGCTTGGCTCGCCATGGTCGGCAGCAGCTCGTCGTAGCGCGCTTTGGCGATGCCGTAATCCTTGGGGCTCGGCACTTTCAGATCGTCGTTCAGCGAACGCAGCGCGTCGAGCAGGCGTGCGACGGCGGCCTGGCTCCCCTCGCCTTCCTCGGCGACGCCCATCGCGCGGGCGCAATCGGCGTAGCGATCGAGCGCAGCCGGCGCCGAGAACGCGGTGATCTCGGGCAGCAGCATCGCGTTCGACAGACCGTGCGGCACATGGAAGAAGGCGCCGATCGGCCGGCTCATGCCGTGCACCAGCGCGACGCTGGCGTTGGAAAACGCCATCCCGGCGGTCGTCGCGCCGAGCATCATCGCCTCGCGCGCAGCGCGGTTGGCGGGTTCGGCGCAGGCAGTGCGGATGTTCTTCGCAATCAGGCCCATCGCGTTTTTCGCCATCCCATCGGTGTAGGGGTTGGCGCGCTTTGAAACATAAGCCTCGATCGCGTGGGTCAGGCTGTCGATGCCGGTGTCGGCCGTCAGGCGCAGCGGCATCGTCAGGGTCAGTTCGAAATCGACGATCGCCGCGGTCGGGCAGCAGGCGAGCCCGGCGATCAACATTTTCTCGTCGGTTTCGGTGTCGGTGATAACCGTGAACCGCGTCACCTCCGAGCCGGTGCCGGCGGTGGTCGGGATCGCGATGATCGGCAGGCCGATTTTCGGGATGTCGTTTGGCACCTTGTAGTCGCGCATCACGCCGCCATTGGCGTGCAACACCGACATGCCCTTGGCGGTATCGATCGGGCTGCCGCCGCCGATCACGACGAGGCTGTCATAGGGCGCCTCGCGCAGCTTCTCGACGCCGGTGGCGATCACCTCCGTGGTCGGGTCGGGGACGGTGTCCGGGAACACCGCCCACGCCATCTTCGCGCCATCGAGCAGCGCGGTCGCCTGGTCGAGGATGCCGCTGCGCGCGATAAACGGATCGGTCACGATCAGCGGATGCTTGAGGCCAAGCCGCGCCATCAGCGCCGGCAACTCGCCGAGCGCGCCGCCACCGACCGAAAGCAGCCGCGGTGTCGTGATCAATGCCGCCATTTCGCTCTCTCCACTTTGCTTGCCGCAGCATAGCAAAGCCGATCAGTCGGCCGCAGCCTCCTGTGCTTGGGCATCGCTCCCATACACGTCGGGGTCGAAGCGATGCAGATAGGTCCGATCGGCCGCCAGATCGCTAAAACCGCAGCGCCGATACAGCGACGCCGCATCGCGGGTGACCAGCAACCAAAGGCGCAGCCCCGGCTTGTGCGCGAGGATCGTCTCGACCAGAAACTGCCCGAGACCGGCATTGCGATGCTCGCCGATGACAAACACATCGGACACGTAGGCGAAGGTCGCCTCGTCGGTCACGATTCGGGCAAAGCCGATCTGCTTGCCATCGCAATAAAGCCCGAAGCATAGCGAATGGGCGATCGCCCGCTCCAACACATCGCGCGGGATGCCGCGTGCCCAATGCGAGCAACAGCCGAGAAAATCGTGGATCAGTCCGATATCGAGCCGATCCTTATCAGTATCGATTTCGTAGGAGACCCCGCCGGCGACGCGGCGGGCAATGACGCTCTGGGTCATCGACAATTTCCCTGCAGGCTAGGGCTTCGACAAAAGCGGCGGGCCGGCAAAGCCCCGCCGTTTCGCAGCCCCATGCAGGGCTGCTAGCGCATTCGTCGTCGCAAGGCGCAGAGAATGTCTTTCATGGCCGCAACAAAATGGTGATCGCGGCGGCGCTGTCAACCCGACTTTTTGAGGCGGAAGCGCAGCACGCCATCGGCCTCGCTTGCCTCGAGCAATTCGCAGCCGGTGGTCTGGCAGAAATGCTCGAAATCCTTGGCGGCGCCGGGATCGGTGGCGAGCACTTCGAGAACGCCGCCCGGCGGCACATCGCGCAAAGCCCGCCGCGCCTTCAGCACCGGCAGCGGGCAAAGTAGCCCGGTTGCGTCGAGGATCGAATCGGCCGGTGCAGCGTCGGACATTGGAGGCTCCACAAATCGTCTCATCGCCTTGGCCGGCTCGACCCGGCCATCCACGTCTTCCCGTTCAGACGCCCCAGAATGAAGACGTGGCCCCCCGGGTCAAGCCCTGGGGAGGCGAAATCTGAAGGTCCGGACTCAGCAATTGTTCACGACCGAGGAAGGCGACCCCGTCACACCGTCTCGGCGATCGCGGTCTTGATCGCGCGGATGCGATCTTCGTCGCGCTTGTAGAAGGTCCATTGCTTGATGCGTTTGGCGCGCACCGCGCCGATCTCGGTCAGGAGCTTCATGTGCTCGGTGACGGTCGGCTGGCTGACGCCGAGTTTTTCGGCGATCAACAGCCCGCACACGCCATCATCGACAAGATCGCCATCGACCTGCTCGCGGAAATGCGCGCGTGGGTCCTTGAGCCAGTCGAGAACTTGCAGGCGACGTTCATTGGCGAAGGCGCGGAGCGCGGCTTGGATATCCATTTCGGGAATTGGCTAATTTCCTAAAGCATGCCATGCTACGCCGACAATGCAAGCCTTGATCGATCGCGACCAGATCGCCGCCACCGAGCGGCTGATCCGCCCTTATGTGCGGCACACCCCGGTGATCACCGTCGATGCCGGCGATTTCGGCCTTTCGCCGGCGCCGCTCGCATTCAAGCTCGAATTCCTGCAGCACACCGGCTCGTTCAAGCCGCGCGGCGCCTTCGCCAGCCTGCTTTCTCATGCAGCACCGGCGGCTGGCGTGGTCGCGGCGTCGGGCGGCAATCACGGTGCAGCCGTCGCGTTTGCCGCGATGAAGCTCGGGATCAAGGCGGCGATCTTTGTGCCGAAGGTCACGTCGTCGGCCAAGCTCGACCGCATCCGCGCCTATGGCGCCGAGCTGGTGGTGACCGGCGAGGTCTATGCCGAAGCGCTGGCGGCGAGCGAAACGCGGGTCGCGGAGACCGGCGCGCTGGCGGTCCACGCCTATGACCAGCCGCAGACCTTGCTTGGCCAGGGCACGGTCGGGCTGGAGTTGGAGGCGGACCGGCCGGAGATCGACACGCTGTTGGTCGCGACCGGTGGCGGTGGGCTGATCGGCGGCATCGCTGTCTGGTACGCGGGCCGCACGCGGGTCGTTTCGGTCGAACCGGAGGCCGCGCCGACGCTGTACGATGCGCTCAAGGCGGGGCATCCGGTCGATGCGCCGGCCGGTGGCATCGCCGCCGACTCGCTGGCGCCGCGCCGGGTCGGCGCGCTGATGTTCCCGATCGCGCAGAAATACGTCGCCGAGGCGGTGCTGGTCAGCGACGACGCGATCCGCGACGCACAGCGTCGGCTGTGGGATGTGCTGCGCGTCACCGCCGAACCGGGCGGCGCGACGGCGCTGGCGGCGCTGCTGTCGGGGCGCTATCGGCCCGCGAGGGACGAACGCGTAGCCGTGCTATTGTGCGGTGCGAACACCAACGCGGTCGATTTCGGCAAATAGAACTTTGCGACAAGGAGGCGCGCATGGCCCGCACCAGTGACATCGAGGCGATGAACGCGGCGATCGCTGAGGCGGAGGAAAGCGCCGCGGCGGGCGGCGTACCGATCGGCTCGGCGCTGGTCGGCGCGGACGGGATCATCGCCGTCGGGCACAACCGCCGCGTCCAGCACGGCGACCCGATCGCGCATGGCGAGATGGATTGCCTGCGCAAGGCCGGGCGGCAGAAGAGCTATCGCGGCATGACGCTCTACACCACGCTGAGCCCGTGCATGATGTGCACGGGGACGATCATTCAGTTCAAGATCAAGCGGCTCGTGATCGGCGAGAACCGCAGCTTTGGCGGCAACGAGGAATTGCTGCGCTCACGTGGGGTCGAGGTCGAAATTCTCGACGATCCGCGCTGCATCGCCTTGATGGAGCGGTTTCAACGCGACCACCCCGACATCTGGGCGGAAGATATCGCCGAGTAGGTGTTGGCCCGATCCGCCCGAAATTTCGTGCGCGGTCGGCGGGGCGCCCGTTAACGTCGCGCGACAAACCCCGGGAGGATGCCATGAAACGCCGCCTTGGCCTGAGGCTCGCGATCGCGGCTTTCGTTTTTTGTTTCCTCGGTGGCATCCAAGCGTTTGCGCAAAACGCCTACATCACGAATGACGGCTCCGGCACCGTATCGGTCATCGACACGGTGACGGATAGGGTGCTCGCCACGATCCCCGTCGGCGCAGCGCCCTTTGCCGTCGCGGTCAGCCCGGACGGCGGTACGGCCTACGTCGCGAACATCGACTCCAACAATGTGTCGGCGATCGACGCGGCGACAAACAAGGTGATCGCCACGATCGCCGTCGGCGACTATCCCGAGGGCGTGGCGGTCAGCCCGGATGGCCGTACTGTCTATGTCACGAATTTGCACGCCAATGATGTCTCGGTGATCGACACGGCGACGCAAAAGGCGACCGGCACGACCCCCGTCGGCACCGAGCCGGGCGGCGTCGCGGTGACGCCGGACGGCAGCAAGGTCTACGTCGCGAACTTTCTCTCCAACACTGTCTCTGTGATCGCCGCGCCGACGAACAAGGTGGTCGCGACGATCACCGTCGGCGTCCATCCCTTTGGTGTTGCGGTCACTCCGGATGGCAGCACGGTTTATGTCGCGAATGCGAACTTCGGCGCCAATACCGTGTCGGCGATCGACACGGCGATGAATAGCGTGACCGCCACGATTCCCGTCGGCGGCGAGCCCGGCGGCGTGGCGGTGGCACCGGACGGTCGCAAGGTTTATGTCGCCAATTTCCTCTCCAACGATGTGTCGGTAATCGACACGGTGACACATAAGGCGACTGCCACGATCCCGGTCGGTAGCGAACCCTTTGGCGTGGCGGTGACCCCCGACGGCTGCAAGGTCTATGTCGCCAACGGCGCGTCCGGCGATGTGTCGGTCATCGATACGGCGACGAACAAGGTAACCGCGACAATCGCCGTCGGCAGCGGACCCGTCGCATTAGGCGTATTTATCCGGCCGAGCGTGGCCCGGACGCAAAGCATCCGGAGCTGTCACGGCTGAGGCTCCTCAGCAAGCAACCGACGCCGGCTACACCCGACTTATCGGGGAGGCGCGCGACACGGTTCGCCGAAGCGGGTTGTGCCTATTTCGGGCCGAGATAGGTCAGGGGCGCAAATTCCATCGGGACTTCCTGCGGAGCGAGTTCGCGCAGGTAGGAGATTTGGCTGGGTTCGCAATCCCAGGCGCCGTTCTGATCGGTCAGGACCTGCATGGCTACTTGCGTGTGTGGGCGCAATGTCAGCGTTTGCGACGAACCTGGCTCGGGAAGGCAATTCTCGATGCCGAAGGTATAACGGCCGGGCGCGAAATCGCGATAGAAGACGGTTCCTTCGGGGCTGATCGAGATGGGCATGCCGTTGACGTAGATCATCGGGGCATGCATCGCGGTTCCGGGGATCAGCTGGTTTAGGAACCACACCCGCGCGACCCCCGGATTGGCTATCGGCGCCTCGTCCGGCGACGCGGCGAGGCCTGGCCCCCCAATGCCGAACGGCACAAGCAGGCAGACGGCCAGCCCGAGGCCGCGCGCAGCGCGACGGAGGCGTAGAGCACCGGTTGAAATCATGGCGGCATTCCTTCTTCTCATCCGGAGGCGGCGCGGCGAAGCGCCCTAGCTGAACTTGCCTGATCGCGGAAAGCCGTTGGGCACGCTGCGGCCGGCGCCGCCGCGGGCGCCGCGCCAGGGGGTGAGGTCAGTCTCGGTGCGGGTGCGGGTTTCGCCCTGACGCCACGAGAGACCGTCGGCGAGGCGGAACACCTTGGCGTCGACGAGCTTGCCCATCCGAAAACGCTGCAGGATCACGCCGCGACCGCGCGCGATCTCGGGGATGTCGGCGAGGTCGACGACGAGCATCCGCCGGTTTTCACCGACAAAGGCGGCCGCGTCGCCATAAGCCGGAACGCAGACGCAGGCGGTCTCGCCCTTGCCCGGGCTCAGCACCTGCTTGCCGGCGCGGGTCTGCGCCAACGCCTCCTCGCCATCAACGACAAAGCCGCGCCCGTCGGTCGAGGCCACAAGGATCTTCATGCCGAGGCGATAGGGGAACATCGCGACGATTTCGTGCTCGTTGGCGAGGTCGATCATCAGCCGCAGCGGCTCGCCCTGGCCGCGTCCCGACGGCAGGCGGTCGGCGCCGAGCGTGTAGAACCGCCCATTGCTGCCAAAGATCATCAGGCGGTCGGTGGTCTCGGCGGGTACCGCGAAGCGTGGCCCGTCGCCTTCCTTGTAGCGCTGGTCGGCGGCGGCGATATTGTGGCCCTTGATCGTGCGGATCCAATCCTTCGTCGAGCAAAGGATGGTGATGGGCTCGCGCTCGATCAGTGCGGTCACCGGTATTTCGACCGGCGCCGGCGCGTCGCCGATCGTGGTGCGGCGGCGACCGAGCGCGGTATCGCCGCCAAATTCGGCCTGGGTCGCCCTCACCTCCTTGCTGAGCGCGGTCCATTGTCGGCGGTCGCTCGCGAGCAGTTTTTCGATGTCGCCTGCCTCGGCGCCGAGTTCTTCCAATTCCTTAAGGATCGCCACTTCCTCGAGCCGGCGCAGCGAGCGCAGGCGCATGTTGAGGATCGCCTCGGCCTGGGTGTCGGTGAGCCCCCAGCGCGCCATCATCTCGGCTTTCGGCTCGTCGGCCTCGCGGATGATGCGGATGACCTCGTCGAGATTGACGTAGACGATCACGAGACCGCGCAAAATCTCCATGCGCCGCGCGACGGCCGCGAGGCGGTGCCGGCTGCGGCGCTGCAACACGATGCGGCGATGGTCGAGAAATTCCTGCAACGCCTCCTTGAGGTTCATCACCCGCGGCACGCCTTGCGGGTCGAGGACATTGAGGTTGAGCGGCACCCTGACTTCGAGCTCGGTCGACCGGAAGAGCTGCTCCATCAGCATGTCGGCATCGACATTGCGGGTTTTCGGCTCGAACACGAGGCGGACATCCTCGGCCGATTCGTCGCGGACATCGGCGAGCAGCGGCAGTTTCTTTTCGTCGAGCAGCGCC
>Ga0181537_10001030_pt1 | contig 26078 bp, 22 predicted proteins | sample PEATcosm2014_Bin_39_FD_119765 | JGI IMG/M metagenome (GOLD analysis project Ga0181537, IMG submission 119765) | Peatland microbial communities from MTU Mesocosm Facility, Houghton, MI, USA - PEATcosm2014_Bin23_10_metaG | ecosystem: Environmental > Terrestrial > Soil > Wetlands > Peat | place...
AGATGCTGGAGCTGCGCCAGCTCGATCTGCATCTTGCCTTCGCGCGTCCGGGCGCGCTGGGCGAAGATGTCGAGGATGAGCGACGTGCGGTCCAGGATTTTGCACTCGAAGATTTTTTCGAGGTTGCGGCATTGCGCGGGCGAAAGGTCGTCGTCGAAAATCACCGTGTCCACGTCGTTGCGCCGGCAGAAGTTCGCGAATTCCTCCGCCTTGCCCTTGCCGATGAACGTGGCGGGCGACAGCGACTCCATTTTTTGGATTCCGGTGTCAACGACCTCGCCGCCGGCGGTCGTGGTCAGTTCGCCAAGTTCGGCGAGCGAATCGCGGAGGGCCGCGCGGTCATGGTTTTGGCGTTCGACGCCGACGAGGAAGACCCGTTCCGGCCGCGTGTTTCTGTTTTCAATGAGAGATTTCAACTTTAAGCGAACGGGAAACCGTCAAATCTGAAAATCCATCGCCGCCTTGTTTTTCCGGTCCGACTTGTTCAACACGCGCATGTCGAGGCCGTCGTAAATCACGAGCGAATGCGGCTTCACGCTGTCCATGATGAACACGTTGCCGCCAATCGTGCTGCCCTCGCCGATGACCGTGTCACCGCCCAGAATCGTCGCGCCGGGGTAAATCGTCACGCGATCCTCGATGGTCGGATGCCGCTTCTTGCCGCGCAACTGCTCCACGTGCGCCGTGGACTTCGCGCCGAGCGTCACGCCGTGATACATCTTCACATGGTCGCCGATGATGGCCGTCTCGCCCACCACCGTGCCCGTGCAATGGTCCACGAAAAAGTGCGAGCCGATTTGCGCGCCCGGATGGATTTCCATTCCTGAACGCGTATGCGCCCACTCGGTCATGATGCGCGGAATCAACGCCACGTTTTTCAGGTAAAGCTCGTGCGCCAGCCGCTGCACCGCGATGGCCTCGATGAACGGATACGACACGATGATTTCCTCCTTGCTCATCGCCGCCGGGTCGCCGTTGTAGGCCGCCTCCACGTCCGTCTGCAAAATCTCGCGGACGCGCGGCAGGCTTTCCAGAAATTCCAGCGTCAGGCTGTGCGCCGCCGCCGTGATTTTCTTTTTCGGCAAACCGTCGGGTGGGCTGTATTCCAGGCTCTTGCGGATTTCGTCCTCCAACCTGCCGAGGATGGCATCCAGCAGCGCCGCCGTCTCCGCCTTGATTTCGGAGGAATGCACCGGCTGCTCGTCGAAGTAGCCGGGGAAGAGCAGCCGCAGCAAATCGCAGGTGATGGCCGTGATGGCGCGTTTGGACGGCAGGTTTTTGCCGTCCAGATGATTGATGCCGCCGACGCGCGCATAAGACGCGACCAGCTCATTCGTGAGTTTGGTGACCGTTTCCACCGGGAAGGATTTACCACAACCGCGCGATGGCAGAAAGTCTAATTAAACTAGCCACCGAGACGCAGAGTCGCAGAGAAAATTCTTTTCAACTCGGTGTCTCTGTGCCCCTGTGGCGAAACTTTTAATCAATCCGACTTGCCGAAGACGTTGCCGAGGAGTTGCGGTTTGCGGGACATGTCCAGCAACGGTTCAAAATGCGAATTATCGCCATCTCCATAATCATAAAAATGTTCAAATTCACTGGGACGCCCGAGTGGCCACAACCAGAGGCCGCCGTCGGCGGCGAGGCTGATGATGGCACCGTCGGTGTCCGCGATGGCAATCCAGTCCGAGTGCGTGCCGAGGCGGATGGGTTTTAAGTCCAGCATTTCACCTTTGTCGCGGTCGGCATCCACGCCGCGCCAGTCATCATGGTGAAAATTCCACAACCACAGCGTGCCGTCGTTTTTCAGAGTGACAAATTGTTTGCCACTGGCAGCGACGGCCATCCAGTTTGTGTCCCTGCCAAACTGCAAATCCACCGCCGTCCATTCGTAGGAATGGGATTGGTTGTTCAACCTCTGGTCCGCCCAGATGCGAAAAGTGCCGTCGGCACTGACGCCCAACTGATAACTCAAGCCACCCCAGATGCTCGTCGTGCCGCGCCAGTTGCGATGCTCCAGCACCGGTGTGCGTTCAACGGAAAAGCCCGGCTCAAGGTCGAGCGTTTGTGTTTGATTGCCATGCCACGGAGTCCAGCGATCCAATGGTGTCCACACGGTGCCGTCGGTTTTGCGGAGACAAAGTTCATAACCAAGCAGGAACACTTCCGCCCAGTTCGATTCCGTTCCCAGCCGATACGGTGTGAATGTCCGAAAGCCCGGCCATTGGAGTTTGTTGTCCCAGTTTGTCACGCCCCAACGCCACAAGGTTCCGTCATTTTTTACAAGCAGCATGGTCAAGCCACCCCAAGCAATGCTGCTCCAGTTGGTTTCGCTGCCAAAATGCACGAGGTCGCCCGCTTTTGTCATCTTCACTCCACCGTTTGCCAGCCGTTCACGCCGCGCCGGACTTTCCGAAACCCACAAAGTCCCATCGACCTTGATGCCCACATGTTCCAGCCAGCCTCCGCGAACCACACATACCCAGTTTGAACCGTCAAGAAAATGGCCACCAGCCAACGGGGTTGTCCCGATGTTGCCCAGAAGCCATGCCAGCGGATCCGGCGGGCTGGCATCGAATGCATAAGTGAATGTGTAATCATCCGTCCACATTCTCCCGTCCGGCAGGCGCAGGGTGGAAGTGTTCCATTGTTCGTGCAGTGTCGGCGGATTCGACAGCGTGAACCGCGCCGTGCCGTGCGCCGGTTCGAGCGGCGTAAGTTTTTCCCAAGCGCGATGGTAAATCGCCGTTGTCACTGTTGCTGCCAGCGCCAGTGCCGCCGCGAGCGCGAAAAGATTCCACCGGATCATTTTCCAGCCAACCGCGACGTGTTTGTAATTCCAGAACGCCAGTCCGATGAGCGTCGGTGTCAATATCGGAAGAGCGATGAAATAGACCAGCCAGCCGCGCCAGAGCGGATCATTGATGAGTTTTTCCGGCAGGTATGCTCCGACGAGCACAAATCCTGTCACAAGAATGCCCAGCACCGCCGGGCCGAGTGTTTGCAGGGTGTTTCGGGCAAACGTGGAGGCGTAAAATGAAATCGCGCCGATGGCGGCAGCCATTCCCGCCAGCGTGAGAAGAGGCAGGCAACGGTTGATTTGTTCGAGGCAATTCCATAAGAAAGCTTGCGCCGCGGACATCTGCCATTGCCAGCCATACGAGGCTCGGAAACCCGCATAATCTTTAACCACCTCGAGGTGAATGTCCGGCAGAATCCGCGTCCCTTCCAGCAGCAGCGGCATCAAGACGCCGAACAGGACGGACAGAAACAGGACGACAGAAAGTTTCATCAGGAACTGCGTGCGGCGTTTTACGGGCAAACAAAGCTGGCCTTCCAAAGTCCCCATTTTTCGTTCCTCGGCCACGGCAGCGGCACCCACCAGCATCGGCATAATCAGCCACAAGCCCCAAAAAATCTGGATGATGAATTCCGTTGAGGAGTTTTTTTTGATGTGACCAAACTTTCCCTCGGCCAGGATGCCGAGATGCAACAATGCCAGCGCGCCCGCCAGCACGAATTGCGACTGGTGGAGTTGAAATTCCTTCACCACCTGCGCCGCGCGCGGACGCCAGAACCGCCGTGTGCCGGAGTTGATTTTCATCCACGCCAGCCCGCGCATTTCCGGCATGACGATTGTTCCACCCGTCCATGCCGCGTCTTGCGCCCGCAGAAAGAGCCGGCGCGCGTAGAAAAATCCTCCAAGACTGTAAATGCCGAGAGAACTCACGGTTATGCCGATAATGAACTCGTCGGATTTGTCGCTGAATAGTCCGGCGAGAATTGCCGCAATTGCGCCGGGCACAATCAGTGTGAACCAGAATGCCGCCGCCACCTGCCGCAACAGCAGCACCGTCCACAACGCACCGGAGAAAACGACCAGCGCAAACATCACCACGCATGAAAACAAATTGAACAGGTCGTTGAAATTGTCAGGGCTGCTGGAGAGAAAAGTGCGAAGGTAAAAAAACGGGCTGAACCACAAAACACCGAACACCAACATCGCGACCGTGAGCAGTGAGATTTTTGTCTGCCAGATTTTCAGCCGTGAAATAGGTTGCGCGAGCAGCATCGAAAAGGTTCCCGCACTGATTTCCGCGCCGAACGAATTCAACGCCATGAAAACGGCCATCATCGGACAAGCGACCAACGAAACAACAAGCGCAACCCAATTCCAATTGGATTCAAACCTGCCGTTGAAAAAAAGCCAGCTGGTGAACGTCAGCGCCACGCCGATCACAAAGCCCGGCAGCAGCAGCCGGATTTCCTTTTTGACGAGCGGGTTCATGGGCGGGCTTTTTTCAAGATGTCCGAGGCCGCGAAAATTTGTTCCAGCGGGTCAATGTTCATAGGTGTCATTTTGCCTCCGGGATTGTTGCCGCTTCATGCTCATTGCCGAAGATGTTGCCGATGAAAACCGGCTTGCGCGATGGCGCGAGGAAGAGAACGTCGCGCATGCCCCAGAACCAAAGACCGCCATCCGCCGCCAGCGCAATTCCCGACCACGAATCCGGCAGCGCCATCCAGTCAGAATGATTGCCGAGTTGCGTCGCGTGGATTTTTTCCGGGTCGAAGTCCAGTTGCCAGAGGTGCGACCATTTCCAAAGCGTCCCGTCGCTGCGCAGGGCGATGATCTCATCGTCCCAACCGGCGTATGTCGCCGCCTTCCATTTCATGCCCTTGCCAAGCTGGAATTTCGATTGGGGAACGTATTTGCTTCTTTGATCCCACTGGCCGGAAGCAAACCAAAGTTCGCCGTTGGTCCCGATTCCCACAAATCTATCATTAAAACCCCGCCACGAAATATCCGTGTTTGTGCTCTGAACGAACTGGCCAGAGTCATTATTCCCGTTCCATGCCGGCGGCCAGACCCAGATGCTGCCGTCTCTTTTTTTTGCCCGGACTGTAGTGTAGTCCGCCATGAAAAGCCCGGCCCAGTTCGTTTCGCTGCCGAGGCGCGTGGGTGGCGTCTTGAAATCCAGTATTTGCCGCTGGTAATAAGTATTGGCCGAGTTCACTCCCCAAATCCAAAGGCTGCCATCCGTTTTCAACAGCAGAAATCCAGTTCCCCTCCCACCGGCAACCTGCAGCCAGTTGGTCTCCGAACCGATCCGGGTGAAAGCCGATTGCGTCAAGTCGGGCGTCTGCCAACGCTGGTGCGCACCCCACAGGCTGCCGTCGGATTGAATGGCGAGGCATTCACGCCAGCCCGACGCGACATCCGTCCAGTTGGAGCCGCCGATGTATTGCGCCCTGCTCCGGTCGGACGCGAACGTTTCCCACATGCCGAAGTAGGGATAATTAAACTCGAGGTTTTCGACCCAAAGCCGTCCGTCAGGAAGAACAACGGAGATGTCGCCGCCGCTGATGGAAAATTTTATTGATTTGGAATCGCTCAATCGGGCCGGGCCGTGCGGACAGTCGGCCGGCATCAGCAATTCCCACGAGCGGTAATAAATCGCGCCGGCCAGAAGACAAATGGAAACGATTGATGTGAGGACGGTTGCCGCGTTGCATCCCCAGAGTTTCCAGTCCCGGTGCAGCCACTTGAAATTCCAGAACATGAGCCGTGCCAGAATCAGCGGCAATGTCGGCGTGGCAATTATAACCGCCAGCACAATCCAGTGCGCGTCTGCGTAGCCACCAAACCGGCTGTCGTGCTCAAAGAACAGCGTGACAATCGCAAACATTACTGTCCAGACGACGATTGGAATGCCGATGGCCATGCCGATGGCCTGGAGCGTGGAGCGCGCGAGCGTCGAGGCGTAAAACGAGATGAAGAACACCGCAGTGGCATAGACGAAAATCCAGTAATCAAAAAAATGTGTCATGCCGAAAGTGCGCGTGTGTTCGAACAGGGACGGCACCGCGGCACCGAGAAGCAGGCTCAAAATCAGCCCGGTGAAAAATTTGAAGGAGAACTGCGCGCTGCGAGACACCGGCAGGCACAGTTGGGCTTCGAGCGTGCCGAGCTTGCGTTCCTCCGCGACCGCCGCGCTGCCGATGAACAGCGGCATCAACAGCCACAGCGACCAATACATGTCGAAGGCCGTTTTCAGGTTCGAATTTGAAACGATCAGGCGGGCGGGCAGCGTGCCCAGATGCAGGGCGAGGAGGATTACGGCGATAAGCAGATTGACCTCGTGCAGTTGGATTTCTTTCCAAACCAGCGCGACGAACCGGTTTTTCATGCCACCCGGCACGATGGTGCCGGAATGGCCGCGGCTTTTTCTGCGGCGAAGGAACAGGATGTTTCCGCCCGTCCATTGCACGTCCTGCGCCCGGAAAAACAGCCAGCGCGCCCCGAAAAAACCGGCAATGGAATAAAATCCGAGGACAACAGCGAGCAAGTTGACCGAGTGATCGCCAGGCCATTGGTAATGGTCGGCCAATTCACCGACCCAAAACAAAAGCGCAATCGGTGTCAGCAAGGTGAACCAGAATGCCGCCGTCACTTGCCGGAACAAAAGCGCCGTCCAAAGTCCGCCGCTCAAAAAGGCCATCACGCCCAGCGCCGCGACCCTGAAATTGTCGGCAAGAGCATCGGCAAGGACTGCCTTGTGCCAGAAACAAACCGACCATGAAAGCAGCCCCGCCGCCAGGACCGAGAGGAAGGCGACCACGAGCATGCCGGTTTTGACCAGCCAGAGGCGCCTTCGCGAAACTGGCTGCGCGAGCGAGTTGGAAAAGGTTTTGAAGCTGAATTCCTGCCCAAACGGGGCGATAGCCAGAAAAAGTATGCCCAGCAGAAAGATGAATGCTGGAAACAGCGGAACATACCGCAAATCCTCCCGGTCTAATTTCCAAAACATCCAGACCGGTGTAATCGCCAGCAACATCGCTGCAATCCACGCGGGCAACAGCAGGCGGATTTCCTTTTTGACGAGCGGGTTCATAAAATTCCAAAGTAGGGCAGGCGTCTCGCCTGCCCGCGCCGACACAGTCGGCGCAGCAAAGTTGTAATATCTATGCTCGCGCTAACGCGCTCGGCAGGCAGGCGAGCCGCCCGCCCTACTTTACCGGCAGTGTTCATGCGCTTTGTTTCAACAGGCTTGATGTGATGAAAATTTCCTCCAGCGACAGCGATTCACAGCGCAATTCCTCCGGCGAACGCGCTTTCAATTTTTCCAGCAATTGTTCGCTGTTGCCGTCGGCAAGAATTTCCACTTCGCGTCCGCTTTGCTTCACGTTCAACGCGCCGGGCAAATCAAGCTGCGCTGGTGGTTGGGAGAAGCGTGCGCGGATTTTGCGGAAACGGTCGCGCGCGGCGTCGGCTTCCATCGTCAGCAGGTTGCGGCCCTGCTCAATGATGGTGAATTCGTCAATCAAGCCCTCGAATTCGGAAATCAGGTGCGTGGAGACGAACACCGTGCGGCGGCCCGGATCGCCGGATTGATACGCGCCGATGACGGTCTCGATGAATTCGCGGCGGACAATCGGGTCGAGACCGCTCGTTGGCTCGTCCAGCACAAGCAGTTCCGGCTCCGGACAAATTGCGCCGATGAGCGCAAGCTGCGTGCGCTGGCCTTTCGAGAGATGGCTCGACTTCTGTTTCGGGTCGAGGTGGAAGCGGCTGATCAAATCGTTTTCGATGTCGCTGTTCCAATGTTTGCGGAATGAGGCGAGGTATTCCAGCGTGTCGCGCACGGTCATCCACGGATAAAACGCAACCATGTCCGGCACATACGCGAGCCGCGATTTCACGGCGACTTCGTCCTTTTGCGGGTCGAGGCCAAACACGCGCGCCGTGCCGGAATCGGGCCGGAGCAGATTGAGCAGGCACTTGATGGTCGTGGTTTTGCCCGCGCCGTTGCGGCCGAAAAAGCCGTAGCATTTGCCGACGCGAACGGTTAGGGAGAGGCCGTTGACGGCGTCCAGATTGCCGTAACGCCGCGAGAGGTTTTGGATTTCAATGATGGGCGTGTCAGTGTTCATGGGGATTTAGTCGTTGTTGGATTTTTCCTTCACCTTGCGTTCGAAGTTGTCGAGCCGTTCCTTGACGAGAGCGAGAAATGCATCCCGATCCACCTGCAGGTGGTGCGCGGCGACGACGGCCTCGTCAATTTCCTTGGTCAAAATCTTTTGGCGCGCAGACTTGGTGAACGGCGAATTGCTTTCCTTGAGAAAACAGCCCTTGCCGGGAATCGTCTCGATGACGCCCTGGCTTTCCAATTCGGCGTAAGCCTTGGCGACGGTGTTGCGATTGACGCGTAATTCTTCGGCAAGCGGGCGGATGGACGGCAGCGGCTCACCCGTGCGCACCCCGCCCGACGCGGCGGCGTAACGGATCTGATCCACCAGTTGCAGATAGACCGGCTTGCCGGACTTGAAATCAATTTGCAGGAGCATAAAACTTACTGACATAGGACACTATGACAGTTGGCGGCGGATGTCAAGAAGAAATCTTCGGGAAAAACGGAGCTGTAGCGGCGGTCTATGACCGCCGTCGGTTTGCGACGCTTCACAGAGCGCCGCTACAACTCAAAACCGCTTCCACGACGCGCTCGACGGTGATGCCGTTCATGCAGCGGAAATCAATCGGGCATTCGCGGAGAAAACATGGCGAACACGGTGCGTCTGATTTTAGCAGTCGGTGGCGCGGGTCACCGGGCAAACCGGGTCCGGTCAGTTCCGGGGACGTGCTGCCGAACGGCACGACGACCGGCATGCCAAGCGCGGCGGCCACGTGCATCGGGCCGGTGTCGTTAGTCAAAAGAACGCGGCAGACTTTTAAGCCTGACATCAATTCGCGAAGCGAGGTTTTACCTGACGTTAATCGTGATGCACGAATCACGGAGGCGATTTGGGCAGAAGCTTTCAAATCGCCTTTACCCCCGAATAAAATCCAAACACAGTTTGTCTGCCGTTGAATTTCTTGGGCGGCAGCGATGAACTTTTCCACTGGCCACCGTTTCGCCGGACCATATTCCGCACCAGGATTCAACCCGAAAATCGGCCCGCCTATTTTCTCCAAGCCGAATTTTTTCTTTGCCGCTTCAATTTCATCTGCCGAGACGAACAAGTGCGGCGCGAGCGGCTCCGGGTTTGCACCGAGCGCGGCGGTTAGATGAAGGTATTCAAAAATCTGGTGTGCCGATTTTGGAATTTCCGGTTTCCGGTTTCCGGTTTCCAGTTTTACCGAGACGAGTTGCCGGATTGCAGCTTCAGACCGCTTCCGCATGTTTACGGCATCAGTGCGCGGGGGAATGGTTTGCGTCAGAAGACAATTACGCCATGGACGGGCGTAGCCGATACGCTGCGGAATTCCGGCAAGCCAGGTTTCAATCGCCGAGCGCGGCGAATTCGGCAGCACCAAAGCCAGGTCGAATTTTCCGCGGCGCAGTTTATTTGCGACGGAAAAGACGCTTTCACCGGACGCGAAGGCAATTGTCTCATCCACCGCCGGATGATTAAGCCCGCCTTCGCCCTGCTTCGGCGCGGCGAGCCAAAGGTCATTCAGTTTCTCGGGCGTAAGGAGTGTGATGTGGGCCTCGGGAAATTTTTCGCGCAGCCGGAGTAGCGCGGGTGTGGTCATTACGGCGTCGCCGAGCCAGTTCGTTCCCCGAACCAGAATTCGCGGAGTTGCTGGCAGATTGCGCATCGCGGATGGCGGGTTCATCAGTTTTTCCAGCGGCGATGGACCCAGAACCAGTTGGCCGGGTCGCGGCGCACGGCGATTTCAAACGCGCGGTTCACGTCGCACATGATGGCAGCGGTCGAACGCGGCACGCCATTTTCGCGGGTGGGGATTTCGTCGCCGACCTCGATTTCCCATTTTGCCAGCCCAATGCGGTAGCAAATCGCGGTGTGCAACGGACAGTTGTAGCGCAGGGCAAATATCGCCGGCGCGGCGGAAGTCGAGCAGTCGTGACCGAAAAAAGGCAGGCGAAGTCCGCCGCGTCCTTCAGTTTGGTCGGCAAGCAGGCCGAGCAGCAGGCCGGTGTCCGACATGTGGGCGCGCATCGCCTTGCCCTCGGTGCGTCGTTCGTAGAAATGGCATCCAGAGCGCTCGCGGAGCGATTGCAGCAGCCGGTTCAATGCCGGCTGGTTGAGAGCACGGTAAGTCGTGGCGCATTTGAAAATGGGCACGAACTGGCCGAACCGGGCATAAAGCTCGAAATTGCCGAAATGGCCGATGGCTACGATGCGGCTTTGCGGGCCGGCATCGGCCTCATGCGGCAAAATCTTTCCAGCGCCGGTGAAAACAAAGTGCGGGAGCATTTGCGCGGGAGTCATCGCGGCGGTTTTGACGGCACAGGCGAAATTTTCCCCGATACGCCGGAAGTTTTCCTTTGCGATGGCGCGGATTTCCTCCGGCGGTTTTTCGCTGCCGAAGCACATATCCAGATTTTGCAGAGCCACTCGCCGGTGTCTGGCATCGGCCCAGAACGCCAGCGCGCCGGTCACGCGCCCCAGCCGGGCGACCAGACTCAGCGGCAGCACGTGGATGAGCGCGATGAGGGCGCGGGCGGGCCAATAGAGCAGGGTGTCCATCAGCGGAAACAGATTTTGCGGACGCAATCCTGAAAGTCGTTGGCGCCGCTGATGATTTGGATTTCAACCCGCATGAAATAAATCGGCAGGTCGCGCCGGTCAATTTTCGGGAAGCGCACGGCGTCTTTTTGCGTGGTGATGATGACCTCGGCCTGACGTTTTTTGCCCCTGTTGATGGTGTTCAAAACTTCCTGCTGTGTGAAGCGGTGATGGTCGGCAAAGCGTTTGGAATAGACAAGCTCGCCACCAAGTTTCACCAGGCTTTGATCGAAACTTTCCGGCTGGGCGATGCCGCTCAAGGATGCAACTTTTTTGCCGGCCAGAAAATCCAGTCCCTTGCGTTCGCCGGTGAAAACGTCCTCGAGATACAGCGGGTGATGAACACACTCAATGATGGCGGCGTCGGGATTCAATTTTGAAATGCGTTGGCGGAGTTCGGCGGTGTTGCCGTCGCTCTTGGTGATGAAGATCGTGTGGGCGCGGGCGAGGTGCGACGGCGGCTCGCGCAGCTTGCCGCGCGGGATGAGGTGTTCGTTGCCAAAGGGCTGCTGGCGGTCAATCAGCACGACATCATGCCGGCGCCCGCGCAACTTCCAGTATTGAAACGCGTCGTCGAGCAGCAGCGTGTCGCACCCGAATTTTTCAATCGCATAGCGCCCGCTCTTCACGCGATCCTTGTCCACGAGCACGACGACATCCTTGAGATTCGACGCGAGCATGTAAGGCTCGTCGCCGGCCATTTCCGAATTGAGCAGCAGCGACTTGCCATCGGACACGACGCGCGGCGGCGTCTGGTCTTCGCGCAGGAGAATTTTATTCAAAAATTGAATGTGCAGCGGCGCGGGTTTGGAACGGTAGCCGCGCGAAAGGATGGCCACCTTGCGCCCGGCGTTCTGAAGTTCACGCGCGAATTTTTCGACGACCGGCGTCTTGCCCGTGCCGCCCCAGGTGAGGTTGCCGACGGCAATGACCTGAACGCCAAGGGTCTTGTCGCGAAAAATGCGGGCATTGATCAGCCAGCGGTGGATTTTGATGCCAACCTGGTAAAGCTTTGAACTGCCGAAAAGAACTCCGCGTGTCAATTTCGCCTTAAAATCATGGCGTTCCTCGAATATGACTTCGAAGAAGAAGGTTTCAAGGGTTTCGGCCCAGGCACGGAATTTTTCGCGCATCACGGCTCAATGTGCCAAGTTTGGACGAAGTTTTGAATTCTTAATTTTGAGTTTTTAGTTGAGGCCGGTGCGGCAGGTCACAACTAAAAATAAAAACTTAAAATTCAGAAGCTAATTCAATAGCCCAGCTTGGCGACTTCCTGCTGCAAGGCGAGTTGAAATTGCTGGACGTCGGCGGCAGTTGGTTTGTAGCCCTGCTGTTTCGGCACAACACCGAGCCGGCCGGTCTGATCCAGATACCAGTCGGCGATCTGGCCGTCGCTGAATGTCACCTTGCCGCTGACAATCGCGCCGGGTTTGGTGATCTGATCCACAATGACTGCAACTTTGCCGCCGGAAGCCGGCAGCGTTCCTTCTGGAGCGGGATTTTTTTCGGCCGTGAGCTTGGACAGAGCCGCGGCGGGCGGCTCGACGGCTTTCGGCGGCTCCGGGTCTTTCAGCTTCAGCTTCAGATCGTCCACGAGAAAGCGGACTTCCATGTAGGTGAGCTTGATTTTGAATTCCTCCGCCAGCCGGTTTTGGATTTCGGAGAGTTTCGCGCCCTGCAATACCCAGGCGGTGACCCGCTGTCGTTGTGCTTCGTCCAGATTCATGCGCGCGAGTCTAACTCAAACATGCTTGAGAATCCAGTCATAGCCTTGCGCCTCCAGTTCGAGCGCGAGGTTCTTGTCGCCGGATTTCACGATGCGCCCGTCCACGAGCACGTGAACGAAGTCGGGCACGATGTAATTCAGCAACCGCTGATAGTGCGTGATGACGAGCTGGGCGTTGTGTTTTGTCTTCAATTTATTCACCCCGCTGGAAACCACCTTGAGCGCGTCAATATCGAGGCCGGAATCAGTTTCATCCAAAATGGCGAGCTTCGGCTCCAGCACGGCCATCTGGAAAATCTCGGCGCGCTTTTTTTCGCCGCCGGAAAAACCCTCGTTCACCGAGCGCTTGAGCAAATCGTCCTTCAGCTCCATCAATTTCATCTTTTCCTTCACCAGCGTGAGAAATTCCATCGCGTCGAGTTCGGATTCACACTTGTGCTTGCGGATTTCGTTCAGCGCGGCCTTGAGAAAATAGGTGCTGTTCACGCCGGGGATTTCGACCGGATACTGGAACGCGAGGAACAATCCCTCGCGGGCGCGCTCCTCGGGATCGAGGTCAAGCAGGTCGTGGCCGAGGTAATTGACCGAGCCGCCGGTCACGTCGTAGCCGTCGCGCCCGGCCAGCACCGCGGCGAGCGTGCTTTTGCCGGAGCCGTTCGGCCCCATGACAGCGTGGACTTCGCCCTCGCCGATGGTGAGGCTGACGCCTTTGAGGATTTGTTTGCCCTCAACGCCCGCCGAGAGGTTTTTGATTTCAAGAATAGGTTTGCTCATTTTTACTTCAAAATAGTTTAGCCACAGATTCCCACAGATGAAACACAGATTTTCCTTCTGAAAAACGAGTCTTTAATCTGTGTCCATCTGTGGCTTGAATCATCCGACGCTGCCTTCCAAACTAACGCCCAAAAGTTTCTGCGCTTCGACGGCGAATTCCATCGGCAGTTCCTTGAAGACCTCCTTGCAGAAGCCGTTCACAATCATGTTGACGGCGTCCTGCGTCGAAAGCCCGCGCTGGTTGCAGTAAAAAATCTGGTCCTCGCCGATTTTCGAGGTCGAAGCTTCGTGCTCGACGGATGACGAGGTGTTTTTCACCTCGATGTAGGGAAACGTGTGGGCGCCGCATTTCGTGCCGATGAGCATGGAGTCGCATTGTGAGAAGTTGCGCGAGTTGGTGGCGCTCTTTTGGATTTTCACCAGACCGCGATAGCTATTCTGGCCGCGACCGGCGGAAATGCCTTTGGAGACAATCGTGCTTTTCGTGTTCTTGCCGATGTGGACCATCTTCGTGCCGGTGTCGGCCTGCTGCATGTTGTTGACGACGGCGACGGAATAAAACTCGCCCTTGGAATTGTCGCCTAGCAAAATGCAGCTCGGATATTTCCAAGTGATGGCCGAACCAGTTTCCACCTGCGTCCACGTGATGCGCGAGTTTTTGCCTTTGCAGAGGCCGCGCTTGGTGACGAAATTGTAAATACCGCCCTTGCCGTTTTCGTCGCCGGGATACCAGTTTTGCACGGTGCTGTATTTGATTTCCGCGTTGTCGTGCGTGATGAGTTCCACGACGGCGGCGTGCAACTGATTTTCATCGCGCATCGGCGCGGTGCAGCCTTCGAGGTAGCTCACCTGCGCGCCGTCGTCGGCGATGATGAGTGTGCGCTCGAACTGGCCTGATTTCGCGGCATTGATGCGGAAGTAGGTCGAAAGCTCCATCGGACAGCGCACGCCTTTCGGGATGTAGCAAAACGAGCCGTCCGTGAACACGGCGGAATTGAGCGCGGCATAATAATTGTCCGTGTGCGGCACGACCGAGCCGAGATATTTTTTGACGAGGTCGGGATGTTCCTGCACCGCTTCGCTGAACGAGCAGAAAATGATTCCCTTTTCGGCGAGCTGTTCGCGATACGTCGTGCCGACGCTCACGGAATCAAACACCGCATCCACCGCCACGCCGGCGAGCCGTCCGCGTTCGCGCAGTGGAATGCCGAGTTTCTCGTAAGTCTCCAAAAGCTTCGGGTCAACCTCGTCCAGGCTTTTCGGCGCATCGCTCTTTGGCTTCGGCTGGGAAAAGTAGGTGATATCCTGAAAATCAATCTTCGGATATTTGACGAACTGCCATGTCGGCTCGGGCATGGTCAACCAATGACGATACGCCTTGAGCCGCCAGTCGGTCAGCCACGCCGGCTCTTTTTTCTTCAACGAAATCAGGCGGATGGTGTCCTCGCTCAGGCCCGGCGGCGCGGACTCGGATTCGACGTCGGTGACGAAGCCGTATTTGTATTCCTGCTTGACCAGGCTTTCGATGGTTTCGGTGGCGGTGCTCATCGTTCGTAAAATGATTTCTTCTTCGCACAATCGGCGCAGGTGCCGTGGATCGCGATTTCGTAATGCCCGGCCTTGAATCCTCGCGGCAATACGACGCCGGGCTGCGGTGTTTCCGGCATATCCACGTCAAAAACCGTATCGCAGGAATCGCAGTAAAAATGGCAATGCTCGTGCATGTTCGGGCAAAAGCGCGTCGCGCCGCGATCCAGCGTCACCTGCCGGGCCAGCCCGCACTTTACCAGCGCGTCGAGGCAGTTGTAAACTGTCGCGTGGGAGATCTCCGGCATCTGCCGCTTGGCGCGGATGAAGACTTCCTCGGCGGTCGGGTGATCGCGCTTGTGCAGCAGCACGTCATAGACCTGCTGCCGCTGCGGCGTGAACCGGAAGCCGCTCGTATTCAGCCGCTCGGTCAAACCACCGTCCAGATTTTTCTCGACCACGCTCATGGCATCGGCAAAATAATCATGAACCCAAAGCGTGTCAAGATTTAGAATAATTCTAAATAGCCTGCGTGGCGGCTTTCTGCAGAAAGCCGCATTTCAATTTGGGGAATGTGCGGCGCTACGATTATTTTTGAAATATTTCATACAAATCCGGCGGCTCGCGGTGTCTATTTGACGGAAACGCTTAAAATTAACCTATGAAGACAACCATCAGGTCGGCGGGTTTGGTGATTCTTGGTATCGGATTGGTCATCGGCGGCTGCGCCAAGAAGAAATCTTCAGCTTTGGATTCCATCAAGAATCCGGAAATCGCTGCGCGATTGAAGTCGTTTGTTGCTGAAAAGGAGACGCAGGCAGCAAAAGCCGACAGAAACGGAATAGCGCCGCAGTTCAAGCCATTCTTTTCTGCTGCTGAAAAAGGAGATTGGCTAACGATGAGCGATATATTTCCAAAATTGCAGGTGCGCACCGGTCAAGCCGAGAGCCAAGGGAAAGACGATTTAATCGATTTGCAGGGAATTCAGTGGGAGACATTGAAAGAAATCTGGGGGGCATTTGATGAGATTAACGCGGGCGACGAAAAATTCTCCACCGCCTTCGGCAATGACATCATTGAATCCATTCCGCCGAAAAGCATTTATTTTGGTGGAACGGATTCAGGACGGTTTATTGTCACTGCTCTGCAAAAATCTCATCAGGATGGCGATCCGTTTTTTACGCTCACACAGAATGCGCTGGCCAACGGAAGATATCTTGACTACTTGCGTTCGATGTATGGTGAGAAAATTTATATCCCCACGCCAGAAGACTCTCAAAAATGTTTTCAGGATTACACGGAGGACGTGACCCAACGGCGGCAAAAAAACCAACTCAAGCCGGGTGAAGATGTTCAGGTGGACGCAGCGACTGGCCGAGTGCAAGTCAGCGGACAAGTGGCCGTCATGGAAATCAACGGACTGCTGGCAAAAGTCATCTTCGACAAAAACGCCAATCAGGAATTTTTCGTCGAGGAAAGTTTTCCGCTCGATTGGATGTATCCGTATCTCGAACCGCACGGCCTGATTTTCAAGCTCAACCGCCAGCCGCTGTCGGAATTGTCCGGCGAAATTGTCCAGCAGGACCACGATTACTGGACAAAATCCGTGACGCCGATGATTGGCGACTGGCTGAACTCGGACACATCGGTGGAAGAAGTCACCGCCTTCGCCAAAAAAGTCTTTCTTCAGCGTGATTTCGTGGGATTTGCCGGTGATCCGCAATTCGTTCAAAACGATTATTCGTGCAAAATGTTTTCCAAGGAGCGCGCCAGCCTGGCTGGTCTTTACGTCTGGCGCATGAATCAGGCCGCGACTGCCGATGAAAAAGAGCGCATGGCACGCGAGGCGGATTTCGCCTTTCGTCAGGCACTGGCTCTTTGCCCGTATTCGCCGGAGGCCGTCAAAGGTTACGCAAATTTTCTAAAAAGCCAGAATCGCGATTCCGACGCCGTTTTGGTAAGTGAAACGGCAAAGCAATTTCCCAAGCAGAAATAAACGGGAAACTTATTTCCGAAACACGCTGACGCGGGCGGGCGGAAGATTGAGCCAGACGATTTTGGAGGCGTGCAGCCGGAAACTGGATGCGCCGTGCGGACGCAGTTTGTCAATGCGGTAGCTGTATTGCACCCAGTTGCCCTGCGGTTCGAGCATGGCGCGTATTTTGTGCGCCAGCGCCTCGACCTGGTCCTTCGGGAAATTCAGCAGCGGCAGGCTGGAAATCACCGAGCCGACGCTTTCCACCGGCACGCGCAGACTGCCGAGCAACGTGTCCATGTGCCATGCGTCGCCGGAGATGATCTGTGCCCGGGGGAACCGTTTGCGGAGCAACTTGGCGAGTGTGGAATTGTGTTCGATGGCGATCAACCGGTCTTCACGCAGGCCGCGCTTGAGCAGCGCGGCCGTGACCGCACCCGTGCCGGGGCCGAGTTCGAGCACAAAGCTTTCCGGATTGTGAGGCAGCCAGCGCGCCATGGCCGCCGCGAGCCGCCGGGAACTGGGAACGACCGAGCCGGTCCGCTGGGGATTCACCAGCCATTCCTGCAGGAACAGCGTCGTGTCGCTCAAAGTCGCCAGCAAACGTTTGGCCATGGTGTCTAAAAATGATTCCCGGAATTTATTTCGATTTGCAGGATAGTTCACCGGCACGGCGACGGCCAAGTTAATTTCCTGTTAAATTATCCGCCGTCCCACGATGATTTTGCGGGCGCGGAAATTCGCTCCAACTTATTGCGCGCGGCGGCGCGGCGCGTTGACCAATCGTCCCAGCTCTGCTCCCAGGCTTTGCCCGTGAAATTCGTCTGCACCGCCGGCCAGAGCACGTCGAGCGCCGCCAGTTCGTTTTTCGCATTGTCGGTTTCATGCCATTCCAAAAATGACTCGGCAAGGTTCAGGCGGTTTTCGGGATAATCCGGCGCGAGTTTTGCGGCCTGCTCCAGCTCCTCGCGCGCCTTGTGGCGGCTGCCGATGCTGAAGGGCCAGCCGGGCGCGTCGCGATACAGCAAACCGAGACAGCGTTCCGGGCCGGCATAATCGAAAGAGTTGTCCAAGTCCGCCGCCGATTTGAATTCGCGTTCCATCTGCCTGACAAGCCGATAGGCGGCGAGGGACGGCGCCTCGGCCTTGGCGAGCTGTCCTTCGTTCATGGCGAGGTAATAGTGTCCCGGCGCGGAGTTGGTTTCGCGCGCCAGCAATTGGCGGCACGCAGCGATGCCCTGGCTGGCAATCATGGCTCGTTCGGCTTCGTTCGTGGCGAAGTCGGCGAAATCAAAACAAGCGCGCGCGAACTGCCAGGCGGCGGAATCGTTCGTGGACGAAGCAAACTGAACTTGCGCCAGCCGGAACGCCCTTTCGGCGCGGGCGGCAAAAACCGGATTGGTGGTGGATTGCGCGATGGCTGCGGTGGCGCAGGCGAAAAAGAAAATAATCACGGCGAATCTTCCGCCGTCTTTGCGAGGACGTTCTGTTTTCGAGGCCATTATGCGTTTAATTAGGAGTTGCCATCGTGGCGGAGTGAATTATACTCGGCAAGTGAGATTAAAGTGGAGATTTCTGTGGCTGGCAATCCCTGCGGCGCTCGCGTTCTTTGACGCGGGCTGCGGCGGCATTAGCGCAAGCCAGAGCGTTTCGCCGGCGACCTTTTTCCTGCCGGGGATCATGAAGACCGATCCGCCGGTGGCGACCAACGCACCGGTGGCGGTGTCCGATATGTCCATTCAACTCGCTCAAGCCCGATAATCCTATGCGATTCCCATTTGCTCTGACGAAGAAAATCGCCAGTCATATCATCAAGCACAAGCTGCGCAAGACGCCCAAGTTTGCGATGGTCTTGCAGCTCGAACCGTTGCACACCTGCAACCTCACCTGCACCGGCTGCGGCCGCATCCGCGAATATTCCACGTCGCTCAAAGACATGGTCCCGCTGGAGCAATGCCTGCAAGCGGCGATGGAATGCGAAGCGCCGATGGTTTCCATCTGCGGTGGTGAACCGTTGATCTATCCGAAAATCGAGGAACTAATCGCCGGTTTGCTGGAACAGGGCCGCGTCATTTACGTCTGCACGAATGGAATGTTCATGCGGAAGAAAATGAAGGATTATCTCGCGGCGATTTATTCGCCCGCCGTCGAGCCGAAGCTGAAAAAGCTGCTGGACCAGAAATTGATTTCCGAAAAAGACGCCGAGACGATCCGCAAATCCGACGCCGCGGCGAAAAAGAAAACTGTCATCCGTCCGACGCAATGGATGTATTGGAACGTCCACGTGGACGGTCTGGAATTCACGCACGACCTCATCGTCGAGCGCGAAGGTGTGTTCGTGGAATGCGTCGAGGCGATCAAGATGGCAAAGATTCTCGGCTTTCAAGTCGCCACGAACACGACGGTTTACCGGGAGACCGAAGTCGCGGAAATTGAGGACATGTTCAAGTTCCTCTCGTCGCTCGAAGTGGATGGCCACACGATTTCGCCCGGCTACGATTACGATGCGGCCAAGAAGGACATGGTGAAACGCCTCGGTCGCGATCCGAAGGAATTTTTCCTCACGCGTGACATGACGCGACAGAAGTTCGCGAAGATTCAGGACTGGGGCAAGGCGTTCACGATTTTCGGCACGCCGGTCTATCAGGAATTTCTCGCCGGCAAACGCGAGCTGACCTGCACCGCTTGGGCGATTCCGACCTACAACGTCAAGGGCTGGAAAGCGCCGTGTTACCTGATGACCGATGGCCATTACGGCGGCTATCAGGAAATGCTCTCGAAGGTGCAATGGGAAAAATACGGCGTCGTCAATGGCATCGCGCGCGACCCGCGTTGCGAGCATTGCATGGTGCATTGCGGTTACGATCCCAGCGGTGCTCTCGGCACGAATTACCAGCGCGGCGACAACTGGAAAAATTTCAAATACAACTTCGGCGCGAAACCGAAACCATATCCGGCGTCGGCGGAATTGGCCAAGCGCGCCTATAACGGCGTGACCATCGGCAAGGGTCATCTGGCCGAGGCGAAGGCTGCGATCAATTCGCCAGCCGCCGGCGCGCGCGGCGCATTTTCGCGCAAGGAAGAGGAACACAGCCAGAACGGAAACGGCCAGGTGGCGCACGTCGGAACATTTTGCGGCGACGGCGACAGCAGCGAGCGCGACGATTTGATGGCGAAGATCAAAGAAGCAAAAAAAATTGAAGCCCGGTCGGAGTAAATTCTGAAATCCAAATGAGCCGAACCCTTTATCTTTCACCTCCGAGCTTTGACGGTTTTGACGGCGGCGCCGGCGCACGCTACCAGGCGCGACGTGAAGTCACCAGTTATTGGTATCCGACCTGGCTCGCGCAGCCCGCCGCGCTCACGCCGCATTCGCGCCTGCTCGACTGCCCGCCGCACAACGTCGGCATGGCCGAGACGCTCGCCATCGCCAAGGATTTCGACCACGTCATCATCAACACCTCCACGCCGTCGCTGAAAAACGATTGCAAGGTCGCCGAGGCCATCAAGGCGCAGAAGCCGTCCACGCAGATCGGTTTCGTTGGTGCGCACACGATGGTGTTGCCGACGGAAACGCTGAAGGCGTCGTCCGCGATTGACTGGGTTGGACGCAAAGAATTTGATTTCACCTGCAAGGAAGTCGCCGAAGATCGCGACCTTTCGACCATCGCCGGTTTGTCTTACAAGGACAAGGACGGCAAAATCAAACACAACCCCGAGCGCGAGATGATTCAGGACATGGACACGCTGCCGTGGGTGGCGGATGTCTACAAGCGCGATTTACAGATTGAGAAGTATTTCATCGGCTACCTGCTGCATCCCTACATTTCGATGTATACCGGCCGCGGCTGTCCGGCGCAATGCACCTTCTGCCTCTGGCCGCAGACCATCGGCGGACACAAATATCGCGTCCGCTCGCCGCAAAACGTCGCCGACGAAATGACCTACATGAAGAAAATCTTCCCGCAAGTGCGCGAATTTTTTTTCGACGACGACACCTTTACCGCCAACCTTCCGCGGGCACGCGAAATCGCCAAAAAACTTGGTCCGCTCGGGGTCCACTGGAGCTGCAACAGCCGCGCAAACCTCGATTACGACACTATTAAGAGTTTCAAGGACAACGGCTTGCGTCTGTTCCTCGTCGGCTACGAGAGCGGCAACGACGACATCCTCACGCGCATCAAAAAGGGCGTGACGATGGATGAGATGCGCCGGTTCACGAAGGATTGTCATCGCGCCGGCGTGGTGATTCACGGCACGTTTATTTTGGGTCTGCCGGTTGAGACGCAGCAGTCCATCCAGAACACGATCAACTTCGCAAAAGACCTCGATGTGTTCAGCTTGCAAGTCTCGCTCGCCGCGCCGTATCCGGGCACCGAGTTGTTCGAAATGGCCAAGCAAAACGGCTGGTTCGTCAAGAAGGACAAGGCTGACCTCATCGAAGCCGACGGCCTGCAGCAGAGCACGCTGGAATATCCCGGCTTGAGCAAGGACAAGATTTTCGAGGAAGTGGATCGTTTCTACCGCGCCTACTATCTCCGTCCGAAGCCGATTCTCCGCATCATCAAGACGATGCTGGAGGACAAGGACATCCTCGTGCGCCGCTGCCGCGAAGGCTACGAATTTTTCAAGAGCCTCAACGAACGCAAGGCCGACCTCGCGGCGTCCAAAGCAGCGGCGGCGTGATTGATTTGAACGGACGCATCCGCAACGCAAACCGACAACCAAGAAAGAAAATCCGTCATGGAAACCACCGAAGAGAAAAAGTGTTGTGAAACCAAAAAATGCGGCTGCTGTTGCCACAAGATGTGCGGCGTGTTTATCATCCTATTTGGCGTGTTGGTGTTGCTGCGGGCCTTGGATGTATTGGGATCCAAACCCTTTTGGATCACCATCTCAATCATCATCATTTTAGCGGGATTGAAAGCGATGTGCCGCGGCGCGTGCAAATGTTGCGACAAGTCCTGAACGGCTGAATATCGCTACAGGCATCACGCCTGCCGCACGATAAAATAGGGCTGGCCTTGCCAGCCGGGTTTTAGGCCGGGATGCAACCGGACGCCGCCATTGCTGTCGTGGATTTGGAAATGGTGTTGCAGCGGGAACGGCGAGTCGGTGTAAGCCGACGGGATGTCCGCACGAAAGTCTTTTCCCATCTGTTGCATCTCCACCATTTGCCAAGGCTCGGCTTGGTTGACGCGCCGGTAGCGCAGCCGCACACCGGCCAACTTGGGGGCATGGGCAACGATGGTCAGCGGCTGGCCGCGTTGGAACGATGCTGGCGGCAGGTGGAAATCCGCGAACGATGGAAATTCGGCAAGCTTTGTTTTTTCAAGGAAGGCACGCATGGCTTGTTCAACCACTTTTGGATCCAGCTTCAATGCAGACTTGTCGTCGCCGGTCGTCTTGTTCAAAAGCGCCTCCATGTCGGCGATGTCGTCGTCCATCGCGGCCAGCCGGTCCTGCCAGTGGCCGCGCTGAAAATAATCAGGACCGAATGTGATGTCGTCGCGATAAATGCCTTTTGCCGCAGATGCAAGTTCCGCCCACTCGGCACGCGCCGCGCGGTTCGCCTTCAGCGCCGCTTCCAGCGCCGGCTGATAGTGGCTGCGCTCGTAAATCGCGAAAAGGACTCCGGCGCGGAATTTCGCGGCAAAAAATTTTCCGAGTCCGGCCTGAATGGTGACATCCACGGTGAGCCGGCGGAATTCAGGACTGTTGGCGTCGCGCACCTTTGATTTTGCCTCCTGCAACCGAACAAATGCGGTATCGGCATCGGCGTCCAATTGATTCGCAACCCATGCGGGCGAATATTTTCCGCTCGCCTCGCCTTTGAGCAATTCATCTGCAAACTCGTCGCAGCCGAGGAAAAATTCCGGGTCGAGCGGGCTGACGTTGCCGAACAGTTTCGGGCTGGCCGTGTCGGTGTAAGGATGCCGGCGGCTCGTGTTCGCCATCGGCATGTTCCAATACATTTCCGGCCAGTAATTGTTGTTGGCTGCCGACGGGCAATGCGCCGTGGTGACGAGCGGAAGAATCCTGCTGGCTGACGCAAGCGCGAGTTCCGCTAATTCCGCGCCTTTGCCGAATTGCTGTGTCAGCGTGCGCCGCCAGCCATCCGCATCGCCGTCGGGGCTGTAAAGATTGCGGCCCCAAACGCGGTAGGCGTAATCGTATTTTTCGAAATCATATTTTGGCGTGAGCGAATCGTCCGCGTAGGCATCGCGCCCACCGGGCAGGCCTGAACCTTTGCGGCCTTTGAAGAAAAGCGATTCAAAAATTTCCACGCCGTTGCTGCCGCAAAAACTGGACACGCGCCCGTAATTAGCGGCCATTTCGGGATCGCCCCAGAGCAGCAGCCGTTGTGTGCCGGGCCAGATGCGGTGTAGAATTTTATAGCGGCGGTCCTCGGCGAGCAAATCGCCGTAGCCGTAGCGCAGAAACGAACGCGAACCGGAACTGCGCGAGAAAAAGCCGTTGTTGGGCGTGCTGCGCGGCATTTCCTGCTGGCGGATGGCGCCCTGCATGTAAGGCAGGCCCATGTGTTCGGCCCAGAATTTCGGCGAGATGATGACGGGCATCTTGGTGTCGAGCGCCACGTCAATCATCGGCTTGTCCATGCCCTTGGCGTGCATGTCAATTTCCACGGGCCGGCCGCATTGCGAGACGCCGTCGAAGATGGTCTTCCACAAATCGTAGCTGCCCTCCGGCACACCGCTTTCGCCGTGGACGCGGAAGGTCACGCCACTGATGGCCGGACAGGCTTCGAGCAAGGCGCGCAACGCGTCGCGGCAGTAAGGCGCCTGCGTTTCCGGCGTGAGGCCGGCGATGGTGTAATTTGCATCGGGACTTCTCTCCCATTTGTAGGCGTGAGTCCAGATGCCGAGCTGGAATTGCAGGCCGCGTCGCGCCGTCTCGTCGCTGATGAATTTCAGCATCGCCAGATTCAAATCGCGCTCGGCATCGGGCAGCGGCACGGCGCGCACGTCGTAACCAGGCACGGACAGCAAAAACGGATACGCGAAATAAAAGTAAGTGTCGCGGAGGCCGGTTGGGGCATCGTAGCTCAATCCCAGCGTGAGATTGAAGCGATTGAACCGGTTCGCCGCGAGCATCGTGAGGTAAGGCGGCCAGAAGTCGCGGTCTTGAAACCATGATTTGTCCTCCACATCGCTGTTGAATCCCCGCGAAATGCTGCGGATGGAATTGGCCGGGCGCTCGCTGATTGGCTTGACTGCTTTCAACTCGGTCGGCGGGTCGGCGGAAAAATTCACCCGGTCGGCGAGTTCAAGCAGGGCGTAAACCAATCCGCGCGCGTCCGAACCGGCGGCCAGCGCGATATTGCGGCGGCCGATTTTTCCGGGAGCGAGCGCGAGCGCTTCGGGAATGTCCGGCAGGGAAATTTTCGCGGCTGCCAGCAATTGGTTCGCGGATTGTGAAACTCGGCCCGCCACGAGAACGCAAAGTTGCGACGGCGGAACTTCGTCGAGGCTCATGTAAATTTGAGATGAAACGCCGCGCGCAATCAGGGTGTCGCGCAATTGCCTTGCGGCCCATTGCACTGGCGGCTGTGTCGCGAGCGCATCCGAAGGGTCGAGCACGATGGCGATGGCGGATTTATTTTCAGCGGCGGAAATTGACAACGTCAGCAGGCTGGCACCGGCCACCGCCGCAGCGGCCATTCCAGTTTTCTTGATGAATTGCCGCCGCGTTTCGCCGGTTTGAGCGGGATTGCTTTGGTTGGAGCGCATGGTTTGTCCGGGGATTGAAGATGCTTGTGTTGCCGCTGGCGAGAAAATTTTTGTCGGAGCGCCGAACTCCGGTTCGGTTCGCTGAAGTTGAAGCTCCTGTTTCGTGCCGATTTGGAATCGGCACTCCGTCATTCGTGCTTTCGCAGCGTGTCCAGAAACGCTTTGCCCTGCTGTCGCAATTTATCCTCCAGTCGCTTCGTGCAATCGCAATTCGAGCAGGCCCACGGTTCAGCTCCGTTTTCGTGCCGGCAGTTCTTGCGATTGTGCGCGTCCTTGACGCTCAACAGCTCAAAGTATTTTTCCCAGTAGGCCCGTTCCTCCGCGAGCGGCGTGACGCAAAAACAGGTCTCAACCCAGTGCGCAATGCCGTCGCCGACGATGCGCGCCTGCTTCATGTCGTAAACGTATTCGTCGCCGGCAATCGAGCCTTGGCCGAGAGAGCCATTGGCGATGGCTTGCAGCAGCGGCTTTTCCTGTCCGGCTTTCACCCGCGCTTTGACGAGATAACGCACGGGGTGAAAGATACATCAATTCGCGCATTTGGACAGTTGCGCTTGGCGTCGGCTTGCGTCATTTTCCAAAAACGATTGTGAACTCAAATTGGAAAAAGTTGAATGAACTGGCGCTGGCGGAAGTTGAGGCGACGCTGGCGGCGTTGCCCAAGCCGCTGCGCGAGCGCACGGAGAAGCTGCCGGTGACGTTTGAGCCCCAGCCGAACGCCGGTTTGCAGGCGGATGGAATTGAAGCGGACACGCTGGGCTTGTTCACGGGGCCGGAGTTTGCGGACGAGGGAAACGTTCCGATGCCGCCGCAGATCATTTTGTTTCTGGAAAATCTTTGGGATTTTGCGGAGGGCGATGATGAAATTTTTCGGGGTGAGGTTCACACGACTTTTTTGCATGAGCTGGGTCATTATTTGGGATTGGACGAGGATGAATTGACGGAGCGCGGGCTGGAATAGCCCGATTTTATTGGTGTTTCTGTTCATTTCAGCGTGTCCAAAAAAAATGAAAAAATCTCTTGCACGAGCGTTAAACTTTGATATTCTGAATGTCCCTTCGCGGTAAAAGGCTGCAAGGGCGGCGAAAGCCGATTGACAGATGTTGTTCGGAATTATAAGTTAACCGACAACCAAACTCGAATCTGACATGCCGAGTGAAGAGAGACTATTCGGCAGTCAGGGTTTTTTGTCCCCTGGATGAAAATCGAAGCGGGCGGGTTTGACAAGATTTTCGGCGTCAATTGTGACGCCGGCTGCTCTTTGAAAATTGATTTGTGCGATTAGTAAGAGCCCCTTCAAGATTGGCCAGTTAGTGGCCTGTTTTGAGGGTTTTAACCAAAGATTAAGTAATTAAGATAGAGTCTGATTTTACGATCAGACGCGAATCAACTAACGTTTTTATACGGAGAGTTTGATTCTGGCTCAGAACGAACGCTGGCGGCGTGGATAAGACATGCAAGTCGAACGCTGATTTGGAGGTAGCAATATTTTCAAGTCGGAGTGGCGCAAGGGTGCGTAACACGTGGGCAATCTGCCGTGAAGCCTGGAATAACTCGCTGAAAGGCGAGCTAATACCGGATGTGAACGCAAGTTCAAAGCTGGGGACCGCAAGGCCTGGCACTTTACGATGAGCCCGCGGCCTATCAGCTAGTTGGTGAGGTAACGGCCCACCAAGGCTAAGACGGGTAGCTGGTCTGAGAGGACGACCAGCCACACTGGAACTGAGACACGGTCCAGACACCTACGGGTGGCAGCAGTCGAGAATTTTTCTCAATGGGCGAAAGCCTGAAG
>Ga0181537_10001031_pt1 | contig 26068 bp, 27 predicted proteins | sample PEATcosm2014_Bin_39_FD_119765 | JGI IMG/M metagenome (GOLD analysis project Ga0181537, IMG submission 119765) | Peatland microbial communities from MTU Mesocosm Facility, Houghton, MI, USA - PEATcosm2014_Bin23_10_metaG | ecosystem: Environmental > Terrestrial > Soil > Wetlands > Peat | place...
AGCGAGCCAGGCATAGGCGGCGAAATAGGCGTGCGGCGGCACCAGCGCCGGATCGTGGTAGGTCGCTTTCGGATCGCGGTTGTAGCCGCGCGCCGGCTGGATCAGCACGGCGATATTGCCGAGTCGGAACCCGGGAATCGCAAAATGGCCGCAATCGAGCCGACCCAGCCAGAAAAACGGGTCGCGTTCGGCCGCGCCCCATTGGGCGGTGACACGCTGCTGCACCGATAGCGGCAGCGTCGCGAAAAACGCTGCGTAATCGGCGAAGGCGTAGGTCTCGTCGGCCGGCGCCTCGGGACGGGCATTGCTCGGTCCGGCAAGAAGGCGCGCCATCAGCGCCGCGCCGTTTTCGGGCGGGTCATCGACCCGATAGCCGGCGGCGGCCAGCGCGTTGAGGATCGCGACTGCCGAGGCCGGGGTGTCGAGCCCGACGCCATTGCCGATCCGGCCGTCGCGGTTCGGGTAGTTGGCGAGGATGATTGCGACCCGGCGCTCGGCGGGCGGCTTAGCCCGGAGCCGCGCCCAATTGCGAGCGAGATCGGCGACAAAGGCGACCCGATCGACGACAGGCCGGTAGCCGACGAGGTCGGCCTCGGTCTCGGGGTCGCGGCCCAGCGGGGCCTTGAACGACACCGCGCGCGACAGGACGCGGCCGTCGATTTCGGGCAGCGCGACATTCATCGCCAGGTCGCGTGGCCCCAGGCCTTGCGTGCCGGCGTGCCAAGCCTCTTCATCGCCGCCGGAAAAGACGATCTGCAGGATCGGGCATTCGGCGCGCAACGGGTCGCGGCTCCCCGACGCGGCGACCGAGAACCCGGCCGCGCTCAGGATCACCGCGGGCGGATGCGCGGCAAAAGCCTCGGCGATCAGTGCAATCGCCTCGCCATCCTTGAGGCTCTGGACGTAGATCGGCAACGGCCGCAATCGCCGCGCGGCAAGCGCCGCGACGAGCGCGTCGACCGGCGCGGTGTTTCCCGACTGTACCAACGCCCGGTAGAACACGATCGGCACGACGCCGGCATCGCCGCGCCACTCTCGGGCGATGTCGGCAAGGCTCGGCAACGCGAGCCCCGGCCAATAGAGGCCTGCGCGCAGCAAGGGCGCCGGTTCGGCCCACTGCCCCTCGTCCTCCCATCGCTGTTCGATCAGCGATGCGGCGTAGCGCAAAAAATTGTCCGCGTTGGCCGGGCCGCCCTCGGCGAGATAACGCCACAGCCGCCGTCCGGCTTCCTCCGTCACGGTCGACAGCTCGGCGAGTTCCCGGTCGGGCTTGTCGTCGCCCGGCAGGAGGGCCAGCGGAATGTCGTGTGCGCGGCAGGTTTCGACGAGGCGCTCAACGCCATAGGAAAAATAGCCGGTGCCGCCGAGCAGCCGGGCGACGACCAGCCGTGCCTTCGCGGCGGTCTCCATGTAAAGATCGACCGACAGATTGTGGCCGAGCCGCATGATCGGCGCGAGCCGCAGGCTGGGTGTCGCGGGATCGCGGGCGCGGCATCGCGCTTGGGCGGCGGCGAGGAGCGCGATCTCCGTGTCGGCGCTCGCTAGCACGATGATGTCGCCCGGTGTCTGCGCGAGATCGATCGCCGCCGACCCGTCGGCGATGATGCCGGGCTCGGTGGCAAGGAGGTGCATCTAGAGCCTCGGCGTCATTGCGGGGAGTGCAAAGCGCGATGCGGCAATTTCGTGCCGTAGAGGGCCAAAGCGGATCGAGATTGCTCCGCTGCGCTCGCAATGACGCATCGGATTATTCGCCACGTGTCCCAAGCGCCGCAGTAACGGCGGCGCGGTCGAGGCCTTTCTTACCGATCACGACAAGCCGCGTCGCGCGCTCTTCACCCGGCTCCCAGGGGCGGTCGAAATAATGCTGTATGCGGTCGCCGACGGCCTGGATGATCTGCCGCCGCTCGCGCCCCGGCACGGCGACAAAGCCTTTGACGCGCAGGATGTCGTGCGCGCGGATCGCCGCGGCGAGGCGGTCGCGGAACGCGTCGCCCGCGTCCGTCGCGTCCAGAGTGACCACAAAGCTGTCAAAATCGTCGTGGTCGTGTTCGCCTTCGAGTTCGTGCACCGAGGGGCGGGCGGTGAGATCGTCTTCGGCGGCGGCATCGAGCCCGAGCGCGACGCCCGGCGCCACCTTGCCGTCCTGCGACGCGACGATCCGCACGCCGGGCCGTAGCCGAGCCGTTATCTCCGCCGTGAGGCGGGCCAATTCGGCGGGCGCGACAAGATCGGTTTTGTTGAGGATCACGAGATCGGCGCAGGCAAGCTGGTCGCCAAACACCTCCTCCAGCGGATTGTCGTGATCGACCGGAGGGTCGGCGGCGCGCTGGGCGGCGACTGCTTCGGGGTCGTCGGCGAAGCGGCCGGCCGCGAGCGCGGCCGCGTCGATCACGGTCAGCACGCCGTCGACCGTGGTCGCGGTGCGGATTTCCGGCCAGGCAAAGGCCTGCACCAGCGGTTTCGGCAAGGCCAAGCCCGAGGTCTCGATCAGGATATGGTCGGGCGGCGCCGGGCGCTCGATGAGCTTGGTCAGCGTCGGCAGGAAATCGTCCGCGACCGTGCAGCACAGGCACCCGTTTGCCAGCTCGACGATGTCATCATCAGTGCACCTGTCATCCCCGCAGCCCAGCAGCAGCTCGCGGTCGATGCCGAGCTCGCCGAATTCGTTGACGATGATCGCCAGCCGATAACCGGCGGCGGCGCCGATCAAGTGGCGCACCAGGCTGGTCTTGCCGGCGCCGAGAAAGCCAGTAACGATCGTCGCGGGGATGCGGCGCATCAGGGTGTTCCCTTCAGGGTCAGCGGCAGGCCTGCGGCGACAAAGACGACGCGGTCGGCGAGTGCGGCGATCTGCTGGTTGAGCCGGCCGGCGTGGTCGCGGAATTGGCGGCCGAGCGGCGTCTCCGGGACGAGGCCCATGCCGACTTCGTTGGCGACAAGCACGATGGGGGCCTCCGCTTCGCGCAGCGCGGCGCACAGGGTTTCGCTCTCATGCTCGACGACGCGGCCGGCGCAGAGCAGGTTCGACAGCCACAGCGTGAGGCAATCGACCAGGATCGGCCGGGCTGGGTCGGCATCGGCGCGGATCGCGGCAGCGAGGTCGAGCGGGGTCTCGATCGTTCGCCAGAAGGTGCCGCGCCGCGAGCGATGCTCGGCGATGCGGGCAGTCATCTCGTCGTCGCCGGCCTCGGCGGTGGCGATATAGGTGCCGGACGCCGCCGCGCTAAGGACAAGCGACTCGGCATAGCGGCTCTTCCCCGAGCGCGCGCCGCCCAGGATCAGGGTCACGGCGGGCAGCCTGCCCGCGACGGGTACTGACAAAGGCTCCTCCTCCGCCCGAGGAATCGTGCCGCGCAACGGCGATGCGGAGGTCTCCTGGCTCGGGGTCGTCGCCCGCGACACCTTCCCAGCCGAAACCGGCCAGTGGCTTTTGTCGCGGAACTCGCCCTAACAGTTGCGGGGGCAGCGCCGGTGTTGCACCGGACTTCCCTGTCGCATCGCAAGCGCACGCTAGCACGGCCAGCGTCACCGGACGGCAAAAATTCTGCTATAGCTTGCGCGATCGATTTTGGCGGGAGGGTGCGATGAAGCTTGAGGGCGGGTGCCTGTGCGGCAAGGTGCGCTATTCGGGCGAGGCGGAGCCGATCTTTGTCGGGGTGTGCCATTGCACGAACTGCCAGAAGAGCTCCGGAACCGCATTCAATGCGGTCGTGGCGGTGCCGAAGCCGACGATGACGCTGACCGGAACCGTCAGCACGTATGAAGGCAAGGGCGATACGGGCAGCGCGGTCTACAAGCTTTTCTGCCCGGAATGCGGCTCGCCGGTAGCCGAAGAGGCCGCGATCATGGCCGATGTCGTCATGATCCCGGTCGGCACGCTCGACGACCCCAGCACCGCCCAGCCGGCGATGCAGATCTATTGCGACAGCGCGCAGCCCTGGGCGCTGCTGGAAGGCGGCATCCAGCGCTTTCCGAAGATGCCCGGGCCCGGCTAAGCGGCGGGACCGGTCCCTTCCTTTGGCGACCGGTTGACGGTGATGACCCGCCAGTTGTGACCCATGCCCGGCCCCTCGATGTATTCGATGCGGGTCAGCGAGCAGTTTTCGGTCGTGAATGCCAGGCAGTGCTCGGGCTCGAGGCCAAGCGCCAGTCCGAGCGCGCAGCGGATTGTGCCGCCATGCGCGACAGCGATGATGTCGTGACCGCGATGCTTCTCGATAAGCTGCAGGATCGCCCACGACACACGCGCCATCATGTCGACAAAACTTTCACCGCCCGGCACGCGCTGATGCGCCGGGGCATGCCAAAAGCGATGAAACGCGCCGCCGCGCGACAGGCGCAGCTCCTCATAGGTCAGGCCCTGCCAGTCGCCAAAATTCTGCTCGGCGAGGTCGGGGATGGCTTCGGCGTCGGGGCCGGGGATCAGCGCCGGGCCGGGCAGCCCGGCGCGCACGATCGCCTGGGCGGTCTCGTGCGTGCGGCGCAGATCGCTGACCACCCATACCGCCCGCTTCGGCAGCTGGCGCGCGAGCCCCGCAAACACCGCATCGTCGCTGCAGTCGCAGGGTTTGTCCTCTTGGCCGTAGATGCGGCCGTCATGCGCGACCGGGGCGTGCCGTACCCACCAGAAGCGCGTCGTTACCGCATCGGCACCCGCGTCGCCGGCGCCGATCTGTCCCGGGTTGAACGGCGAATTTGCAGTAGGAGGACCGCTCATTTGGCGGAAGCGACAAGCAGCATGACAATCTCTCCGATTTGCTGGAGGGCGCCGAGGACGTCGCCGGTGTAGCCGCCGATCTGACGCCGCGCAAGCGCTGCCATCGCTGCCACAGGCATGCCCATAAGGACGAGCGCAACCGGCCCGCGCACCGGCCCGAGCATGCCGATGGCGACAAAGATGCCGATCGCGAGCGCGACCAGCATCGCGATCGGGCCGGGGGTTCCGGCCGCCGCACCGAGGCCGTCGTCGCGTGCCGGCACCAGCCAGCGCATGACGATCGGTAGTGTGGCGCGCGAGGCCGCGTGCGCCGCGATCAACGCGAGCCCGGCTTCGATCGGCCCGGGGATCGAAGCCAGCGCGGCGGCCCGTAAACCGATACTGAGGATCAGCGCCAGGATGCCGTAGGTGCCCTGCCGGCTGTCGCGCATGATCGCCAGCTTTTCCTCGCGGGTGCGGCCGCCGCCGAGCCCGTCGGCCGTGTCGGCGAGCCCATCTTCGTGCAGCGCGCCCGTGGTGAAACCCGCGGCGACGAGCGCGAGCAGCGCCGACGCCGTTTCGCCGAGCCCGCACATCGATGCCAGGAACAAGACGATCGCTGCGATCATTCCGATCCCGGCGCCGACCACCGGAAAGGCCCAGCTCGCCTCGGCAACGGCGCCTTCCTCCGGCGCCAGGCCATCGGTCTTGGGCGCAACCGGAAGCCGGGTCAGCACCGATGTCGCCAGCAGGAACTGGTCGAAGATCATGCGGCGACCATAACGGTTTTTGCTGCTAGACGTAGCGATTAGCCATATGAGTTGGGCGATTGTTTGACGCCGTACCGGCGTTCCGGGATGGATCTGAGAGCGGCGAAAAGGGGGCTACATGCCGGAAGTTCCGGCCAGTTTGGATGAAATCCGCGGGCTGTTCGCGCATCTGCCGGGCCCCGACCTGGAGGCCGGCACCGCGGCGATGCTGCGCGAGCGGCAGCTGACAAAACCGGCCGGGGCGCTCGGCCGGCTCGAGGAATTGTCGCATTGGCTCGCCACCTGGCAGGGGCGGCATCCGCCCCGTCTCGATCACCCGCGCACCAGCGTCTTCGCCGGCAATCACGGCATCGCCGCGCGCGGCGTCTCGGCCTATCCCGCCGCGGTGACGTCGCAAATGGTGCAGAATTTTGTCGCCGGCGGCGCCGCGGTAAACCAGCTCTGCCAGGTCGTGGACGCTGATCTGCGGGTCTATGAGATGAACCTCGATGAGCCGACCGCCGATTTTGTCGACGGCCCGGCGATGAGCGAAGCGGACTGCGCCAAGGCGATCGCCTACGGCATGATGGCGGTCGAGCCGGGGCTCGATGTGCTGGCGCTGGGTGAGATGGGCATCGCCAACACGACCTCTGCGGCGGCTTTGTGTCTGGCGCTATTTGGCGGCAGCGCCGAAGACTGGACGGGGCCTGGCACGGGCGTCGTCGGCGCCGCGCTCGACCAGAAGCGCGAGGTGGTCGCCGCTGCGGTCGAGCGGCACCGCGACGCGGCGGGCATGCCGCTCGAATTGCTGCGCCGGCTCGGCGGCCACGAGCTGGCGGCGATCGCCGGCGCGGTGTTGGCGGCGCGTATGGGACGCGTGCCGGTCGTGCTCGACGGGTTTACCGCGACCGCGGCGGCGGCGGTGCTGTTCCGGATCGATCCGCGCGCGCTCGACCATTGCATCGTCGCGCATGTGTCCGCCGAGCCGGGGCATCGGCGGCTGCTCGACCATATCGGCCAGCGCGCGCTGTTTGATCTGGGCATGCGTTTGGGCGAAGGCTCCGGCGCGACTTTGGCGATCGGGATCCTCAAAGCCGCAATCGCCTGCCATAACGGCATGGCAACCTTCGCCGATGCCGGCGTCAGCGGGCCGACTTAGAAGAATTTCACCGCGCGCGCTAACGATTTTACTGGGATATTCTATGATATCTCCAAGCGTGATGGAGATGTGTTATGGCCCGTGTTGTCGTTGGAAAATGGGGTAAGAACCTAGCTGTTCGCCTGCCGCTCGAAGTCGTTAAGGCGGCAGGCCTGCGCACCGGCGAAAAGGTGGACGTCGAAACGCGGGGCGGGGATATCGTCATCCGCCGGGCCAGTGCCAACGCTATTGCCGATGCTCTCGTCGCTGCGGAAGAGATCATTGAGGAGAGCGCTCAATATTCCCTGAGCGACGTCACTATCCGCGAATTGCTCGAAGAGGGTCGACGGGGGTGACGATCGTCATCGACGCTTCGATGACGATCGCCTGGCTGTTCCGGGACGAGCGCGGCGATCTGCCACAAACAGTGTTGCGCCGCGTTGTCGCGGAGGGTGGGGTGGCGCCGTCGATCTGGCGATTGGAAGTCGCCAACGTCATGCGGAATTCGGTTCGCCGAGGGCGCTGCAGCGAGGATTATGCAGAGCGCTGTCTGCAACGTCTCGGGCGATTGCGGATTGTTATCGACGCTGAAACGGATCGACATGCCTGGGGTGCCACCAGGACGCTTTCCCGCCAATACAATTTGACCCTTTACGACGCGGCCTATCTCGAATTGGCGGTTCGGTTACAGTCACCCCTCGCGTCATGCGACAGAGCGTTGCTCGATGCGGCGCGAGCAAGCGGACTGCACGCCGTGGGCGCTTAGCACCCAGACGCGCCTATTCCCCCATCTGTATCAGCGCGCCGCGGATGCGGGCGTTGCGGAACGCGATAAAGAAGATGCCGATGCCGATCGCCATAAAGACGACGTCCAGCGCCACCGCTCGCAAAAAATAATCGAACCGAAAGACGTGGTCGAACAGCACGGTGCGCATGCCTTCGAAGACATAGGTCTGCGGCATGCTCCACGCGATCGGCTGCAGCCAATGCGGCAGGATCGTCACCGGGTAATAGACGCAGCTCACCGGCGACAGCGCGAAGATCACCGTCCAGGCGAGGCTCTCCGAGCCCATGCCGTGGCGCAGGATCAGCCCGCAAATCGCGAGCCCGATCGCCCAGCCGGCGGCCATCAGCACAATGGTAAAGGCGAGCAGCGGCAAACCCATCGCGAAGATCGAGAAATTGTAGAGCGGGATCGCCAGCAATGCCGCCGGTACGATGCCGATGATCGCGCGGATCCCGCTCATCAGCAGCAGCGAGATCACCCATTCATAAGCGCGTAGCGGCGTGACAAAGAGGTGACCGAGGTTGCGCGACCACATCTCCTCGAGAAACGAGATCGACAGGCCGAGCTGGCTGCGAAACATCAGATCCCACAGCATCACCGCGCCCAGCAGCACCCCGAACGCGCGCGCGACATACGAGCTGTTGGCATAGAAAAACTGGCTCATGAACCCCCAGATCAGCACCTGGAGGGTCGGCCAATACAGCAGCTCCAGCGTGCGCGGCCACGAGCTCTTGAGGATATAGAGGTAGCGCAGCAGCATTGCCCAGATGCGGCCCGGCGAGAACACCATGCTTCGGCCATGGGCGATCACCGTACCGTCTCCGGCTCGGCGTCGGCGCGGCGGGCGAGGTGCAGGAACACCTCTTCGAGGTTGGTGCGGCCGTATCGGCTGATCAGTTCGCCGGGACTGCCGCGATCGATGATCAGTCCAGATTTCATCATCATCACCTGCGAGCAGAGCCGCTCGACCTCGCTCATATTGTGCGAGGCGAGGAGCATCGTCGCGCCGGTGCGCGCCCGGTAATCCTCGAGATAGGAGCGCACCCAATCGCCGGTATCCGGATCGAGCGATGCGGTCGGTTCGTCGAGCAACAGGAGTTCCGGCTCGTTGAGCATCGCCTTGGCGAGCGCGACCCGGGTCTTTTGCCCAGCCGACAATTTTCCGGCCGGCCGGTCAAGAAACGCGGTGATTTGCAGATCGCGGGCGAGCAAATCGATGCGCTCGCGCCGACGTTGCAAGCCGTAGAGCCGGGCATAAACCGCGAGGTTCTCGCGTACCGTCAGGCGATGCGGGAGATCGGCATAGGGCGAGGAAAAATTGATCCGCGGCAGCACCCGGTGGCGGTGGCGCAGCATGTCTTCGCCGAGTACGCGCACGTTGCCCTCGCTCGGCAGCAGGAGGCCGAGCAGCATTGACAGCGTCGTCGTTTTGCCGGCTCCGTTGCCGCCGAGCAGCGCCGCGGTCGCACCGCGCTCGACGGTAAAGCTGATGCCGCCGACCGCGAGCGTTGTGCCATAGCGTTTAACGAGGTTGTCGACGGCGATGGCGGGCGCGGGCATCGGCTGTTATATGCCGGGTTTTCGGATCAGGGGCCAGCGCGCGATGACGCCGATGAACAAAGGGAGGCTGCGATGGCCGCGACCAGGATGATCGCATCAGTCGAGCCGCGCACCGCCTTTGACCGGATCAGCCTCAGGCGGCTGGTCCTTATCCGCTCGGTCGCGGTCACCGGGCAGCTGGTGACGCTGCTGACCGTGCATTTCCTGCTCGGGTTCCGCTTGCCGTTGCTGCCGGCGATTGCGGTCGTCGGTTGCTCGGTGCTGCTAAACCTTGGCGCGCTGCTCTATCACCGAGCCGGAACCCGGCTTGGCGAGACCGCCGCGGCGCTTTACCTCGCCTACGACACGCTGCAGCTCGCGGTGCTGCTTTATCTGACGGGTGGCCTCGAGAACCCGTTCTCGATCCTGATGCTGGCACCGGTCACGGTGGCGGCGACGGCGCTGTCGCGGCGGCCGGTGCTCGTGCTGGCGGCGCTCGCGGTTGTGGCGATCACCGTGCTCGGCCAGTGGCACGACCCGCTGCCGTGGCGGACGACGCCGTTTGTCTTCCCGTCCGATCTGGTGCTCGGCATCTGGGTGGCGCTGGTTATCGCGATCTCCTTTATCGGCGGCTACACGCTTTCCGTCGCGCAGGAGGCGCGGCGACTGCGCGATGCCGTGGCAGCGACGCAGCTTGCGCTTGCGCGCGAGCAGCGCGTTTCGGCGGTCGGCGCGCTGGCGGCGGCGGCGGCGCATGAGCTCGGCAGCCCGCTGGCGACGATCGCGGTCGTCGCCAAGGAGCTGGTGCGCGAATTGCCCGCTGATTCACCCCATGCCGAGGATGCCGCGCTGCTGCTGAGCCAATCGGAGCGCTGCAGGCATATCCTCGCCGAATTGGCGCATCAGCCCGAGGAGGACGGCAGCTCGCCCTATACGCGGCTGCCGATCTCGGCGCTGGTCGAAGCGGCGGGGACACCCTATCGCGACGCGCGCATCCGCCTGATCTTCGCGACCACCGGCGATGCGGCGGATGACGAGCCGCTGGTCCAGCGCAGCCCCGAAATCATGCATGGGCTCAACAATCTGGTCCAAAACGCGGTACAATTCGCGCGGCATGAGGTCAGCGTGACGATCTTCTGGGATCGCGTGACGGTGACGGTCGAAATCGCCGATGACGGGCCCGGCTTTCCGCCGCACCTGCTGGGCCGGCTCGGCGAGCCGTACCTTTCGACTCGCGCCGGCGACCAGGACCATATGGGGCTCGGGATCTTCATCGCGCAGAGCCTCCTTGAGCGCAGCGGTGCCACATTAAATTTTGATAATCTTATTGAAGGTGGCGCACATGTTGTCATTTCCTGGAACCGTGCCAATTTGGAAACCGCGACGCGGGCTTTGACAAGAGCGGCGAACGGACCGCGTGAAGCGACAGAAAGGCAATCCGTATGAATGCGATCGATCGACCCTCCCGCGTCCCGGGCGCGGATGGGCTCGCTGCCCCGTTACAGGGGCTCGCCGAATCCGAGCGTACGCTGTTGGTCGTCGACGACGACGCGCCGCTCAACCAGCGCCTCGCGCGCGCCATGGAGCGCCGCGGCTTTATCGTCCAGACCGCTGACAGCGTCGCCAGCGGCATCGCCGCGGCGACTGCCAACCCTCCGGCCTTCGCGGTCGTCGATCTCAGATTGAGCGACGGCAGCGGGCTCGATGTCGTCAGCGCCCTGCGCGAGGCGCGGCCCGGCGCGCGTATCGTGATGCTGACCGGCTACGGCAATATCGCGACCGCCGTCGCGGCGGTGAAGGCCGGGGCGATCGACTATCTGCCAAAGCCCGCCGATGCCGACGCGGTCGAACGCGCGCTCCTCGCGATGGAAGGCGAGACCCCCGAGCCGCCGGAAGACCCGATGTCGGCCGACCGGGTGCGCTGGGAGCACATCCAGCGGATCTTCGAATTGTGCGAGCGCAACGTGTCGGAGACGGCGCGGCGGCTCAAGATGCACCGCCGCACCTTGCAGCGCATCCTGTCCAAGCACGCGCCGCGCAACTAGGGTAACAGAAGATTGAGCGCAAACCGGCGTCCCTAGCCCGTCGCGCCGGGTACGCCGTTAGCCGATCGCTGCTCGGGTCAGCGACAGTCGTTCGCTGATAAAGCGATCGATCCGGTCGAACCAATCGTTGCGGATCGCGTCGCGCTCGAGAAACGGCTCGTGCTTCGATTCGGGCAGCTCGGCCAGGGTGCAGTCGGGCAGCAGGCGCGCCGCACGGTAGTGCGCCGACGGCGCGACGACATGCTCATGACCGGCGCTGCCCAACAGGATCGGCGTGGTGATGCCGGCCAGGAAGCGCCGCTTGCCGATCCGCCCGATCAGCGACAGCGCCGGATCGAGCCAGCCATAGGTCGGCTGGTCGAGGCGCAGCGCCGGGTTGGTCGAGACCCAGGCATGGCGGATGCGGCACCGCTCGGCGTCGCTCGAAATGCGGCTGCGCTCGGGTGTCGGTGGCCGATCGGGACGCCAGCGATAGGTGCCGGGAAGCCGGCAGATGCCGAGCGGCGTCAGCCGCACGGGCCCGGTCAGCGCACGCAGCAGCATCGGTGGCGTGCGGCCGTGCAGGAGGCCGAGCATCGGTGCCGACAGGACCGCGGCATCAAACAGGCGGGGGTGGCGGTGCAGGCAAAGAAGGGCAATCGCCCCGCCCATCGAATGCGCGATCAACACGCGCGGCAAACCGCCTTGCAGCTTGGCGATGGCAAATTGCGCCAGCTCGTCGGCATCGCGATCAAAGCGGCGAGCGCGCGGCCGGTTGGGCCACCGTTTCGGCCGGGTCGAGCCCCCCTGGCCGCGCCAGTCCAGGCACCACACCGACAAGCCGCGCGCGGCGAGATCTCGAATCGTTTCAAACTGCTTCTCGATAAAATCGCCAAATCCACCGACCAGAATGCATTCGGCGCGAGGGTTTTTCGCCGCCAGATGGCCCCAGCGCAACACTGCGCCGTCGGCGGTCGGAAAAGTGCCCCAGATAAAGTCTTGGGGGGTCAGAAAACGGTCGGCGAGAGGCGGGATGCACTGGTGCTCAAAGGCTAACAACCCCGGCGCGTAACTATCGGGCATGATTTGGCAATCCAATCGGCGCGACGAAGTCCCCAACGACTGCTACGCAGCAATTATGGCGATCGCATGACGGTCGGCTCGGCGCGTTAAAGTGCGGTAAAATTTCCCCTATTTTCACTATCCTGGAACGCGAAAACCGAGATCGCCTTCGCGCTCGATCTGGTGGACGAGTTCGATCTCCCAGCTCAAATATCGCTCGCGCGCGCCTTCGCCGGCATAGGGGTCGTAGGGCCGGCGCCAGCAATCATTGGGTGTGTCGGCCATCGCCTCGCGATCCGTGGTGAGCGGCAGCCCCGCGGCGCGCCAGGCGGCGGTGCCGCCGTCGAGAACGCGAATCTCGCCGTGACCGGTATCGCCGAGCTCGGCGGCGGCAAGCCGCGCCAACACGCCGTCGGGCGAGGTGAAAACCAGCATCGGCGCCTTTGGCACGCGTGCCAGGCTGCCGGGCAGCCGAGCCCGCACCGCGAACCACGCGCCGGGAATATGACCGGCTTCATAGGCGAGGCTCGGCGCGAGATCGACGACGCTGGCCGCGCCGCGATCGAGCAATTCCTTGAGCGCGCCGGCCGAGATCGTCGCGACGGTGGCGTTATCGAGGCCGGGGATCGGCGCCTCGTCGCCGGTCACGAGCGGGCGCCCGGCCAAGCCACCGTCAAGCACATAGACGTCGCGCCAACCCATCTGCTTGAGCCACGACGCCGTCATCACCGCGCGCACGCCGTCATTATCGGCCAGCACGATGCGGGCGTTGCGCGTCGCCATATAGGCATCGGTCGCCTGAACCAGCTGGCCGCCGGGCGCAGAGCGCGCGCCGGCGAGATGCCCGGCCGCGTATTCTTCCGGGCTGCGCACATCGAACAGATAGAGCGTGCGGGTCTCGCTGTCCGCTGCAAAGCCGGCCAGCGCGGCATCGTCTATCCGCTCGATCTCGAAGCGGCGGGCGACATCGTCGGCGAGCCGGCGCGCCGCCGCGAGGCCTCCCGGCGAGGGCGGCGGCAGCGCGTCCTCGCGCCCGCGGTCGGGTGTGAAGCCCGCCAGCTCCCAGCCCATCGTGCCGTTCTCAAGCGCGACGACCGGATTGGCGAGTCCGGCATTGCGCAATGACTGCGCGCCAATGATGCTGCGCGTGCGGCCGGCGCAGTTGACCACGACCAGCGTGTCCGGCGATGGAAGACGGTCGGGCACCCGGTAGACCAGCTCGGCACCTGGACAGTCGAACGCGCCGGGAATGCTCATGTTGCGGAACTCGGCCATTGGCCGGCTATCGACGATCAGCACGTCCTCGCCGGCATCGAGCCGCCGCTTCAGCTCGGCCGCCGGGATGTGTGGCGTGCCGCAACGATGCTCGACCAGCTCCCCAAATGCTTTGCTCGGCACGTTGACCCCGGTAAAGAGTTCGAACCCCGCCGCCGCCCAGGCGCGCGTGCCGCCGGCCATCATCGCGACGTCGCGATAGCCGATCGCCCGCAGTCTGGCCGCGGCGCGCTCGGCAAGGCCGCCATCGGCGCCATCACCGCCGTCATAGACGACGATCCGCGTGTCATGGCGCGGCACCAGCGGCCGGATCATCATTTCGAGCCGCGACAGCGGCAGCGTATTGGCAAAGAACGGGTGGCCCTCGTCGGAGAAGACGCCCTCCTCGCGCACATCGAGCAGTGCCATCTCGCCGCCATCGCTTAGCATCGCGCGAACCGCCGCGGGGGTGAGGGCCGTGTCTGTCGGCATCGATCTTCTCCCTCTCAATCGATCGCGGGCTACTCTACGGCAGGCTCAGCGCGACGCGGAAGCCAAAGCGGTTGCGCTTGACGATGCTGCCTTCCGCCGCGCGATTGGCGGAGCGGAACATCCAGGCGTGCGGGTTGCCAAACGCGGCTTTGCGCGCAACGTGCCGGGTGCAGTCGCCCGACATCCATGCGCCGCCATCGGTCGGCGCCCCGGCATAGGTCTCGTTCCAGCAATCGGCGGTCAGCACGAAAATATTGCCGGCCATATCGTAAAGCCCGAACGGGTTGGGCCTAAACGAGCCTACCGGCGCGAGGTCGGCGAACCCGTCATGACACGGGATGGGCGACTTGACGCCGTATTTGGCGCCGTAATCTTCGTCGCCGACATTCTCATAGGCGCACGCGTCCTTGGGGTCGTCGCCCCAGTAGAAAGCGGTCTTGGTGCCGGCGCGCTCGGCGTATTCCCACTCGGCTTCGCTCGGCAGGCGGTAATCCTTGCCGGTTGTCCGGCGCAGCCAGCGAAGATAGCCGTCGATCTCGACCTCATTCATGCAGACGGCGGGATCCTTGTCGGTCTGCGCGAAGCCTGGCTCCTCCCAGCTGGCCTGCGGCTGCGGCGTCCAGGTATTGCCGACGAGCGTCAAGCATCCCGGCCGCGCATGAAAACCGGTGGCGGCGGCGAAGGCGGCGAACTCGGCGCGGGTGAGGTCGAATTTGGCGAGGGCGAACGGTTGGGCGAAGGTGACCGGATGTTGTGGCTGGTCGCGACTGGATTCGGTGGCCGGCACCTCATAGTGTTCGTTCTCTCCCGGCGCCGCGCCCATCTGGAAGCTGCCGGCGGGGACCACGACCATCTCGGGACAGTTCGGGCAGTCGCGGAAAGTCCGGGGCGGCGCGTGCGCCGCGACGGTCGGCGCCGGCACGGGTTTCGGCGAGGGCGCGGGCTCGGCCGCAGGCGCCGGGGCTGATGGCGGCGCCGGAGTCGGGGCGGGTGCCGGCGTCGCCGCGGGTGACGGGTTTGCCGCGGGCGCGGGTGGCGCCGACGCCGTCGGGGCGGGCGGTATCACGATCGGCGAGGCAGGCGATGTCGGTGCCGCGGCGGCAGGCGGCGGGGCTGGCGCCGGTTTTGGCATTGCGGTCGCCACGGTTCGCGAAGCCGGATGGCTTTTCGGCCAGAGCTGCCAGGCCAACGCGCCCGCCAGGACAATGATCATCGCGGCGGCTGCGGCAAGAATGGCTGCCATCGGTACACGCCTCCTACCGCCGCCGGATTTGACGGCAGACGGTTTTTCCGCGGTCTCGGCGGCCTCCTCGGCGTTGCCGTCGACGCGGAGATGAAAGGCGCGCACCGGGCGCGGGATGTTCTTGACCGATTGCTCGCCGATATCGACATAGCCGATCGACAGCTTGCCGTTGATGTGGTCCCACACCGTGCCGCTGACGCAGATGCCGCCGGGTTCGGCGATGCCTTCGAGCCGCGCGGCGACATTGACCCCGTCACCGAGCAGGTCCTCGCCGCGCACCATCACGTCGCCAAGATTGATGCCGATGCGGTAGCGCAGTTGGCGATCGCGCGGCTGCAGCAAATTGCGCGAGCGCGACGCCTCCTGAAAATCGACCGCGCAGCGCACTGCCTCGACCGGGCTGGCGAATTCGGCGAGCACGCTGTCGCCGCCGGTGCTGAAGATGCGCCCGTCATGACGGGTGATGATGTCGTCGACGATCTTGCGGAAATCGCCGAGCGCGCGGATCGTCCAGTCCTCGTCATTGGCGGTGAGGCGCGAATAGCCGACGATGTCGGCGACGAGGATCGTCGCTAGCTTGCGCTTGATGTCCGGCTCTTCCATGGAAAGATCCGTTCGGACAATACCGGTGACGCCGCGCGATGATAGCATTCGCCGCGTGCCGAGACGCCAAATCTACGTCGGTTAACGTCGATTAGTTCGCGGCGCCCGCGACGATGCCGGCATCGTGGAGCCGGCCGATCTCGGCGGCGGAAAGACCAAGCACCTCGCTCAGCACGAGGTCGGTGTGCTGCCCGAGCAGCGGCGCGGGTCGGGTCGGTTGGCGCGGCGCCGCGCCAAAATCAACCGGCAGGCCGGGCGCGAGATAGCGGCCGATCCCCGGCTGGTCGATCTCGGCGAAGAGCGGGTTCGCCGTCGAGCAGCGCGGGTCATGGTTGACCAGCTCGGCGAAATCCTGGAACGGGCCCCACAGCACGCCACTGCCGGCGAATGTCGCCTCGATCTCGGCGAGCGTCTTTCCGGCGCACCACGGCGCGACCAGCGCGGCGATCGCATCGCGCGCCGCGAATCGGCCGGCCTCGGTATCGAGGTCGACCCCGAGGCGCGGGCCGAGTGCCGCCAACTCATCGGCGAGCCCGGTGGCCCGGCCGAGCGCGCGCCATTGTCGTGGGGTCAGCGCGATGATCATCACCCGTCGGCCGTCGGCGGTCGCGAAATCGCGCCCGAAACTGCCGTAAAGATCGTTGCCGAGCGCCGGTCGCGAACGCTCGTTGATCTGCACATCGCCGATATAGCCGAGGTGCCCGACCATCGCGAGCATCACATCGCCGAGCGCGGCGACAACTTCCTGGCCCGCGCCGGTACGGGTGCGGTGACGCTCGGCGGCGAGCAGGGCGGTCGACAAATAGAGTCCGGTCGCGACATCCCAGGCGGGCAGCACGTTGTTGATCGGTGCGCTACCGGTTCCTGTGATAAGCGGGAATCCGCTTGCGGCGTTGACCGTGTAGTCGACCGCGGCGCTGCCGTCGCGGTTGCCGATCAGGCGCAGCATGATCATGTCGTCGCGCGCCACCTTGAGACTCGTGTAATCGAGCCCCGCGAGCGGCGGCAAATTGGTCAGCACGATCCCGGCGCCGGGGCCTGGCGCGGTGGCGATCGCCTTGGCCAGTTCGCGTCCTTCGGGCTTGTCGAGGGCGAGGGCGACCGAGCGCTTGGCCTTGTTGAGCCCGGCCCAGTAAAGGCTCGCGCCGCTATCGGTGACCGGCCAGCGATAATGGTCGATGCCGCCCTTCAGCGGGTCGATGCGGATCACCTCGGCACCGAACTGCGCCATCGTCATGCCGCCGAGCGGCGCGGCGACAAAGGCCGAAAACTCGACAATACGCAAATCGCTGAGAAGCTGATTCATCGCCGCCTCTTCGGCCGGGGCGGCGCCGGCCGCGCTATCGGCCGCTAGCCCTGTACCCTGGTAAAACCGTCGGCGCTCCAGGCCTCGCTGCCAACGCCATGATGCACGAAGAACAGCCCGTCGGGGTCGTATTTCTGTTTGATGTCGCGGAGCCGAGGGTAGTTCGCGCCCCAGTAGGAATCCTGCCATTCCGTCTCGAAAAAATTGCTTTCGGCGAAATACGAGCCTCCTCCCGGCGCGAGCTTGCCGAGCTCCTGGATCGCCTCGGCGACCTCGACGGCCTGCCTGCGCGCCGCGGCGAAATCGGGCTCGTGCCCGACGAGGCCGGGATAGGCCGGCGGGCCTTCGCCGCCGATGATCGCCAGCACGAAGGCGTCGAGCACTTTCGGGTTTGTCGCGGTTTCGCGCGTCGCGGCGATCGCCTCGGCGGGCGCGCCGGCGAGCCCCTTTTGAAAATGCAGTTCGACCGGGCGCTTGCGGCTGGCGGCAAACAGCGCATCGGCGAGCGCCTCGCGGCGGTCAGGCGCGAGCAGCTTTTGCGGTAGCCAGAGCGAGGCATAGCCATGGATGAAATGCCCGGCCTCGGCGAGGTTCCCGATCCAGAACACATTGTCCTTGGGTGCGCCTGGCCGGTCGTCGGTGCGCAAGGCGCCGGGGATATACGCTTCGAGAAAGGCCGGGTCCCATGTATGCCGGGCGGCGATGCTGCCGACGCCCGGTGTCAGCCGGAAGGTGAAATCATCCGGCAATCCGGCGATTACCCGATCAAAAAAGGGCTGCCAGACCGCTTCGGCTTGCGACTGGTCCAGGCCCTGAAAGGACATCCGGATGTCCATCAGATTGCCGGGCCGCAACGTGACCATCTCGCCCCAGTGCGGGTTGAGGAGGTTGTCGGCGTAGAACGCGACAAATTGGCCGATCAGACGGCGATAGGCGGCGTCCGAGGTCGCATGGATCGTGCCGCGGACGGCGCCGATCTTCGCCGGCAAATCATGGGTTTTGAGGGTCAGCCGGGTGACGACGCCAAGACTGCCGCCGCCCCCGCCCTTCAATCCCCAGAAGAGATCGGAATTGGTGCAGGCGTTGGCGACGCGCACCGCGCCGTCGGCGGTGACGATCTCGGCTTCCAGCAGGCTTGCGGCGGCGGTGCCGAAATTTTTCGAAAAACTCCCAAACCCGCCGGCCTGCACGAGGCCCGCGACGCCGACCGTCAGGCAGCCGCCGCCTTGGACATAGCGGCCGCCATTGGTCGTCACCTCGTTATAGACGTGACCCCAGATCGCCCCGGCGCCGATGCTGACCGCCGGCTGCGGCGCCGCTTGACCGGCGCAGCCGTCGCCGACAAAGGCATCGTGCAGCGTGATGGCGTTGAGGCGCCGGGTCCAGATCAGCAACGAATCCGGTGCGTTCGAGCGGCCGAGATAGCTGTGCCCGCCACCTTTGACGACCAGCCGCAGATTGTTGTCGCGTGCGAAATTAACCGCGGCGACGACGTCCTTCGTCGTTTCCGCCGCGACGGCGTAAACGCTTGGCCGGAAGGTCCAGGCGTCGACCCATCCGGCGGTTTGCGTCAGCCCGACAGTGTCGCCGATGTAGTAGGGGTTTTTCAGCTCCTTGAAGAGCGCGTCGCAGGCGGTGTCTTTTGCGTCATCACAAGCCCGCAACGGCGAATTCGCCTCGACCAAACGGCCTCCGACAGCCTGCCGCAGCTCATCCCAGCGCGCCGCGGAGGGCCAGCCCGGCTGGCCGGGGCGGACGCGCGATGTCGTCGACGCTTCCGCCAGAGCGAGCGCCGGCATAGTGGCGAGCAAGGGCAAGATCGCCACGGTCGCGAGAAAGCGGCGCCGGTTGATGCACATGGTCCGGGCTCCGCTCATTCCGCCGCCACCGCCGCCGGTTCGGGCAAGGTGATGAACGCCTGCCCTCGGGCGCGCCAGCTTTGCGCGCGCCACACATCGCGACCGAGGGCGACGAAGCCGTGAAACGCGATCCATAGCGGATTGTATGAATTGAGCGGCGTGACAAGCCCGTAGCGGCACGGGATGTCGTCGCGTTCGGCGGCGAAGGTCCCGAACAGCCGGTCGAAGACGATCAGCACGCCGCCAAAATTCTTGTCACGGTACTCCGGGTTGGCGGCGTGATGCACGCGATGGTGCGACGGCGTGTTGAGCACCCATTCGGGCGGCCCGAGCTTTGGGATCCAGGTCGCGTGGATATAGAACTGGTAGAGCAGGTCGAGGTTGAGCGCGATAAACACCGCGCGCGGCGGAAAGCCGAGCCACATCAGCGGCAGGAAAAACACCGTCGCGCCGATCAGCCGGCCGGTCCAGCCAAAGCGGAACGCTGCGGACAGGTTCAGCTCGTTTGGCGAGTGGTGGACCGCGTGGTTCGCCCATAACAGGCGCACATGATGGCTGCAACGGTGGAACCAGTAGTAGCAGAACTCCTGGCCGATAAAGAGCGCGGCGATCGACAGCGCGGTGCCGAGTGGCACGGTCGCAATGCGGTGTGCGTAGACCCAGCCGATCGCCAGATCGACCGGCCCGAAGGCGAAGTAGACGTAGATGATGTATTGGCGGACCAGCAGGTCGGCGAGCGACGCTAGCGAGGCCCGCCAATCGTAGGTGCCCCGGCGGACGGCTAGCAGCACGGTTGCCTCGAGCGCGGCCAGCGCAATGACTGCCGGGGTGGACCAATAGAGGATCGTGTAGATTGTCTGCATCGCGGTGGCTCGCACCCAGGTTGCTCTGTCGGCGAACCCTGCGCCGCGGTGGCGTCGCCGGTCTTGTCGATTTCGCGAAGGCCGCTTGCCGATTTGTCGAATAGTTCGCCGATTTCGAAATCGGCGAACTATTCGGCGGCGCGCGGTGCAGCGCGCTCGAGCCGGTCGCGGCGGAAATCGGTCGGGGTCATCCCGGTCTGCGCCTTGAACGCGCGGTTGAATGGCCCGATCGACTGAAACCCGGCATCGAGCGCGATGGTCAGGATCGGCACCTGGGCCTGTTGGGCGTCGGATAATGCGGCGATCGCCTCGGCCAGCCGATAGCCATTGATAAAGCTGGTAAAATTGCGGTGGCCGAGGCGCTGATTGATCAGCCGGCGCAGGCGGTATTCGGGAAGGCCGAGCCGGGTCGCCAGCGCGGCGATGCCGAGCCCCTCCTCGCGGTAGATCCGCTCGTGCTCCATCAGATATTGCAGCCGGTCAAGCAGCGCGCGCTCTTGCGGGTCGATCGCGACCGCGCCGCTGGCGATCGGGTCAAGCGGCAGGGGCGCGTCACCCGTCGGCGCCGGCGCGAGCTCGGGTCGCACCCGCAGGCCAAGCCGGGTCAGCGCCGAGGTCAGCGCCAGGGCGAAGACGATCCCGGCGCTGACCATGCTGCCATAGATGCGAACCTGCGGATTGGAGAGCGCGCCGAGGATCGTGAACGCGGCGATCGCCATCCCGGCGCCGATTGCCAGCACCAGGCGAAACCGCCGTCGCCCTTCGATCAGATCGCCTTCACGGCCGCCGAGCACCTGCCCGACGCCGAGCGCCACCAACACCAGCGCGGCTCCCTGTACGACGCGCCAGGGCAGCATTTGATGCGCGACCATGGCCCATACGGCCAGTCCCAGCATTGCCCCCGCCGGCAGCCAGGCGCGCCAGGACGGCCGAAACGAATCATCAAAATTCGCCGAGGTCCAGAGCTGAAAGACCGCGGGCGTGGCAATGCTCAAGAGGCGCAGCGGGACGATCCAGGCCGGCTGGGTATTGACCAGACCCGGCGCCGACTCGACGAGATAGGACGCGCCGCACAGCATGAACAACACGGCATAGCGCGCCGCTGCGGCGTGCCGCGCATCGCGCCAGCCAAACAGAGCCAGCAGCAGCAGGATCGCAATCCCGCCGCCCCGCAAGCCGGCTTCGATGGTGGACATATCGCCCGCCTCCCCTTGGCCGGGTCAAGCCCGGGGGAGGCGCGATAATGCGGCGTTCGCGCGAGCCGGTCTAGGCTGCGCCGGCGATAAACGAGCGCATCGAATGCGCTTCGTACTCGATCTCGTCGAGCCGGCTCTTGACCAGGTCGCCGATGCTGACGATGCCGATGAGCCGGCCACCTTCGACCACCGGAAAGTGGCGGATGCGGCGGCTGGTCATCTCCGCCATCAGCTCGGCGACGCTGTCATTGGGCTCGCAGGTCACGACCGGGCAGGTCATCACCTCGCTGACGTTGACCGTCAGCAACTCAACGCCGTAACGGCCAAGCGCCTCGACAATATCGCGCTCGGAGAGAATGCCGGCGACGGTCTCGCCGTCGTCGCTGACGATAAGCGCGCCGATGCCGCGCAGGCGCAGCACCGCGACGGCGCGCTCGACGCTCGCGTCCGGGTGGATCGTCACGACGGATTTACCTTTGTTGCGTAGGATCGCGTGGACGTTCATTGGGAGACTCCACTCGCCATTCCGCGCGAGATTAGGACAAAATGTCGCAGTCTGGCCACGGAAAAATATGGTCCCGGCAGGTAAAAGCCGCGACCGTGAAACCGTTCCGCAAGCTCAGCCCAGCGAATGGATGATTTCGCGATAGGCGGCCTCCGGAAAGGCCTTCATCGTGCGGGTGCGCACGGTTCCGAGCTGCCCCAACAGCAACATGAAGCGGGCTGCAACCGCATCGTCCGGCGCTTCGTATGTGAGCACCAGATCGTAGTCGCCCAGGGTCATGTACAGCGAGCGGAACTCCCCACCCATCTCGATCAGCGCCTTGCGGGCGAGATCGACCCGTTTGGGTGATTCCTTGACGTGCTGGGCGCCGCGATCGGTCCAATTGGCGAGGGCGATGTAGGTTGGCATGGCGAAACCCTCCCTGTTCGGGTTTGTAACAATATGCGTCAATGCACCGCAGGCGTGGTATTCACCAATGTTTTAGAAGCAGTGCTTATCATATGTCGTGTGGTGCATGTTCGGTTGGAAGGGCTTGGTGCGATGCGTGACTGGATGGCGGATTGGCGGAAGTGGTCCATTGCGGAACGCGCCCTCGCTATCGCTATTGCAATGTCGATGATGGCCGTGCCCGTCGGCATGCTGCTTGGCATCACCCACCCGGTTTAGCGGCTTAAAACAACCCTCGCTGCCTTTCTGATTTGTAAGGGATCGTCCGATCCGGCCGATGGTGCGGGCTTATTTAACAGTGATTATTAGTTTAAATAATCCCATATTGACGAATTGAGGTGTGAAATATATTTATTTCACGGCATATCCGTCTATGGACGGCCAACGATGCCGTCGAGGAGCCAATCCGTGTCGATTTCCGAGATCATCCAAGCGGACAGTTTCACCTGGGCGGTGCCTCGTCGCGATCGCGATCGGACCCTTCCTCAACCCTTTCCGATTATCAGACCCGGCCAATTATGGCTGGTCGAGTTGCCGGCGGATGGCGGGCCGGTTCGCCACGGAGTCGCCGGCTACGTGCTCGATCAGGCGAATGTCGTGATTTACGATCGCGCACTGACCGAAACGGTGGCGGTTTCGCTGCCGCTCGGCGGCTATGCAGAGCCGGCTGCGGCACAACGGGAAACAGCCGCGTCACGCAGCGTCCAGTTCACGCGCGACGGCTGGAGCGTCGCTCGGCTCCTGCCGTCGCGACTGCCCCAGCGCGAACGCACCCGACGGGTGCAGGATATCGTCGACGAACTCGCCGCGGCGCAAGTGGCGGGCCGGCTTCCGGTGACAATCCTCGCCAAAGCCGTTGATGGGATCGAGGAACGCTTTGAGGCGCGCTTTGATGACCTCGCGGCCATCGTCGCCAGTTATCCGCGCGACACGAAGCTGGCCATCGTGATCGAGGCGTTCCCCGGCGGCGTCCCGGCGCGACTGCACACGGTCGCCGCCAACGGTCTTGCCGGATGAGGCTAGACCCCACCGTGGGACGACAGCTCACGGGCGCCGCGACCGTGCTCGTGGTATTTCTTGGCATGCTTTGGGCGGTCGGATTGATCCGCCCGCTTTGAGGCGGTGACGGGATGGAGGCTTTGGCGGGACGACGGATCGTCGTCCCCGAGACGCGCGAGGTCGAGGTGCTTGCCGGCATGCTCGAACGCCACGGCGCCGCGGTCATACGCTGCCCGCTGGTGGCGATCCGCGACGCCGTTGACCCGGCGCCGATCGTGGCCTGGCTCGAGCGGTTTACCGCGACACCGCCCGACGATCTGATCCTCTTCACCGGCGAAGGCCTGCAACGGCTCAACAAGCTCACCGCATCGGTCGGGCTGTCCGAAAAATTTGTCGCGACGCTGGCACGCGTGCGAAAGATCACCCGCGGCCCCAAACCGGCGCGACGGCTACGCGAATTGGGGCTGAAGGCCGATCTTCCCGTCGATCCGCCGACCACCGCGGGGATCATAGAGCGGCTTTCGCGCGAGAACCTCGCCGGGCGCCGCGTCGCGGTGCAGCTTTATCCCGATAACCAACATACCGGGCTGTTGGATTTCCTGCGCGGCGCTGCCGGCAGCGTCGATCCGGTGCTGCCTTACGTTTATGCCTCAGCCGCGGAAGAGGCGCTCGTCATCGGGGTGATCGAGGCGATGGCGGCGGGCGAGATCGACCTGATCGCCTTTACCAGCGCACCGCAATTGCGCCGCTTGCGCGCGGTCGCGCGTGCCAGGAATTGCGAGGCGGCGCTTGCCGAGGGTTTCGCAAAGACCAAGATCGCCGCGGTCGGCCCGGTCGTCGCCGTGGCGATCGAAGCAGCGGGGGGCACCGTCGCGATCGCCCCAGCCGACAATTTCCACATGCGCCCGATGGTCAACGCGATCGTCGACGCGCTGGGTTAAGTCCGGACTCCGATCATCCGATCTCAGGACGCCCCTCGCTCGGCACGCCGCCAAGACGCACGAGAAACGGCGTCGCCACCATCGAAATGGTGATCACCATGCTCGCCAGCGCGGACGATTCGGCGGACATCAGATGCCCGACCTGGGCCGCTCCGAAGACAACAAAGCCAAATTCTCCGCACTGCGGCAAGGCCAGCGCCAAGCGCAAGGAGTCGGCCCTCCCGATCCCTCGAAGCAAGGCCAGCAGGAAAACGATGCCAAATTTCAGCACCAGGATCACGATGGTGTTTACCAGCAGCGACAGCCAAGCGTGGCCGACAACCGCAAAGTCGATCGACATTCCAACGCTCAGAAAAAACACCGCAAGCAACAGGTTCTTGGCCGGTTCGATGGCCGTCTCGATCTGGTGACCGAATGCGGACGTCGATAGCGTCGTCCCCAGCAGGAACGTGCCCAACGCCATCGACAATCCGACTCGCTCCGCAGCAAGCGCGGCGGCGAAAACGGCCAGGAACGTCAGGCAATTGAACGCCGGTTGGTTTTTCTGCTGCGCCGCCGCAGCGAGAAGGCGCGTCAGGATAAATCGGCCGATCACCACGATGCCGACAACGACGATGACGGCGCGCAAGATCGCCCACGGCCAATGCGAGTGCAGCGGTCCGCTCGTCTCTTGTTCGGCCATGAGCGCGACGACAAACAGCACGGGGACCACGGCAAGATCCTGGGCAAGGAGAACGGCAAAAGCCTTGCGACCCCACAGGGTGTTAAATTCGTTTCGGTCGGCCAGCAGCTGAACGACGACGATGGTCGATGACAATGCGAGGCCTAGTCCAAGTATGACGGCCATGTCGAATGAGCCGAACCTCCACCAGGCGTACAACCCGATTGCGAGAGCGCTCAGGATAATCTGCGGTACGCCAAGCGCCGCCGCGTCCCGACCCAGGCTGCGCATCTGGGACGGCTTGATTTCCAGGCCAATCACGAACAGCAATAAAATCACGCCGATTTCCGCGAATTCGCGCACTTCGGCGATCGATTCGGGCTCTATCTCGCGGATCTGACCGACCGCGATCCCCGCGATCAGGAACGCAACGATCGATCCGACGCCAATTCGTCTAAAAACCAGGAGACTAAGCGCGGTGAGCCCTAACAGGCCAATTGCGGCGGCGAGAAATGAACCGGCTTGGAAATGGGGCATTTGCAACGCGCTTCCGTCGTCGATTGGCACGGACGGCTATTCGCAGGTTTCAGGCGTTGATTCAAACCAATAGGTCTCCATCTTCCAGTTGAGAAATCCCGGGTAGTCCCGAGAGCCTGGAGCGGCGGGATGGAAGACGATGAAGCGGGGGCATCATGACGGATATCGCCAGCAATTTTAGCGCCGAAATGCGGGGCTTGGCACCGAAATGGGGCTGGTTCGTCGCCCTCGGTGTCGTGATGATCGTCGCCGGCGTTTTCGCGTTCGCCGACACGGTCCTCGTAACGCTGCTCAGCGTGATCTTCATCGGCGCCGCGCTGATCGTCGGCGGTGTCTTTCAGATCATTCACGCCTTCGCCAATAAAGGCTGGGGCGCCTTCGTCCTCAGCCTGCTCTGCGGTGCGCTCTACATCATCGGCGGCCTCCTGATCATGGACGAGCCGCTGCAGGGGTCTGTGCTCATCACGATCTTCCTCTTGGCGGCGCTGTCGGTCAGCGGCATGCTGCGCATCGTGATGGCGATCCGCCACCGCGAGGTTCGCGGATGGTGGATCCTGGTCCTGACCGGCATCCTCAGTATTGCCCTCGCAGTGCTGCTTTACATGAGCCTGCCATGGGCCAGCCTCTGGCTGCTCGGGACGGTGGTCGCCGTGGAATTGATTTTTCACGGCGTTGCTTGGATCAACCTCGGCTTCGCCCTGCGCAAGATGCGCTAGACGGCGTTCGTCTCTTCGAGATAGCGGCTGGGTTTGAACTTCGGCTTTAGGGTGGAAACCACCCCACGGGCTGCAGGCGCTCCAATGACGCGCTTGCGCCGATAACGGACCTAATGGCGGGCGCCGACCTGCCGAGCGGGAAAATCATCCGTCTCGCCGGGAGGCTATGCCGCTCTCCCTGCAGCGACGCACGCTGGACGGTCTGACCGTTCGCCGGACCGTCCGCGTCGACCGTTGTTAGCGCTTGATCCCGGACAGGCCGTTCTGGATCCCTGCCGTCGCCCAGGGAGCCCACGGCATGGTGAAGAGCTTGAACCCCTTGTCGACGTAGAAGTTCGGGTCCATTCCGGGCGGGATGAAATACATCGCGGCGATGACGCCGTGCTTCGCGGCGGCCGCCGCGATCTTGTCGAGCGCTCGCTGGTAGTGGTCGCACTGATAGTCGAGTGGC
>Ga0181537_10001032_pt1 | contig 26046 bp, 23 predicted proteins | sample PEATcosm2014_Bin_39_FD_119765 | JGI IMG/M metagenome (GOLD analysis project Ga0181537, IMG submission 119765) | Peatland microbial communities from MTU Mesocosm Facility, Houghton, MI, USA - PEATcosm2014_Bin23_10_metaG | ecosystem: Environmental > Terrestrial > Soil > Wetlands > Peat | place...
CATCGCACGCTCCAGCCTCAATAATTGAGCTGTTTGTGCAAAAACACCGCGCTGCCTGGCACCTGGGAATCACGCCGCTCATAACGCGCTAAAGGGCATCCGGCCCTCCCGCTGCGCGCTGACCTACACCGGATGGGTCGCTTACCTCCATGTAAGCTTCGGCGCGCGCTGCGCGATTGCCGCGCTAGTCCGGAGTGCGTTGATCCTGATACAGCCGCGGGCGCCATACCGCCAGCACGATATTGAGCAGCGAGAGCGCCAGCAACAGCCACAATCCGCCCCGCTCCGTGCGCAGCACCTGTGCGAGCTGCGCAGGGTCGCCCTGTCCGCCAACCGCCATCGCTGCCAGTTCCGCAGCACGCCGCGCACTGGCATTGACCGTCACCAGCGTGCCTTCGAAAACACCTAAGCCAAGCAGCATCTTGACCCACGCCCACGCGGCGTTGTGAAAGGCACTCGTGGCAGCAATCGCCAACAGACCGCTCAGCAGCACGATGACCAGCGAAGGCAGCAGCAGCCACTGCGTAATTGCAGCGATGGCCTGGCGAACCGCAGCGTAGGCGAGCAACGGCTGGGTCGGGCCTTTGAGCACAAGCACCAGGCAGGCGGCGAACGAACCCATGACGCCCACGGCGCCGAGTTCGTGCAATATCTTGAGCAGTCGCTTCAGCATGGCACCGTCTGTCGCGCGCTGCGCGCCTGGTCAGTGGGCGAGGAACCGCTCCAGCGGCTGCACGGACTCATCAGGCGACTCCTCCTGGGGAACGTGACCCAGATCGGGGAACGAAACGAGCCTGGCGTTGGGCAGAGCGCGCAGATAGTCGGCGGCGTTGCTGTAGGGAATCATGTGATCGGCTTCGCCCCACAGCAGCAACGTGGGCGCCTCGATACGCCGCAGCAGCGGCGCCGGCTCTTCGAGCAGGGTCTGGCGCATCCGTGCGATCAGGGCACCGCGGTTGCCAGGCGCGAGCAGCAACTCATAATAGCGCTGCACCTTCGCGTCGCTGAGCCGCACCGGATCGGCATAGGCCGGGAGCAGAGTGCTGCGCAGTATCTGTTTGGGCAGAAAATACTTGATCAGCTGCAAAATGACTGGAATCTTTGGCGCGCGCCCGTATTCGAAACCGGGACTGGCAAATCCGTCAGGTGAAACCAGCACCAGCTTGCTCACGAGACCCGGGTAAGCGGCGGCAAATTTCCACGCGATCCGGCCACCGATCGAATTGCCGACCAGAACGGCCCTCTCGATGCCCATCTGATGCATGAGTGCCTTGAGCAGCATCAGAGTGCGGGCATCGCTATAGTCCCCGCTCCGATCCGGTTCAGACAGGCCCGAGCCGGGAAAATCAAAACGCACCACGCGGTAGTTGTCGCTGAGCAGACGCGCCCACGGCTCCCAGGTCTCGAGGCTCGAGCCGAAGCCGTGCATTAAGATCAGCGCCGGCGCCTCCTTCGGGCCGGTGTCGCGCACCCGCAGCGGCGTGCCGGCGACGTCCATCAGGGTGGTCGAAGCGTCCAGGTAACGCGCTTCCAGACCAGCGCGCGAGCGATCAGGCGTCCAGGCCCAGATGCCAAGCGCGAGGAGCAACGCAAACAATCCGCCGGCGATCAGTCCCAGGATCTTCACCCGCGCGCAGAACTCGCGGGCGGTATCGCGTATAAGCTATTGATAATGAAACAAAACATCATAGGGAATGGCCCTGATATCTGCGCCGGCACTCTATATATAGGTGTGACGGCCCGCAGTGCCCGATGACACGGCCGCGCGGACGCTCAGGCGACCGAGTGAACTTGCAGCCGGCTGACCAGCCGCTCTGTCCGCTGCCCCACAGGTACCGGCGCCGGATCCGGTACGATCTCGGGCAGGCGAAAGACCACATTCTCGATCGGTCCGTCCATCTCACAGGCTTCGCTGCCGCCAAGGATCTGCAGGCGCTCGCACAGTTGCCTCACCAGCAGCTCCGGCACCGAAGCACCGGCCGTGATACCAACCCGTGCGCAGCCGGCAAGCCAGGCCGGATCCAGTTGCGAGGCATCATCGATCAGGTAGGCCGGACGTCCGCATTGCGTCGCCACCTCGCGCAGCCGGTTGGAATTGGAACTGTTGCTCGCCCCGAGCACCAGCACCACATCGACCCGTGCAGACAGGCTGCGCACGGCGACCTGACGGTTATGGGTTGCAAAGCAGATGGCGCTGAGCTCCGGCCCGCACATATCGGGCCAGCGCCGACGCAATGCCGCGATGACCTCGCGGGTATCATCCACGCCCAGCGTGGTCTGCGTAACGTAGGCGACTCGTGCAGCGGCGGCGATCGGCAATTTCTCAACGTCTGCAGGGCTCGCCACCACGTGGGCGGGCGCGCCCACCGAACCCACGATGCCCGCCACTTCTTCGTGCCCCAGGTGGCCTACCACAATGATCTGGTAGCCCAGGCGCGCATAGCGCTGCGCCTGGATATGGACCTTGGTAACCATCGGACAGGTAGCATCAATGACGCGCAGCTGCTGTTCAGCCGCCGCATCGCGCACCGCAGTGGACACGCCATGGGCACTGAAGATCGTGATGGCGCCGAACGGTATCTCCGCGATTGATTCGACGAAGATTGCGCCGCGCTGCTGCAGATCGCGTACCACGTGGCGGTTGTGCACGATCTCGTGAAACACATAAATCGGCGCGCCATGGACCTGCAGGGCCCGCTCAACAATCTGTATGGCCCTCGAGACACCGGCGCATACGCCGCGCGGCTGAGCAAGCCAGATTTCCATCGCGCACCTCTCCCTAGTGAGAGCTGGCCACCGGTGTCTTGCCATCCGCGGACTCGGTAGTGGCCGCAGCGTGCACGGCACCGCTAAGCTCCGGGTAATCCTTCAGCATGCTGACGCCATAGAGCGGCTTGAACACGCCCTGATGGCAGGTCTGGCAATTGACCTTGGCGACATCCGCCAGCGGGCCCTTGCGGTTGGCGGGGAAGGTCGAGGTCAGTGGCTCGAGGTAATTTTCGTTCACGTCGCGCACCATGCGGATGCCGTACCAGGCCGCTGCCCGCTGTGGAGAGCTCGAGTCCCACGAGGTGAAGGAGCGCGTGTTGTGGCAGTAGGTGCAATTCACGCCCAGCGCCTGCGAGATGTGCATCATCAGCGCGTAGGTCTGCTCGGTGGTCTTGATGCTGCTGGAGGCATTGCCATCGGGTAGCGCCGCAGTAGCCACCACGCGCACGTTGGCCGGGTGGTTGGCAAGGAACTGCTCGAACGGATCACTGGGCAGCGCCGTGTAGCCGATCTGAGAGGTTGGCGCATTGTGGCCGTCACGGTTACCCATCATGTCGGAGGCACCCAGCGGTCCGGGATCCTTGTACCAGACGAACTGCGGAACATCATTGCCACGGTGGCAGGTGTAGCAGGTGACCCCGGTGCCCGCGACATGACTCTGCCAGTCGCTGTTCAGGTGCCGGACCATGCGCAGCATCTGGCGCGAAACCACTTTGCGGTAGTTGTCATCGCTCGCCAGGTCCGCTCCGCTATGACAGTAGTTGCAACTCTCGCCAGGCGGCGCCACCCAGGCGGTGATCGCCAGCATGACGCGCGTGAGCTGCGCGACGTTCAGGTCCGTGAGCACCTGAATGTTCTTGTAGACCGCGGTCGCCGGCACGCCGCCGGGTTCGGCGGGCGGGGACACCGCCGGGATGGCCTGATTGGCCGCGGCCAGCGGTCCCTCAATGCGCGGGTTATAGACCAGATCCATGCCTGTGCCACGGTAGCCGTGCTGGACCACATCGACCGGTGGCCGTTCGCAGGCCGAGGCCACAAGCATCACCAGGGCGGCCAGGCTCAGATTGCGCAGGGTTGCTGAACTCATTGCGGTGCTCCCGGCAGGGTGGCGGGATCGACGACTGCGGGAAAAACTTGCGGGTAGGCAGGCGCCATCCCGTGTTTGACCGCCCATAGGAACCAGTTATCAACGACGGTACCGGTGAGCAGGATGCCGATGCCGCCCACCAGCGGACAGAGCACGGCAAACCACCAGGCCCAGCGGTGGATCGATTCGACCGTTGCATTGAATCCCATCGTCCAGCGCCAGAAGAGCGCGGCGCGCTCACCGCCGGTACCGCGATCGACGATCTGCTCGAGTTCGCGATCACCACCGTAGCGGCTGACCGCGAGAATCGTCGCCCCATGCATTGCGAACAACAGCGCCGAGCCGTACAGGAAGGCAATCGAGAGCATGTGGAAGGGGTTGTAGAACAGGTTGCCGTAGCGGATCGAAAAGGCCGCGGTCCAGTCCAGGTGCGGGAAGATGCCGAACGGAACGCCCTCGCCGAAGCTGCCCATCAGCACCGGCCTGATGATACCGAGCACCAGGCACAGCCAGATCGCAGCCGCGAAAGCCCAGGCGACATGCGTGCCCATGCCGAGCGCTCTGGCGCGCCGGTACATACGTGCCCACCACAGCAGCAGCGAACTGGTCATGAAAAATCCCGCCATCAGCCACCAGCCGCCCTGATTGAGCGGCGGCAGGTGCAGGCCGTTGCTCGGTGCCGGCGGCTCGAGCGCCAGCCAGGGCAACTGGCGGATGAACTGCGCCCAGTTCCAGTTCACCGAGGCCAGCATGTTGAAGCCGATGATCTCGAAGGCGATGAACCCGCACAGCAGCGAGGCGAGGCCCAGAGTGCCCAGGTACAGCGGACCAATCTGCGCATCTCCAAAGCGGCCCAGCCAGTAGCTGAAGAAGCCCTTGCCGCTGCGCTTCCAGATGCCCTGCCACGGCAGCGGTGTGCCCGGATAGGCCGGAGCGCGGACCTGGATACGGGTAAAGATGTTTTGGTATTCGGCCATAAAAGTCCCCAGCCTGGATAGTTACGCCTGCGTCAGTCCCGAAGCGCGCATGCCGCGATCAATGCCACATCGGAAGATTGAGCCACCAGTTCCACCACTCCGGCCAGCCGCGTGTCCAGAATGGACCGCTGATCAAAATGCACACGGCACTGAAGAACACCGCGCTCAGGGCCAGAAACAGTCCGAGACGGTGAATGCCCAGCGAGCCAATCGAGTAGCCGATCGTGTCGCGGAAGAAGGTGTTCTCATGCTCGGCCGTCAGGACCGCGCCGCCGTCGGGCGGGTTGGAGGCCGAAAGGATCACCGAGCCGTGCAGCGCCAGCGCAAAGCACGTCACGAAGAAAAAACTCACCGCCAGCATATGCGCGGGGTTGTAGTGAAAATGCAGATACTGGTAGCCGGTGTTGGAGACCCAGTCGAGGTGACTCAGGATGCCGTAGGGGAAGCCATGTCCCCAGGCACCCAGCAGCAGCGGACGGATCACCACCAGCGTCACGTAAGCCAGGATCGCGAAACTGAAAGCAAAAGGTACATGCAGGCCTATACCGAGCTTGCGGCAGATCTCCACCTCGCGAAGTGCCCAGGACACGAACGCGCCGATCGCACAACAGGTGACGATCTGCCACAGCCCGCCCTGCGCGAGTGGCGCGAGCTTGAGGCCGTAGCTGATGTCCGGGGGCGCAATGCTGATCTGCCACAGGTTCCAGGTCGGCCCGATCGCCGCCCCCCAGGCGAGCATGATCACCCCGACCAGGGTGAAGAAGATCGTGGTGACACCAAAGAAGCCGACATAGAACGGCCCGACCCAGAAGTCGAACAGGTCGCCCCCGATCAGCGTACCGCCGCGCACGCGGTATTTTCGTTCAAAGCTGAGCATAGCCATGGCCGTGCATCCTCTTGAGATTGCCTATTGCCGCTGCAAGTCCCCGATCCCGTCTCGGCATTCGTCCTTCTTATCGATGGCCTCTGGCAGCGGACGGCGGTCCCATCGTTGCCCCGCTCGTGCGTCCGCTGCCATCAGCCTTCATCAGCCCAAGCTTCTACTTCGAGCCCGATCCCACGGTTGCTGGCAGCACCGCCGTCACCGCCGCTGTCGCGGGGTGGGGCTTGAGCCAGTTGAACCGATCGGTGCTGAGCAGGATGAAATGAATCACCAGCGCCAGCACGAACAGGAAGACGAACAGGGCCACCAACGCTCTTCGTGGATCGAACAACATCCAAATACGCCACATTTCACAAACTCCTTGATGTATTGGTCACAACCACGGGGCCGTTAGAGCCACGGCCGCCATTGCCAGACCAGGATGTGAGCGACCACAGCGATCGCTGTGAACACCAGAAAACTGACCACGAAGATCCGGTGAAACTCCCGCGCCTCGTGTTCAGTCAGCCCCGAAAGCGAGCTGCGCTTGTCATCAGCCATACAACCTCCCTCACATGGCCCGTAAAGGCCGTTACCGCGCTGACCCGCGCGGCTGGGTTACCCGTGAACCATCCGTCACGGCACGGAGTCCGGCCGTTTTGCGGCCGGGCCATCGCTCCGAGGTGCTGTGCTCCGCCCGCCTGACGGTGGAAGGAACCGAAGCAACCCCGGATCGAATACTGACTCTGTTCATGCAGGCTGCAGCTGCGCCTGGGCAGCACCGGGCACGCCGCTCAGGCGTGCCACGCTCACTTCCTCCTCCCCGGCTTCGCGCGCCGCGCGCTCCGCGGCATCGCGCAGCCGCTTCGCGGCCGAGATGCGCACCAGCACCGGTTCGCTCTCAAGGATTCGCTCGAGCAGCGCCTGGGCGGCCGCGCTCCATGGCAGCTCCCGATGCAGGCGCGCGGGCGTTGCCTCCACGCGATCCAGATCCGTGCCCAGCGGCAGGATGTTGAACAATGCATCGAAGAGCGCGTTGCATACTTCCTGAATCAGGTAGGTGGCGCCGGCATAGCCCATGAAGGGCGTGCCCGTGTGGCGGCGTATCACCGCCCCGGGGAATGAGGCCGGAATGTACACGCCACGCCCGCCCGCCTCGGCCAGATACATGCGCTCGTTGTAGCTGCCAAAGACAATCAGCGGCCGCCGCTCGCGGATCATGGCCCGCACCGCCGCATTGTCCGGCTTGACGCCGGCGCAACGACTCTGGCTGAACGCGCACGGCATGCCCATCTCGGTCTCGAGAAAGTTTCGAAGCCCGCGCGTGTAGGTCTCGGTGGCCACGATACCAAAGCTCGCGGTGCTGAAAAAATCCTGCGTCACCGAGCGCCACAGGTCCCACAGCGGCTTGATCGTGGTGTGTTTCTCGCGCGCAATGAAGGGCTCGGGATCGATGCCCAGCAACTCGCCAAGTTTGCGCAGGAACTTGGTGGTGCTCTGCAGCCCGATGGGCGCCTGCAGGTAGGGTCTTTCCAGGGTCTCGCACAGCAGGCGGCCAAATTCGCGGTACATGCAGATATTTACTTCGGCATCGAGGAGCTTTTGCACATCGGCAAGATGACTGCCGAGCGGGAACACCAGGTTCACTTCAGCGCCGATGCCCTCGACAAGTCGGCGAATCTCGGCCAGATCCGACGGGCAGTTAAACGTGCCGTACATCGGTCCGATGATGTTGACGCGCGGCTTGGTGCCGACAGCGCGCGGCTTGGGCGCCGAAATGCGCTTGCGCCCATACTGGGTCCACAGCCAGCACAGCGCGCGGTTGGCGCTCTGCCACTGGTCCTCGTCAATCGTGCGCGGCAGGAAGCGCTGGATATTCGTGCCTTCGGGCGTCACGCCCCCGCCGATCATCTCCGCGATCGACCCGGTCACCACGACGCTGGGCAGACCCGGGTCAAGCGTCCGGTGCGCACGCTTCATCGCCCCTTCAGTGCCATGCTGACCGAGCTCTTCCTCGGAAATCCCGGTCACGACGATCGGCAGTTCGTGCGGCGGCAGTGCATCGGTGTAGTGCAGCACCGAAGTGACCGGCAGATTCTCGCAGCCGACCGGACCATCAATGATTACCTGCAGTCCCTTGATGGCCGTGAACGCGTAGACCGCACCCCAGTAGCCACCTGCCCGGTCGTGATCCAGGACCAGCATCAGATGCCATCCTCTGCTGTGGATTTCACGGCCTGCTTGGCCAGCTGGCGCTGATACTGTGCGCGGAACTCGGGTCGGTCGCGCGGCGTGTCCTCCCAGATACCCGCCGATGCGCCGTGACCCACCTCCTCAAAGAAACTGCGAAACTGCTCGAAGCGGGCCTTGTTGGCCATCGCAGCATTCACGACCTGTGCCAGAGAACCCGCGCCGGCCGCTCCCATCAGCGGACGGGCCGAAATCAGATTGGTGAAATACAGGGCCGGGATCGCCAGTTGCTTGGCCATCTGCACCACCGGTGTCGTACCGATGGCCAGATCCGGTGCGAACTCGCGCACCGCGGCCTGGTCCTGCTCGAGCGAGGCGCGGTACTGGACCCGCACGCCACGGGCTTCGAGCCATTCGCGATCGGGTGCCGACCATATCGTGCGCGGACACGCGGAGCCCACGTACGGCACCTCGGCGCCCGACTCGATCAGTAACCGGGCCACCAGCAGCTCCGAGCCCTCGTAACCGGACACCGTGATGCGCCCGGCAATGCGCGCGCCGGCCAAAGCGGCGCGGATGGCTGGTAAGGACTTGTCCTTGGCGGCGCCGATCGCCTCTGCGCCGACATTCGCCGCGTTGCCAATCGCCTCGAGCCAGGCGGCCGTGCCCTCATAGCCCACCGGAGCCGAGCCGACGATGGGACGACCGGCAGCGGTAAATTCGCGGCACGAAGCGGTGTAGAAGGGATGGATTGCGGCCACCAGCGTGCTGTCGAGTGCCGCGTACAGCTCGCGCCACTCGCGCGTCGGCACCACCGGCCCGGCAGCGAGCCCGAGCGGTTCGAGCAAGGCGTTGATGCCGACCGGATCGGCCGGAAACACTTCGCCCAGCAACGCCACCGTGGGCCGCTCCTGCCGACCGCCGCGCGGCGCCTGCACCGGACCGGCCTCGGCCTCGGTACGCGCATAGTGCAGCATCGCGCCGGCCAGGACATCCTTGGCCTCCGCATGCGTCGGAACACCAAAACCCGGCACGTCGATCCCGATGATGCGTACGCCATTGATCTGCTTGGGCAGCAGTTTCAGTGGCACACCCGAGGCCGTGGGCACGCACAGATTGATGATGACGATCGAATCGTACTGGGCCGGATCGGCCAGCTTGAACACCGCCTCGCGGATATCCTCGAAGAGCTTGCCGGTGACCAGTGTTTCGGAATTGAAGGGCACGTAGCCGACCGTGCGACGCGCGCCGTAGAAGTGCGAGGTGAATGTCAGACCGTAGACACAGCAGGCCGAGCCGCTGAGGACGGTAGCCGTGCGACGCATGCGCAGGCCCACCCGCAGCGAGCCAAAGGCCGGGCACATGCTTTGCGGCTGATCGTGCGGTCCGAGCGGATAGTCGGTTGCATACTGTTTGAGGATCTCACCCTTGCCGGCCGCCTCCGCCGCGCGGCGCAGCTCCTGCTTGCCGGAATGACACCCCAGGCCATCGGCCTGGGCCGTGGGTTTGATCTGTGCATCCAGTGCCGGCAGCGTCGTGTCCGCGGCATCCGGCAGATCGGAGGTGTGCTCATCCAGGCTCATGGTGCTGTGTCCGCCGCGGCCTTCAGACCGCCTCGTAGATCACTTCGAGCGTGGGTTTCTCGATAATCACCCCACCGCACATGTCCTCCGCAGTTGCCGGTTCGAGCACCACGTTGCGCCCCACGACATCGCCCTTGAACAGCCCGAGCAGCGCATCCTGCGACAGCGGTTTTGGACGCACTGGCGGTGCCTCGGCGACGCCGGCAGCGAGCTGCTCGAACAACGGCGCCCAGTTGTCCCCGGGGCGCCCGATGATCTGGTAATTGGCGCTCTTGCGACGGATCTCCTCGTGCGCGGGAATCGCCGCCAGCACCGGAATACCCACCACATCGGCAAAGGCCTGTGCCTCGCCGGTGCCATCGTCCTTGTTGATCACCATGCCGGCGACCCCAACATTGCCACCCAGGTTGCGGAAGTAATCAACCGCGGAGCAGACATTGTTGGCGACATACAGGGACTGCAGATCGTTGGAGGCGACCACGATGACCTTCTGGCACATGTCACGCGCAATCGGCAGACCGAAGCCACCGCACACCACATCGCCAAGGAAGTCGAGCAGGACGTAGTCAAAGCCCCACTCATGAAAGCCGAGTTTTTCCAGCAACTCGAAGCCGTGGATGATGCCGCGGCCGCCGCATCCGCGGCCGACCTCCGGGCCACCGAGTTCCATGGCATACACGCCGTCGCGCTTGAAGCAGACATCGCCAATGGCAACCTGCTCGCCGGCCTGCTTCTTGCGCGCTGAGGTCTCGATGATCGTCGGACAGGCGCGGCCACCGAACAGCAGCGAGGTGGTATCGCTCTTCGGATCACAGCCGATCAGCAAGACACGCTTGCCCTGCTGCGCCATCATGTAGGAGAGATTTGCGAGCGTGAAGCTCTTGCCGATTCCGCCTTTGCCATAAATGGCAATCACCTGAGTCTTCTTCGTGGCCGGCGCCGTCTCGATGGGATCGGGTTCGATCGCCGCTTCGGCACGCAGCCGGCGCGTGCGCGCATCCTGCAGAACCACCGGTGCAGCACTCGTAGAACAATTGCTCATGAGCATTTTCTCCAGTCCAGATACATCTTCAGACACTGCGGATCGCCAAAAGCGGTGCGGTAGGCCGCTGGTGCCTCGCTCGCTGGTGCGCTGTGCGTCAGCAGTCCGGCCATCGACAGCTCACCTGAATCAATGAACGCCTGCACCTCGCGCAGGTCGGCGCTCTGCCACTGCGCCGCGATGCTCAGGCGCGCTTCGCGCATGAACGCGGCGGGAAACTGGAAGCTGATCGGTGCCGCATAAAAACCGGCCAGCACCACCTCCCCACCAAGGACCAGACGGCCGATGAGGGTATCGAGCAGCGTGCTGTCGCCGCTGACATCACAGATGCTGCGGTAATCGCGCCGCGCGTCCTCGGCTGGGTCGCAGACCTGGTAGCCGGCGCCTCCGGCGCGGCGTATCGGGTTGGTCTCCCACACCACGACCGGATGCTTGCCGCGCAGCACACAGAGCCGGGCGAGCAGTCTGCCCAGCACGCCGTGACCGATAATCAGTTCGGGGACTTCGCGGGCCACGCGCATGGCGTGCATCGCAGTCGCGGCCAGTGCCAGCAGGATTGAATGCTCGGCGTGCGCCTCGGCGACCGGCACGACGCGCGCGGCCGGCAGCACCACGCGCGAGGCGGCGCTGCCAAACAGGCCACGCACCTGGCCAAAGCAGCGTGCGCCGGGCACAAAGACCCGCTGACCGGGCGCCAGTCCGGCAGTCGCGCCACCGCTCCTGATACGCCCGACCCCTTCGTAGCCCGGCACCAGCGGATAGCCCATGCCAGGAAAATCAGGCATGCGACCGCTCCACAGCAGCCGCTCGGTACCGGTACTGATGCCGGACCATTCCATATCCACGAGCACGTCGGTCTCGCTGGGCGCCTCAAGTTCCAGCTGGCGCAGCTCCAGCTGCTCGGGCCCGCGCAGCACCACCGCGAGTGCGGTCAGATCGGGATTTGCGGCCGCTGGTTTCATATTGTTCGAACGCTCGGAGTCCCCATCGTTCTTCTCAGCAGTGTCACGATACCGTGACTATAGTATTTGTCAAGACGTCATGACACTCAGCGGACCCCGGCCGACACCACGGCGCACTGCCAGGGCCGTGCGGTCCGATGCACCCGGGGCGCGCCGAAGTCCGCCCGCGCGAGCAGGGCCGCTATTTCCGCCACGCTCCGCAGGCGCCCCTGTCCCATGGCCAGCAGGTAAAACCCCATGTAGATCTCCGCCTCGCGCAGCGAGCCCGGGACATCGCGCATCGGCTCGGCGATCAGGATCCGGCCATCACGGGGGAGCGCCGCGTGGACCGCGCGCAGCAATGCCAGAGCCGTCGCATCGTCGTGATCGTGAACGACGCGCACCAGCGAGATGAGGTCGGCGCCCCACGGCAGCGGTGTCACAGAAAAACTGCCGCCATGAACACTTGAGCGACCCGCCAGGCCTGCGGCCGCCAGGTTCAGTCCTCCGCGCTCGACGACCGCGGGCAGATCGAACAGCATCAGCGAAAGTTCCGGGGCGCGCCGGGCTGCGGCGCACAGGAACAGGCCACTGCCGCCGCCGACATCGAGCAGGCAGCGGTGCCGTTCGATCGGATAGGCCGCAAGCACGTCCTCGGCCACGAGCGACTGGGTCGCCGCCATCAGGCCGGTGTACTCCTCGATGGCCGCAGGTTCAGTGTGCTCGGGCGAGCTCTGGCCGGCATACGCCCAGAACCGGGCCAGCCGCCCGGCGCCGCGCCGCTCCTGCAGCAGCCCCAGGGGATCGCTTAAGTCCGCGTAGAAGAGCGGCTGATGCTCGATCATCCGCAGCACGGCGCCGTTCTCGGCCAGAGCTGCCCCCAGTACGCCCAGGCCGCGCTCGTGCGAACCGCGCATTTCTGTCAGCCGCAGCGCATCGGTCGCCTGCAGCAGGATCTGCACACGCGCCTCATCCATGCCTGCGATCCGCTGCAGTTGCGCCAGCGACAGCGGTCCGTGGCGCAACGCCTCGAGCAGCCCGCAGCGGACGCTGACGTACAGCACCTGCGAATTCACAAATCCGCTGCAGAGCCTGAACAGATCGCCCGCGTGGCGGCGCGCGATGTGGCGCAGTCCGGGTGTGCGCGCAACCCAGTATTGAAAGCGCGGATTGCCCAGCAGCCGGTCACGCCACCGGGAAAGCCCCGGCAGGCGCCGCGCAGCAAGGGCGTTCCACACGAGCCCGCCCGCCGCGCCCTTCACCTGCGCTGCCGGTGTGCTCAGGCCGCCGATCGGGCGCGCCGGCCCAACAGCAGCTGACGCGTGACGTTCAGAATCGCCGCCCGCAGCTCACTCGCCCCCGGGCAGGCGGGCACGCGCGAGGTCGCAGCATCGATCAGCTCCTGAAATCGATTCTGGGCCGCATCCAGTCCCAGCTCGCTGACGATGTTGGGTCGCCCGAGAGCCGCATCGCGCCCGGTGGGCTTGCCAAGCACATCGCTGCTGCCAGCGACATCACCAATGTCGTCGGCCACCTGGTAGGCCTCGCCGATACACTCGCCCACTTGCGCCCAGGGTTTTGGATCAACACCCGCAGCAATGGCACCCGCTGCAGTCGCTGCGGCGAACAGGGCGCCAGTCTTGGCGCGCTGGTAATCCGACAAGCCAACGCGCGGCTCGCACTCCCACGCCTGCCCGGCGGCAATGCCACCGGGCATGCCCGATGCGGTGGTCAGCAGATTGATCAGCTCCAGGCGCTGACCCGCTCCGGCGGCACGCTCCTGAGCTACGGCGCGAAAGGCCAGCACGATCAGCGCATCGCCAGCAAGCACCGCAAGGCGCTCGCCAAAGGCGCGGTGCACCGAGGGTACGCCGCGACGCAGATCAGCATTATCGAAGCACGGCAGATCATCGTGCACGAGTGAAGCGCAGTGCAGCATCTCGATGGCCACAGCCGAGGCCATCGCCCCGGGCGCCTGACCCGCGCCGCAGGCGCGCGCGACCGACAGACACAGGCGCGGACGGAAGCGCGCACCGCCTGGAAACACGGCGTGATGCATTGCCTCCGCAAGCCGCGGCGGGCCGCCCCCTCCGGCTACGCCGCCCAGGGTTCGGGCGATGTACTGCTCAATCAGTGCTCCAGTATTCACCGGCGGCCTCCCAGACTTGTGTCATGTTTCATTGTCACTTGGACTGTAATGTAATATAGACACTCCCGATGTCAAAGGTCAATTTCCGATGGGCGTAGGATCCGGCCCGCAGCTCGCGGTGGTTGGCGCTGGCATCGCCGGCCTGTGCGCGGCGCTGGAACTGAACGCGCTCGGCTGCCAGGTCACGGTGCTCGAGCGCGCGGCACAGCCCGGCGGCAAACTGCGCCAGCTGCACTCCGCCACGCAGCCGCTCGATGCCGGGCCGACGGTCCTGACGCTGCCGGGTTTGTTCGAGTCGATTCTTGGCAGCGCGGGCAGCAGCTTGGAGGAACACCTGGTGCTGCGGCCGCTGCAGCTGCTCGCCCGCCACGCCTGGAGTCGTGCCGAGCAGCTGGATCTGTACGCCGACATCGAGCGAACGGCCGCGGCGATTGAAGCGTTTGCCGGCGCGCGCGAGGCGCGCGGTTACCGGCGCTTCTGCCGTGACTCGCGCCGGATCTATCAGACGCTCGAGCCAGGATTCCTGCACCGTCCGGCCCCGCGTCTCGGGGCGCTGATCGCCACCGCAGGCCTGCGCAATCTGTGGCAGCTGCGACCGTTCAGCACGCTGTGGCAGGCGCTCGGGGACTACTTTGCCGATCCGCGCCTGCGCCAGCTCTTTGGCCGATACGCCACCTACTGCGGCTCCTCGCCATTCCGGGCGCCGGCCACTTTGATGCTGGTCGCGCATGTCGAGCAGGCCGGGGTGTGGCAGGTCGAGGGCGGCATGTACGGCATTGCCCGCGCACTGGCGGCATTGCTGCAGGCCCGCGGTGTTCAACTGCGCTACAACGCCCACGTCCGGCGCCTGCACCTTGAGCGCAACCGCCTGCACAGCCTGGAGCTGGAAAATGGTGAACGCCTGTGTGTCAGTGCTGCGATAGCGACCTGCGATAGCGCGGCGCTCGCGGCCGGATTACTCGGCGCCGAGGTGGCAGAGGCGACGGCGCGACGGCCGCCCGAGCAGCGCTCGCTCTCGGCCATCACCTGGACCGGCGCCGTGGGCACGGCGGGATTCGAACTGATGCGCCACAACGTGTTCTTCTCCGCAGACTACGCTGCGGAATTTGCGGCGCTGGCCGCAGGGCGCTGCCTGGATGCGCAGCCCACCATCTACGTGTGCGCACAGGACCGGCAGGACACCGCAGCGCCACTGCCTGAACAACCCGAGCGGATCCTGTGCCTGCGCAACGCGCCGGCCAACGGCGATCTGCACTGCTATGGCCAAGAGGAGATCGAGCTGTGCCTGATGCAATCGCTGAGCACACTGGAGCACTGCGGGCTGAGCCTGCTCAACCCACAGGCGCAACTGCAGGCCACGACGCCGACGGACTTCAATCAGCTGTTTCCGGGCAGCGGCGGAGCGCTCTACGGACCGGCGACCCATGGCTGGCGCGCGAGCTTCCAGCGCCCCGGGGCGCGCACGCGCACCCCGGGACTTTACCTGGCCGGGGGCAGCACCCATCCGGGAGCGGGCCTGCCGATGGCAGCGTTGTCGGGGCGCAACGCCGCACGCTGCCTTTTGCAGGATTTGGGTTTGATGCGCCGTTGATCCCCGGCGGTTATGCGTGGTGGTATCTGGATGCACTCAGTGACGACCGGCGCTCGGGCCTGTGCATCATCGCGTTTCTGGGCAGTGTGTTCTCCCCCTACTACGCCGCCGCCCGCCGCCGCGGTGCGTTCACCGATCCGCTCAATTACTGCGCCTTCAACGTGTCGCTGACCGGCCCGGTAAAGCGCTGGAGCATGACCGAACGGCCGCGCAGCAGCGTGGCGCTGGACCGGCACGGCCTGCGCATTGGAAGCAGCAGCCTTGTCCGTGAAGGCGATCGCTACGCGCTCAGCATCACCGAGCGCTGCTGTCCGCTGCAGCAGCGGCTGCGCGGCACCGTGCGTCTCAGCCCGCTGTCAGCGCCGTGCAAGACCTTTGCGCTGGATCGGGCAGGTCATCACCGCTGGACGCCACTCGCGCCGCAGGCGCGCATCGAGGTTCACTTCGATGAGCCGGCGGTGCACTGGAGCGGTGAGGCGTACTTCGACAGCAACCGGGGTGATCGGCCGCTCGAGCAGGACTTCAGCGGCTGGCACTGGTCGCGTTGCACGGGCGAGTCAGGCACCACCGTCTTTTATGATCCCAGTCACCGGCGTGAAGCGGCCTGGCCGCTCGCGCTGCAGCTCACACGCGCGGGCAACGCCGAAGCGGTGGCCGCTCCGCAATGGGTGAGTTTGCCACCCAGCCGCTGGGGGATCGCCCGTGCGGTGCGTTCAGAGGATGCGAGTGCGACGCAGCTGCTGCACACCTGGGTCGATGCGCCCTTCTACACGCGCTCGCATCTGCAAACGCAGCTGGCGGGGTCTCGTGTCGATACCCTGCACGAGAGTCTGGATCTGGACCGCTTGCGCCATCGCTGGGTTCAGTGGCTGCTGCCCTTTCGGATGCCGCGGCGGGCTGCTCAGCGCCGCGCGCCCTCGCCGACCGCGCTCAGCTGATCACGCTCCTGCAGTCGCTCGAAGAGTGCGAGAACCCACTCGGCCCGGCCCTGGCCGCACTCGCGCGAGCCATGGCTTGCGTGCCCCGCGCTGGAGGATTCGACCGCCTCGACCAGGAATCGCGTTTCTTCGAGCGGCGCGCCGCTGAGACCCGGCGCCGGCCGCATCGCCGCCCACACCGACAGCCCCAGCAACTGGAGCTTGCGGCTGAGGACGACATGCGCACGACGCGCCAGCGCATCGTGCCCGTGGCGGCGCAGATCGTTGCCAATTTCCGCGTACAGGAGCCGCGCTGCATGGATGCCGGGCCGGCAGCCGGCCGGCAACCCGCTGATACCGCCCGCCGCGCGCACGTAGAGTTCATCGGCCACCCTGAGCAGCCGCTCGACTACTGCGCCCAGGGCTGGTGAAAATTCCGGCTCGGCCAGCCACGCATCCGGATCGATACCGGCCGCATCGAGCCACTCGGTGGGCAGATACACCCGCCCGGCGCGCGCATCCTGTCCGACATCGCGGGCAATGTTGGTCAACTGCATGGCCACGCCCAGTTCGCAGGCACGCGCCAGCACCGCGTGCGAGCGCACGCCCATCAGCAGCGTCATCAGGGCGCCGACACTGCCCGCGACCCGCGCCGCGTAAGCATTGAGCTCGCTGATGGTGCGATAGCGGCGTCCGGCCGAATCCCATGCAAAACCATCCAGCACGGCATCGAGCAGCGTACGCGGAATCGCATACTCCTCGACCAGCCACGCGAGCAGCCGTTCCACGGGCTGCGGCAACGGCCGCCCGACGTACGCCCGATCAAGCTGCGCGTGCAGATCGGCCAGGGCGAGCCGCGGATCGCTGCAGCCGGTATCGATCGCGTCATCGGCCACCCGACAGAACGCGTAGAGGGCGGTGGCGGCCTCGGCGACCGGCGCGGGCAGCAGCTTCGAGGCCAGATGAAAACTGTGCGAGCCGCTGCGCAGCAGCGCGCGGCAGGCGGCCAGATCGGCCGCGCGCTGGTGCCGGGCCTCAGCCAGCAAGACTGCCATGAGGCACCAGCGCATCCAGCACGCGCGCTGAACTTAATACACCCGGCAATCCGGCGCCCGGGTGCGTCCCGGCTCCGACCAGATACAGGTGCTCGAAATCCTCGGCCTGATTGTGCGGCCGGAACCAGGCGCTCTGGCGCAGCAGTGGCTGCATGCCAAAGGCCGCGCCGTGCCGCGAGAGCAGCCGGTTCTGAAAATCGAGCGGCGTCATGACGGCCGAGGTTACAACGTTCTGGCGCAAGTTGGGAAGCAGCGTTGCCTCCAGGTGCTGCGCAATCTTTTCGCGGTAGCTTGCAGCAATGACCCTCCAGTCGATGTTCGCGCCAAGATGCGGTACCGGTGAGAGTACGTAAAACGCATCGCACCCTGGAGGCGCGAGCGAAGCATCGGTGGCCGTGGGACGATGCAGATACAGACTGAAATCCTCGGCGAGCACTTGCCGCTCAAAGATATCGCGCAGCAGTTCGCGGTAACGCGGACCGGCGAGTATCGTGTGGTGGCGCACCTGCGGATACTTGCAACGCGTCCCGAAGTACCACACGAACAGGCTCATCGAATAGCGCGCGCGCGCGAGGCGCCGATCACTCCAGCGCCGTCGCAACGCGGCGGGCAGCAGGTGCTGATAAGTCCATGCCACATCGGCATCCGATACAACCACCCTGGCGCTTATCTTCTCCCCTGAGGCCAGCTCGACACCGATCGCAGTGCGTCCCTGCAGCAGGATGCGGCACACCTTGGCGCCGTAGCGCACCTGCCCGCCCTGTCCCTCGATCAGGCCAACGAGCCCGCGCACCAGGGCCGTGGTACCGCCCATCGCAAAATGCACGCCGCCGCTGCGCTCCAGATGCAGAATCAGTCCGTACAGGGCGCTGGTCGTAAACGGATTGCCGCCGACAAACAGCGGGTGGAAGCTCAGCAGGAAGCGCAGCTTGGGATGGCGCACATGGGAGGCGACCACAGCGTGCAGGGAGCGGTAGGCGCGCAGGCGCAGCAACGCGGGCAGCAGTCCCAGCATGTCACGCCAGGATCTGAACGGGACGTGCGCGAGCTGCTCGAAGGCAACGCGGTAGATGCGTGCGCTGTAGCGCAGCAGCTGCTCATACCCAGCCACATCCGCGGGCGCCAGTGCTCGCACGAGCTCGCGCATCGTCGACTCCTCGCCCGACCAGTCCAGATGCGTGCCGTCATCGAATCGCACGCGGTAGAAGGGCGAGAGCGGGCGCAGTTGAACATCATCGGCCAGATGTCGGCCGCACAGGGCCCACAGCTCCTCGAACAGTTCCGGCGCCGTCACGATCGTCGGGCCGCAGTCAAAGCGAAAACCGTCCTGTTCGAGCACCGAGGCGCGACCGCCGGCGGCTGCCAGCTGCTCGAGTACACTCACGCGGTAACCGCGGGCACCGAGCCGCACGGCGGCGGCCAGGCCACCAAAGCCGCTGCCGATGACCACGGCGTGGGGTCGGGCGCTCTCAGGCCTCACCGAACATCTCCTCCCGCACCCGCAGCGCCTGCATCACCAGGTCCGGACGCTCCTCGTGCGCGAGGTGTCCGAGCCCTGGCATCACTGTGGTTTGTACCGCGGGCAGCAGTTCACGCACGCGCGCAGCGAGCCCTGGCGGTACGGTGCGATCGGCCGAGCCGACCAGCTGCAGCAGTGGCACGGCCAGTCGCGGCAGCGCCTGAGCGAGCGGCGCCAGATCCCAACGCGCCATCATTTGGAGTACGCCAGCCACATGGGCCGGGCTGCGCACCAGACGCCAGTACAGCTCGACTCCTTCTGCGTCCAGCGTCGAGCCGGTGCTGCGGATCAGCCGCTCCACCGCGCCGCGCCGGCGCGCGCTCCAGCTGAACAGCTGCGGCACACCGGGCGTCGCGGCCAGCAAACGCGCGAGCGGCGCCAGCAGCAGCCCGGGTAGCGGATCAAAAGGCAGCAGCGCACCGTTGAGGCTCACGATGGCTTGCGCCACCACCCGGTTATCAAGTGCCATGCGTGCCGCAATCGCAGCTCCGGCCGAGTGCCCGATGAGCACTCGCGGGCGGATCGACAGTTGCGCCAGCAATGCGGCAACGGCCTCGCTGATGGCATTCAGTGACAGGCCACCCTGCGGAGTGCCGACCGTGAAGGCGTGGCCGGGCAGGTCGAAAGCCAGCACCGAGTAGCGCTCGGCCAATAGCGGCGCGAGCCCGCGCCACGAGTGCGTCGAGGCGCCGGTGCCGTGGATCAGCACGAGACTGGGTCCGCTGCCGAGCTGCTGCAGGTGCCAGCGCACGCCCGCCGCTTCCACAAAACGACTGCAGTCGCCTAGCGGCCAGCTGTAGCGGTCCCGGCTCCAGTCCAGTTCCTCCTCAGCAGCAGCGCCCACGAACACTCCGGCGCCCAAAGCTTATTGCGCCGACTGCACGGCGCCCGCCAGCGTCCGCGCGTCAGCGTATGGAAGCGGCAGGTAGCGGCAGCGCATCGACTCGGCCAGCAGCCGGGCCGCCGGTTGTGGGCGCGGCGAGGTGTCGATCACGAGCGACCTGAACTGTCCGGCGCCGAGCAGCCTGGCGGCCCGCAGCGCATCGAGCTGGGCGCGTTCGCGCCCGATCGTACCGTCGCGCCCAACATTGGCCTGACCGTCGGTCAGCAACACCAGCGTGGGGCTCAGGCCGCGCCGCCGCAGCTGTTCGGCCAGTTCACGCGCCGCATCGATACCACTGGCGAGTGGCGTGGTGCCCCCGCCCGGAGCGCCGGCGAGGCTGCGCTTGGCCCGTACCAGTGAGCGCGTCGGTGGCAACAACAGCTCCGCTCGCTTGCCGCGAAAGGCAATGACGGCCACCTGATCACGGCGCACATAGCACTCTGCCAGCAGCACTTCGACGGCGCCCTTGATCTCCGCGAGTCGATGCAGGGCGCTTGAGCCCGAGGCATCGAGCACGAAGATCGTTGCCGTCTCGCTGCGCTGGCGGTAGTGAGTCACGCGAAAATCATCGACGCGCACCACGACGCGCGCTGGCGGCTGCGACTGCTGCGCACGCCGCAAGCGCTGCCACGGCGCGGCGGTGCGCAGCGTGGCCACGAGGTTGAGGCGCGCGCCCATGCGCGGCTTGCCGGCGCGCACACCGGCCGGCCGGCCGCGCCGGCCGTGCAGCACGAGTGCCCCGCTGCGCCCAGACGCGTGGCTCCGTCGCAGCACACCGTGCCCTGCGGCAAGGCTCGCCAGCAGCTGCGTGGGTATCGCGGCGCGCGCCGCGGCGAGCACCTGATCGGTGATCTGCCCGTCTGCCGCCTCCTCCACAGTCGCGCCCGGGTCGTCTGGCATTGATTGCGCTTCGGCTGGCGCCTGCGATGCCTGATCCGACTGCGCTTCGGTTTCGGCCTCGGCTGCGGCCGGCGGTTCGATGCGGGCGCGCGGAGCGATCACCAGACGCGCGGCGGCCTCAAGATCCGTGCTCTCGATCCGCGCGCGGCCGGCAAGTGCCGCGCTGCCACGCGCCACGCGTAGCGCCCACAGCGGCACGCGCATCGAATCGATGCCGCAGGCCAGCGCCGTTGTGCACAACGCGGCCATCGCCGCCGCCGGCGTGCCGATATGAGCAAAGCGCTCGCGGGCAGTCGCGATCGCCGCGGCGCTGAGGCGCTCGGCGCCGAGCGCTTCGGGACGCAGCTCGCGCAGATCGACCTGCAACGCCAGTCGCTCGGCCAGCATCGCAGGCAGCTGCTCGGTAGCGACGCGCGAGCCATCCAGTGCCACCAGCCCGAAGCCATCGCCTGCGGCATCATCCATGGCCACGCCGATCAGTGCCGCGATGCGCGGCGGCAGGCGTTCGGCGCTGCCAATCACCACCACGCCACCCAGAGCCTCGGCCAGCAGCCCCGGCAGGTAGCTCGCGCGGCCGCTGCGCAGCGTGAGCGCGAGGTCCAGGCCACCCAGCAATCGTTCCTCATCGATATGCACCGGCAGCGCCCGCCAGCGGCTGTGCGCCGGCAGCCACGCACGCAGCAGCGCCAGCCAGCGCTCGCAGCTCTCATCCCGATCAGTGCGCAGCGCGACGCCGCCAAACGCTGCGGGATTCAGTGCCAGGCAGGCGGCTGCGAGCAGCGCATCTGCGCCACTCGGTGTGCCAGCATGACCACTGTCATCCACGGGCGGCTTCCTGCTCATGCAAGGCCCGCTCAATGCGCACGCTCGATCCGGCCTCATCGAGCGGATCACGCCGCAGCCGATGCCGCAGCGCGCCCGGGGCCACCTGCGCCATTTCGGCCGGAGTCACCGTGCGCAGACCCCGCAGCGCCGCCAGCGCGCGGGCAGCACGCACCAGCGTCAGTTCACCACGCAGGCCATCGGTACCCACCCGCGTGCACAGCTGTGCTGCCCAGCGCAAGGCCTCCTCGGGCAGCGTCACGTTCGCGAGGCGCCGGCGCGCCGATACGATCTGCCTGCGCACCTTGAGCTCCTCGGGCTGCCAGGTCGCCATGAAGGTCTCGGCGCTGCGCTCGAAGTCGTCACGGCGCCGAACGATCTGCATGCGCAGCTCGATATCCTGCGGCGTGCGCACCTCCACCGAGAGCCCAAAGCGATCGAGCAGCTGTGGCCGCAGCTCGCCTTCCTCCGGATTGCCACTGCCGACGAGCACGAAGCGTGCAGGATGACGCACGCTCAGGCCCTCGCGCTCCACGAGGTTCTCGCCCGAGGCGGCGACGTCGATCAGCAGATCGACCAGATGGTCCTCGAGCAGGTTGACCTCATCGATGTAGAGAAAGCCACGGTTGGCGCGCGCCAGCAATCCTGGCTCGAAGGTCCGTACACCGGCACTGAGTGCCTGTTCGAGATTCAGGGTGCCAACCACCCGGTCCTCCGTGGCACCCAGTGGCAGATCAATGACTGGAACCGGCACCGTGCGTGTCTTCAGGCGACTGCCAGCCGCGCGCGCGCGGCAATCGGAGCACCAGCGCTGCGGGGCCTCGGGGTCGCAGCCGTAGTGACACTGGGCAATCACTTTCATTGGCGGCAGCAGCGCGGCGAGCGCGCGCACCGCCGTGGACTTGCCGGTGCCGCGATCACCGAAAATCAGCACGCCGCCGATGCTCGGATCGATGGCGGCACACAGCAGAGCAAGCTTCAACTCATCCTGTGCCACGAGCGCAGAAAATGGAAACGGCTTACTCATGAGGCGAAATCTGGCAGCACGTCCGAAGTGCTCCTCTAGAGGACCAGGACCAGGGCGAGCGCTGCTGGGTCGATGGATCGGAGGCTGCGAACAATTGGCTGCGCGCAGGCGCACGCCTTAAGGCGCGCATGGAAGGCGAGACAAGATCGGGCCGCTGATCTTTCGGCTCAGCAGCGCACCCGCAACCTCCCGCTCGCGCGGCCTGGACAGGGCGTCCAGAGACTTGTGAATTTAGCGTACGGATTGGCGCCTCTCGAGCGCAGCACTTGCAGCGCCTGTGCGCCGCAAGGCCGCCAGGCAGGCCGACGGTGTGGAGCCGTGGTGCCGGCGATGAGCCCGCCAGCACGATCCGGGGGGATCGCCCAATCAGCGCATGCTGCGACGCGTTATCGCATCGGTCGCTCGATGCTCGATCCTGCACTGATTCTCCCCCCACGGTGCTATTGCCTTTTATTCAACAGAAACAAAACTATAGGTCACTTCCTGAAGCCAGCGACGAGCGCCTCAAACTGCGTCTGGTGACCCATCAACCGAGCTTGTCCATGATCGGACTTTTTAACCCCCGCAGGAAGATGCCACAAAAAACTACCAGAAACAGGTAGATTGTGACTAAACTAAAATAGGTAGGTCGAGGCGAACATATCTGGTACTCCTTGCGGCTCGAAGCCTGGGGAGTAAAGCGGTCCTGCGAACCGCGCTGGCCAGGAATTGAAGTACCAGTCGGCGGGCTGAACTTGGGGTCATGTGCCCTGGCCGGTAGTCCGGCTCGCACGCTGGTGTTGCCCGATGCGTTGCGCGCGAGCGCAGTGCCTTGTGCTCAGGGGGAAAAGAATAAATGGTACCTAACCGGCAGCCGCCTGGCAGCCCACATCCGGCCTGGCTCGTGCAGACGATCGAGGCCCAGATCATTCCGCGGCTGCTGATTCAGGCCGTTAATTCCCGCATACAGGCCGTTCCCGCTGCTGAACGCTGGCATCCAACCCCGGATGATGTGGCCGAATTCAGCCACCTGCTTGTCGCCCACACGCCCTCGGTCGCCCTGGCGTATCTGGATCTGTGGCAGGAGCGCGGCACGACGCTGCAGGATCTGTATCTGGAGCTACTGGCACCGACTCCGGCACATCTGGCGCGGCTGCGCGAGGAGCGGCAGCTCGGCCTCGCCTCCTTCCTGCGGGCACGCTACCGCCTGCTGCGCTTGTTGCAGCAGTTGCGGCGGCGTCGCGGCACACTGGGCATGGCCAACGCCGCGCCCTCCTGATCCGTCAGCGGCCGCGTGGCGCGCGTGCCCGCGTATCATAGGGGACCGACCTTTATTGAGAACCCCAGCCGGTGCCAGCCATTGAAACCCCCGGTGCAACCGAATCGTCGAGTCTGGCGACATCCCACAGCGGCCCAGAATCTGTAGCCGCTATCAGCGCGCTGCGCACAGCAACCTGGCCGTACCACCAGCGCCTGGAGAAGCGCCTTGATGTTAAGCAGCGTTTTTCCGAGCGCCGCGCTTACGGGGCACACCTGGCACGCATGTGGGGATTCTGTGCCGGACTGGAGCGCAGCATTGATCCGCAGTGCCTGCGCCCCGCACTCGCGGACTACGCGCTCAGGAGCAAGCTGGCGCTGCTGGAGCAGGATCTTTGCGCGTTGGGCTACAGCGCCGGCGCGATCGCACAGCTGCCGGCGTGCCCGGATTTCGCCAGCTGCCGTGAAACCGCGACCGCCTTCGGCCGACTCTATGTGATCGAGGGCGCTACGCTCGGAGGCCGGAGCCTGTTGCCGCTGGTGTCCAGACAGCTGGGCTGCTCGGCCGTGTCCGGCGCGGCGTTCCTCGCCAGCTACGGGGATGAGGTGCAGGGGATGTGGCAACGCTTTGGCGCCGCCCTGGATCTCTGGTGCGTGGGCGCCGAACGAATCGGGCTGGCTACTGCAGCGGCGATTGCCACGTTCGAAGTGCTCGAGCTGTGGCTTTGCGGAGAGCGGCCATGAACGCCGATGCCATTCGATTCGGCGAAGCGGATCTGGCGACTTGCGATCGGGAACCCATCCACATTCCAGGATCCATCCAGCCCTATGGGGTGATGCTGGTCATTGATCGGATGAACCGACGCGTCGAGCAGGTCGCCGGCGACACGCAGGCGGTGCTCGGCATCGCGCCCAAACAGCTGCTGGCTCACCCGATCACCGAGCTGCTCGATGCCGAGGCCGCAGCATTCGTCGACGAACAGCTGAGCCTGAACTCCCCGCTGGTCGCGGCGCTTACGCGGCTCGGCGTGCGCTCGGCCGGTGCCTCGGTGCCCCTCGACCTGACCTTGCATGCCCTCCATCAGACCGCAATCCTGGAGCTGGAGCCGGCGCAGCGCACGCTCACCAGCGCTGGCGATCCGATCGCGCAGCTCAAGACTCTGCTGGCGGTCGTGCAGGTTACGGCAAGCGTCGGCGAGTCCTGCGCCGCGGCTGCCACGGCCCTGCGCTCAGCCACCGGGTTTGATCGGGCGATGGTGTACCGATTCCTGCCCGATGAGAGCGGCGAAGTTGTCGCGGAGAATGCGCGCCCCGATCTCGAATCCTTCCTTGGGCTGCACTATCCGGCTTCCGACATTCCCCGTCAGGCGCGCGAACTCTACCGGCGCAACTGGCTGCGCACGATTACCGACATCGACTATGCGCCGGCGCCGCTGTATCCGCAGATCAACCCGCGCACCGGGGCGCCCATCGACATGAGCCACTGCGCGCTGCGTAGCGTCTCGCCGATACACTGCGAATACCTGCGCAACATGGGAGTGCGCGCCTCCCTGTCGGCCTCGATCGTCATCCGCGACAAGCTCTGGGGCATGCTGGTGCTGCATCACTACTCGGCGCGGCATGTATCGGCGGATCTGCGCATTGCCTGCGAGACCTTCGCACAGATATTCTCACTGCATGTCGGCGCGAAGACACTCGCCGAGAGCTCCGCCCAGCGCCTCAGTGCGCGCCAGGCGCGCGAGGAGCTGGTCGGCATCCTCGGCAGCGCATCCGACATTGGCGCGGCAATCGCCTCCTGGGACCTTTGCGGCTATCTGGCGGCGACCGGCGCGGCGGTCTACATCGACGGCCGGTTCCGCTTGAGCGGCGCCACGCCGTCCATCGCCGAGCTGGAGGAGCTCGTCCGCTGGCTCAACGAACTGAACCAGCCGCTGTTCGCCACCGAAAATCTAAGCGCTGACTATCTGCCGGCCGCCCGCTACCCCGAGCTGGTCAGTGGCCTGATGGCCGTTGGCATCTCGCACGCCCCGCGCGACTACGTGCTGTGGTTCCGCCCCGAGATTGGCCGCACGGTACGCTGGGCTGGCAATCCGTCCCTGTCGGTCAAAGTCGGCCGCCACGGGGCGCGCCTCACGCCGCGCGGATCATTCGCCGAGTGGCTCGAGGTCACGCGGATGCGCTCGGCGTCCTGGTCAGAGTTTGATCTGGAGGCTGCCGAGGCCGTGCGGGTCGTCCTGCTCGAGGGGGTGCTCAGGAGCGTCGTCGAGGCCCAGCGCGAACAGACCCTCCAGGCCACGCGCGCCATGGCTGAGGAACTGGAGCGACGCGTGGCCGAACGCACCGAGCAACTGCGAGCGCTCGCCTCCGAACTGGATGCGGCCCGGCAGCGCGAGCGGCGGCAGATCGCGCGCGACCTGCATGATGATCTGGGCCAGACCCTGGCGCCAGCCCGCGTCCGTCTGACGGCCTTGTGCACCGCCCCGAAGGAGCAGGTGC
>Ga0181537_10001033_pt1 | contig 26040 bp, 27 predicted proteins | sample PEATcosm2014_Bin_39_FD_119765 | JGI IMG/M metagenome (GOLD analysis project Ga0181537, IMG submission 119765) | Peatland microbial communities from MTU Mesocosm Facility, Houghton, MI, USA - PEATcosm2014_Bin23_10_metaG | ecosystem: Environmental > Terrestrial > Soil > Wetlands > Peat | place...
ATCCCCCAGACCCACGGCAACCTGGCCCTGGCGCAGGACGGCGGCAAAGCGCACGCCGACATCGCCAAGCAGATTCCCGCCGACAAGTATGTCGAGATCACCAAAGAGTTCTTCCTTGCCTGATAGAAATGCTCGGCACTGGGCCTTGGGGGCAACCAAGGTCCAGTGAGCACCGCCCGGGGGAATTCACCACCCCCGGGTTTTTTGTGTCTAAAATGGAGTGTCTGGACAAGTCAGAAAAATGGCGGCAGCTAGAATCTTAAATTGCTGAATGGGAATAAGTTAGGCGCGTGACTACAATCACGAGGGGGAGTGATTGCAATCACGGCTGGAGGCCCTGGAAACGCACAGACTATACGGTCCCGTAGAGCGCGCGAATGGCTCTTCGTGTTTAAGGATTGCCGATAACTAAATGGAGAGGGAGTAAGCCGCAATGAGTATCTTAGCTCACAGACTGATGCGATTAATTGAAACGCACGCCGATGCTCTTGCAGAGACTCTGGAAAGCAGAATCGCAAGTTCGGAGCGCTGTGCGGACTATGCCCGTGTCTCCGGCGATGAGCTGAAGACGCTTGTCGGTGGAATTTACGGACAATTGGGCCAGTGGCTCGTGACGAAGACGGAAGAGGACATCGAGCGCCGCTACACGATGATTGGAACGCGGCGCGCCGAGCAATGCGTTCCGGTGAGCCAGTTACTGTGGTGCATTGTGCTGGTAAAGGAAAACCTCTGGGATTACTTGAGGAACAACGAGAATCTTGAAAATACGACGCAGATTTTCGGGGAGTTGGAACTGATGCAAATGGTGGATCAGTTCTTTGACCGGGCGATGTATTTTGCGGTGCGCGGTCACGAGAAAGTGCGGGATGCGCGGATCGCGGAGATGAAGAAGTAAAGGGCGGCTTCGCAGCGTCCGTAAAGTGTGTCAGCAGTGCAATTCAACGAGGAAGTTTTCAGCCATGGCCTGGCAAACGGAATACCAGAAGAAGTTGATGACGGCCGATGAGGCAGTGCGCGCGGTGGAGAGCGACATGCGCGTCTATGTACACGCCAACTCGGCGTTTCCACAGTTGTTGCTGGAGGCGCTGACGCGGCGCGCGAACCAGGTGCGCAACGTCGAGATGATTCACCTGCTGGGCTTTGGAGAGGCCTACTACAATCGTCCCCAATTCGCCGAGAGCTTCCGCCACAACGCTCTGTTCATCGGCGCCAACATGCGCAAGGCGGTGCTGGAAGGGAATGCGGACTACATCCCGATCCACCTGAGCGAGATCGAAGGGCTCTTCCGCAGCAAGACGGTGGAGCTCGATGTTGCGCTGCTGCAGGTCTCGGCTCCGGACCGCCATGGCTATTGCAGCCTGGGAGTCGCAGTGGAGACGACGTTGACCGCGGCTCGCTGCGCGCGAGTCCGCATTGCCCAGGTGAACGACCGGATGCCGCGCACGTTCGGCAATACGTTCATGCACGTCAGTGAATTCAACGCCATTGTTGAGTGCTCGAGGGAGCTGCCGGAGATGCACTCCGAGCCTGCCACCGAAGAGCAGAGGCAGATTGCGCGCAACGTGGCGACGTTAATTGAAGATGGCTCCTGCGTACAGGTCGGGATTGGCGGAATCCCCAATGCGATCCTGCCCTACCTAAGCGACCGCAAGGATCTTGGTGTTCATACAGAGACGCTGACCGAGAGCGCAATACCGTTGATTGAAAAGGGTGTGATCACCGGAGCCAGGAAGCAGATTAATCCGAACAAAATTGTGTTGGGCTTTGCGCTGGGAACGCGCGAATGGTACGAGTACGTGGACGATAATCCGATCTTCGACTTCCAGCCCAGCAGCTATTGCAACGACCCGTACATCATCTCGCAGAACGAGAACGTTGTTGCCATCAATTCTGCAATCGAGATCGACGTCACAGGGCAGGTAGTGGCGGATTCCGTGGGCTCCAGGTTCATCAGCGGCTTTGGCGGGCAACTGGACTTCATGCGCGGCGCTGCCCGCAGCCGCGGAGGCAAGCCCGTCATCGCGATCTCCTCCACGGCAAAGCACGGGACTGTGTCGCGGATCGTTCCGCGAATCAAGAGTGGAGCTGGCGTAGTGACGACGCGAGCCGATGTTCATTACGTGGTGACGGAGTACGGCGTGGCCTATCTGCACGGCAAGAACGTGCGGCAGCGGGCCGAAGCACTCATAGAAATTGCCCACCCCAGGTTCCGCGAAGAGCTCACCGAGCACCTGCGCGATATGGGATGGGGGCCGAGAGTTATGGCCGAGATGGCGAGGTAAGAAAATGGCGAAGGGCAAGGTTGAGGTCAACCAGGACGAGTGCAAGGGCTGCGGCCTGTGCGTTGAGTCCTGTCCGCCGAAGGGAATGGAGTTGAGTCCGGAGTTGAACCATTATGGCGTGCATCCGGCGCGGCAAAACGCCGATGTCTGCACGGGTTGTGGAATCTGCTACTTTGTTTGCCCGGAACCCGGAGCGATCACGGTGTACAAGATGCTGGCGGAAGCGGCCGTGGTGCAGAAGAGCGAGGCGGCCCATGCGGCAACTCTGTAAGGGCAATGTTGCAGTGGTAAAAGCGGCGATTATGGCAGGCTGCCGCTCGTTCTACGGATACCCGATCACCCCCGCGAGCGAAATCGCCGAATACGCCGCGCTTCTAATCCCGCAAGCCGGCGGAACCTTTGTACAAGCGGAGAGCGAGGTCTCCGCGATCAATATGGTTTACGGCGCAGCGGCTGCCGGGCAGCGTGTAATGACCGCCTCCAGTGGGCCGGGCATCAGCCTGATGCAGGAGGGGATCAGCTACCTGGCGGGCGCGGAACTGCCGTGCGTGATTGCCGACATCATGCGCTCCGGGCCGGGGCTGGGAAACATTGCGCCAGAGCAGAGCGACTATTTTGCGATGACCAAGGGCGGAGGCCACGGCTGCTACCGCAACCTGGTGCTGGCTCCCTCGAGCGTGCAGGAGATGGCTTCGCTGACGATGCTGGCGTTTGATCTTGCCGACAAGTACCGAAACCCCGCGATCTTGTTGGCGGATGGATTTGTAGGGCAAATGATGGAGCCGCTGGACCTGCAGATGGTGGAGCCGGTGGTCACGGAAAAGCCATGGGCGGTGAAGGGAACGGCCGAAACACGCGGGAACCTGATCTCTTCCATCCACCTGACGCCGGACCTGATGGAGGCGCACATTCGCCGGCTGGAAGAAAAATACAAAGAGTGTGAGCGCAACGAATGCCGCTGGGAAACCTACCGCACCGAGGATGCCGAGGTTCTGCTGGTGGGATACGGCATTGTCTCCCGCGTGCTGCGCTCCACGGTGGATCTGGCGCGGCAACACGGAGTGAAGGCAGGACTATTCCGTCCGATCTCGCTGTGGCCGTTCCCCTCGCAGGCACTGGCTGAGGCGGCTCGAAGCGCGAAGCAAGCGATGGTTGTCGAGCTCTCCACGGGACAGATGGTGGAGGATGTGAGACTCGCTCTGAATGGAGCCATGCCCGTGGAGTTTTACGGGCGCGTCGGTGGCAACGTGCCTTCGGCGGAAGAGTGCCTGTCCGAGTTGTTTTCGCACATGGAAGTGTTGGTATAGGGGGCGGCGATGAGTGAATACAGCGTTGTACAGGAAAAGACGCCGGTCTTCTTCGATCGTTTTGAGCGCAAGGACGAGAACCAGCACCAGACGCACTACTGCCCTGGTTGCGGGCACGGAGTAGCCCACAAGCTGATTGCGGAAGCCCTGGGCGATCTGGACGTGCAGGACCGCACCATCATGGTCAGTCCGGTGGGTTGCTCGGTTTTTGCGTACTACTATTTCGATACGGGAAATGTGCAGGCGGCACATGGACGCGCCCCCGCAGTGGCAACGGCTCTGAAGCGCTCGAATCCCGGCGCAATGGTCATCAGCTATCAGGGCGATGGCGACCTGGCGGCGATTGGCACGGCGGAGATCGTTCACGCGGCGAATCGCGGCGAGAACATCACGGTGTTTTTCGTCAACAACTCGATCTACGGCATGACCGGCGGCCAGATGGCTCCAACCACGCTGATTGGCCAGGAGAGCACGACGAGCCCCTGGGGACGGCGTCCGAACAACGAAGGTTTCCCCATCAAGATGTCTGAGATGCTGGCCGCGCTTGAGGCTCCGGTGTACATCGAGCGCGTGGCACTGAGCGACGCCAAACACATTTTGCAGGCGCGCAAGGCGGTGAAGAAGGCGCTGGAACTCCAGAAGCAGGGCGCTGGCTTCACCATGGTCGAGATTCTTTCGCCCTGTCCCACCATCCTGAAGATGGAGCCGACGGTGGCTCGCCGCTGGGTTGCCGATGTTTTGACCAAGCAATTCCCGCTCGGCGTCTTCCGCGACTGCAAACCGGAGATGGTTGCCGTGGATGTGCCGCAGAAGGATGTGGGAGAGCTGCTGGGGATTACCGGCAAGAGGCTCAGCGAGGAAGAGCGTCATGCGCGGCGGAAACATACACGGGCCAAGACCATCAAGGTCGCGGGCTTCGGCGGCCAGGGAGTGCTGCTGCTGGGGCAGTTGATTGCCGAGATGGGCATGCGCGAGCACATGGAAGTGAGCTGGCTGCCCAGCTATGGTCCGGAGATGCGCTCGGGCAGCGCGCACTGCCATGTGACTCTGTCGCACGAGCGTATTGGCGCGCCGGTTATTTCGAGTCCCGAGGTGCTGGTGGCGATGAACGAGCCTTCGCTGCGCAAGTTCGGGCCGCAGGTGAAAGCCGGCGGAGTGATTCTTTACAATGGCCGCTGCCTGCCCGAGGGAATGGATTACGATGGCGTGACCGTGGCCTGCGTCCCGGCCAATGAGATCGCCGATCAGATCGGCTCGGCGAAGATTGCCAACGTGGTGATGTTGGGCGCCTTTCTGGAAGCAACCGACTGCCTGCCCTTTACCGCCGCGCAGTCCGTGTTGAGCGGACTGTTGAAGAATCCGAAGCTGACTGAGATGAATGAAAAAGCGCTGGAGGCGGGACGGAACTACCTGGACACAGAGATTCTGGTAGGCGCGGTGGCTGGGCCGGATGGGTGCGGAGAATAGTTCATCGCTCGACGGAGCTAATACTTGCAGCAATAGAAACGGCGGGCGCCAAACAGGCCCGCCGTTTTCTCGTCATGGTTAGTGGCTTTAGACAGCTTGCAAGGCGTCAAGGGCGGCCGCTGTGCCATGTACCACGGCGGCGATGCGGACGCTGGCGAGGATGAGTTCCTCTGATACGCCTTTTTCCAGCAGCACCTTTTCATGCGAACTCACGCACTTTCCACAGCCATTGATGGCCGAGACCACCAGCGACCACAGCTCGAAGTCAGTGTTGTCGGCTCCGTGCGTACGCATGATGTTCATGCGCAGGCGCGCGGGAAGTGTGGCGTACTTTTCATTGCTGCTGAGGTGGTGGAAGCGGTAGTAAATGTTGTTCATGCCCATGATGGCCGCAGCTCCCTTGGCGGCGTTGATGACCTCGGGAGAGACGTGGTGGGCGGCGGCTTCGGTCTCCACCGCGGCGAGCAGCTGAGGACTGCGCGCGCCGTAAGCGGCTGCGATGAAGCTGCCCCACTTCTGGCTGTCGGTCAACTCGGTGGCATTGGCCAGGGCTGACCAGTTAAGGCGGAGATCCTTGGCGTAATCGGGGAGAGTTTCCAGAATTGCTTCGAGCGTCATGATTTTGGAGTACCAACTTTCTCAAAATGAAAAAATGGGCGCGGCACATGGCCGCGCCCGGCGATAGAAACAAAGACTAAGCGTGCAGAACTTCTTCGCCCTTCTGCCAGCCGCAGGGGCAGAGTTCGTCGGTCTGCAGAGCATCGAGTACGCGAAGCACTTCCTTGGGCTCGCGGCCCACGGAGAGATCGGTGACGTATGCAAAGCGAATCACGCCCTGGGGATCGACGATGTAGGCGGCGCGCTGCGCTGCTCCCACCACGGGGTCGAGGATGCCAAGTTCTCCGGTAAGATCGCGCTTGAAGTCCGCGAGCATGGGGAAGGGCAGGCTCTTCAGGTCGGCGTGATCCTTTCGCCATGCCAGGTGAACGAACTCCGAGTCCACCGAGCCGCCGAGCAACTGCGTATCGCGATCTTTGAACTCTTTATCGAACTTGCCGAAGCCGGCGATTTCAGTAGGGCAGACGAAGGTGAAGTCCTTGGGCCAGAAGAAGTAAACCTTCCACTTGCCTTCGAAGCTATCGTTGGTGATGGTGGTGAATTCCTTGCCTTTTTCCAGGCTGACGACTGCGGTAAGTGAGTAATTAGGGAACTGTTCTCCGACACCCAGCATAATGAGTATTCTCCTGATGGAATCAAGTTGTGAATTGAAACGGTGAGACGGCTTGTGACTCAGGCGTGTGCGGCGGAAGGCCTGCTTGCCAGACAACGCCCGCATAAACCCCGGACCTCGGTCGAAACCTGCTCGACCAGGAAACCCTCGGGCACAGAACTCTTCAGTGGAGACACATCCAGCTCGCAATGCGACAGGTCCGTGATGGCGTGACACTGAAGGCAGATGAAATGATGATGCCGTGTGGTGTTTGGCTCGATACGGAGCGAGCCGTGGTGGGGACTTACCGAGCGAACGATTCCGGCCTCCAGAAAAACGTGCAGAGTCTTGTAAACCGTCGCCAGGGAGATGGAAGGAAGCTCGGGGCGAACCCGTTCGAATACCCTTTCCGGACTCGGATGATCCGTCATCTGCATCAGCTCGCGGTAAATCACCAGCCGCTGGTGTGTGACGGCTAGCTGCTTTTCCCGGCAGAGCTGCTGGAAATGTTGCTCGATGGATTGTCCCATGCATGAACTATATAATAATACTTATTATTCAACAACAGTTATCAAAGGAAAACATGGCTCAGAAGAAAAAGGTATTCAGCAAAGTGAAGGCCGTGAAGGATGCAGCACGGGTGAACATCGGGACGCCGAAGGCCACCCGAGCCATTCCCGATGCAAAGACGAAGGCTCAGATGCGCGGCGGCAAGCACAAGAAGCCGGCTGGCGAGTTGCTGGAAGAAGAGTAGCTGCTAGCGAACCGGCGGGATTCCGGCGGCGATTGTGGAGGGACCTTCGGCGAAGTCACGGCCTACGCGGAGTCCGTGGAACCAGGCGTCAGGCGCGCTGACGGCAAGGGTTAATCCGAGAACGGCATGGATCAGCGCCACTACGTATAAGTTGCGTTTGCGGGCGTAGATTGCTGTGAAGATGACCCCGGCGAAGAAAGTCACCAGGGTGAGGCTGGGGTTGGGCAGGTGAGCCACCGCAAACACCACTCCCGAGAGCAACAGGGCGCTAACCCGGGAAACCAGTGCGCGAAGCATCTGCAAGCAGAAACATTGCAGCATGAACTCCTGCACGAAGGCCCAGCAGACGTAAGCTGCCACCGCATACCAAGGGTGCTGGAGTCCCCAAAGCCGGTGCAGTGAGCCGGAAAAGTAGGCGGCTGCCAGCACTGCGGCGGCCAGGCCCAGGGTTGCTCCCATCAGCCATGTTTCGCGCATGAAGCCGCTGAAATCCAGGCCGAGCGAACGGACATTGCCGGCAGCCTGCCAAAGTTGCCAGGCTATGTACCAGAGAGCGCAGATGCCGAACAGAATTCCGATCGGCAGAGGGGCCCACAAGGCCGCTTCCAGCAACGCGATCGGGAAGAGAAGCCGCAGCGCGATGCCTACCCGGTTTCCCGAGGCTACCTTGGCCGCGCTCTTCGCCGCTCTTTGCAGGGCATCATCCATGCCAGCAGAGATGCTGAAAATTGTTGAAAGGTTCACAATGCGTGATAAGAAAGGCGTGAATTCTTGGATGCGCTGAAGGCGCTCCGAGTGTTCCAAAGTACATCGACGGCTCGTTTGGCCTGAAGCAGCTCCCGTTACTTTTCTAACTCCGCCAATTCCAGGGCGACGCTTGCCGGCTTCCACTGGTTGCCGCTATAGAACTCCGCGACCTTGCCATCGGCGTCCAGCAGCGCCGTGCGCAGGGCGTGGATGATCTGACCGTCCTGAGTCGCATAGGAGAGGCCAAAGTACTGCGCTGATTGGCGAATCTGGTCAGGCTTGCCCGTGGCAAAGCTCCAGTGTTTGAGCTTCGGGTCCACGCCTCCTGCGTAATTCCCGGCATAGCTGCGTAAGACCTTGGGGTCGTCAAACTCGGGGTCAATACTGATGGAGAGCATTTGCAGCTTCGCGAAAGCCGCCGGGTTGCTCTTCTGCAAAGTCCCGGCCACCTCGGCAAAGTTGTTGCTCATTCGGATGCAGTAATCCGGCAAGGGGCAGCGGGAGTAAATGAACGTGATCAACAAGGGCTGGCCACGGAACTGGGCCAGATGGATGGGCCGTCCATCCTGGTTGATGAAGTGGAAGTCGGGAACGAGTTCACCCTTCTGGGGCAAATGCATGGGCGAGGTCGACGAGAGATCCGCGCCTGACCGCGATTGCGTTACCGAAACGTTCTCCAGGTACGCATCGTCGGAGACAACCAACGTTGCCTGAACCGTGTCACCGGGATGAACGATTTTGAAGACCCAGGCATCGCGGACGGTGAAGGGCATGGTCATCGCCTTCATGTATCCGATGACCTCATGATGATCGAGCGTGATGGTGTGCTCCGCGGGATCGACGGCGACCACGCGGCCCTCGATAGGAAAGCGGCGCTCGGCATTGGCTGGCTTGCCGGACTTGCAAGCGAAGATGGACAACATCAGCAGAACGGATAGAAGAATGCGTACGCGCAAGGTGCGCCTCCGCCTCATAGTGTAGACGTGCTCTGCCGCTTACGCGAGAGTCAGTGCTTGGCCGCGCATGACGGGGCACGAGCCAGACCGGGTTGCCGCGCGAGGTAATGAATTGCGGCAAAGTCGTAGCCATACTGGTCGGGCCAGAGCGCGACTCCGCTCGCGGGATAGAGCGTTAGTTCAATATTTCCGCGGGGATTGCGGTAGAGAGCGCCGGCGGCGCACGATGCCAGGGAGAAATGCTCCGTCAAGGGGCTCTTACCAAGCTCGCGGTAGAGCTGAGTGCGCGGGATCGCGACGGGAAAAGCTTCCTCAATCTCCGTGATAACGCCCGAGCCGTCTAGGCGAAGAGTCAGGTCTCCCTTGTGATCTCCTCGGGACTTATAGCTGAGTTCTTCGCCGCTCGTCGCGCGCTTCGTCGAGTCGGGTGTCCCGAGCGCACGCAGAGCATCTTCGCGGCGGGCATGGCCAACGGTGAGCCCGCGAAAGCTGGCCGGAGTCCACGGCAAAGAAGCGGCCAAGAGGCCTGTAGTCAGCAAGAGAAAAGCGGTGCAGCAGCGCATCCAGTGCATGGCGGATTGGAGCGCATTCCGCAGGCGGGTAATTCCGGAAAACTCTACCACGCAGGAGAACGCAAGCCGCTCTCGTGGGCACCCTCGCTCCGCCAGGCCCACGCCATGCGCGGGGTGTTGTGAGCGATGCCGAAGCGTCCCCTCCGGTCAAGCAGAATGATGCCGCCCTGGCCGTTGAGCCGCCGGTAGAGGTAGTGAATGGAAGCCGGTGCTACCTCCCGCGGTCCAACGTCGGCGGTTACGCGGTCCGCGGCCCACTTTGCGAAGACCAGTTTCATCATCGGTTCGCCCCATCCGGTGGTGGAAGCCGCGGCGGTTTCGTTATCGGCATAGCAGCCGCAGCCAATCAGCGAGGAGTCGCCCACTCGCCCAGGCGCTTTATTCAGCGTGCCTCCAGTCGAGGTGGCGGCAGCGATGTTGCCCTTGCGGTCCAATGCCACGGCTCCAACGGTGTCGTGGGAGTCCAGCTTTGTGCTGAACTCCGCTGGGACGCTGAGATAGCGCTGCTCGGCGGCGTTTTTCCAGCGCTCCACCTCGCGCGGCAGCACGAGGTCGCTGTTGTCAATCAGCGTGATGCCTTGTTCGCTGGCAAAGCGCTCGGCTCCCTCGGCGACGAAATAGATGTGCGGACTCTTTTCCAAGACCACGCGAGCGGCGCGGATGGGATTCAGTAACCGTTCCACGCAGCCGACGCCTCCGGCCTTCAGAGTTGCCCCGTCCATGATGAGGGCGTCGAGTTGCACACGGCCATCGCGATTGAGAAAAGCGCCACGTCCCGCGTCAAAGGTCTCATCGTCTTCCAACTCGGCGACTGCATCTTCCACCGCATCGAGCGAGGAGGCGCCGCGAGCCAGCGCGCTCCAACCGGCGGCGGCGGCTCGCTCCACACCTTGCTGGTGTGACTGGCAAGCTTCATCAGGGATGGCCCAGGCGCCGCCATGGACGACAATGATTGGATCGGACAAACGCACCTCAACGGGGAAGATGGAACGAATCAGGATACCACTGGCACCGGGCTGGATACACGGGGTTAACTACGAGACCGAAGCTGTCTGACGCTCGGAAGCTTCCTGCGCCGTGCTTTGCACGTAGGTAAAGCGGATGCGGTGAATCACCGTAATAGTTGACAGCACGGCAAGCACCCACAAAACAGGGCCCATGCGGTTGGAGAGTGCGCCGATGATCACCAGCACGATCCGCTCGGGACGCTCCATGAAGCCGACCTTGCAGGTGGGGATGAGCGACTCAGCGCGGGCGCGCGTGTAACTGACCATGACCGAAGTGGTCATGACGAAGGCAACCAGCACAACGTAGAAAAACCGGTTCGCGCGGGCGTAGTACACCAGCAGGCCGAAGAAGATCGCGACGTCGGAATAGCGGTCGATGACCGAATCGAAGAAAGCGCCGAAGAGGGTGACCTGGTTGGTGGCGCGCGCTACCCGGCCGTCCACCATGTCGAAGATGCCCGCCCCGATGATGACGAGGCCGGCGTAAACAAACCGGCGCGGCTGATTGTTATCTGTGCTGGCAAAACCAAAGAACAGCGCCGCCGCAACATTGATGACCAGTCCGACAAAGGTCAACATATTCGGCGAGATGCGGGTAAGGGCAAGACCGTCCACGATCTTGTACAGTACAACTCCGCAGTACTTTCCGACGGCGCTGGTCCAGGTCATGCTTCCGTTCCCGCTTCTTTGTCGTCGTGCATGGTGGTGAGCTTCAGCACCTCCAACTCGCGCGTGCCGCCCGGGGTGACCACCGTGGTCACATCTCCAACCTTCTTTCCCATCAGGGAGCGCCCGATGGGGGAAGTGGTGGAAACCATCCCCTTGGTGACGTCGCTCTCTTCGCTGGTCACCAGCTTGTAGACGATTTCTTCATCCTTGGTGGAATCAAAGACCACCAGGGTCGAGCCCAATGCCGCCCGGTCGTGGGGAATGTTGGAGAGATTCATAAGCGACAGCTCGGCCATCCGCTTCTTTACCATTCCCAAACGGGCGCGGACGAACTCCTGGCGCTGCTTCGCCATGTGGTACTCGGCATTTTCAGACAGGTCGCCCATGGCGACTGCCTTCTTGAGCTCGGCGGGAAGTTCATGATTCAGCTCATGCTCGAGCAGATCGATTTCTTCCTGGAGCTTTTTCTTGACGTGTTCAGGCATTTCCTAAAAACCTTTGTGCGCGGCAAGCCGCGCACGGGTGGGAGGTACAGCTAGTAATTATAACCCGCTTGCCGGAATGCGGGTGCGGCCCCATTTCCTTCATTGACCCTGCTTTCCTCGCCACCGTATAATGAGGAGGCAATCTGCCCGGTTTGCCGGGTCTATGAATGAGCACAACACAATTTAACGTCGGCGAGAAGGTTGTCTACCCTAACCACGGGGTAGGTATTATTGAGCAGATCTCCAGCCGCACGATCGGCAGCTCGGTCGAGCGCTTTTACCTGCTTCGCATCCGCTCCAGCAGCCTTAAGGTCATGGTTCCGTTTCAGAACGCCGAGGCAGTCGGTTTGCGCCGGATCGTAAAGAACGCGGAAGCGCAGAAGATCCTCGAGTACTTGTCGGACGGCAAATGCGAAAGCAGCTCGGATTGGAAGAATCGCTTCAAAGAAAACTCAGATAAGATGCGCACCGGTTCTTTGCTGGAGGTGGCGGTCGTACTGAAAGGGCTGCTTGTTCTTGCCGCCCAGAAGCCGCTCAGCTTCCGCGAAAAAAAGATGCTTGAACGGGCCCGCTTCCTTCTCATCAGCGAGATGGCGATGGCCCGGAGCCTCGAAGAAGATGAAGTCGAGGAGGAGCTCCGCAAAGCGCTGTGCAAGTGCAAGCTGCGCTGGCCGGAGGCCGCAAGTATCGAAGTCTGAATAGTTTGTATGATCTGGGAGCGCAGCCTGCGGGCTGCGCGAACTTTTGGGCCCGAGGGAGGCGCCCTACTCCCCGAGCCAGTTTCCCCAGGATCGCAGGCTGTCCACATGGTCCAGAATGATCTTGATTGCCGCCGTCAACGGCACGGCCAGGATCAACCCCATGGCTCCCCAAAGCCATCCCCAGAACAGCAGGGCCAGGGTCACGGCCAGTGGATTCAGCTGCAATCTTCTGCCGATGATCTTGGGATAGAGCACATTTAGCGCGATGACGTGACTGATGGCGACCACCGATGCGATTCCCAGGAAACTGCTCACCGTCAGCGAGTTCATGCTGACCACGACCGGGGGCACAATCGCAAGCACAATGCCCAGGTAGGGCAACAGGCTGACGACGCCGCTGATCATCCCGATCACATAGAAATAAGGCACTCCGAGAATCCAGAAAGCAATTGTGCTGGTGAGCCCCAGGATCACTCCTATCACGACGTTGCCCACGATAAAGCCGCGAATCATCTGCGAAATCAGACCGAGCGTTACATAAGCGGTATTACGGTTCTCCATGTTGAAGAGCATCACGGTGGAGGCCCGTACGTGGTCCTGCCAACTCAGCATGAAGAACACCAGGAACGGAACAAAGGCCACCATCAGCACAACTTCAGTGGCTCCCACGGCGCCGTTGGTCAGGTCTTCCACCCAGGTCGTCGTCTGGCGGACGGTTACCGTGCTTTTCTCGGACTTGTCCTCGGGCAACACCGTGCGGGTGGTCTGCCGGACGCGCTCGGCGCGCAGGCGGACCTGGTTGAGCACGGAGCGAATCCGCCCGGAGTATTTCGGCAAGTCGGAGATAAATTCATCGGCTTGGCTGTAGGAAACGTAAAAGATTCCATACAGCGCCGTGCACATCAGCAGAACGGCGATCAAGGCGCCAAGAGATCTTGGCATGTGGAAGCGCCGGCAGATCTCCACAATCGGCGCGAGCATGAAGGCGATCAGGACGGAAACGAGAGTGAGAATGAGTACGGGCTTGGCCAGGTACATCATCGTGAGCACGCCGCCCACGGCGATCACCGCCAGCGAACCGCTCTGGATGCGGGCGTGGCGCCGCCGCTCAGCATCGCTCGGCCCGGCGGCCCTAGCCATGCTTTCCAGGGCTGGAGCCAGTTCCTGGGGGTTCGCGGCTTCCGCGTTCTCGTCTTTGATGCTGCCTGTTATCCGCTCCATTGCCATCTTTTCCCGGCCAGCGCACTTCAACTGACGGCAAATCCTGCTACTTCAAACTATACTTGCGTTGTGCCGTACAACGAAAATGAAAAACCGCCCGGGCGCATTATGGCGCTTGACGTTGGTTCCAGGACCATCGGTCTTGCAGTCACCGACCCTCTCGGATTTACTGCCCAGGGACTGATCACCATCCGCCGCAAGAACAAGCGCACCGACCTGGCCGCGCTGGATGATGTCATCCGCAAGTACGGCGTCATCGAACTCGTCGTGGGCCTGCCGCTGCGGATGAGCGGAGCGGAAGGCCGCCAGTCGGAGAAGATGCGTGAATTCGTTGTCGTTCTCCAGCAACGCTTTGATCTTCCCATCCATCTCTGGGATGAACGACTCACCTCGGTGGAGGCGAACCGCGTCCTGCGTGAAACGGATATGTCCATCAAGAAGCGCGCCGCCGTCGTTGATCAACTGGCAGCCGTTCTTATTCTCCAGAATTGGATGGAAGCGCGTCATCATCCCCTGGAACCATGAGGTGAGTGTCCCGATGGTCACGTCTCCGCCCGTTGCCCGCCGCGCCAGAGTATCGACTGGTGTTATTCTTGCGCTGACCCTCACCTGAAATGACCACTCTCGCCGACAAACAGGCAACGCCCATTTTTCACGCGGAACGCACGCGCCTCGTGCATCGCGTGATCTTCGGTCTTGCGCTGATCGCCGCGGCCCTGTTCGGCACGCTGGCCGGGCTTCTGTTTGTCTATTCCACGGACCTGCCCCAGGTCACCGACCTTGAGCGATACCGTCCCAGTTCGATCACAGAGCTTTACGATCAGAATGGCAGCGTGATCGGGACGTTTGCTCTCCAGCGCCGCGTCATCGCCAAGTATGAGGACTACCCCAAGGTTCTGCGCGACGCCGTTATCTCCATTGAAGACAAGGATTTTGAGCGGCACTGGGGAATTGACTTGTGGCGCATCATGGGCGCGGCCTATCGCGACCTTGCCAGCGGCTCGCGCGCCCAGGGCGCATCTACGCTGACCATGCAGCTCTCGCGCAACCTCTTCCTCAATCCGGATCGCAAGTTCGGGCGCAAGGTGCAGGAGATCATGATGGCCATCCAGATCGAGCGCCGATTCACCAAGGAGCAGATTTTCACTCTCTACGCCAACCAGATTTTTCTCGGACACGGCGTATATGGTTTTGAGGCAGGTTCGGAGTTCTACTTCAGCAAGCCGGCCAAAGAGTTGACGATCGAAGAAGCCGCGCTGCTCGCAGGAATGCCCAAGGGGCCCAGCGCCTACTCTCCCATCAACAATCCCGAGAAGGCTCTGCGCCGCCGCAATCTTGTCATCAACAACATGATGGAGGACGGGCGCATCACCGCGCAGCAGGCCTTGGAGGCCAAGAATCGTCCGTTGAATCTCCACCTCCAGTCCGACCCTATCAATCTGGCGCCTAACTTCGTCGAGGAGACGCGACGCTATCTTGAAAAGAAATTTGGCACCGATCAGGTGCATGAGGGCGGCCTGCGTGTGTATACATCGCTCGACGTGGAATTGCAGAAGACCGCAACGCGCGCCCTGCTGGATGGGCTGGCGACATACGAGCGGCGGCATGGCTGGAAAGGGCACGTGCGCAACGTGTTTGCCGCAGGCGATGACTTTTCCGCCTACGAACACGCGGACTGGAGTCACACACCTGAACCGGGCAGCTACTTCCATGCACTCGTGACCAGCGTGACCCAGGCTCAAGCCGAAGTCAGGATCGGCAAGTACAGGGGAGAGATTCGCCCTGCTGACATGGCTTGGACAAGCCATCGTTCGCCGAACGAAATTCTCTCCACCGGCGACATCATCTACGTTCGCGTTACCGCCGTGGAGCCCGAGCATAAACTGCAACTCGCGCTCGAACAGGATTCCGGCGCGCAGGGCGCGCTGGTCGCCATCGACAACAATACGGGCGAGATCCGCGCCATGGTCGGAGGCCGTGACTTCGACGAGTCGAAGTTCAACCGCGCCACGCAGGCCCTGCGTCAGACGGGCTCTTCATTCAAGCCGTATGTTTACGCGGCGGCAGTTGAACAGGGGGCGCTGCCCGATGACACCATTGTCGATGCTCCCATCAGTTTTCCGGGCGTCTCCGGAACCTGGGCACCGCACAATTACGACGGCAAGTACGAAGGCACCATCTCGCTGCGCCGGGCGCTTGCCGACTCGCGCAACATTCCGGCCATCAAGCTCGCGCAACGGGTTGGCATTAAGACGGTGATTGAGTACGTGCACAAGTTTGGCATCACTTCGGAAATCCAGCCGTACCTGCCTGTGGCCCTCGGCTCGGCTGAAGTTACGCTGCTTGAACACACCGCAGCTTACTCCACGTTTCCAAATGACGGAGTGCGGTTGAGTCCGCATTCGATCCGCAAGGTTACCGACTACGACGGGCACATCATGGAGCAGAGCTTCGCCGATGTGCGTGACGTGATCAGCGCACATTCCGCGCGCGTGATGGTGGAATTGCTGCGGGGAGTCGTGTTGCACGGCACGGGCTTTGCGGCCAGTAAGCTGAATCACCCACTCGCAGGAAAAACCGGAACAACTAACGATTTCACGGATGCATGGTTCGTTGGCTTTTCCCCCTCCGTCACTTGTGGCGTCTGGGTTGGATACGACGAGAAGAAGACACTGGGAGAAAAAGAGACCGGTGCTCAGGCCGCCCTCCCTATCTGGATCGAGTTCATGAAGGTTGCGATTGCAAACAAGAAAGACGAACAGTTTCCCGAGCCTCCGCCGGAAGCGCTTGGCGGCGGCAAGCGCAAGATTGAAAAGAGTGCAGCTCACGGGGCTGACGGCGAATCCCACTGATTCCATCCTGCTGAATTCTGCCCCGTTGCGTTGCTGACTGTTTTCCGTCGTGGGCAATGAGCGCCCCGCACGCGCCGGGAGCTCAGCAGCCTATATACTGGACTCCTGAACAAAATTGGAGAAGAGACTTCGCCTGCAATGGAACGAGTACGCCTGACAATCGCCCTGCTGGTGTTGTGCTTGAGCGGCACCACCGGTTGTCTATTGCGCTCGCATCGGGTGGAACCGAAGCGCTCTCCCGTGCCCTTGAAGAGCGCGACGCAGGAAGAACTGGTAGCGAGGATCGATGAGCTGGCCGCCAGTGTTCGAACCATGAACGCCACGGTTGACATTGATACCACCGTGGGCGGCGAGAAGAAGGGCAAAGTCACGGAGTATCAGCAGATCCGAGGATACGTGCTGGCTCAGAAACCGACGATGCTTCGAATGATCGGACTGGTCCCCATTGTGCGCAATCGCGCCTTTGACATGGTCAGCGACGGTGATCGCTTCAAACTGTCAATCCCGCCAAAGAACCGATTTATTACCGGAAGCAACCAGATCACAAAGATCAGCGATAACACGCTTGAAAACCTCCGTCCCCAGGTGATCTACGAAGCCCTGCTGATGCCGGCGATTGACAACAAGAACGAAGTTGCCGTGATCGAGGAAAGCAAACAGCAGGTTCTGGACGAGAAAACTCACAAATACACCACGCAGCCGAACTACCATATCGTGGTGATCCGGCGTGGGGCGGGCGACGCCTGGCATCTCTATCGCAAAGTCTATTTCAGCCGCGCCGATCTCCAGCCCTATCGCCAGACAATCTACGACGATAAAGGCGCTATCGCAACGGACGTTACGTACTCAGATCCGCAGGACTATGGCGGCGTGCGCTTTCCTTCGCTCATCGAAATCGAACGGCCCCAGGAGGAATACAGCATCGCCATCAAGATGATCAAACTTACCTTGAACGAGACTCTGAAACCGGAGCAATTTCAACTTGAGGTTCCGCCCGGAGCAACGGTCACGGAACTGAAGTAGCGGTCGGCCCGGCAGCCGAGGGTACTCACGATGGCGCTTCAGCCGCGCCAAACTGTTCTTGTACACTGTTGTTTACGCATGGAAACTATGACTTCCCCACCCGTTCTCCCCGGTGAACCTGGCGCGCCAGCGGATTCACAGGAGGCGCGCCGCTACAATCGCCTGCTGCGGCACATCGGTGTTGCCGATCTGATCTTGGGGCTCGGGTTGATGGGCGTAGTGCTTGCCGCGGACTGGACGAGCGACTTTCGCAACTTTGCGGTTCGCGTTGCGGGTGACCGACACGCCGTCGCGCTCTTTGTCTACACATCGATTCTGCTGCTGCTCACCAAGGCATTCAGCCTTGGGCTGGACTACTACAGCTTCCTCATTGAGCACCGCTACCACCTCAGCAATCAACGTCTCCGCGGTTGGGTATGGGACCAGACCAAGGGCTTTGCCCTGATGTTTTTCTTCTGCCAATTGCTGGTGCAGATGCTGTACCTGCTGATCCGTTTGCAGCCACAGTGGTGGTGGGTCACAGGATGGGCGCTATTCATGGTGCTCAGCGTGCTTCTCGCTCACATCGCCCCAATTCTGTTGTTTCCGCTCTTCTTCCGTTTCAGGACGTTGGACGATCAGGAATTGACGCTGCGGCTCACACGCTTGAGCGAAAAGGCTGGAGCAAAAGTAAGAGGCGTCTACGAATGGATGCTTTCGGAAAAAACGAGGAAGGCCAATGCCGCCCTGATGGGGCTCGGGCGCACGCGCCGCATCGTGATTTCCGATACACTTCTCACAACCTGCAACCATGACGAGATTGAGGCCGTTCTGGCTCACGAACTGGGCCACCATGTTTACCGGCACATGACCATCGGAATTGCGGTTCAGGGCGTGGTTACATTCGTGGGATTCTGGTGCCTGAAGCTGGCCGTGCGCTGGGCCGCGCTTGACTGGGACCGCCACTACGACCAGATCGATTTTGCCAACCTTCCGCTGATCATCCTGGTGGCGACGGCGATCTCTGTTGTGCTGATGCCGGTGATGAACGCATACTCGCGCTTTAACGAACGGCAGGCGGATTTGTATGCGTGGAAATCGCTGGGTACCGTGCAGCCGTTCTGCTCAGCGATGGAAAAGCTCGCGGCACAAAACCTCTCCGAGCGCGAACCCTCACGCATCGTGGAGATTCTCTTCCACTCGCATCCTGCGATCGGCCGCCGCGTGAAATCCGCACAGGCATGGGCCGCTTCCCGCCGCTAGCGGCAGGATACAATTCCAGAGTGAGCACCACATCCACATCGCGAGATGCCGGCGCGGGAGCGCGCTTTACGCTGGGACAGCGGCTTGCGCTCGGATGCATTTCCTGGCTTGGCTACCTGCTGATTTCGCTCATCGGATGCACGCTGCGCTTTGAGCAATCATCTGAGCCAGGCGGCGTGAGCGAGGGCAGCGATCCTCCACCGTTTGTGATTGGCCCCTTCTGGCATCGCTGCGTAATTCCCGCTACCTGGTTTTTCCGCGGGCGGGGCGTTGCGGTGATGACCAGCCGCAGCTTCGACGGAGAGTACATCGCGCGCATCATTGAACGTTTTGGATTTGCGGCGGTGAGGGGATCGAGTACGCGAGGCGGATCGACGGCGCTGCTGGGAATGAATCGCGCGCTCTCCGCGGGGCGCATCGCGGCGTTCACCATTGACGGGCCGAAAGGGCCACGATTCATGGCGAAGCCCGGCCCGGTCATGCTGGCGCGAATGAGCGGCGCGCCGATTCTCTGTTTTTACCTGGCGGTGGAGCGGCCGTGGATTCTGCGCTCGTGGGATGCGATGATGATTCCGCGTCCCTTCGCGAAGGTGCATATTCGCTGGACGAAACTGATATACGTTCCCGCCGATTCGAGCGACGAGCAGATGAACGAGTTGCATCACGAGATGCAGGATTCACTGGAGCGGGCGCGGCGCGACGCGGTGGCCGCGCTGGGCGGGCAGGCGAGCTAGAATCCTGGCGCGAATTCAAACATCAAAAACAAAACACTGTTCAGATTCTATCGAGGTGAAATGACTGCACGGATACTGATTCTCCTTGTGCTGGCGGCGCTGCTGGAAGTGGGCGGAGATGCGTTGATTCGCGGCGGATTGCAGCGCAGGGGCGTGGCGCTGCTGCTGGCGGGCGCAGCGACGCTGGTAGTTTACGGCTTCATGGTGAATATGACGAAGCTGGATTTCAGCCGGTTGATGGGGATTTATATTGTGGTGTTTTTCCTGGTTGCGCAGATGGTAGCAATTTTGGTTTTTCGCGAAAAGCTGGATCGCGGAGTTTTGGCTGGCGGGGGACTGGTGGTGCTGGGAGGAATCGTGATGGCGGCGCTGAAAAGTTAGCCGGATACGCATGTTTATTGGGGTTGCCGCACTTCTTCGATCTTGGAGAAGTGCGGCTTTCGTGTTTATGGAGGGGTGGGAGGGCTTTCGGCGGCGGGGAGCGAAAACGGGCAAGGATTAACCAGGTGGTTAATCTTTGTTTACTGGGAAGGTAATGGTTCAGTGGCATTCGAGATAATTGTATTAGTGGTTAATACAAGCGATGCGGCGGGTGACGAGAAAGATAATCGATTTCATCTGTCAGAGGTTTCAAAGTTTCAGGGCTAAGGGCGAAAGAGGCAAGGTCAACAACCCCGCCCAAGCCAACGGAAGGCTTGGACGGGGCACCCGGCGAACGGGCCGGCAAGGGCAGGGCTCAGCCGAATGGGAGTTAGGTGTTGGCGATGGCGAACTTTCCGTTGAAGTTCAGGACGGCCCAGACCGAGTTCGATGCGGGGTCGACTCCGTAGGTGCCAAGGGCATAGGTGGGGCTCCATGGGCCAGAGACAAAGGTTGGAGCGCCTCCGGTATTCAAGCTCACGGCATTGACCCAGTTGCCGTAGGGGTCGAGAGCCGCGAGATAGTAGTTGCTCTTGACGGTAGCTTTGGAGGCGAGCGAGAGGGAATAGCTGTCCGGCTGGCTGCTGCCTACGTAGGAGTTAATCCCCCACAGGGCAAGGATGTCACTGGAGAGGGGCGCGGAGCCGCTGTCCCAGCCGGTGGCGACGACCTTGGTGCAGGCGACGGAGTTGGCGTCGGCGGCGCCTGCGGCGTGCGTGCCGCCGAGGACCTTGGCGACGGTGCCGGTGGAGGAGACATCCTGCACGACGGTGTAGGGACTTCCCTGGGGCACGACGAACTGCTTTCCGACGAGGCTGTAGCCGAAGACCTCACGCCGGGTGAAGTTAAGGCCGGGCGCGGTGCGGACGATCAGCTCGCTGGTGCTGGACTGATAGGGATAGACATCGGCGGCGTAGTACTCGACGGTGACATTGGGGCCATCGATGGTGAAGATGTAATAGCCGACGGTGTAGAGCTCCTGGGTGATGGGGGTGCGGCGGGCTGCCTTGCCGGCCTTTTTGACGTCGTAGAAGAGGTCGTTGGAGAGATTGCCGTTGGTGGCCGTGTTGTTGCCGGAGCCGGCGGGGACGTAGAACTTGGCGCTGTCAGAGGCGCAGAGGATCTGCATTACCCTGGCCGAAGTGCCGTCGGTGGTGGAGACGAGAGAGCGGTCATACATGTGGTCGTGACCGTTGATGTAGTATCCCGCATTGCTGGCGGCCATGGCCTTGATGAAGGCATCCTGAGATGCGGGGTCGAGCGAAGGATCGTTGCCGAAGAGTCCGTCAGCGTGGTTGCAGGTGAGCAGTCCCTTGTGGGCGAAGACGAAGGCATGGCTGCCGGCGGGCCTTCCCGTGAGCTGTTGCGAGATCCAGGGCTGCTGCAGGGCGATGGTTCCTAGTTGGGCCACGGAGCCATCGGCGTTGAAGGTGGTCTGGGCCACGTAGGGCTGGCTGGGCAGGGCGGCGAGGGTCGGCGGAGTGAACTGATCGAGCAGGATGAAGCGCGCGCCGTTGTAGTCAAACGAGTAGCTGAGGCCCTGAAGATTGCCGTTGCCGTAAGGGTTGGGGCTGCTGAAATTGGAGCCGCAAGCGAACTTCGATCCGGTGTTGGCCGCGAACGGAAGGCGGGCGGCATCGGCGGTGACCTGCGGATCGCCCTGGGCAAAGGTGGAGAGGATGTCCGAAGGGGTGGCGTTGTGAGTTCCGGCGTTTGCGGCGACGGCTCCAGTCTGGGGATAGAGGCGGGCGAATTCGGCGGCATTGGCAGCTCCGTCGTCGTGATTTCCGCGCAGGGGGAAGAAGCCGATGCCGGCGTTGTAGAGGTTCTGGACGTAGAGGGCGCGGGTATCTTCGCCGGCGATTGCGCCGTTGTCGCAGAGGTCGCCTACGTGGACGACGAACTTGACTCCGCTATTGATGAACTGCTGCTGAATCTGGGTAGCGATGCTGACGGCGGAGCTGTTGGGGTCGAAGCCGTCATCTCCGGGAGGCGTGGTCCACTGGGTATCGGCCATGACGCCGAACTTCCATGGCGCGGTTGTAGCGGCGGCGACGGGGAAGGCCGAAGAGCCTGATCCGCCGCATCCCTGTGCGGCTGCGGTGAGAGCAACGGCACCGGCGCCGATGGCGGAGCGAACCAGGAACTGGCGACGGTTCACGCCCTTGGAGTTCGATGGATCCTGCGGGTTCTGTTTACGCTTAAACATTTATGATGATTCCTCCGTGATGGATTTGAAAAAGAACGTTCGTATGGCAACCGCAATCAGACGAAGCTGAACGCAGGAGCGGGAAACGACTGGTGGCCCCTTTGAGTCCCATCTGTCCGGTGAAGGAATGCTGAATGCTGAATGTAAAACCGCCGTCACGGTCGGATGAACAGTTGATTAAGGATTAAGGGATGGAGCGATTTCCGGGTTGGCGCACCCGGCTCCCGGACCTTGGCCGCGCAAAAGGCGCGCGTCGGGGGCAGGGCACGCGCCCCCGGGAAGCGGGCGGTGAGAAAATAATGGAAAAGGACCGGATGCTTTGGTTGACCGGCCAAGGGACGTGTTGGTATAGTTTAGAGGTTCTGCGAGTCTGTCTGGCTTGTCTGTGCAATACTGGTCGAGCTGTTAAGTAATGTCAGCCCGATGGCGCGTCACTGTGCCAGCTGTAAGGGCTCCCTCGCTGAAAGGAATCTGCGCTGCCCGCGGCGCTTTGCCACGGGGTATGCAGATTCAGGCTACGAAACGGAATGCTCCCGGCGGAGACCCAAGCGAAACAGGCTTGGGCAGTTGCACGGGAATCAAGCACCACCGTCGTTGCCTCTATCCAGGAAACGTAAAGTTCCCCGCGGTTGTGGTTGCGGAGAGTATGGTTGAGCGCCGCGCGAGCGGGAACGTTTAGCCAGCCCTGAGTAGAAAAGGGTTGTGAGCGGCGGCGCCCGCGTGAAAAGCGGGCATGGCTGAAAGTGGCGCCAGCGTGCGTCCGAATAAAGGAGCTTCAAGAGTGCCTACGTTTAATCAGTTGGTGCGTAAAGGGCGCAAGGCGCCGCGCTACAAGACGGCAAGCCCTGCATTGCAGGCCTGCCCGCAGAAGCGTGGAGTCTGCACCCGCGTCTATACCCAGACGCCAAAGAAACCGAACTCGGCTCTTCGTAAGGTTGCGCGCGTGCGCCTGACGAACGGGATCGAAGTGACGACCTACATCCCCGGCGTGGGCCACAACCTGCAGGAGCACTCGATTGTGCTTATCCGCGGGGGCCGCGTGAAGGATTTGCCGGGCGTCCGCTACCACGTGATCCGTGGCACGCTGGACTCGGTTGGCGTTGCGAATCGCAGACAGAGCCGCTCGAAGTACGGAGCCAAGCGGCCGAAGTCGTAAACGAAGTTGGCTGGCGCGACGGGAGTGGGAAGGAAACGCCCTCCGGTCGCAGACGCCGTTAGCCACCCGGAGTCCCGAATGGGGGATGGCCGGGAGTACCGCCGAAATGGCAGGGAAGAGGAGTTTTTGAATGCCTAGAAAAGGTCATATTGCCAAGCGCGAACCGATGCCGGATCCGATTTACGGTTCGACGCTGGCCAACAAGTTTGTCAACAACCTGATGTGGGACGGCAAGAAGAGCACGGCGCAGAACATTTTTTACAAGGCGATGACGCAGCTTGAAACCAAGGGCGGCGACGAGGCTCTGAAGCTGTTCAAGAAGGCGGTTGAGAATTGCAAGCCGCTGCTGGAAGTGAAGACCCGCCGCGTGGGCGGCGCGAACTACCAGGTTCCGGTGGAAGTGAATGCCGAGCGGCGCACGTCGCTGGCGATCCGCTGGCTGATTTCGTATTCGCGGAGCCGTCCTGAAAAGGGCATGATCGACAAGCTTGCCAACGAGTTGCTGGACGCCGCCAACGGTAAGGGCGCGGCGATGAAGAAGAAGGAAGACGTACACCGCATGGCCGAGGCGAACAAGGCCTTTGCGCACTATCGCTGGTAGGACGGTCCCGCGGGCAACCCCGCGGGTTTCCAGCGAACGCGAAGCGATGCGGCGGGAGCAGTGTAAAAGCTGCCATCAACAAGAAACCTGCACAGGCAAGCCCCCAGCGCCGGTGCGATGAGTAAAAGGGATAGGTAGAAGCTTTGGCTCGACAAGTTCCATTAGAACGTTGCAGGAACATCGGCATCATGGCGCACATCGATGCCGGGAAGACGACAACGACCGAGCGCGTTCTGTTCTACACCGGGCGCCTGCACCGCATTGGCGAAGTGCATGAAGGCACGGCGACGATGGATTGGATGGCGCAGGAGCAGGAACGCGGCATCACGATCACGTCGGCGGCGACCACGTGCATGTGGAAAGACATCACGATCAACATCATCGACACGCCGGGTCACGTCGATTTCACCGCCGAAGTGGAGCGCTCGCTGCGCGTCCTGGACGGCGCAGTAGCCGTGTTTGACGCGGTGCATGGCGTGGAGCCGCAGTCGGAAACGGTGTGGCGCCAGGCGGACAAGTACGCAGTTCCGCGCATCTGCTTCATCAACAAGATGGACAAGATGGGCGCGGACTTCGACCACGCCGTGGACACGATCCGCAAGCGGTTGGCAGCCAAGCCGGTGCCGATCCAGATGCCGATCGGGCAGGCGGAGAAGTTCAAGGGCTGCATCGATCTGTTCGCGATGAAGGCCATCTACTGGCACGACGAGACGATGGGCGCCGACTACGAGGTCGAGGAGATTCCCGCCGACCTGCAGAAGAAGGCCAAGGCGATGCGCCAGTTGATGGTAGAAACCATCGTGGAAAACGACGACGGCGACACGCTGATGGCAAAGTGGATCGAAGGCGACGAGATCTCGGTGGAAGAGCTGAAGGCGTCACTGCGCAAGTCGGTGATCGCAATCAAGATTTTCCCGGTGATTCTGGGCACGGCCTTCAAGAACAAGGGCGTACAGCCGCTGCTGGATGCGGTGGTTGAGTTCCTGCCGTCGCCACTGGATGTTCCTCCAGTGGTGGGCAAGAACCCCGACAACGGCACGGAAGAAGTTCGCCATGCGAAGGACGAGGAGCCGTTCTCGGCGCTCGCGTTCAAGATCATGACGGATCCGTTCGTGGGACAGTTGACGTTCATCCGGGTGTACTCGGGCGTATTGAAGACAGGCGACATGGCTTACAACGCCAACCGCCAGAAACACGAGCGCATCGGCCGCCTGTTGCGGATGCACGCCAACAAGCGCGAGGAAATTACGGAAGTCCGGGCGGGCGACATTTGCGCTTGCGTGGGCCTGAAGAACGTGACGACGGGCGACACCATCTGCAACGAAGAGAAGCCGATTCTGCTGGAAACGATCGAGTTTCCGGAGCCGGTGATTCACGTTGCGGTGGAGCCGAAGACGAAGACCGACCAGGAAAAGATGGGCGTGGCGCTGCACAAGCTGGCCCAGGAAGATCCGACGTTCCGCGTACACACCGATGAGGATAGTTCGCAGACGATCATCAGCGGAATGGGCGAACTTCACCTGGAGATCATCGTTGACCGCATGATGCGCGAGTTCAATGTGCAGGCAAACGTTGGCAAGCCGCAGGTTGCCTACCGCGAGACGGTGCGCAAGAACTCGGAGGCGGAGGGCAAGTACATTCGCCAGACGGGCGGCAGCGGACAGTACGGTCACGTGAAGATTCGCCTCAGCCCCAACGAGCCCGGCAAGGGCTTCGAGTTCGAGGATGCGACGAAGGGCGGCTCGGTTCCGAAGGAATACATCAAGCCGATTGAGATGGGTATTAAGGAAGCCATGGAGGGCGGCGTTCTGGCCGGCTATCCGATGGTCGACGTAAAGGCCTCGCTGTATGACGGCAGCTACCACGAAGTCGATTCGAACGAACTGGCATTCAAGATCGCGGCGTCCATGGCCTTCAAGGAAGCGGCGCGCAAGGCGAGTCCAGTGCTGCTGGAGCCGGTGATGTCAGTGGAAGTGGTGGTTCCGGAAGAGTACATGGGCACGATCATCGGCGATCTGAACAGCCGTCGCGGACGCATTGAAGGAATTGAGCACCGCGCTGGTTCGCAGGTGATCAAGTCGATGGTTCCGCTGGCTGAGATGTTCGGGTATGCGACGAACATGCGCTCCAACACGCAGGGCCGTGCGACCTTCTCCATGCACTTCTCGCGTTACGAAGAGGCTCCCCGTTCGGTTGCCGAAGAGATTGTGGCGAAGACGCAGGGCACGAAGGCCAGATAAAGTTCAACCGCGCCGCGCGGCAGGATTGCGCGGCCAGCAGAGATAAACCAAGACGGAGCTCGAAAGCAATGGCGAAAGAGAAATTTGACCGCAGCAAGCCGCACGTGAACGTTGGAACGATCGGGCACATTGATCACGGCAAGACGACGTTGACGGCAGCGATCACGAAGGTGCTGGCAAAGCAC
>Ga0181537_10001034_pt1 | contig 26029 bp, 31 predicted proteins | sample PEATcosm2014_Bin_39_FD_119765 | JGI IMG/M metagenome (GOLD analysis project Ga0181537, IMG submission 119765) | Peatland microbial communities from MTU Mesocosm Facility, Houghton, MI, USA - PEATcosm2014_Bin23_10_metaG | ecosystem: Environmental > Terrestrial > Soil > Wetlands > Peat | place...
CACGCCACACATCCGAGACTCGGGACCACAACGGTGGAGATTGGCGTGAAGGGTGTCGCGCCGGAGTTTGTGTAAGGCCAGGGGGCAGGAGACAGGGGACAGGGGGCGGGGTTAAGAACGCTCCTTTACAGTCGCGTCTCGGCTAGCGGTTTTGGAGCGGTGGCGGGTGCACGGCTTCTTTGCTACTCTGATGCGGCATGAGTAAATCTTTGTTCCGTCGTTTCATCCTGGCTGGGGCTGCGGTCACTTTGTTTCTTCTGGCGGTACTGCCCGCGGCCGCACAGAACCCGACTCGGCCCAAGCTGGTTGTGGGCATTGTCATTGACCAGTTCCGCTACGATTACCTGACTCGTTTTCGCGCCAAATACCATAGCGGCGGCCTCGAAAGGCTGCTGAAGCAGGGCGCGGTTTTCACCAACGCGTACTACCGGCAATCGCCGACGGTAACGGCGGTCGGCCACAGCATTTTCATGACTGGCGCGATGCCTTCGGTGAGCGGGATTGTCGGCAACGCCTGGTACGACCGCGCGGAAGGGCGGGTGGTGACAAGCGTCTGCGATTGGAACGAGCAGACGGTGGGCGGCAAGGAAGCGGCGAAGGGTTCCAAGTGCACGGACAGCGACCCGGCGTCGGCGAGACGGCTGATGGTGAGCACGCTGGGCGACGAGCTGCGGAACGCCTCCGACGATTCGAAGGTGATTGGAGTTTCCATCAAGTCGCGCAGCGCGATCATGCCGGCGGGGCATCGCGCGAATGCGGCGTACTGGTTCGACGACGCGACCGGCAACTTTGTCTCGAGCACTTACTACATCGCTGAACTGCCGGAGTGGGCGCGCGACTTCAATGCGAAGGAGCTGGCGGCGGAGTATGTCGGGAAGAAGTGGGATGGGTTTCCGAAGTGGGATTTTCATACAGAGGGCAGTAGCGCCACGCCGTTCAGTAAGTTGCCGGCCAGTCCTTGGGGTAATGAGCTGATTGAACGATTTGCGGAGCAGGCCATTCGAGGCGAACAACTGGGCCAGCGCGGGGTGACCGATCTGCTCACGGTTTCGTTTTCGTCGAATGACTATGTGGGCCATCGCGTGGGTCCGGATGCGCCGGAAGTGGAAGACATGGCGGTGCGCACGGATGAACTGATTGGGCGGCTCTTCCGGCTGCTCGAGGAGAAGGTTGGGCTGGCCAATGTGGTGGTGACGCTGACTGCCGATCACGGCGTCGCGCCGGCGCCGGCGAAGGACGAAGAAGCGCGAAGGGCGAGGCGCATGCCCGGCGGGTATATTCACGGCAATCCCGAGGATGTGGTGCGCGGCGCGCTGGAGGCGCATTTCGGCAAAGCTGACTGGGTGATTCCGGGAGGCGGCGAAACTACGATCTACCTCAACACGAAGACGCTGGCGGAGCTTAAGACTGCGGATGGCCGCAGCGTGGCGAGGCAGGACATTCTTCGGGTTGCGCGCGATGCGCTGCTGGCGGCAGCCGCGCTGCACGTGGCTCGCGTGTACACATCGGACGAATTGACCACCGGAGTAACCGGCGACTTCGTGGCGCAGGCGTTCAACAATGGCTTCTACCCTCGGCGCAGCGGCGACTTGATGCTGGTGTTTGACCCGTATTTCATCCCGGGCGCCAGCGGCACCACTCATTTCTCGCCCTGGGGGTACGACCGGCACGTGCCCGTGATTTTCTTCGGTTTCGGCATCCGGCCGGGCCGCTACAACGAAACGATTGAGGTGAACGATATTGCGCCGACCCTTGCAACGCTTCTCGATATCGAGACGCCCAGCGGTTCGTCAGGCCGCGCGCTGGCCGAGATTCTGAAGTAGCGGCGGGGCGCGCCGCTTGGGCGGCGATGGAGGGCGCGACGTCAGAGAGTAGGATGGGCGACCGGGGGGTCGCCCGCGGAACAGGGGTTCCGCCCCACCCTGGAATGCTCTGGTGGGCGGGAGGCTCGGGGCATGCCGCTATCCTGGGGTAAGCTTCTCGCTTTCATTCAGTGCCTGAATTCACCAGCCTTCTCAGGCGGAACCGCAATTACCGCTATATGTGGTCTGGCCAAGTGGTCAGCGAGGTGGGCGACCACTTCAATAATGTGGCGGTTCTGAGCCTGGCCATTCACGCCACCCACCGCGGAGATGTCATATCGGGCATCATGCTGTCGCGCGCCATTCCGGCGATGCTGATTGGGCCTTGGGCGGGCGTTCTGCTCGACCGCTTCGATCGTCGCCGCATCATGATCGCGAGCGACCTGGCCCGCGCCCTTATTGCGCTCGGGTTTATTCTGGCAATTTTCTACAGCCAGACCTGGCTGCTTTATGTGCTGAGCGGGCTGCTGATGTCGGCGTCGCCGTTTTTTACCAGCGGGCGTTCGTCGATTCTGCCCACCATCGCGACCAAAGAGGAATTGCACACGGCGAACGCGCTGACGCAGACCACGGGGTGGCTGACGCTGGCGGTAGGCGCTTTTTTCGGGGGCACGGCGATTGACCAATTCGGCTACCAGACGGCGTTTGTCTTCAATTCGCTCTCATTTCTTGTCTCGGCGTACTGTATCTGGCGTTTACGCGCGCCAACCGGGCACTTCCGCGCGCAGAGCACCAGCCTGAACGAAACCCGGGTCATTCGGCCATGGAAGGAATACAGCGAAGGGCTGCGCTACATGTGGGCATCGCCGCTGATTCTGGGCATCGCGCTGATTTCGGTGGGCTGGGCCAGCGGCGGCGGCGCGGCTCAGGTTTTGTTTACGCTTTTCGCCGAGATCGTCTTCAAGCGCGGGGCAACCGGGCTGGGCCAGCTTTGGGGCATCGCGGGCGTCGGGCTGCTGATTGGCGGCGCGATCGGCAACCGGCTCGGCCGCATTCTGAGCTTTGCCGGGTATAAGCGCACAGTGCTGATTTGCTACTTGCTTCACGGCGGCAGCTACATTGTGTTCAGCCAGATGACGAATTGGGAGCTGGCGCTTTTGTTCATGTGCTTCTCGCGCGCGGCGGTGGCCGTCAGCAGTGTTCTGAACTGGTCAAACATGCTCAAGCACGTGGAGGATCGTTTCCGCGGCCGGGTTTTCTCGACGATTGAGACGATGAACTGGTCGACGATGATGCTCTCGATGATGGGGGCGGGGCTGGCTTCGGCGCACTATCCGATTCGAATGATCGGCGCGGTCTCAGGGCTGCTCAGCTCTTCGACGGCGCTGTTCTGGGGCTACGCCGATCTGCGTGGGAAATTGCCGGAGCCGAAATTGGTCACCGACGATGAACGGGTGGAGATTCACGGGGACCCGACGCAGTAAGTTGGGGACTGACCTCAACCTTTGGACCTTTGCGTTTTGGCGGTATGCTTGAAGAGTCGAGGGCGAGGCTTCAAGCAAATAAGAGGCTAACCGAAAGACGATGAACACTACTAAATCGTACGAGGAGATCATTGATTTCATCGCGGGAGGCACTACTCCGGAGGCGGTGGTCGCGTTTCATCCTTCCAATAGCGTCCAGCAACGCGTGGCGGAGTTGGTTGAGCGGTCCACGGAGGGCTGCATCTCGGCCGAAGACCAGTCTGAACTCGAAGATTACCTGCAGCTTGAGCACATCATGATCATGGCAAAGGCCCGGGCGCGACGACACACACAGCTTGGGAAGTGAGATAAGTGAGTCACTGCGGCGATTCGTCGCAGAACGCGCCGGGCACCGATGTGAATATTGCCTTCTTCACCAAGACGATTCATATTCACAGCATCAGGTGGATCACATCATAAGCCGCAAGCATGGCGGCCCGTCGGGCTCCGATAACCTTGCTTATTCGTGCCTTCGATGCAACATATGGAAGGGAAGCGATGTCGGTTCGGTGGACACTCAGAGCGGCGCGTTGGTCGGTCTCTTCCACCCGCGGCGTCAGCGTTGGGGCGATCACTTCGTTTTGCGTGGAGCCGTGATCGAGCCGCTCACGGCTGAGGGGAGAGCGACGGCACGACTGCTCAAGCTCAACCTGGACAAGCGGGTCGTTGAGCGGCGACTGCTGGCAGCCGTCGGTCGGTATCCCCGTTGAGCTGAGCGGTCCCCAAGGAAGGTGGACGAACGGCGCCCCAGCCTCCCCCCTGGCGTATCTGATATCCTCTCTGCCAATGTCTAATTCTTCTGTTGAGCGCGAGCCCAGTCTGCTTGCTCAGACAATTGCAGAATTCCTGGGCACCTTAGTATTGATTCTGCTGGGCGATGGCGTGGTGGCCATGGTGGTTCTGTTTCGGAAGAACATCCCCGGCGAGGTGGTGAACGGCGGGTACACAAACATCACGCTTGGGTGGGGCATCGCCGTGATGTTTGGCGTCTACCTGACGGCCAAAATCAGCGGCGGCCATCTGAATCCCGCGGTGACAATTGCTCTGGCCGCTCTGCGCGGGTTTCCCTGGAAGAACGTCGCGCCCTACGTTGCCGCTCAAGTGGCGGGAGCGTTCTGCGGGGCGGCGATCGTGTATTGGAATTATCGATTGCAGTTTGATCTGGTGGACCCGGCTCGCGATCACACGGCCGGCGTGTTTACAACTTTTCCGGCCTTTCCCGATTCGCCAATGGCCGGCCTGCTGGATCAGTTTATTGGAACGGCACTGCTGCTGCTGTGCGTGTGCGCTGTGACGGATGCTCGGAACAGTGTTCCGGGCAGCGGGTTTGCGCCGATTTTGGTGGGCTTGAGCGTGGTGGGCATCGGCATGTCATTCGGCGCCATCCACGGCTACGCCATTAACCCGGCTCGCGACTTCGGCCCGCGGTTGTTTACGGCGGTAGCCGGATTTCAGAACAACGGTCTTACGGACGGCAGCAACAGGTTCTGGGTGCCCATCGCCGGTCCGATTCTAGGTGGAGTGGCCGGCGTATTTGTATATGACCAATGCATTGGACGCTTCCTGAAGCGAGGGAATTGACTGAACTGCGCGACCGGGGGTCGCGCGCGGATCAGGGGATCCTGCTCCGATGCGGAGGGCGCCCCACAAAGCAATGCAAATCTGCGCGAGCGGATTACTCGAGGGTGATAGATGCCACCGCGATCTGGTCGCCCGTGACGTCGCCGGTCACTTTCACACGCAGATTATCTGGCTTAGTGGTTTTCTGGAGCACGGCGAGCGCCTTCTGATTGCCAGCCGCGTCAAACTTCAGGAATTTGTCGTCGGCGGTGACGATGCCGTACCCGCTTTTGACGCAGGCGTCCATCAGGGCGCAATCGCGATCGTGCTTGAGCGCGCCTTTTTGGCCGTCCTTCAGACCGTCGCCGGAGGCGCAGGCCTGGTCGAGCAGCACGCCTTCGATTTCGGCCGCCGATGCCACAGCCGGCAACAGCCCGAGCGCGGCCCACAACAAAAGTCCAGTGATCTTCTTCATAACTCCCTTTCCGATGAGAAAGCGCAGGCGCCTTCAGTTGATGATACCGCCAGAGAATAATGCGCGGGATCTCGGGCCGATGGGATCAAGTGAGCGGTCTTACTCTACATTTTGCTTCCCTGGGCCTGCAGGTCCGCGGCCACTTTTTCCACCTGCCGCATCAGGCGAAGGGTGTTGCCGCCGTAAATCTTCTTGATATCCGCGGCAGTGTAGCCGCGTTCGAGCAAGGCTCGGGTGAGAACGGGAAACTTCGACACATCGTCCATTTGTTCGGGGACGCATTGGACACCGTCATAGTCAGAGCCGATGCCGATTGCGTCAATGCCGGCAATCTTGCGGATGTGATCGATGTGAGCCACCAGTTCGTCGAGGGTCGCCCGGACCTGCGTTTTCCTGGCTTCGGCGATCAGAGCTTCAATCGCCTTTTTGCGCTCATCCGGCTGATCGGCGTATTGCTTCATGATCGCCTCGAATTTCGCCCTCAGAGGCGATGCCTTCTCCGCGTCGGCTGCACGCTGCGAGACGAAGCCGCAACTGAAGTTGACCTGGATCACGCCACCTTTCTTGGCGAGGGCAACGATCATTTCGTCGGTCATGTTGCGAGGCACATCGGCCAAAGCGCGGCACGACGAGTGAGAGGCGATGATGGGCGCCTTGCTGGTCTCGAGCGCACTCCAGAAGGTGCTGTCGGCGACGTGCGAAATATCGACCAGCATGCCCAGGCGGTTCATTTCCAGCACGATTTCTTTCCCGAGCTGGGTTAGCCCATTGTGATGCGTGACGCCGGGCTTATCGATGTCGCCGGAAGAATCGGCCCAGTTGTTGGTATTGGTATGTGTCAGGGTCATATACCGAACGCCCAGGGCGAAGAAGTCGCGCAGCAGGCGCGGGCTATCCTCAATCGCGTGGCCGCCCTCGATGCCGATCAAGGCGGCGATTTTGCCGTGCCGGTGCGCGTCCTCAATCTGCGCGGCGGTGGTTGCGAACTCGAAGTCGTTGGGATAGCGCGCGACGATATCGTGGCGGATGGAGTCGATCATCTGAAGGGCGCGGTTCGCCGAGTGGTTGCCCTCGGTGTAGCTGGAAGCTACAAAGGCCGAGAAGAAGACTGCGCCCACGCCGCCTTCCCGAAGACGCGGAAGATCGGTGTGACGCTCGGGGTTCGACTTGCCGATGTCGCCTCCATCCACGGTGAAGCTTGGGATGTCATTGTGGGTATCAATAAGGATTGCCGATTTCGTGATGGCGGCCACCTCGGCATCGGTAACCTTGCTTTTCCGCGCTTCCTGAGCAGTTGTGACAAGAGGCAGTGATAGAGCCAGCAGAAGGCCAAGCCTGGCGGCGCTGGCAGGATGAAGTGTATGATTTCTAGACATTGGTGACAGTTTCCCCTTTTCACCGTCCATTTCGCAAGGAGGATGGCGAAGAGCGGGTCCGGGACCCGCGCGGACCAGGGGTCCGCCCCACCGTGTTGCGGAGGAGACTCTGGTCCGCACGCGGGTTGAGATAATCAATGCACAGCCTCATGAGCACGGCTTCGACACTTGACGAATTGGCGATTCCAGCAGAACGGAACTGGAAATCGACGGCTTCCCTGATCGCTGGAATCCTCTTGGGTTTGATCTACCTGGTATCAGGCGGCTGGAAAGTCCTCGAGCCTTTCACGACGGGCCAGCTTCTGGAGCAAGCCAAGGTGCCGCCGGGCTGGGGCGCGTCGGGAGCGGCGACGTTAGGCGCACTCGAGCTGTATGCCGCGGTGCTGTTGTTTCTTCCGCGCTATCGCCGCTGGGGCGGCCTGCTGGGCAGCGGCCTCCTGGTATTCTTCATCGCCTGGGTGGGGTATTACTACACGGCGCTGACGGGGCAAGAGTGCAGTTGCTTCCCATTCATCAAGCGCGCGATCTCGCCGTGGTTTTTCCTGGAGGACGCCGTCATGCTTTTGCTGGGATTGGCGGCCTTCTTCTGGTCGCCGCCCGTAAAAAGCTGGCGAATACCGGCTGTGGCTTTGGTCTCAATCGCCGTTCTGGCGGGCGCCAGCTTCGGGTGGGGCGCCATGCAGCGAACAGGATTGGCCGCGCCCAGTCCGATCGTGGTCGACGGGAAGACGGAGCCCGTCACGCAGGGCAAGGTGTTCCTGTTCTTTTACGATCCAATGTGCATGCACTGCAACAATGCCGCGAAATTCATGTCTGGCTTTGATTGGGGCGACACGCGCGTGATCGCGATTCCGACTACGATGCCGCAATGGGCTGAGGGCTTCCTTCACGATAACGGGTTGAAGGCCGGCACTTCGCTCGAGTTGGAGAAGCTGCGCAAGACGTTCAAATTTGTCGACCCGCCCTATGGAGTGGCGCTGGTGAACGGGCATCAAAAGGCCAGCTTTGGCCAGATGGATTTCGAGCCGCCCGCGCCGAAAGCCGCTTTGCAGAAACTGGGTTTCATTCATTAGCAGCCGCTCTCGAGGAACGGGCATTCATGGATACCAGGACAGCGCTGGAACAATTGGGTGTAGAAGATCTGACCGATGAGCAGCGAAGCCAACTGGACGAGAATGGCTACTTTTCGATTGAGAATGCGTTCTCTGAAGAAGAGTGTGAACGGATGGTGGCTGAGGTGGAGCGCATTGTCGCCGCTGAAGGTGGCGGCGCGGGCGAGGTGAGTGTCGAAAGCGGCGCTACGCGCATCTCGAATATCTTCAATAAGTCGAAAGCGTTCGATTGCCTGTTGGAGATCAAGCCTCTGCTGGCAGCGTCGCACTATCTTCTGGGTGAGATCAAGGTCCATGGCGCGAATATGCGCGAGCCGCACCAGGGCAGCGGCGGCCAGCCCCTGCATTCCGATTCGGTGAAGCTGCACGACGGGCGATGGTGTCTGGTCAATTCGCTGATCGCCTTCGATCCCATGACGCTGGAGAACGGTCCGACGCGCGTGGTCCCGGGATCGCATAAATGGGCGCCTCTGAACGTGCCGGGCGAGAATGCCGTATACACCACCGCCAAGCCGCGCACGGGACCGGCCAAGTGGGCGACGGCGGAGGACAATGTAGCCGAGCATGTCGCGGAGTCGCCGGTGACTGGCGACACGGACAAGGCGCCGGCCGATCCGTTTGCGCCCTATCCTGGCGAGGTGAAAGTCACAGTTCCGGCGCGGTCGGTGGTCGTGTGCAATGCGCACATGTGGCATAGCGGCACGCTGAAGCACACCGCTGCCAGGCGGCGGCAGTTGCATCTTAGCTATACACGCCGCGACCTGCCGCAGCAGTTGATCCAACGGAACTACGTCACGGCCGAGCTTTACAACCGCTTGAGCGAGGCCCAGCGCTATCTGCTCGATTTGATCTAGTGCAGCATTTTTCCCACTTCGCAGGCATGCGTGGTGCAGGGACTTGTGCCCAATGTCACTTAGCTGTCCCACTGCTGGACATGCGGATCCGTTGTGGGGCGGACCCCCTGGTCCGCGGCCGACGCCCTCGTCGGCCTTTCACCGTCCACGCGCTTGATCCCATTGGCGCAGAGCGGGTCCGGGGGACCCGCGCGGACCAGGGGGTCCGCCCCACAATTAAGCCGGAATTCGCGACTCCACGAAAACTAAGTGACATTGGGCACGAGTGCCTGCCGTGTCGAAACTCATCTCGACATGTCGGAGCCGTGACCTATTCATCACGGACAAGCATCGGCACGAGTGCCGACGCGGCAGGCACGAGTGCCCGCGCCACGTCATCGCGCCCATCTCGGCGTCGAAGGCGCGGATTACTTGGGACGGGTGAAGAGTGTCGCTGGGATGCTCAGGTTGTGGCTGACGCTTTTGTACCGAATCAAATTCTCGATACGGATGGCTTCCGGGTCGAGATTGGGCAGAGGCGTCACTTCGTGGATGGCAAAGGGGAACATGATTCCATCCACGCGACGATATTCTTCGAAGCGGTAACGGTGCGGTGGTGATTCGTCAGTGTCGTGCTGGGCCTGAAGTTCGGCCAACAGGTGTGTTTTGGGATCGAAAAAGAAGCGCAATGTGTGGCCTTTGGCCGTCGCGCGGAGTACGGTGCGCCCCGCCGCGTCCGGAGCGTCCTTTTCAATGGCTGCGTCGGGATAAATCTCGAGCAGGTGTGTATACCTAATCGGGTTCGCATAAAGCAGCAAGTCCTCGAGTGCGTCGGGCTTCAGCTCCTCGACGATCCCAAAGTCCTCGGTCCATCCTGTGGAGCCGTCGTAGCCCTGGTAGGTGACGAGACCTTCTGCTTTGAACTCTGCCCGCGCCAGGTTGGGAGCAGCCCAATACAGCCGGATATTCCTTCTGGGTAAATCGCGCCGGGCGCCTTCCACCACGCCTTCGGCGCGCCGGTTCCGGATCCGCAGCACCGCTTCAGGACCGCCGAGCGCATTGACGTAATCGTCGACAACTGCTTGGGCTGGCCGGCTCGCGGACGCGGGTGGGGGCTCGCCCGAAGCAGGCGCCTGGCCAGCGGACGCAGTGCAGGGAGCCCACAGAAGCAGCATCGCCAAACAAGAGACAATCTTGTTGGGTAAAACCAGGCGCGGTGCGGCGGTTCTCGGACAAACACACGGGTTAGCGCGGATTTTCGAAGGAGACATCCTTGATCGGCACATTCAAACGCACTTTCTCGATGCGCACTCCCATTGCGCCAGGGTCGTCGGGCGACTCGATTTGAATCTCTCTCGGCAGGCGCACGCCCTCGGTTTCCTCATACTCGCCAAAGCGTGTGAAGCGCGGCTTATCGCCGCTCTTGAAGCGATCTTCGATTTGCAGCAACAGATGCGACTCGGCGTCAAAAGAGAAACGCCGTTCTCCCCAATTTGGGGTGGCCAGCACTACCGTAACCTCGCGCCCGTTCACCTTCCCTGGCCCCTCAACTATCGAGCCCGGATAGATCTCGGCTAGATGCACGAAGCGCAAAGGATTGCAGACGATGTTGAGTTGGTCCAGTTTATCGGCGCCCAACCGGTGCGACTTGCCATGCTGCATAAGGAGCCATCCAGCCTGACCATCGAAGGCCAACTCGCTTAAAGAAGCGGTGCTCTTGTTCACGCGGCGCACCTTGTTGGGGGCTTTCCAATAGAGGGTGATTCGGGTATGGCTGACGCTCAACAGCTTCTGATCCAGTGGATGGGCCAAAAGCTCCCAGCTCGAAACGGCGTCCAGCGCCTTGCCCCCAACCGCCTGATGGTAGGCCTCAATCACCGGATCGAGAGGCTGCGAGGCAGTTGGCGAGGCCGTCGGCGAAACTTGGTTCGGCGGCGGCTGTGGTGCAGGGAAAGCAGTTGCTGCCAGCAAAAACCAGAGTATGAGCGGCGGCGCCGACTTCCGGGTTGGCTCCAGTTTAATCACGTCAAAGAGATAGCGCCGATCTCGCAAGACCACGCTGCCTGCGCCAAGCCGGCGTCGGGTGGCGCCAAAGCACGGTAAAATCGAGGAGAGTGTCTCGGCTAGACTTTAAGCTTAAGCATAGCGCCCCCGATGCCTAGTGATCTCTGCACGTTCCCGCGTTCGCTGCGTCAAATTTACTGGAAGCCGTGCAGACTTTTTCCTTTATTTCCCCTTTTGCTGAATCGGCGGGCAGGGCGATTAGCGTCAGTCTGGAGGAGAGGCACATGAGCGAGCCAACCCGCCGGATATCAGATGACGTGGCCGCCCTTTCGGGGGACGCCTACACACGGTTCATACAAGAGAACCTGCGACGGGTGTTTCTGCTGATTTATCGTATTGTAGGGAACGTCGACGACGCCCAGGATCTCACGCAGGAAACATTTATCAAGGCGCTCCAGAGCCGGTCGCAGTTGAAGGAATTGGACAAAGCCGGGCATTGGCTTTCGCGCATCGCGAGCAACACGGCGATCGATTTTCTGCGCCGGAGCCGGAGAGCGGCTTATGGCGATGTGGCTGAGCTGGCCGGGCCGGTAGCTGTCGCGCCGGGCGATTCACCCGAACAGGCGCTGCTTCGCGGCGAACGCAAGATCCACCTGGACGGCGGATTGGCCGCGCTCACGGAACGCGAACGGACCGCGCTGGTGCTGCGCGATGTGGAGGATATGCCGGCCAGCGAAGTAGCCCGCCTCATGAATTGCTCCATGGCCACTGTGCGGTCGCATATTGCGAACGCGCGGGTGAAGTTCAAGCGCTATCTGGAAACGAGGAAATACTGATGGCGTCTCACGAATCGCAAGTCCATCCCGGCGCCGAACAGCTTGCGCTTTACTCCCGCAATGACCTGCCCTGGTACAAGGTGTGGTCCATGCGGCGGCACCTGGCGAATTGCGCCGCCTGCAGAAGCGAGCTCAGTGAGGCGCGCTCTTCGACCTCCGTTTTGCGCCGGCACGCCGCAGCCGCCACTCTTTCCAGCTCTGAGGCGATTGCGGACTGGGCGATGCTCGAGCGCGAAATGCTCGCCAATATCAAGGTGGGGCTGGATGCGGCACGATGCATCGGGCCGGCGCGCCATGCCAGCATGCCGAAGATCCGCATGGCATTGGGCGCATGCACTTTGTTGGCGCTTGCAGCGCTTGGCTGGTGGATGAACGTCCCGCGCGAAGACACCGGCCGCCTGGAGGCCGCGCTTCGTCGAATCGCTGGCTTTGCACCCGCGCCTGAACCCGGCAGCGTCGTCGAGACCTCTCTGATGGGGATTTCGGTGCGCGCTCAGGGCGCCACGCTTACCTTGCTCAACCCTGCCGCCACGCCGGTGACGGTTTCACTGTCGGGCTCGTCGGCGGTAACCGCAAGCTATGTCGACGATGCGACAGGACAGGTTACTATCACCAATGTTTATGGACAGTAGGGCGAGCCGGCCGCCGGATATGCGTGCTTCCCCAGACGCGCGACGCGGTCTGCGCCCGGTCGGGATTCGCCTAGCCCTGTTTCGCCTGACAATATTTTGCGCGCTTCTGGTCTCGAGTTCTCTCCTGGCAGGGGACGGCGTCTCGGATTGGCTGCATTTGGCGCTGCCGGGCGATGCTCCCGTGGGAGTAAGCGACCTCAGCCTGGGTCAATCCACGGCTACGGTGCGTGGGCTCTCGATGGTGCTCAATCTGCAAGCCCAGGTGGTGCTCAGAAACGTGGGCGTCAAATCGATTCGCGGGCTTACTTTGCGAGTGGAGGCTCAGGATATCTCGCCTGGAGGGCGCGGCTCGGTGACGGTTCCCAGCCTGAATGTGGCTCCTGGAGAAACGTTTCCGGTTCGCATCGATCTAGAGCTGGTGCGGCCTTTCCCGGCTGGCAGAAACAACGGCGCGTTAGTGCAACTGACGCTTGACGGCGTGCTGTTCGGCGATCTCTCCTTCTATGGGCAGAACAAGCTCGATTCCCGCCGCGCACTTACCATCTACGAGCTCGAGGCGCGACGCGACCGGGAGTATTTTGCCGGCTTGATCGACGGCGGCCAAATCAAGACGCTGCGCGAGGAGCTCAACTTTGGCATTGTCGATCTGAGGCCTCCGCAGCTTGGGCTCGAGTTGATTCGCGATCCGAAGCCGCAGGCACGGCCCGGCGAACAGCCTGTGGCGGTGTCGTTTGTTTCGCTGCCGGCAGCGCCCGTGCAGCCGTTGAGCGGCGACGCGCAAGTGTTGGGCAACGAAGTGCGGCAGCCCCGCGTGGAGTTGAAGAATACGACCAACCGGGCGGTGCGCGCGATAGAACTGGGCTGGATTCTTCGGGACCAGCGCGGGCGCGACCATATGGCCGGCTGTTTGCCATCGAGGGTGGATATTGCGCCGGTGCGCACAGCGCAGTTTGCGCAGGAAGGTGTCCTGCGTTTCTCGGAGCCCGGCGGCCATCCACTTCTGATTGGCGCGGTGTCGGCGTTTATCAACAATGTGGAGTTTAGCGATGGCCGTGTTTGGATCCCTTCGCGTGCGGATCTGGCAGCGGCCAATGTGGATGCGGTGGTGCGACGCGTCATGTCCTCGTCGCCGGAACAGCAGCGCCTGGCCGATATTTATCGCCGCAAAGGCGTGATCGGTCTTGCAGCCGAGCTGCGCAAATTCAATTGAAAACAGTGCCCGAGCGTTCCCCCGCGTCACCAGCCGCCCTGATTGGAAAGCCGATCGACGGCCTGACAGCGGCTGATCGCTGGAAGTACGCGGGCGTTTGGGTGGCTGTCGAGCTATACACTCCTCAGTCGATGCCGTTGCGGCAGATAGCAGCCGTGGGGGCTTCGGCGGAAGAGTGCATGGCGGAATTGAGCGCAAGCGGTTTGGATCCTACCCACTTTGAGTTTGTGCCCTTAGCCCAGCCTTACCAGCCGTGAGCGGTCGTGCGATCAGAGCAGAACGGGAGGGGCTGACGTGTTGTTAGGATTCGGCAGCCCTGCTAAACTGAAAGCTGTTCGGGGCGTGGCTCAGCCTGGCTAGAGCGCCTGGTTCGGGACCAGGAGGCCGGTGGTTCGAATCCACTCGCCCCGACCAATTCTTTCTTTTGTTTTCATTGTATTCCGGGCGCTGAAGCCTTTGGGGCTTGGGCTGCGTTTTCGTCACTGTGCCCAGAATTGTGCCTACCCTGACCACTTCGCGCGCGTTCCATCGCCGCCCGGACCGTTTCCGCTTGTGGGTGAACATAGCGTCGCGTCGTTGAGAAATCGCTGTGCCCCGCTAAATATGCCAGCGTGAAAGGGTCCATGTATTCCGCCCATCGCGTCAGGCATGTGTGCCGGAACGTGTACAGAGAAAACGCTGGAACCTTGGCGAGCCGATACGCTTTCGGATGCTGCCTTTTCAGAGTGGACTTCTCGATGTGCCCGCTTCGTGTCGGTGCCGGGAAGACCCACCCTCCACTACTGACGGTGCGCCGCATCTCGATTAATGCGGCCGCACGCGGTGTGAGTGGGATTGTGCGCCGCGCGTTTTTCGTCTTGCCGAACGGGACGTGAAGGGCTCCATCGCGTATGTTCTCCCAGCGAAGCCGGAAACACTCGTCGGGTCTCATTCCACAGTCAAGCAGAACCGTGGCAACGTCGCGCAACAGAAATGGGTCTTCGGGTCGGATGGGTTGCTCCCCCCGCACGCTCGCCCGGATGCCTTCCAGCGCACTCCGATAGGCTTGTTGGATTGCGTCGCCGACAGCAGCAGTGGCTTCCAGGTAGCGCGTCTCTTCGTCCGCGGTCAGAACCCGGTCTCGGTGGTTTTCGCCGGGCAGCATCTCTACCTTTGGAAGCGCCTTGTCAACTTTGCCCCACTCCATGGCCAGCCTCTGCATCCGCCGCAAGACTTCTAACTGGCGGTTGATGCTCGTCACCTGCAACCCCGCTTCCCGTCGCTTCGTTACGAAAGCTGCAATCTTCGCAGTTGTGATTGTGTCCAGTTTGGAACTCGCCAGCGGGGCGAAGCCTGCCAGGTTCTTGATTCCATTCTTGTAGTACTCGAGGGTCTTCAGTTTGTTTTGGAATCTGGATTCGATGAACGGCTGGAAGTCGCGTTCGGCAAAATCCTTCAGCGTGGGGACGGGCGCCCGGTCCCGGATACCGACCTCACCTTTTGCCAGGGCTGTTTTATGTGCAGCCTCGATTTGCTCAGCCACACGCTTGTTCGTCTGTTTGGTGCTCTCTCGAATGGCCACGCCATCAAAGGTGAACCTGTACCACCAGACGCAGCCGCGCTTGTAGACCGCCATCGTTACGCCCTCGTCGGCCGCACCCCGTCGCTGTTGATGGTCTGGTTCATCCGTTCACCGAGTAGGCCGGGCATGACCCAAACGCCCGCCAGGCTCCACGCCGCATGACATTAGTCGCGTGCTCCTGGCGGCACAGTCAAGGTTCAATCCGTTGGACTTCCGCTGCATCTGCTCTTGTGGGGACGACTGGGGATAGTGGGGACGGCCAACAGAAACAGGGTTTCCACAAGTCCCCACTCGCGTACCAGGGACTGGGGACCATGCCGAGCTGGAGTAGCCGTCGGCTTTGTGACGCGCCGATTTGTCCCCAGTGTTCTCAGCCGCCTTTTCTGTAGTGGGGACTTTTCCCGATAGTTCGAATACAGGCTTGTCCCCGCTCTCCCCACCGTCCCCACTCGAAAATGAATTGGCCCGCATACTTAATCTCCGAGAATCGAGGATTTGACTGCGTAGACCCTGATCGACCCGACTTCCGGCAGACGCGGCTTCTTCGTGAGATGCGGCAATTGGCATTCCAGGTGTCCTCGCTGCAACAGAGCACGCGCGACCGCCTTGTAATCGAAGCTCTCGCACACTTCGCTCCGAAAGACTTCGGGCAGGATCAGGTATTCGGATGCTTCGCCGTCTTCGCCATCCACGCGGAAGCCGGCCCGATTGATGATCCGCTCGGGGATGATATTCCCCTGGTTGTCTTTGCGAGTCTTTGTGGATTGAAAGCGGCTTGCACCATTCACGCCGATGAAGCGGCGGACCTGATTGATGGCCGCTTCCATATCTCCAGAACCAGTGGTGCCACGGGCCTCAATCCAGGACCTGAGGCACCTCGCCGCAGCGTCGGTGGCTTCGCCAGCCTTCCAGCCAGTTATCCCGATGCGGGTCGCCAGTTCGCCCGCAGCCGCAACTAGTGCCAACCGCTGCGCGGCCCGGAACACTTCGCCAGTAGCATCCTCCGGAACGTGACGCTTTAGGAAGTCTTCCTGGAAGCCTCGGAGCGTCGATCCCACGGAGGCCCGATTCGCAGCGACGAACGCCAGGTATTCCCGCAAGGCAGTCCCGTAGTATCGAGCCGCCGCTTGCTTCAATTGCCTGGCGAACAGGTCCGGCGAATCAGTTCCGTGGATGTCCTCGAACAGACCCAGTCCGGCTCCGGCATCCGCTTCGATATTGAGTAGCCGGACCTCCGCACCCCCTTTTGTACGCTTGCCTGCCGTCTGCGCATGGTCGGCGAGCGTGACTTCGCCTGCGCTCACGAACAAAAGGGACCACGAAAGCTTCTTCCGCACGCCGATGTTACGCGACATGCGTGTCTTGCCGCTTCCGTTGCCGAGCAGGTAAGCCGTTTCGGTTGCCTCCCGCGGGTCAATCTGTGCAAGTTCATCCAGGAACAATGTCAGATCGTTGTGAAGCTCTGCGATGGCCTCCAGTCCATTCGCCGTGATCCGCCACGATTGCACGAAACCATTCCGCCCACCGCCGCCCAGCACGGAGCCGCCGACCAGTAGCGCGGTACTCTTTCCGGTGGACGTTCCCCCGACGAGGTGTATGCCGCCGGACTCGCCGCCGACTAGCGACAGCACCGGCCCGGCGAAGGCCGAAGACACCGTCAGAATCAGCCGTGAATTGCCGGAACAGTAGCGGCCGACATTGTTACGCCAGTCGTCCACTGTCCCGGACACATTCAGGCAATGCTCTGTCTCGAAGGGCGTCTGAAACAAAACAGGCCCTCCGCTCTGAAGACCGATGCTGGCGCCGGGCAAAACGAAGGTGTCGCGATGCCACCCTACCCGAGCCACGCATAACGCCCAGGCTTCGCGTCGCGCGGTCTGGAGGTAGACCGCAAGTAGGCTCCAGATCTTGCGTCCAGGTGCGATGAAGAGCCCACCATCTAACAGCCGCGCGCGGTACTCGCCCCCGTCTCCGGCCAGCAGAGACATGGGCATCGCCCATTCATGCGCGCGGCCTTCGGAGTCATACCAGCGAAGCAGCCGCCCCCACCCATCGCCCTTGGCGTCTCGAGTGAAGGCCGCAACTTCCAGTCGCCCGCAAATCCGTAATGGTTCTTTGTCGGGATCGGGATCGATATAAAGGACAGCCCCCTCAGTGAGACGGAACGCCGAAGACTCCAGCTTGTCCTTTGTCGTGCCGGGAGTGTCGGTGGTGGGTTTATCCGTGCTAGTCGTGAGCTCCCACCGCGCACGCCACGCTTTCAGGGTGTCGACTGTCAGCGGATCTTGAGTACTGAGCAGCGTCTTAAGTTCTTCAAGGGTTCCGCCCGCATCGAGCCAATCCGAAATGTCCTTGCCTGTGGGAACTTCAAGGATGCGGACTTCACAGCCTACGCGTAACAGATCGGCCGCCACTGAGCCGACGTGCTTCTGCCCTTTGTAATGCGGCCTCCAATCTTCGTCTGTTGGCGGATCATTGTCCGGCGGCAACACCACGCGACGTCCCCGAATCGTCTCGGAGTACTCGGGCCTCCACTTGCCGGCACCCATGGGATTGCAGGTTGCAAGCAAGCCTAATGCTTCGAGGGCGTGGACATCTTTTTCACCCTCGCAGATGAAGACCGTTTCAGTTAAACGCTTTAGCAGTTCTGGCAACCGATAAAGAACCAGGCGGACGCCCTTGAGGTTCCAAACCCACCCGCCCCGGCCGTCCGGCCTTCGCTGCTTGAAGTCCTTTGGGTCATAGCGGACCGTCTGATACAGGAGAGCTCCGGTCTCATTGGCGTAATCATAGGTTTTCACGATGCGTGGACGAACCCTGGGCTGGTCCCGACCGCCGTTTGACGCTTCGAGCCGACCAACGATACGGAATACTTCCGCTCTCGCCGTTTTGAAGTCAGCGCCGGTGAGCTCCATTTCGAGTGTGATAACTCCCCCACCGCGCTGGCAACTGGAATGACAGAACCAATCTCCGTTGGTGGGATCCACCGCGAAGGAATCCCGCTCGCCATTGTGGATTGGACACGGTCCTCGCCACTGCGGTGCTCGTCGCTGTTTCAGTTGCGGGACGCGCGCTGCGTAGTACGCGGCGACTTCACGCGGAGTGAAAGTGATCGGCGAGTCCGGCATTCTATCGCCCTGTCGCCTGCTCACCGCCCGTGGGCCTCGACGCCAGCCATGCCGAAATATCCTCGGGCTTATAGCGGACCGCTGACCCGATTTTCAGGTACCTCGGGCCCTGCCGCAGTAGGCGCCACCGCCGGACGGAGGCCACCGAAAGGCCGGTGATGCGCGCCACGTCAAATTCATTGAGAAGGCTTGGCAACCCTTCCTTAGCTACGCTTCCGCGTTCGCTCAGTTGTGAAGTGTTCATACACCCCTACTGGGCGAAAATTCGGCGGATGAAGAGAGTTTTCGGCGAAAACTACCCTAAGGTATTGAAAGGAGGGAAAAAACAAATCTGAAGTTTTTGGTTTGGTTCGCGCGAAAATTCGCCTACGTGTGGAACGAGGGGCCGCAGCCGATCTTGAAACATGCCTGGTAGCCGGTTCCTTTGACAAACGGGACGGGATCGGAGGTAATACTGAAGTGCTTCCGAAGCACCTTCCGTATCTCCTGTATCCGCTTCTCAACCTTCAGCCAGGTCGCGCCCGCCTTCGCCCCGTCCCGTATCATGCCGTTCTGTTGTGCCATCGCCCGCAAGGTCACCCATGCCAGGTTTGGCTTCGGGCGGCCGCGCTTCCCTCTAAGATCAGCGAAGCCTAACTCACCGTAATTGCGGGTTTCGGTATTCGTACCACAGCGGATCTGAACCCGCTCTTCACTCAGGAAAGAGATTTCAACGCCTTGCCAACCCGCTACGCGGCCAGCCGCGGCCCTGCTTGTCAGTTCTGGTGCAGACCGGTTCGACCCGGCATCTGCGGGGAATGGAACAGTCCCTTTGGCTTTGCGGATAGCCTTCCCCAGAGCCTGGGCGCGGCGCGCCGCCAACTTCCCCGGGTGAACTGACGCAATGGCGGCAACTGCAGGCACTCTCTTGGCGAGCTGACGAAGCCACTCAGGGATCTGGGGCAGCCAAGTACCTTCAAGTCCGGGAAGGACTTCTGCGCACCAGCTGTCGAGGATTCGTTCGTACTCCGCGATTGTTTCCTTGCCGGCAACATCCCCAAGGAAAACACTGGCAACATTGTCCAACGTCTCAAGGAGGTAGGTTTCAACGCACTCTCTAAGCTCATCTGGTTTCAGGTCGCATTCCGTGCAGAATCGTTCGAGACTGCGATAATCAGCCTCTTTGATCCTCCAGCGTACGTCCTCGAAACGGGAGCGCAGACCTGCCTCGTCGAGTTTCCGGAGCAAGTCATCAAGGGTAGATTGGTCCATCGTTCCCTTCGCGCCGACGGTGGTCTGCCTAGTCGGTTTCGACGTAGGCCGATCCGAGCGCTCAGCTTTGTTGTCCTCACCGGCTGACTCGGTTCGCCCACTCTTTGCCTCCGACTCGAAAGCGCGAGCCGAAAGGTCTTCGCAGAAACGAGCTGATGCTTCGAAGACGTGTTCAATCGTTCCATTTTCAAGCCAATGGAAATACTTCTGAAGGCTTTCGCTACTCTTGCCTTTAAGCTCTCGGGCGCTCAGCCTTCGGAGCTTTCCGCTCTTTGTTCGTCGGTAGATTTTTTTCCACTCATCTCCGGTCGTGTATCGTTGCTCGCGCCGAACTTGGGCCAGGGGCTTCCCATCCTTCACGCCTGCATCCCACTCCTGCTCCGTGCATGCGACAGTGCCCGTGATATGGTAGCCCCACTCCCGCGCCCTCATGAAGTCAAGCCACAATTGCCAAGGTTCCCCGCCCGTAGTCCCTCGGCGAGGCAGCCCCGTAACGGCTTTCCGCGCTATCGCGTTGAAAACACCCTTACACTCTTGGGGAATGTGGATACCTTTAGGCGTCGCACCCCACCAAAGTGTCCACTTTCTGTAAGTCGAGTTCCAATGGGCCTTGAGGTCAGAAAATTCCTTGGCGTACTTCTCAAACTCGGCCTGACGGTCTTTCCAGAATTCTGTTTGTGATGTCGCCTTCTTTGCGGCTCCCTGACTGGAAGTAGATTGGTCACGTGGGGCGTTGGCTTCGGATTGTCCAGTGCTGCCGGGTTGAGGCTGTGGTCGAGCAGTATTGGTAGCGCTGGGTCTTTCGGCCAGAGCCTTGAGGTCAAAGAGATGTTGTTTCCATTGCTGGTCATCTGTGGTCGTCCGCCATACGGCAAAACGGAACTCCAACTTATCTTGTTCCGAACACGCCCCGCGCTCGCGAATCAAATAGGAGTCACAAATGCATGGCCATGCACGATCAATGGATTGCACTACCTGGGTAATCGACCATTCCCCGGCTCGACGCGCGTTTCGGGCCTGCATACAAAATGCAAAGAACACCCTCTGAATCAGGATCACCAGATGAAGCTGAGCATCGGCAAATTGCAAATGATTGGGAAAGCGCTCAGCGCGGGTGGCATACTCCAATTCAGCGTTGTTCCTTGCAGCCTGAAACGCATCCTGGAATGCCGATGGAAGTACGGGCAGATCGTCAAACGCTCTGTGTGCGAGTGTCTTGATGGGGGTACTGTTGACCGAGTCAGTTCGGTCCCGTTCCCGGGCCGCTGCTTTGGCATTGGTCTCGCACTTCAGGCAGTACTCGGCCGAGGCGTCACAGACGCGATAGATGTAGCCTCCTAGGGGAAAAAGCTTGAAGTACGGACTGTCCCGCCTCAAGAGATCAAGCCAAGAGAAGACACCAGCCTCGCCGCCGGAAAGCCCAAGCTCAACCGCAGCGCTCTCGGCAACGTCTTTGAAAAGCGCCTTAATCGCGTCGGTGTCGTTGCTGAAACGCCATGGCTTACCGCTTTCGCTCCATCCATCCGGATTCCAATGGGCGATCAAACCGTTGTGGCTGTCACGCTGGACTTCTCCCGGTTGCGGTGGTGCGGCTTGGAGCCTTCGGAACTTAGCTTCAGTCCTAGGCCAAAACTCAGTGTCGGACATTGTCCCTCTGCAAAATCCGTGAAGTGGTGACGATAGCCACTATTGACAATTCGAAACTCCGAGCAACAGCTAACTCTATATATTACAAGATTTTGCAGGCTTGAAATGCTCTCTTATAATCGAGCTTGCAAGAGGCAAAAATGCCGACCGAACCCAGTCTCGACCCAGGGCCGAATCAAATGGCCGCGCCCTTAGAGCGGCCAACCCAGCAAATTCAGATCTGGCCCATCGACCGGCTTGTCTTCTACGTCCGCAACCCGCGCAAGAACGACGCGGTCGTGGACCGCATGTGCAGCAGCATCCGGGAATTCGGCTTCAAGATCCCGGTGCTCGCCCGCAGCGATGGCGAAGTCGTTGATGGCCATTTGCGCCTGAAGGCTGCACAGAAGTTGCGAATCACCGAAGTGCCGGTCATCCTCTGCGATGAGTGGTCTGCGGCGCAAGTAAAGGCCTTCCGGCTGATGGTGAATCGGTCGGTGACGTGGGCCTCTTGGGATGACGAGCTCCTGGCTCTGGAACTGCGAGAACTGAACGAAGCGGAATTCGATCTCAGCCTGACGGGATTCGACCCGAAGGAAATCGACGATCTCCTGCTCGATCCTGGCGACGACGATCTAGCGAATGCTGCGCCGCCACTCCCTGAAAACCCCGTGTCGCGGCTTGGCGACCTCTGGCTTTGCGGCGACGGGCGCAGTCAACATCGGGTTCTGTGCGGAGATGCAACCAGCCCGGAGGCGGTGGCTCGGCTCCTCGAAGATCGAAAGCCTCTGCTCCTGGTCACTGACCCGCCGTACGGAATTGAGCTGGATTCCGAGTGGCGCGATCGCGCCGGCCTGAATGGATGCGGGCCCGCTGAAGCCAGCTACATGAAGAAGCGCACGGAGGGCCACACCGAAACCACCATCTCGGGAGACACGCGGGCGGATTGGTCTCAGGCTTTCGAACTGGTGCCGAGCCTGCAGATCGCCTACGTGTGGCACGCTTCCGTTTTCACGCGCGAGGTTCTGAACGGGTTGCTGCGGATTGGATTTCTGTACCCGCAGCAGATCATCTGGGACAAAGGGCGCACGGTGCTCACCCGAACCCATTATTGGTACCGTCATGAGCCCTGTTGGTACGTTCGAAAGAAGAATGCGCCGTGGTTCGGGAAGGCCGGTGAGAACGCTACGGTGTGGGAGTCTGCGTCCCCGAAGTTCATCATGGGTGGCTCCGACGAAGACAAGTTCGACCATCCCACCCAGAAGCCCATTGAACTGATGCGCAAGCCGATTCTGAACCACACCAAGCGAGGCGAGTTAATCTATGAGCCCTTCCTCGGATCTGGCACGACGCTGGCCGCGGCCGAACTCACGGAGCGCGTGTGTTGTGCTATTGAGCTCGATCCCAAGTATGTCGACGTGGCTGTCCAGCGCTGGCAGTCATTGGCCCACAAGCAGGCCGTGCTCGGCGGCGACGGACGCGCGTTTGAGGTGATCGCCGCCGAACGCCGGAAGGGAGCAGCATGAATAGCCCGCTGCCGCCGCGAGGTCGCGGAGATCGAAACGCTGCTGCGAGCCGGGCATCCCGACTTGCGAGGCTTGTGCCTGGCATTGGCCGACTGGTGTGCCGAGTTGCGGCTCTTGCAAGCCAGCCGAGGGTTGGCCACTGTTGCGCCACGTTTAGCCCACGTTGGCTCGCCTGGCAGCGGCTTGGCGTGACGGCCAAGGCTACGGAGGTGGCAGCGTGCGCCAGTTGACCAAGCGCCTTGCGAGGCTCGAGGCAGCGTTCCCGGCCGTCTCGGCCGATCCCTTCGGCGACGCGTTGGATTTCGCTTTGAAACACCTATCCGGCGAGAATGCCGAGCGTGCTCTCGATGTCGCTCTGCGCAGGGCGTCGGACGCCGAACTCAGGCTCCTGCTTGAACACTTGAACCCCAATGGAAGTCGAAGTGAGCCACCCACACAAGCGCATCGGAACACGCTGCACCGCGTAGGCGAGATGGTTCGAGTAGCCGTCAAGGAGTTCGGTGCTGGCGGGTTCGTTGGCGCGACGGAAGGAAGGACGGCGTGACGTGCAAGAAGAAAAGCCCGCCGCGGCCAGAGCCGGGCGGGCCAGGAAGGAGGCAGGGTCAATGCTACTTGCTGATGCGGTAAGTTCGTTCCCCACCCTCGGGCTTGAAACTCTCGACGGTATAGCCGGCCTTCTTCATCGCGCCGGCTACGAACCCGCGAACGCTGTGAGCTTGCCAACCCATCGAAGACATAATCTCGGAAAGCGTGACTCCGTTCGGGCGCTGCAGCATCGCGATCACCTGGGCCATCTTGGAGCCCTCGCGCGGCCCGCTGGCTTCCTTCGTCTTGGCGGCTTTGGGGGCCTTGGGCGCGGCCTTGCGCGCGGTGGTCTTCTTCGTCGAGGGAGCCTCGGCGGGCGCAACGTCGGGCGCCTGTTGCGCAACGGGCGTAGCGGGGGCGGGTTCTGGGCTCTCTGCGACAGCCGCCGGCTGAGTCGTGTCGCTTGCTTCCTCGATCTGATCGGGAACCGGAGCCGCTTCAGGTACCGGCGCGGCTTCGGTGTAAACCGTGACTGGCTGGCCGAGATTCTCAAGGGCCTTCCAGATGCGGCTTACTGCCGTCTGGCGATCCTTGAATTTCTTGACCGGGCTCACGCCAGGCAGACTGTTCCAAATTTCGACCAAGCGCGAAGCCGGCCAGTCAGCAGCCAGCTTGTGCAAGCCAGATTCGTTGCGGAAGCGCTCTGCGTTCGCGACGGCTTCAGCGTCCTGAACCGTGGCGTGAAGAGTGATGTTGTTCGTGTCGTTCTCAATCGTAAAGATTTTCATGGTGTTTGTCCTTTGTTCCGCGCTCAGCGCGGTCATGACATCACTCACTCAGGTGCCGCGCTTAAGCAAGGCAATTGTGCTGGAAATCGAACGATGGCGAAGGGTTGGCGATGGCGGGCGGAGACGCAACTCGAGGCTCGGTGATTGATGGACCTCGGTATCGACCTGGCCTGCATTTGAAGGCGAGTGCGGGTTCCCGCCCGGCGTTTGGCAGCAGGTGACATAGCATGGCAGGTCACGGCGACAAATTCGGCCGCAAAAAGGAAGCAGCGATCGCTGCGCTGCTCACCCAGCGGAACATCGAGGAGGCGGCTCGGACAGCAGGCATTAGCACTCGGACGCTGATGCGCTGGCTCCAGATGGATGAGTTCCAGAAGGCCTACCGTGAGGCCCGCCGCGCTGCGTTTGGCCAGTCCATCTCGCGCTTGCAGCAGGCCTCTAGCGCGGCCGTGTCGACACTCCTGAAGATCATGGTCGATCCGAGCGCGCCGGCATCCACTCGTGTGCGCGCCGCGGACAGCGTCTTGGACCACTCCAAGCAGGCCATCGAGATTGAAGATATCGACGTGCGCGTCGCTGCGCTGGAGCGGGCCGCGGAATCGTCGAAGGTGCGCTGAGAGTTCTGGAGATGGCGCGAGGGCGAGCGGAAGTTAGCTACCGATAACCGAGCATAACTTCCTGCTTTTCAATGACTTGCATTGGCGTGAGGAGATGAAACCAATCACCAGAAGACTCAACCGGCTGGAGGACCAGTTCTGGCCGCGAGCACCCAAGCCGCGAACGTATTTCCGTGTCGTGGTCAACATGGTGGACCCGGATGCGCCCGTCGTGCGCCGGCGCGACCGCGAGCCGAGTTTCGAGAAGGCATCCTGCAAACGATCACTCTGCCCTGACGGCACTCTCTTCGAGGTGGTGCGGCTTGACAAGATCGGCGAGGACGGCGAGCAGCCAACCGAGGCTGAACTGAACATGTGGATCGCCGGCTTTCCCATCGAGCCTCTGCGGTCCTGGCAAAGCGAAACGAGGGCTCAATGAAAACCGTGGACAGGCGCCTCTGCAAGCTGGAAGATCAGTTCGGGACCGGGAGCAGGAAGCCGCGGCTCCTCCTCGTGGCGTGCAAGGCGGGTTGGGGTCTAGCTCTAGATATGGATGCCTGCCTCCAAATCCTCGGCGAGTGCGGGTTCTTGCCCACTGATCGAGTCGGACTGGTCAACCTCACCAACATCCCGGAAGGCCTGAGCGCCCAGCAAACGGAGGAGCTTCTGCGGGAGAACGGGCCAAGGGCGCTGGCTTTCGTCCATGCGTTTGTGATCCCGGCGAGGACGACACAATAATGACGACCAGAAATCTCTCGCGGCGATTGGAACGACTTGAAGCGAGCGGCTTGCCGGCCACCCAGGCGAAAGCCATCGTAATCCGATTTCTCTCGTCGGAGAACGGCCACGTCGTTAGCACGATGCGAATAGACGCGCCTTCAGTTCCTCTGCAGCCCTTCAAGAAGAGGAGGCTCCAGTGAAAGCAATCGACAGACGATTGCGTAGGCTTGAGGAGCAAGGAAGGTCCCAGGTGAATGAGCGCGGCCAGACAATTGCCGAAGTACTGCGGGAGCGCCGCCGGCTGCCGCTTGGAAGCGGCCGGGCTGCCGTTTATAGAGCACTCTTGGGTGGGCTCAACCTCCGCTCTATCATTTGGCGAGGCCCTTTCGCTGGGTCTCCGGCGCCTCAGGGAGTCGAGGAGGGCCGGCGGCTGATCGGAGGCTGAAGGTGGCTTCCTACGATGGGACAACCGAACGGGACATTCATGAGCCGATGTCTATTGCGACCAATGTCAGTCCCGAAACTTACCTTTGCGACATGCTTGTTTCACTACGGGTGCGTCTGTTTAAAGGTGATGTTAAGGATGTGCGGAAATACACCATTCCGATGAATCCTCAATGTGTTCTGGCCATCTCGCAGATTAGTACGCCCTTGAAGTAAACACTGGCGATCCCCCCAGTTCCAGCCACCAGTTGTGGCACTGGCTGCGTTAGAGCTGAGTAACGCAGCGTTAAGCCAGACTTCCACTGGGCGACTCAGAGCGGCAGCGTAGCAGATGCTCCAAGCTAGATCATTCGGAGGCTGTTGTACCGAAAAAGTCCATACCGCCTCGTTAACATCATGGTCTACGCCCGCCGGCTGATTAATGAGGGTGTCGGCACCGTAGGCAGGCGACATAAAGCCACCATATCCGACGTTGGTGCCGCTCGTAAAATTGTTCTTATC
>Ga0181537_10001035_pt1 | contig 26023 bp, 27 predicted proteins | sample PEATcosm2014_Bin_39_FD_119765 | JGI IMG/M metagenome (GOLD analysis project Ga0181537, IMG submission 119765) | Peatland microbial communities from MTU Mesocosm Facility, Houghton, MI, USA - PEATcosm2014_Bin23_10_metaG | ecosystem: Environmental > Terrestrial > Soil > Wetlands > Peat | place...
CAGCGGCCCGACGCTATAGGAGGACACCCCGAGAAACATGCCGAGCAGCACACCGGCAATGCCGACGAGGAGGCCATAGATCGCCCAGACGGCGATATAGATCTGCGACAGCTCGGTGCCGAGCAGCGTCACACCACGCGGATTCATCGAGGCGGCCAGCACCGCTTTGCCGGCGCGAGTCCGGTTCACCAGCAGCCAGAGCACGGCAATGACCAGCCAGCAAACGATAGCGGTGAAAATTTCATTGGTCGGCGTGCGCACGCCGGCGATCATCACGACGCCTTCGACGATCGGCGACACGGTCTTGGCATTGTCGGTGTAGAGGTAGGCGATCAGCTCCTGGATCATCACGCCCCATAGCAATGTCGCCGTGAGGATGAAGATCTCTTTTTCCTCGTCCCGGATTTTGCGGGTCTGCTGCAGTGGCCGCACGATCATGAAATAGGTCAGCAGCGAAGCGCCGAAACCGATCGCGATACCGATCGCCGCCCCCGCATAGGGTCCGACGTGCAACTGGTCACCGGCGGCCCAGGCGGCGACGACAGCGGCCACCATCAGCGCGCCGTGGGACAGATTAAGTACGCCGGAAACACCGAAGATCAGTGCGAAGCCTGTGGCGCCGAGCGCGTAAAGCGAACTGATCGCAAAACCGTCGATCAGGATTTGCCAAAACACCGCGCTCACGCACGAATCCCCAACAAGACACACCTATCAAGAAATCTCCCCGCACGCGGATACGGGCGGGGAGATTACGAACGTCCGAACTTCTCGCTCGTCAGTTGGCTGAGCCGAGCTTGATGAAAGCCGGGAACTTCAGCTTGCCGTTGGCGACATTGGCCGGCCACAGGTTGACCTGTTTGCCGTCCTGCCATTGCAGCATCAGCCCGCTGATGGTGGTGGGACCGATCTTGAGCGCGTGCGGATTGGTCGAATCTTTGCCCTTGAACTGGACGCGGCCAATGGTGCCAACATAATCGGTCTTTTCCAGCGCATCGACGAGCTTGTCGGAATCGGTGGAACCAGCCCGCTTGATGGCGTCGGCGAGGTAGTAGACCTCGTCATAGGCGGTGTAGCCGCAATAGGACGGGTTATTGCCGTACTTTGCCTTGAACGCCGCGACGAACGGCAGCGTCTTCGGCGATACCGCAACTCCGGGTCCGGCAAACGCCTGGTACAGCACACCCTCGACCGCGCCGGTCGTATCGTTCCAGAAGCTGGAATTGGTCGCCTGCGAGGACACGCCGAACATCGGGATCGGCACTTCCTGCTGCTTCCACTGCACCGTCGGCTGCACGCCGACATGCGAAATGCCGGTGATGATCACGTCCGGCTTCTCACCTTCGATCTTGTTGAAGATCGGCGTGAAGTCCGTCGTATCCGGCGAGACGCGGATATGATCAAGCACATTGAGCCCGATCTTCGGCAGGCAGCTCAGATACTCGGCGTCCAGCGGCGTGGTCCAGGCCGCGTCCTCGCTCATGACCACGGCCGACTTCATGTGCAGCTGGCCGACCAGAAGATCCTTCGCGGCGTCGCAGGCGGCGTCGGCAATGCTGGTCGATGTTGAATAGCCATGGAACGTATATTTGAGATTGTCGTAGTCCTTGGCGATATTCAGGGTGATGACGTCGGACGCGGCGCCTGGCGTGACCATTACGGTTTTTAGACGGCCGGTCCACGGCTCGAGCGCGAGCACGACCTCGCTGATATAGCTCGCGATCACCGCATCGACGTGATCCTGGCTGACGGCGCGCTGGAAGGCGAGAACCGCTTCCGGGGCCTTCGAATGATCGTCGTAAGTGATGATCTCGATCTTCTTGCCGTTGACGCCGCCCGCGGCGTTGATTTCGTCGGCAGCCAACTGCGCGGCCTGCGGGATCGACGAGCCGGCGACGGCCTGAGCTTCGGCGATGACGCCGATCTTGATGGTGTCTTCGGCGTAGCCCGGCGTTGCCAGCGCAAGCGCCGACAGGCTTACGCCCGCGGCCAGAGCGATGGGCGCGAGAACGCGCCTGTGCGATTTGATCATGAGTACCTCCCTGAAATCATCCGATCGTCTCTTCCAGACGATGGCGTGGCGCCAGTCTAGCGGAACAGTCCTTGGCGACAAGTCTGGCGAGGCCGGCGGTTGCGACTTTTGAAGGCAGTGGGCGGCTTTGCCGCAAGATGGTATGGGACCGGCTGCAGGATATCCGGCGCATAAATTTGCTGCACAACGGGAGGCAAGGAACCAAATGAAAGCTGCTTATTTTGACCATTTTGGCGGCCCGGAAGTTCTCAAATACGGCGACCTGCCCGATCCGGCGGCAGCAGCGGGTGAAGTGCTCGTCGATGTCCATGCCGCGAGCGTTAACGCTGCTGACTGGAAATTTCGCGCCGGCCAGTATCCAAACAGTGGCCAGACCAAATTCCCGGCGATACCCGGACGCGACTTTTCCGGCGTGGTCGGCGCGGTCGGCAGCGGCGCCGATCTGAAAGTCGGCGACGCGGTGTTCGGCGTACTCGATGCCGGCCGCGAAGGCACCTATTGCGAGAAGATCGCGATCAAATCGGCGATCGTCGGCAAGAAGCCGGAGGCGCTGTCGTACATCGATGCCGCCGCTATGGCTCTCACCGGTCTCACCGCTGTCAATTCGCTGGAAGACACGCTCAAGCTCAAGCGCGGCGAAACGATCTTGATTCAGGGCGGCGCCGGCGGCGTCGCCGGCTTCGCCATTCAGTTCGCCAAGCATATCGGTGCCCGCGTGATCACGACGACGAGCACGGCGAACATCGCTTATGTGCGCGGTCTCGGCGCCGACGAGGTGATCGATTACATCAAGCAGGACTTCACCAAAGTGGTCAGCGGCGTCGATGCCATATTCGAGACCGTCGGCGGCGACGTGGCGGAAAAATCCTTCGCAGTGCTCAAGTCCGGCGGCCGCGCCGCCTTTGTCGCCTCCGGCGCGCAGGCGCCGAAGCCCAATCGCAGCGACGTCGTTGCGCTGCGGCCAGCGGTCGGCCGGTCGCGCGCAGCGATGGAGCGTGTGGCTGGACTGATCACCTCAGGCGCGGTGCGTCCGCCGGAGGTGAAGACTTTTTCCTTATCGCAAGCGGTCGAAGCGCATCGCTTGAGCGAGGGCCGCCACTTCCACGGCAAGCTCGTCTTCAAGGTGCGTTGATAGTCGTCACACGTGCTGGCCGCCGTTGATGTGGATTTCGGCGCCATTCACGTAAGACGCCGTGTTGGTGCACAGCACGTAGATGATCTTCGCCACTTCGTCCGGCGTGCCCAGTCGGTGCATCGGAATATTCTCGACGATCTTTTCGGTTCCCGGAGAGAGCATCGCGGTGTCGATCTCACCCGGCGCGATGGCATTGACGCGCACGCCGCGCGAGCCGAAGTCGGCCGCCATCTCGCGCGTGAGCGCGGCCAGCGCCGCCTTCGACGTGGAATAGGCCGTGCCGGCGAACGGATGCACGCGCGAGCCGGCGATCGAGGTAACGTTGACGACGGAACCCTTGGCGGTGCTCAGCTCGTCGAGCAGACCCCGCGCCAGCATGATCGGCGCGAAAAAATTCACCTGGAAAATATGGTGCCAGTCGTCGCGTGAAGTTTCGATTGAACCGAGCCGCTTGCCGCCCGGAGCTTTGGGCGAGATCGCCGCATTATTGACCAGCGCATGCAGTTCGCCGTGTAGACGCTGCTTGGTTTCTGCGATTGCCTGCTCGGTGTTCTCCGGATCGGACAGATCGACCTGGATGTGATCCTCCGGTCCGGCTTCCCACGGACAATTTTCCGGAAACGGGTGGCGCGAACAGGTGATGACGCGCCAGCCGGCCGCGGAAAAGCGCTTCACGGTGGCATGGCCGATGCCGCGGCTTGCTCCGGTGAGGAGGAGCGTGCGGCGCGGCTGGTTGCTGGTCGTCATGATCATCAGCTCACGGATATAGTCGCGTCTTGGTCCACGGCACGTTCAAAGCTGGACGCGTGAATGAAATACGATCGTGCAGCCGGAATGGCCGCTCCTGCCAAAACTCGATCTCTTCCGGAACGACGCGGTAACCGACCCAAAAAGGCGGCCGCGGCACCGTGCCGATGGCGAATTTCGCAGTGAAGCGCGCGATCGCTTTCTCGAAAGCGAGCCGGCTTTCCAGCGCCGACGACTGTTTGCTCGCCCAGGCGCCGATCTGCGCCATGCGCGAGCGCGTTCCGAAATAGGCGTCGGCTTCCTCGCTCGGAACCGGCTCGACCGTGCCACGCAGCCGCACCTGGCGCTGCAACGACTTCCAGTAAAACGTCAGCGCCGCTTTCGGCGCGGCAGCCAGTTCGTGGCCCTTGATGCTGTCGGCATTCGAATAGAATACGAAGCCGCGCTCGTCGAAGCCTTTCAGCAGCACCATGCGGGCATTAGGAAAGCCGCGCGCATCGACCGTGGCGAGCGTCATCGCTTCGGGATTGACTGGCTCGGCGCGCTTGGCTTCGGCGAACCACGCGGCAAACAAGCGCAGCGGCTCATCGGCTTCGGTGAAGTCACCGCCCGTTAACCCTGCCGGGTGTTCTATGGGCGCCGCGTCGGACATTCTCGGAGTACCCAAGTGTTCGTGTGGGGCGATCGGGGAGCGTGCCGCCGGTCTCTATATAATGGAACGGCGGGCCTTAGCCTATGTCGGCGGCTGCATGGTGTTGGTGCCATTGCGGCGATCGCTGTGGCTTTCGCCGTTTCCGGCTGCTCCTACCGGCTGTCGTCGCTCGTCTCCAAGGACGACAGCGACTCCGAGCCGACTGGCTCGATCGCGCAGCCGGCTAGGCCGCCCGGCGCCGTCGCCGACAGCTCCGGGCCGGCCGCGGTAGATCTTGCTTTTGCGCGCGCAGCCGCCTCCGACGCGCTCGCCCGCGGCACCAAGGATGCGAGCGTGCCGTGGCAAAATCCGCAAACCGGCGCCAGCGGCAACATCACGCCACTGGCGACCGCCTATAGCGAGGGTGGCCTGCCGTGCCGCGATTTCCTGGCAAGTTACATGCACGGCTCGACGCAAGACTGGCTGCAAGGTGCGGCCTGCCGCACCGAGAGCGGCGCCTGGGAGGTCACCCGGCTCAAGCCACTTAAGCCGAGCTAAAGCGGGCTATCATCGTTGGAAACGAGACCGATTCGCTTGTTGCATTGCGTGACAAGCTCTTAACTCCCACATTGAAGCCAGTAGAAATCATGCGGGCAGGCGGGGCCGGTCCGAGATATCGAGCGGAGTTTGGTGGGGATGCGTGACCCCTATGAGGTTTTGGGCCTCGATCGCAAGGCAAGCGCGGGCGACATCAAAAGCGCCTATCGCAAGCTCGCCAAAAAACTGCATCCCGACGCCAACAAGAACGATCCGAAGGCGGCGTCGCGCTTTGCCGAATTGAATGCCGCGCACGAACTGCTCGAGGACGAGGAGAAGCGCAAGGCGTTCGATCGTGGCGAAATCGACGCCGAGGGCAAGCCGCGCTTCCAGGGTTTTGAAGGTTTCGGCGGTGGCGCGCGGCCGGCCGGCGCCGGCGCGGGCTTCGGCCCAGACTCGAATTTCGAGAGCTTCAATTTCGGCCCGGAAGGTTTTACCCGGACCACCCGGCGTGGACGCGCCGGGGCCGGTGCGGGCGGCGGCGGCTTTGGCGGCTTTGAGGACATTCTGAAGGAAGCCTTCGGCCGCGGCGCGCGCAACAGTTCAACCTTCGAGCAGGAGGATTTTGGCGTCGGTGCCGACGTGCAGGCGGAAATGTCAGTGTCGCTGCCGGACGCTGCCAATGGCTCGACGCAGCGGCTGCACCTGCCGAACGGCAAGAATGTCGACGTGAAAATTCCCGCCGGCATCACCAACGGCCAGCATATCCGGCTCAAGGGTCAGGGCATGGCGGGCCAAGCCGGTCCCGGCGATCTGCTCATCACCGTCACGATCGCGCCGCACCCGGTCTTCACGCTCGACGGTGACGACGTGCGGCTCGATCTGCCGGTGACGCTTTATGAGGCCACGCTTGGCGCCAAGGTGCGGGTCCCGACGCTCGACAAACCGGTCGAGCTGACGATCCCGCCATGGACATCGGGCGGCCGCACCTTCCGGCTCAAGGGCAAGGGCTTCCCCATCAAGGCCGGCGGTCACGGCGACCTGCTTGCCAACGTCCGCATCGTGCTGCCCGACAAAAGCGATCCGGAGCTCGATGCGCTGATGCGAAAGTGGCAGAGCGAAAAGCCCTACGATCCGCGCAAGGATATGTAGTTTCTCACCCGCCCTGCGCCGGGGTGCCGCGATCGATCTGATCGTAAGCGGTCTGCGCGATCTCACGGAGCTTGTCCTGCTCCGCCGGACCCGAAAGCACATAAGCCAGATCGCCGTCGACCCAGTAATAGGCCGCGTTCTGCTCGCCGGTCGTGTAGTGCAGCGCCGTATCGCGGTCCTTGGTGCGCCCGCAATAAAGCGTGAAGCGCTCACCCGACGGCCCTTCGTACATGAAGAACGCGGTCGCGCCGGTCGGTCCGGGCAACAGCCGTCCGCCGATCAGCTTTAACCCGACCTTGTCGAGTTCGGGCGCGTGCAGCGGCGTGCCGACGCGCTTCGACAGCCATTGGTTCAGATGCGGCCGCTGGTCGCCGGTTACCTCGACCGGGTGGCGGACTTCGACGACATAGAGTCGGTAGGCGTCGAGTGCATCCGCGGTGAAGCGCGTGAGTTCGGTCGGCCGGCTGCTCGGCGCTTCGACGCCGCGCACAGTCCAGCCGGTGACATTGCCGGCGAGGAAGGCGGCAACGACCGCGGCGGCGGCCGCGGCCATCGCGCCGTAACGCCGGCGCGTCAACCGGCGGATGTTGAAACGATCCGGCGGGATTTCATCGGCAACGGCGCCGTAACGCTCACGAATGAGTTCGGCTTGCTTGCGCCAGGCGGCGACCTTGGCCGCATCGTCTGGATGGGAGGCAAGCCAAGTTTCGACGGCGCTGCGGCGTGCAGCCGGAAGCTCTCCGTCGACATAGGCGTTGAGCTCGTCTTCGCCTACAAATTGCTCTCGATCAATCATCGTTCATTCTTCTATCTTTAGTCACTTCACCCGGCGCAATGTTGGACGCTCACCGTCAAGATAGGCCTTGATTTGACTTCGCGCGCGCGCAAGGCGCGACATCACCGTTCCAATCGGCACATGCTGTATTTCGGCCACCTCGCGATAAGTGAGACCCTCGAGCACGACCAGCAACAACGCCGAGCGTTGGTCCTCGGCGAGCTCGTCGAGCGCGCGGCTGATATCGCGGCCGCCGGCTTCCGGACCGCCGGTCGACGCGTCGCTGTCCTTGATCGGCGTCAGCGCCGGGCGCCGCGACAGCGTCCGCAACCGGTTGCGATTGAGGTTGGTCAGGATGGTGTAGAGCCATGCGCGCGTATCTCCGCCATGAAATAAGTGCTCGGAGCGCAACGCCCGGACCAGCGTATCCTGCACGATATCATCGGCCGTTTCGGCGTCGCGGGTCAGCGCACGTGCGTAGCGCCGCAACGCCGGAATGGTCGCTTCGATTCGCTCCCGGAACTCACTCAAGCAGTTCACCTGTTAAGGAACGTTAAGACCCAAGGCGCGTCGAGCAGTAATAACGACGCATCCTCATCAAACAACACCATTCACGCCCGCCTATTCCGCGCTCTCTGCCCGGTCCAAAACTTGATGGCTTGGGGACCCTATGCCATACGAGGCCGGGGGCGGGAAATCGCCGTACGGTGTCGGAAGAAATGGCCGAAAATTCGGGCCTCATGCGGGGCAAGCGCGGTCTCGTCATGGGGGTCGCGAACAATCGCTCGCTTGCCTGGGGCATCGCCAAAGCCTGCCGCGCGCACGGCGCTGAAGTTGCCTTCACCTATCAGGGCGAGGCGCTCAAGAAGCGTGTCGATCCGCTGGCCGGCGAGGTCGGCGGTATCGTCGTCGGCCATTGCGACGTTACCGAGCCCAAGACCATCGACGCCGTGTTTGCCGAGCTGCAATCGCGTTGGGGCACGATCGATTTTCTGGTTCACGCCATGGCGTTTTCCGACAAGGACCAGCTCGACGGCCGCTATGTCGACACCACCGAGGACAACTTCACCAAGACCATGCTGGTGAGCTGCTATTCGCTTACCGCCATCGCGCAGCGCGCTGAAAAGCTGATGCCGAACGGCGGTTCAATGCTCACGCTCACTTATTACGGAGCGGAGAAGTGGATGCCGCACTACAACGTCATGGGCGTCGCCAAGGCCGCGCTCGAAGCCTCGGTGTGGTATCTCGCCGCCGATCTCGGCATGAAGAATATCCGCGTCAACGCCATCTCGTCGGGACCGATCAAGACGCTCGCCGCCGCCGGCATCCGCGACTTGCGCTATATCTTCAGATGGAATGAATATAACGCGCCGCTGCGGCGCAACGTGACCATCGAGGACGTAGGCGAAGCCGGCGTTTATCTCCTTTCCGACATGTCGCGCAGCGTCACCGGCGAAGTGCATCACGTCGACGCCGGCTATCACATCGTCGGCATGAAACATCCGGACGCGCCGGACATTACCGTCGGCAAGGAATAGGACGCCAACCGGCGGAGCGCGCATGCCGGTCCTCTATTTCATTCGTCACGGCGAGACCGATTTTAACGTCGAAGGGCGGCTGCAGGGCCACCGCGATACCGAGCTCAACGCAAATGGCCGGCGGCAGGCCGCCGAAAGCGGCGATCTGCTGCGCGATCTTTTTGCGCGCGACAATCGTTCGCCGTCGGATTTCGCCTATGTGGCAAGTCCGCTCAAACGCGCGCGCGAGACTATGGAAATAGTGCGCCGGGAGCTTGGCCTCGATCCGCTCCTCTACGCAATCGACGACCGGCTGATGGAAATTGCCTACGGCGAATGGGAAGGCCTGACGTTGCCGGAAATCGAGGCCCGCATGCCGGGCACGCTGGCGGAACGCGAGCGCGACAAGTGGGATTTTGCGCCGCCCGGCGGCGAAAGCTATCGTAGCCTCACCGATCGCATGAGCGAATGGTACGCCAGTTTGAAGGGAGACACTGTGGCTGCCGGACACGGCGGCGGCGTGCGCGCGCTGATGGCGCTATTTAATGTAATGTCGAAAGAGGAAGCGGCACACGCGCGGATCGCGCAAGGCGTCGTTTACGTTTTCGCCGACGGCAAGATGGCGCGCTACCCATGAACCAAAAACGAAAGCGGCCGAACTTTCGTCCAGCCGCTTTGACGAAACGCCATTTGGCGCTTCGGAAAAAATTCCAAGCTTAGGACTTGGATTTCTTCTTGGCCTTTTTCTTCTTCGCCATGATCGCGATCCTTGGTGTTTGGGTGAACCTACGGCAGGGTTGGTTCAGTCGCAGGCTATGATCTCGGTCCCTGGGCCATCGCCCCCTTACCACGCGGGACAATGCCACAGCTTGGTTAGCGCGGCAATTGAAAAATGCCGAAAAGTCTTTATTTTTCCGTAGCTTAATGGATGTTCAGCTTGTCATGAAGCGACGTTCACAGACATGAATGCGGCATGAATGCCTGATGTAGAATGTGTAAATGGCTGCGCATTTCGTCAGCAGATTTCGCAAGCGCGGTATCGCAATAGCGAAGCAATCGCGTCGTTTGTGCCGCAGTTGCGAACGGCGCGACTCGAGAATGGAGCGTATTTGACCCGGTAGAACGCGCGGGCTACCAAACCCCGACCAAGCCGATCACTCAAGCCGGATTTTCCTTCATTGGCGCTTCAAGCGCCGTCAACGTGTCATGTCGTTCAACACTTTTGGCCATTTGTTTCGCGTCACGACGTTCGGCGAAAGCCATGGGCCGGCGATCGGTTGCGTGGTCGATGGCTGTCCGCCGCACATTCCGCTCGGTGAAGCCGACATCCAGCCTTATCTCGACCGGCGCCGTCCGGGTCAGTCGCGCTTCACCACACAGCGTCAGGAGCCCGACGCGGTAAAAATTCTATCCGGCGTTTTCACCGACGATAAAACCGGCACGCAGGTCACGACCGGTACGCCGATCGCGCTTTTGATCGACAACGTTGATCAGCGTTCGAAGGACTATTCCGACATCAAGGACAAATATCGTCCCGGCCACGCCGACTACACCTACGACGTCAAATACGGTTTGCGCGATTATCGCGGTGGCGGCCGCCAGTCGGCGCGCGAGACCGCAATGCGCGTCGCCGCCGGCGCCATCGCGCGCAAAATTGTGCCCGGATTGAACGTGCGCGGCGCGCTCGTGCAGATGGGCGCGCATCGCATCGATCGCGCGCGCTGGGACTGGGCGGAAGTCGATAGAAATCCATTCTTTTGCCCCGACGCCAAAACCGCAGCCGTGCTCGGCGATTATCTCGACGGCCTGCGCAAGCGCGGGTCGTCGATCGGCGCAGTGATCGAGATCGTGGCTGACGGCGTGCCGGCGGGCCTTGGGGCACCGATCTACGGCAAGCTCGATGGCGATCTCGCAGCAGCCTTGATGAGCATCAATGCAGTCAAGGGCGTCGAGATCGGCGCCGGCTTCGTCTCGGCCGAACTCACCGGTGAGGAGAACGGCGACGAGATGCGCATGGGCAATGACGGCAAGCCGCGCTTTCTCTCCAACAATGCCGGCGGCATTCTCGGCGGCATCTCGACCGGGCAGCCAGTGGTCGCGCGCTTTGCGGTCAAGCCGACGTCGTCGATCCTCACGCCGCGCCGCACCGTCGACCGCTACGGCCAAGAAACCGAAATCTCGACCACCGGCCGCCACGATCCGTGTGTCGGTATCCGCGCGGTGCCGATCGGCGAGGCCATGGTGGCATGCGTGGTCGCCGATCACTATTTACGCCAGCGTGGCCAGGTCGGCGAGGGTCCGGCGTGGCCGTTTACGAAATGAACAGCGCGCACCAACACATTCAGTCTGTTATTGCCGCCTTCGCACGCGGTGAGATCGTCATCGTCGCCGATGACGACGACCGCGAGAATGAAGGCGATCTGTTCGTTGCCGCCGGCCTGTGCACGCCGGAGAAAATGGCGTTCATCATCCGCAACACCTCGGGTATCGTCTGCGCGCCGCTGGCGCCGGAGGAGGCGAGGCGGCTCCATCTCGATCCAATGGTGGCGCTCAACGACGCGCCGCTCGGCACCGCCTTCACCGTCTCCGTTGACGTCCGTCACGGCCTGACCACAGGCATTTCCGCCGAGGAACGCACCAATACCGTGCGCGCGCTCGCCAACGGCAATAGCGGCGCTGCGGATTTCGTGAGACCCGGTCACGTCTTCCCGCTGGTGGCGAGGGAAGGCGGCGTGCTGATGCGTTCCGGCCATACCGAGGCCTGCGTCGATCTCTGCCGGCTCGCCGGTCTGCCGCCGGTCGGCGTGCTCGCGGAACTGATGAATGACAACGGCACTGTGATGCGCGGACCCGAGCTCGCCGCCTTCGCCGAGCAGCACAAGATGCAGCGCATCACTATTGCGGAATTGATCGCCTACCGGCAGGCGCGCGACAAGCTGATCGAGCGGGTGGGGGAGTTTCCGGTACAGTCGGAGATCGGCACGTTGACCGGCTATGCCTATGTCACGCCATTCGACGCGGTGCATCACATGGCGTTCGTTTACGGCAGCATCGGCGACGGCAATAACGTGCTCACGCGGCTGCATCGCGCCGACATTATCACCGACGTGTTCGGCGGCGCCAAAGGCATTCACGGGGCGCTGGCGCGCTTTAAGGCCGAGGGCAGGGGCGTGCTGGTGCTGCTGCGTGACGGCACCGCCGGCGTACCGGTGATTTCCATCCCCAAATCGGGCGACACCGCGTCCGGCGAGGCACGCAGCCGCCAGTGGCGCGAAGTCGGCCTCGGGGCGCAGATCCTCAAGGATCTCGGCGTCAATTCCATCCGGCTCATCACGTCGTCACGGATGACGACCTATGTTGGCTTGTCCGGCTTCGGCATCGAGATTGCCGGTACCGAGCAGCCCGAAGGGTGAACCGTTTCGCAAATTGCTGCGTCATAAACGAGAGGAAGGGGGCCGACATGCCCGGATTTGTTTCCCGAGTTCGAATTGCTCTCGCCGTCATCGGTCTTGGCCTTACGCTGTCGGCGTGCGGCTATAATACCATCCCGACGCTTGAGGAGCAGGCCAAAGCGCGCTGGGCCGATGTTCAGAACCAGTATCAGCGCCGCGCCGACCTCATTCCCAATCTGGTGGCGACGGTCCAGGGCTACGCCGCGCAGGAAAAGAATGTGCTCACCGCAGTGGTCGAGGCTCGCGCCAAGGCGACGCAGATCACGGTGAATGCCTCCGATCTCAGCGATCCCGACAAGCTGAAAGCGTTTCAGGACGCGCAGGCGCAGTTGAGCGGCGCGCTGGGCCGATTGCTGGCGGTGTCGGAGAACTATCCGGACCTTAAGTCGAACGCCAACTTTCTGGCGCTGCAATCGCAGCTCGAAGGCACCGAAAACCGCATCGCGGTAGCACGGCGGGACTATATCGACGCGGTGCGGGCCTATAACACGGCGCTTCGGACCTTCCCGACCGTGCTCTGGGCGAAAACGGCGTTCTCCGGGGAGAAGCCGATGGCGGAATTCACCGCCAACGAAGGGACCGCGACCCCGCCGCAGGTGAAGTTCTGATCGTGGCGCGGGAGCGAACGATACGCGGCTTCGCCGCGATCTTCGTCCTCGCGCTGCTTTCGACGTTTGCCTTCGCTGCTTTCAACCTTCCGCGGCTGACCGGCCGCGTGGTCGATCAGGCCAACATCATGACGGCGGAGGCCAAGAGCGACGTCGAAGCCAAGTCCAAAGACCTCGAAGACAAGTCGGGGATTCAGCTTGTCGTCGCCACGGTGCCGTCGCTGCAAGGCGGCGACATCGAGACTTTTGCCAATGAGTTGTTCCGGTTTTGGAAGCTCGGCGAGGCGCAGAAGAACAACGGCGTGCTCCTTCTGGTGGCGCCGAACGAGCACAAAGTCCGCATCGAGGTTGGCTACGGGCTCGAAGGCACCCTGACCGACGCGCTCTCGTCGGTCATCATTTCGAGCGCCATTATCCCGCGGTTTAAAGGCGGGGATTTCTCCGGCGGTATCGAGCGTGGCGTTGACGGCGTTATCAGCGTGCTGTCGGGTGACACCGCCGACTGGCAGCCGAAAGTCGATGTTCGCCAGGATGCCGCGGCGTCCGACATCAACAGGCTCTTCCCGCTTCTGTTCTTCCTGCTGGTGCTGTTCATCTGCTGGTACCTCATCCACAATTCGGGCGGTGGCTCCGGCGCCGGCACGCGGCGCGGCGGTCCGATCTTCATCCCTTATAGCGGTCCAAGCTGGGGCGGCGGCGGTGGCGGATTTGGCGGCGGCTTCGGTGGCGGCTTTTCGGGCGGCGGCGGTTCGTCGGGCGGCGGCGGTGCCTCGGGGAGTTGGTGATGCATTTTAGTCCTGAAGATTACGCCGCCGTTTCGGCCGCCATTCGCAAGGCCGAAACGCAAACCAGCGGCCAGATCGTGTGCGTGCTGGCGCACTCATCCTCCGAATACGGTTACGTTCCAATTCTGTGGGCGAGCGTGCTGGCATTGGTTACGCCATGGCCGCTGATTTATTTCACCGAGTGGAGCGTGCAGCGGATTTTTCTGCTGCAACTCGTGGTCTTTATTGTCGTTGGTGTTGTGCTCGCTCTGGCACCACTGCGCTTTGCTCTCGTGCCGCGCGCGGTGCAGCGGGCGCGCGCGCACCGCGCCGCGCTTGAGCAGTTCGTCGTACGCGGCATTACCCGCACCAAGAAACGCACCGGCGTTCTGATTTTTGTTTCACTCGCCGAGCGTTACGCACGGATCATCGCCGACGAAGGTATTGCCGCGAAAGTTCATAATTCGGAATGGCAGGCCGCGATCGATGCGCTGACCGCCCATATGCGTGACGGACGGATCGTCGAAGCTTTCACCGCGGCCGTCGATCGCTGCAGCGCCGCGCTTGCCGCGCATGCCCCGCCTGACGGTTCGCCGAACGAATTACCCGACAGGCTCTACCTGATGTAGCGCTACGGGGCTATTGGTCCCCTGTCACGCAACTGTCACCAATCCATCATATTGGAACTTAAAGCGTTTTGCACGACGACAGCCGGCAGGTTTCGCCGGCCGGGGCACGATGTGGAACGTCCTTCGGACGACAATGGACCGCGCTACGCGATCTATTTTGTGCCGGAAGCGGACACGAAATTCTACCGCTATGGCAGTTCGATCCTTGGCTACGACTGCTATTCCGGCAAGACGGTCGATTTTCCGGGCTGGTTCGGCGATGATGCCGTCAACTGGAACGAGCTCACCGCCACGCCGCGCCGCTACGGCTTTCATGCCACGCTGAAAGCGCCGTTTCATCTTTCGCCCTCATGCACCGAGGCGCAGCTCGTCAAAGCGCTGCAGAATTTCGCCGCTCTCGGTCACGCCATCCATAGCTTCGCGCCGACGATACGGCTGCTCAACGGCTTCTTCGCCGTCGTGCCGGTTGAGGCCGAGCCGGCGCTCGACACGCTCGCCGCCTCGTGCACGACATTATTCGATGCTTATCGAGCGCCGATGTCGCCGCAGGAGCGCGGCCGGCGCGTTGCGCTCGGGCTCAATCAAAGCCAGATCCAGAATCTCGACCGCTGGGGCGATCCTTACGCGCTTTCGGAATTCCGTTTCCACATGACCCTCACCGGCAAGGTCCCGGCGGGTCGGCGCAAGGCGATCCTCGCCACGTTGCTCAACGGCTTTCGTGCGATGCGCGTCGAAGCCGCGATTGCTATCGACCGGCTGGCGCTGCTCAAGCAGGACACACCGGACTCGGCATTCCGCGTCGTCGGCCAATCCGGCCTCAAGGCCGGATGAACGGCGACCGCGCGGCGGCCATCTGCCAGGTAATGCCGGGTTGGCCCTCCCGCTGATCGGCCTATAATGATCGATCCACTGCCCGGCCGCATAAGCGCGGGCAGATAATTCCGATACGAAATCGGAAATCTGTGAATTGGGGGGATGCCAATGAGTGTCGCAGCATCAACGCCGGCCAAGACTACCACGACGGCGACTGGCGCCACGCCGACCACGGCTCAGATTTATAAGGTCGCGCTCGCCAGCATCATCGGTTCGGTGATCGAGCAATACGACTTTCTCATCACCGGCGTGATGGCGGCGACCGTTTGGGGCGGCGTGTTCTTCAAGCTGCCGGGCCTCGCCGCCGTCGCCGCCGCGATCAGCGTTTATGGCCTCGGCATCATTATCCGTCCTGTGGGCGCTTACATTTTCGGCAATATCGCCGACGTCTACGGGCGCAAGGATGCGATGGTCTATGCGCTGGTGCTGATGGGCGCGAGCACGCTGCTCATCGGCCTTACCCCCGACTACGACACCATCGGCATCGCGGCGCCAATCCTGCTCATTATCTTTCGCTTGTGTCAGGGCATCAGCTTCGGCGCCGAATTCGGCACGGCCTCGACCTGGGTGGTGGAACAGGCGGCGCGCTCGAAATACCGCGCCTTCTGGGGCGCCTGGGTCGGCTTCGCCATTCCAATTGGGCTGTTGCTCGGCTTCGGCTCGGTGATTTTCGTCAAATCGCTGATGACACCGGAAGCCTTCACGTCGTGGGGCTGGCGTATTTTCTTCATCGTCGGCTTTCTGGTGGCGATCGTCGGTTTGATCATCCGTACCCGCACCATGGACAGCTTCGTGTTCGAACAGCACAAGCAGCAGATCGCCATTCTCAAGTTTCCGGCTAGTCAGGTGTGGCGCGAAATGCCGTGGACGATTTTGCGCACGTCGCTGGTCAACGCCATGTTCGGCGGCGCGTTCTTTCTCTATTTCGTCTTCGGTACGGGCTACATGAAGGCCGTCGGCTTTACCGGCAACCAGCCGGAAGAGATCGGCCTCATCGCCGCGGGCTTTATGCTCATTTTCATGATCATCGGCGCGTTCATGGCCGACTATATCAACCGCCGCACAGTTCTTTTGATTTCTGCCGGCGTGTTGTTCGTGTTCGCGCTGCCGTATTTTTACCTCGTCAATACCGGCAGCTTCGTTCTCGCGACCGTCGCGGAGGTCATCGGCTTCGGCTTTGTATTCGGCTTTGGCTACGGCGCGATACCGACGTTCTACACCGAGAATTTTCCGACGCGCTACCGCGCATCCGGCGCCAGCGCCGCTTATCAGGTGGCGCAGGTTTACGGCGGCGGCTTGATCCCGATCATCTCCGGGCAGCTACTGCGCGCTTACGGCGTGCAACAGGCCTATCTCTACATTGGCGTGATGGTGATGTGTTACGCGGTGGCGGCGACGATCGCGATTGTCCGCACGCCGGAAACCAAGGGCGCTAACCTCGAAAACTAAAGTTTCCGCTCGGCTTTAGCCGAAGGTGAAGGCGTCGTGGTAGGCGCCCTGCACCTGGCCGCCGGGCACCGGGCCGCCTCCGGGCACATGCACCATGTTGCCGATCACCGCGCAGGTCGCGCCGTGCAGCCCGTGCCGCGGGATCGCCATCGGCGTAAGTGACTCCCAGCTGTCGGTCTTCGGATCGTAGGCTTCGTTGGTCCCGAACACCCGGCCGGTGGCCTCACCGCCGAACACCACGATCTTGCCGCCGATATAGACACAGGACGGTCCGCTGCGCGCGGTCGGCAGCGGCGCGCGAAAACTCCAGCTATCGCTTTTCGGGTCGTAAACCGCGTTGAGCGAGGTGTTGAAGTCGTAGGAATCCATGCGGCCGGCGATGGCGTGAATTTTACCGTCGACCACGGCGACGCCCATGTGATCGCGCTGGCCAACAAAGGGCTGCGTGCCGGTCGAACCGCGCATGCTGGCGCGATCGAAGTATTTGTCGGTCGCCGGATCGTAGACCTCGTGCCACTCCACCGAGCGCACATCGCGTCCACCAAGCAGATGAATCTTGCCGTCGAGCACGATTGCCGAGATCGCGCCGCGCGGCCGCGACAGCGCCGCGATCGGCGCCCATTGGTCGGTGGTTGAATCGTAGACGAAGCATTTGGAATGTGGGCAACGGTTCTGCTCGACGAAGCCGCCGAAGGTGTAGATTTTCGTACCGATGGAAACGCCGGCGACGTGATTGCAGGGGTGAGGGAACGGCGCCTTCAGCGACCACGCTTTCGTCGCCGGGTCGTAGACCTGATGGAAATTCTGATCGACGCGGTGCTTGGCATAGCCGGCGATGCTGTGGATTTTGCCGCTGCATTCGATAACGGCGTGCTCGCCGGTCGGGATCGGCATGCGCGGCTGCTCAATCCATTTGCCGGGGTTGGCCGCCTTGGGCGCGACGCTCGTCATATAGCGCTGCTTCTCGACCGTCGTCGGTATGGTGGTGATAGTCCTGTCGTTCAAGCCGAGAAAAACCGGAAGCTCTGGTTCAGTCATGGTGCACCTTCATTTTATTGACGCATGATCTTGCCCAAAAAACCGGTTCCCATTTCTCGGGATCATGCGCCGGCATATTCCGGGACCGCGTCCCGCAGCAATTCGCGCGTCAGCTCCACGCCCTCACGCGCGACATCGTAGGGCGAGCGCGCCCATAGTTCGGGATTGGGTGCTTCGTAGCTCAGATAGCCGGTGTATTTTTTCTCCGCCAAAAGGCCGAGCATCTCGCGCCATTTGACGACGCCTTTGCCGGGCGGCAGCCGGTCGGTCGGCCGTTTCACGCCGGTGACCGGATTGGGCGACAGATCGCTGTACTGAAAGCAGAAGATCTTTTCTGCCGGCACGCCCTCGAAACCGCGGCCGCCTGCGCCGCTGCGGGTGAAATGATAGGCGTCGATCAGATAGCCGCAATTCGCCTTGTTGGCGCCCTCGAGCAATTCGCGCAGCACCGAAAGCTTGTTGAGCACTTCATGCTGCGAATTGAATTCGATGGCGAGGCGCAGCTTATATTCGGCGGCGATGTCGCCCGCGTCCTTGAGATATTTGATCGCCTCGCTGATCGGGCCGCCGACCGGTCCCGGCGCGCTCATCAGCATATTGCAGCCGAGCGCGACCGCGTTCTCGCAGGATTCTCGAAACACCTTGAACAGCCGCTTGCTCTCGTCGCCGGTGGCGAACAGCCAGCCATATTCGACGCCAAGCACGCCGACCGGAATGTTGCCCTTGCGGATGAGATCGATAACTTGCGCGTTCGACATGCCCGCGTCGTAGCAGCGCTTGAAATCGGTGCGGCGCAATTCCACCGCGTCGTAGCCGGCGACGCGCGCCGCATCGAGGGCAGTCCCAAGCGGCGTGGTGTCGATGGTCCACGTGTGCAGCGCCAGCCGTCCAAACTTTTCCGTCATGCTTTGGGCACTCCGTTACGAAGAAGCGATCGCAGCGCGATTCAGGAGATCGGCTGGCCGTTCGGAAACACTTGCGGCCGCAGCTTCGGATTGCAACCCGCCATCTTCGGCGCATAGGGCGTCTCGGCGCCGAGTTCTTGCGCGGCGTGCCAGGCCCAGTTGCGATCCCACATGGCGCCGCGCGCGAGACAGACGAAATCGCTTTTGCCCGACGCCACAATGTCCTCGGCCTGATGGAAGCCGGCGATCAGCCCGACGCTCATCACCGTCAGGCCAGCTTCCTTTTTCACTTTCTCGGCGAATTGCACCTGATAGCTGGGCGCGAGCGGAATCTTCTGCTTCGGATCGAGGCCGCCTGTGGACACGTCCATGTAGTCGAGGCCGCGTTTTTTCAGTTCCTTCGCCAGCACGACCGTTTCTTCCGGGGTCCAGCCGCCGTCCATCCAGTCGGTCGCCGAGACGCGCATGCCGAGCGGTTTCTGCTCCGGCCACGCCGCGCGCACCGCCTCGTACATTTCGATGACGAAGCGCATGCGGTTTTCCAGCGAGCCGCCATATTCGTCGGTGCGCTTGTTGGAAATCGGCGACAGGAATTGGTGCCCGAGATAGCCGTGCGCGCCATGGAGCTCGATCAGGTCGTAGCCGATGCGGTCGACGCGTTTGGCGGCAGAGGCGAATTCGCCAATGCAGCGCTTGATGTCCTCTTTGGTCATGGCATGCGGCACCGGCCAGCCGGTGTCGTAGGGGATCGCCGATGGCGCCTCCGGCGTCCATGCGTCCGGTCCGTCGAGGATCGGCTTGCCGCCGGCGCCCGGCGGCGTGGTCGGACCCTTGCGGCCGGCATGTGCGAGCTGGACGCCGAGCTTGGCGACGCCATATTGGCGGCAGAAGTCGTGCACGCGCTTGAGCGCCTTCTCGTTGTCGTCGGACCACATGCCCGCGCATTTCGGCGTGATCCGGCCCTGCGGATTGACGTCGGTCATCTCGCACATCACGAGCCCCGCGCAGCCGAGCGAGAAACTGCCCAAATGCATCAGGTGCCAGTCATTGGCCGAGCCGTTGTCGGAGTTGTACTGACACATCGGCGAAACCACGACGCGATTGGGCAGCGTAAGGCCGCGCAGTGTGATCGGAGAAAACAGGACGCTCGTCATTGGTACGGATCCTTTGGTGCTGGGATTTAGCCGTTCCGCGGGAGTGCCATATCACGAATTTGCCAGCGTGCGTACACGCCCGCCGAGACCCTTCCATGAGGTTCGCACCAAACCCCGGGGAGCAATGAGTCGCACTCTTCTTGCGCCCTTGCGCGCGCCCTTGGCTATCCGCGGCAGGCGGACATTTGCTAGGCTTGGGCCAAGCTGGCGTTAAGGCCAGCGTTCGAGGGGAATAAGGGGGAACGGGACTCGTGAATGCGCAGTTCTGGCTGATCCAAATCTTCAACGGTATTTCCTACGGCGCGCTGTTATTTCTGGTCGGCAGCGGCCTGTCGCTCATTTTCGGCGTCATGCGCATCGTCAATCTGTCGCATGGCTCGTATTTCCTGCTCGGCGCTTATGTGGCGCTCTCGGTGATCTGGACCACCGGATCATGGCTCCTTGCCATACCGGTCGCGGGGTTGGCCGTTGCGCTGGTCGGGCTGGTCATGGAGCGGGTGTTCCTGCGGCCGCTCGGCTTCGATCCGCTGCGGCAGGTGCTGCTCACGGTCGGCTTCGCTTTCCTGTTCCAGCAGGCTTCGCTCGACATCTGGGGCGGCAACAATATGGAAATCGAAGCGCCCGCCGCACTGTCGCACAGCATCGTTGTCGGCGGCCTTTATCTGCCGTTGTTCCGCGTCTTCATGATCGCGATGGCGCTGGTGATCGGCATCGCAACCTGGCTCGCCATGGAGAAGACGCGCATGGGCGCCGCGGTGCGCGCCACCGTCGACGATGCGCAAATGGCGCGCGGTGTCGGCATCGACACCAACCGCATCTCGATGTTCATCTTCGCGCTCGGCGCGTTTCTCGCCGCGCTCGGCGGCGTGATTGGCGGCACGTTTCTCGGCGTCTATCCCGGCCTCGATTTTGAAATGCTGCCGTTTGCTTTCGCCGTCGTCATCATCGGCGGCATGGGCAGCCTCGGCGGCGCCGCCATCGGCGCCATGCTGGTCGGGCTTGCCGACAATTTCGGCAAGGCGCTGTTTCCCGAGCTTGCCTATTTCACGCTCTATGCGCCGATGGTGCTGATCCTCGCGGTCAAGCCGACCGGCCTGTTCGGACGCGAGTGAGGACGGCTGGTGTGAGCGAAAGAATAAAAATCCTCACTGTCGCCATTGTGCTGCTGGCTTTGGCCTCGATCGTTCCGCACACCACCTCGTTTGTTGTGCTCTTGGCGACGCGCGCTCTGGTCTTCGCCATCCTGGCGATGAGTGTCGATTTGCTGCTCGGCTTTACCGGACTCGCCTCGATGGGCCAGGCGGCCTATTTCGGTATCGGCGCTTATCTCGCGGCGATCCTCGCGACCAAATATCATTTCGGATTGGGTTGGGATTTCTGGCTGGTGGTGCTTTTAGGTCTGCTGCTCGGTGCGGCAACAGCCGCGTTCTTCGGTCTGTTCGCGGTGCGCGCCACCGGGGTTTATTTTCTGATGATCACGCTTGCGCTCGGCCAATGCGTTTGGGGACTGGCTTATCGGTGGAATTCGCTCACCGGCGGCGACAACGGCATCAACGTGACGGTGCGGCCGAATTTTGGGCTCGATCTTACCAATGAACGGACGTTCTTCTTTTTGGTCCTCGGCTTCTTCGTCGTTACTTTGGCGTCGCTCTACGTGCTGGTGCGCTCACCGTTCGGGCGGAGTCTGGAGGGCATTCGCGAGCGCGAACTGCGCATGAGCATCCTCGGCTACAATACCTGGCTGCACAAATACATCGCCTTTATCGTGGCCGGCGCCGTCGGCGGTCTGTCCGGCGTGTTGTGGGCGCACACCAACGGTCTGGTTACTCCCGATACGGTGGTTCTGACCACGTCGGTCGATTCGCTGCTCATGGTCGTGCTCGGCGGCGCCGGAACGCTGGTCGGCGGCGCCATCGGCTCGGCGATCGTGTTCGGGCTGCGCGAGTATCTCTCAACGCTGGTGCCGTGGTGGCAGTATGTGCTCGGCGCCGTCTATGTGCTGACCATCCTCTATCTGCCGATGGGCTTGATGGGACTGCCGGCGCGGTTGCGGCAATGGCGCGCAGGGCGATCGAAATCGGAGGATGGGCAAACACTGGCGCCCGTCCAATCGTGAAAGGCAAAGTAAATCAAGATCGAAAGGGAGTGAAAATCATGACAAGGAAAATCACAATCCGGGCGGGCTTCGTCGCGGTCGGAGCCGCTCTTGCGTTAGGCACGGGACTGGCCCCGGCCGCGGCACAGCAGCAGCTCAATATAGGCTTCATCGCGCCGACCACCGGATTCCTGTCGCAAACCGGCCAGGACATGGTGCACGGCTTTCAGATGTATCTGAACGACCACAACGGCATGCTTGGCGGCGCCAAAGTCAATCTGATCATCGAAGACAGCCAGGCTAAACCCGATCTCGCCGTGACCAAGGCGCGGCAGCTGATCCTCGACGACCACGTCGACATGTTCATCGGCGGCGTGCTCGCCTCGGAAGGCTATGCGCTGGCGCCTGTCTCAACCGAGCTTAAGACGCTCTACATTTCCTCGATCGCGGCGGCCGATGATCTGACCCAGCGGCAGCTCGACAAATATCCCTATTTCATCCGTACCACCTGGGCGAGCTCGCAGCCCAATCATCCGCTCGGCCAGTGGGCCTGCGATCAGGGCTACAAGAAAGTGGTGACCATCGCCGCCGATTACGCCTTCGGCTACGAGTCGGTCGGCGGTTTCCAGCAGGCCTTCGAAGATTGCGGCGGCAAGGTCATCCAGAAAATCTGGCCGCCGCTCGGCAACAAGGATTTCGGGCCCTATATCCCGACCATCAAGGGCGACGCCGACGCCATCTATTCGCTGATGGTCGGTCCGATGTCGCCGCAATTTCCCAAGCAGTTGCGCGATGCCGGCGTTAAATTGCCGATCATCGCCGGCGGCACCAGCTATGACGATTACAACCTGCCGTTCGACAGCGATGTGGTGATCGGCGACGTCTCGGCGCTGATGTACAGCGCCGCGATCCAGACGCCCAAGAACGAGGCCTTCATCAAGGAGTTCCGCTCCAAATATAATGAAGTGCCCGGCTACTACGCGGAAGCAAACTTCACCACGGCGCAAATGATCGACGAAGCAATGGCGAAAAACGGCGGCAAATTCCCCGGCGCCGAAGCCTTCATCAAGACCATGCTGGGTTTGAAGATCGACTCGGCGCGCGGCCCGGTCGCTTTCGACGATATGCGCAATCCGGTCGAGAACATCTACATCCGCAAAGTCGACAAGACCACGCTGTTCGGTGACGACAAGCCCGCTCTCTGGAACACGGTGATCAAGACCTATCCGAACGTCAGCCAGTTCTGGACCTACGACAAGGCCAAATACCTGCAACAGCCGGTCTATAGCCGCGACTTCCCGGCCTGCCCGAATTGCGAATGAGGTGCGAGCGCCGGAGCCGCGATCATGGGCGGCTCCGGCCTTAAGTTGAAATGCAGGTGGGTTGAGTGAACGAGAAATCCGGGATCAACCGCGAGACGCCGGTGCTCGAGCTGAAGGACCTGTGCAAGGCCTTCGGCGGCTTGCGCGCGGTCAACGGCGTGTCGTTGAAGATTATGCCAGGCGACCGCAAGGCGGTCATCGGCCCGAACGGTGCCGGCAAGACCACTTTGTTCAATCTGATCAGCGGGATTTTTCCGGCGACGTCCGGGCAAGTGTTGTTGTTCGGCCGCGACGTCACCTCGTGGCCGAGCCATCGCCGCGCGAATCTCGGCATGGCGCGCACCTTTCAGGTTACGAGCCTGTTTCCAAAACTCACCGTGCTCGACAACGTGGTGCTTGCGATCAAAGGCGGTCGCGCCTCGAAATTCGTGATGTGGCGTTTCCTGTCGTCTTATCGTGACGTTTACAACAAAGCTCACGGCCTTCTCGATCGCGCCGCCTTCCTCGACCGCAAGGACACCGAGGTCCGTTACCTGTCGCATGGCGAACAGCGCCAGCTCGAAATCGTGCTCGGTCTTGCCGGCGATCCGGATATTTTGCTGCTCGATGAGCCGGCGGCCGGCCTGTCGTCCGGCGAGTCCGCGGAGATGACGCGGTTCCTCTGCGGGCTTGATCCGAAAATAGCAATCCTTCTGATCGATCACGACATGGATATCGTGTTCGACGTCGCTGACGACATATCGGTGCTGCATTTCGGCGAGGTACTGGAAAGCGGGTCGGCTGAGCGCATCCGTTCAAGCGCCAAGGTCCAGGAAATCTACCTCGGAGCGGGATGAGCGATGCCCATCCTCGACGTCCAGGACATTCATACCTATTACGGCGACGCCTATGTGCTGCAGGGCCTGTCGTTGCAACTCAAACAGGGCCAGATCCTCGGCCTGATCGGGCGGAACGGCGTTGGCAAGACCACGCTGGTCAATTCCATTGTTGGTTTTACGCCGCCGCGCCGCGGCAAGATTTATTTCAAGGGCGCCGAGATCACCGGCCAGCCGTCCTTCGCCATCGTCCGCAGTGGCATCGGGCTTGTGCCCCAGGGCCGCCGCGTCTTCGCCACGCTGTCGGTCGAGGACAATCTTTTGGTCGCCGAACATTCCAGCGAACGCCACGGCTGGAGCCTCAAACGGGTCTATGCGCTGTTCCCGCGGCTCGCCGAGCGAAGAAGCCAGCGCGCCAAGACGCTCTCGGGCGGCGAGCAGCAAATGCTCGCCATCGGCCGCGGGCTGATGACCAACCCCGATTGCCTGATCATGGACGAGCCCTCGGAAGGCCTCGCGCCGATCATTATTCAGGGCCTGTGGGAGGCGATCGCCAAGCTGAAAAGCGAGGGGCTTTCGATCCTGCTCGTCGAGCAGAACGCGGCGCTGGCGCTTAAACTCGTCGACTTCGTCCATGTCATGAGCAAGGGCCGCCTCGTCTATTCGGCGCGGCCAGAGGAACTGTGGGCGGACCACGAAGTAAAGTCGCGCTTTCTTGGTATCTGAGCCGCTATTCCGGCTTGATATCGGCGGCCCGCGCCACTTTGGCCCATTTTTCGATTTCGCCGGCGATGAGCTTGCCGAAGTCGGCGGACGAGCCGCCGATCACCGCGCCGCCGAGATCGGTGAAGCGGTTTTTGATCGCGGGATCGGCCAGCACGGCGTTGATCTCGCGATTGAGCTTGTCGATGACATCCGGCGGCGTCGCTTTGGGCGCGGCGATACCCTGCCAGACATTGACCTCGAAGCCTGGCAAAAACTCCGCGAGCGCCGGCACGCCGGGCAGTGCATCGCTGCGCGTTGCACTGGTGACCGCCAGCGCCCGCAATTTGCCGGCTTTGACCTGACCAATCGTCGTCGCCAGCGGCACGAATGTCAGCTGCACCTGGCCGCTCAAAAGGTCGGCCATGTAGCTGCCGCGATAGGGCACGTGAACGAGCTTCACGCCGGCCATCATGTTGAACAGCTCGCCCACGACATTCGGCACGGTGCCGTAGCCGCTCGATACGTAATCGAGTTTGCCGGGATTGGCCCTGGCGTAAGCGATGAATTCGGGAACGGTCTGGGCCGGCAGCGACGGCGTAACCACCATGACGGTCGGCGCGCGGAACGTGCCGATGACGGGCGCCATGTCACGCGCGAAGTCGAAATTCAGATTCTGATAGAGGCTCGCATTGACGGCATTGGCGAAAGTGGCCGCCAGCAGCGTGTAGCCGTCGGCCGGGGCGCGGACGACAAATTCGGTGGCGATATTGCTGCCGGCGCCGGGCCGGTCGTCGACGACGAAAGACTGCCCGAGCCGGTCCGACAGCGATTGCGCGATCAGCCGGGCGACAATGTCGGGCGCCAGACCCGCGGAATAGCCGACGGCGACATGTACCGGCCGCGATGGATAGGTCTGCGCTAGCGCGACAACGGCGCCGGCGAGCGTGGCTGCCAACAGGAATGCCGAGAAGAGCCGTCGCACGTCATGCCCGCTTAGGGCCGCCAGTTGAGCTGAACGACCTTGTTGCCGCTGACTTCGTTATATTTGATTGCCTGCTGTTTCATGCCGGCAATCGTATCGGCGTCGCCGCGCGGGCACTGCACGGATTCATGCTGGAGCATCGCATGATCCAATACCCGGCCGAACTCGGCTTCGATCGTGTCCATCGTTTCGTCGGTGGGAAACGGCGCCGACATGTAAATCGTATGCTGGGCGGGCGCGGGCGCGATGCAGTAGCGCCAGTCGGACGCCTGCGCCGCACGCAGCGGCAGCGCTGTTAGAGTTGCTATAGCGATCAAGGTTACGTGCGTTCGCCGCGCCATCGCGTCACCCGAAAGCGAATCAAATTCAGCAAAGCGTAGCGAACCGCGGGCTACTTCTCCAGCCGCGCGACAGTCTCGACATGCGCCGAATAACGGAATTGATCGGCCGGCGTGACCGAGCCCAGCCGGTAACCGCCGTCGAGTAGAATCCGCAGGTCGCGCGCGAGCGTGCCGGGATTGCAGGAGACCGCGGCGACGACAGCAACTTTGCTTGCGGCAAGCTCCCGCGCCTGAACCTTCGCACCCTGGCGCGGTGGATCGAAAACGACGGCGTCGAAGCGGTTGAGCTCCGCAGTGGTGAGCGGATTTTTGAACAGATCGCGCCGCTCGGCCGCGACCGGCTTCAGCCCGGCGGTGGCGGCTGCGGC
>Ga0181537_10001036_pt1 | contig 26015 bp, 22 predicted proteins | sample PEATcosm2014_Bin_39_FD_119765 | JGI IMG/M metagenome (GOLD analysis project Ga0181537, IMG submission 119765) | Peatland microbial communities from MTU Mesocosm Facility, Houghton, MI, USA - PEATcosm2014_Bin23_10_metaG | ecosystem: Environmental > Terrestrial > Soil > Wetlands > Peat | place...
AACGCCCCACGAACAAGCACTGGTGGAACGCCAGATCGCGGCTTGCCGAGCTGCGTTTGGCGATGACATCGCGTTCAACCTTGCCTGGCAGAAGGGTCGGGCGATGGACCTGGCCGAGGTCGTGCAGTGCGCGCTCGAATTGGATGAGGCGCCAAGCTGAAACTCTACCAAAAGTACCGCCGATCCCGCGCACACCATTGACTGTAAAGAAGCCGTAAGCCAGCGAAGCGCGTTGCCCACACCTCGCTGGAATTCACGCCTGCGCATTCGCGCCGGCAAACATCACAAAATCATCACAACGCCGCCACGACTTGCGGGTGCAAACATGGTGACAATCTAATCCGAGCATCGCCTTCTATCGCATAAACCGGCATTTTGATGCCGATTTAGCAAGGTTCTGGGAGTCGGCGAGAGCTGCAATCCGCCATCTACTGCCCGGACAAGGAGGGTCGTTGAAGGAATTTGCGCCGTTCAAGCTGGACTCCGTCAATCAGTGTCATGCCGCAGCACCGACACTGGAGACGACGAGCGCGTTGTTCTGACTCCCAAGGCGTTCGGCGTTCTGTAACGTGCTATGCCCGGACTGCCGCGCCCTGGGTCTTGCCGAAACCGGCTGGCGCCTTCGCGTTGCCCGCGCCCCCCGCTGGCCGTCATCAAGGTCGATGCCTCCTCCCCCGATGGCCGACGTTTCACCCCCCATTTGGGGGGTGCCCCCGGCCTCCCGCAATGCAAATAATGATCCAACCAGAGAAGAACTCGCAATTTAAAGGCAGTTGCGGCAACCCACTGGACACAGCCGCAACGCCGGTTACTGCCTGGTGGCCCTTTTCATATCAAGAAATTTCAGAAAGACATGGCTGCAACTTGGTTGGCAGGATGCCGGATTCGACAGGACAGGCGCGGTCCTGTGCCCAGCTTGATAGGGGAGCAGCGGTGAGGGAATTTCCGCCATTCAAGCTTGACACCGTCAACCAGTGCCTGTGGCGCCGGACCGGCAATCGAGACGACGAGCGCATTCTGCTGACGCCCAAAGCGTTCGGCATTCTCGCCTATTTGGTCGACCACGCGGGCCGGCTCGTAAAGCAGGATGAGATGCTCGGCGCGCTGTGGCCGCAGTCATATGTCCAGCCGGAAGTCCTCAAGCACCACATCCTGGAAATCAGGAAAGCGCTTGGAGACAATCCCAGGAAGCCGAGCTTTATCGAAACCCTGCCGCGCCGCGGCTATCGGTTCATCGCGGCCGTGAGCTCCGGCCCGGCGCTTGACCAGGCCGCAACGCTGCGGCCGGTACCCAACGCCCTCGTGGGGCGCGGCGGCGCATTGAAGGAATTGCGCGACTGCCTGGGGCAGGCGTCGCATGGCCAACGCCAGATTGTATTCATAACCGGGGAACCCGGGATCGGCAAAACCGCGCTGGTGGATGAATTTCAGCGTCACGCAATGGCGGGGACACAGGGAGTGCGAATCGCCCGCGGGCAATGCGTGGAGGGATACGGAGGCAAGGAAGCCTACTATCCGATGCTGGAGGCGCTGGGCCAGTTGTGCCGCGAATCGCACGGCGAGGAAATAATCCGGATCCTCGCTGCGCAGGCACCCACCTGGCTGGTGCAGTTCCCGGCCTTGTTGAAACGCGAGCATCGGGAGGTGCTGCAGCGCGAAATCCTGGGGGCCACGCGCGAGCGCATGCTGCGCGAAATCGGCGAAGCCATCGCACTGATCGCCGAAAAACGCCCCTTGCTGATCATTTTCGAGGATTTGCAATGGGTCGACCATGCCACCGTGGATTTGCTCTCGGCCCTGGCGCGGCGCCGGTCGCCCACGCAAATGATGCTGATGGGAACCTATCGACCCGTGGACCTCGCGTTTGGAGAACACCCGCTGAAAATGCTCAAGCAGGAGTTGCTCGCTCACCAGTTGTGCCGGGAGGTCGCGCTCGATCCGCTGGAAGAGGCCGAGGTCGCCGAGTATCTGACTTTGGATACCTGTCAGGCGGCTCCGCCGGAAGGGTTGGCGCGGCTCATCCACCGGCACACCGGAGGCAACCCCCTGTTCATGGTGGCCGCCCTGGACAATGTGACGAGACGGGGTTTCATCTCGAGAGAGAGCGGTTGCATTCAACTGCAAATTCCGCTCGAGGAGCTCGAGCTCGGGGTGCCGGAAAGCCTGCGCCAGATGATCGAAGTCCAGATAGAACGCCTGAGCGCCGAGGAGCAGCGCGCGCTGGAATGGGCGAGCGTAGAAGGCGCCTTGTTTACGGCAAAGGTTTCGGCCGCGGCCGCCGGGTTGCAGCAAGAGGAATTCGAGGAGCTCTGCGAAGAGTTGTCACGGCGGCAGCAAATTGTGCGCGCGGCCGGTTCGCGGCGGTTTCCGGACGGTTCCGTCGCCCCTCAATTTGAGTTCTCCCACACCCTGTATCGTGACGTGTTGTACGGGCGCCAGTCCTCCGGCCGCAGGGCACGCTCGCATGTGCGCATTGGCGAACGCCTGGAAAACCTGTTCAGCGCGACATTGGGCGGGATCGCGGCGGAACTCGCGCATCACTTCGAAGAAGGTCTCGACTGGCCTCGCGCCGTCACTTACCTGCAGCTGGCGGCAGACGTCGGCGGACGCCGCTACGCGCATCGGGAACCAACCTTCCTTCTTCGCCATGCACTCGAATTGACGCGAAGACTGCCGGATGCGCAGCGATCGAAAAGCGATTCCGTAATTACGGAGAAACTCGCCAACATTTATGCGGCGTCGTTTGACGCGAGGGCGCTGGACACTTACTCGGCGCTCATCGCGAAGGCCGCCCATGTCGGCCGCACCGACGTGCAATTGCGCGCGCTGGTAGGCATGACGTTTTTTCTGTCGTGGATAAATTCGGAGCGCGCGCTGGAAGTCATCGAACGCGCATTGCGAGTCGGCGCCGCGCAATCGGATCCCATCCGTCGGGCAAAGACACGCGTGACCTTCTGCTGCTGGCGGCTGTTGGTGAGCCACTGGGACGTCGGGGTGGCGGAGGAGTGCGGGCGTGCGCTCGCCGAAATTGAGCAGGCGGGCGATCGACTGTCGCTCGCGCGGCACAAAATCAACTTCAGTTTCATCCAATGGGCTTCCTCCGCCTACCGTGAGGCGCATGACAACGCGGTCGGTAGCCGCGCCGTTCTGTTCGAGGGCAATGAGGAGAATTTTTACCTGAGCCGCCAATATTGGGCAAGCCGGGTCATCGAATCCTGGAGCCTCATGTTACTCGGCGAATGGGGCAATGCCCTCGGCGAAAGCGAAAGCGCGATAGCCATACTCACGAAAAACGGCGACGATCACCGCCTCGAGCAATGGCGGCTCTACCGTGCCTGGATTTACCTGCATGCGCTAGACCACGCCGCGGTGCAGGCAATGTGCGACGAGATTTTTCCGCTGGTGACCGGGCAACCGGCAAGCATCTACCGTTACCGGGTGTGCCTCATATTGGCAGGCTCGGCGGACGCAGTTCAAGGCAATTTCGACCGCGCCTACGAGCGCCTGTCGGCGGCGCGAGAAGAGATGAGCCGGCAATCGGTTCTGCTCGACTGGTATTGGAGTATGCAACTCGAGTCGGGTTTGACGGAACTCTGGCTGGCGCGCGGCGACCTTGCAAAAGCCCGGGAGCAGGCGCAGGTGTTTGTTGCCAGCACGATGCGTACTTCGGAGCGGACCTGGCAGGCGCTCGCCTGGGAAGTAAGCGCCCGGGTCGCAATGGCCGAGTCCAGGGATCGCGACGCGCACAAGTGCATAAGCTCGGCACTGTCGACAATTGAGGGCCTCGAAGCGCCGCTTGCCGCCTGGCGAGTGCACGCGACCGCGGCCGAATATTATGCCTGCACAAAATCCCTGGAACTCGCTGAAACGCACTTTCATTTGAGCAAAGCGACAATACTCCAGCTGGCGAATTCCCTGCCATCTGAGGCACCCTTGCGCAATGCATTTCTGACGTCGCCATTGGTGGCACGCGTCGTTGCCGGCCTGGCGCCGCCGGTGACGCCTGCGCGCGATGAACTTCAGAACGATGACTTGGCGTAAGCATCACCATGGCCGGCGCCTAGGCATCCCTGCTGTATTTTGCGCGCAACCGTAGCAAGCCCAATAACAGCTCATCGCGTTGTTTTACGAGTTGCGCCACCGGGCCGGTTCCCACCGCCTGCAGCGTCCCTTCGTCGATGCTTCGCCTGAGTGCGGGCGTCAATTCCGGTTGACCCAGGTCCTTCCACAACGCGGCGAGGGAACTGGAGAGTTGCTCGGGGACGCCGCCTTGTCCCCCGGTCAAATTTGCCAGGTAAAGCAATATATTCGGACCCATTATTCCCCAACGCAGTCCCGGCCCCCAACTGACTGCCGTATCGGCATCGCGCACGCTCAGCACCCCCTCGCCGATCAGGTAAGCGACCTCACGGTACAGCGCCGCTTGCAGGCGGGTTGCCGCGTGACCGGCAATCTCTTTTTGCAGCAGGATGGGTTTCTTGCCAATCGAAGCGTAAAACGCCACCGCCGCGTGCAAAGCTTCGGAGGCCGTTCTCGTTCCGCCGACCACCTCGACGAGGGGAATCATGTGCGGCGGATCGAACGGATGTCCAATCAAACAGCGCTCAGGGCTTTGACAAGCGGACTGTATGGCGCTCATTTTGATCCCGGATGTACTCGATGCGATTATCGTATCCGGGGGCGCGGCCCTGCCCATCTCGGTGAACAGGCGAGTCTTCAGTTGCTGGTTTTCCGGCCCATTTTCCTGGATGAAATCCGCGTCCTGCACGGCCGTCGCCAGGTCGACGGAAAAACTAAGATGCTCCGGCGACCCTTTCGGCGAAAGCCCGATCGCCTTGAGCGCGGGCCACGCCTTGTCGACATAGTGCCGGAGGTCCGCTTCCGCACCGGGAGCGGGATCCGTGGCAACCACGTCGAAGCCGCGGGCGAGATATAGCGCGGTCCAGCTCGCACCGATTGCGCCAGTCCCGACGATTGCAACGCGACGTATGGTTTTTTCGAAAGCCGTCAATTTATCGCCCCATTTGGATGGTCTACGATCCCGTCAAATCGGCCGATCGATGTGCGACCGGGTTTACAGATGAAATATCAGCCGGCTCGTCAATCGGTCCGCGCGACAGCGCCAGTGAGTCCCGCCAAAGCGCCCCGGCCAGCGATAAAATGACCGGGCCCAGAAAAAGCCCCAGCAGTCCGAAAGTTTCAATACCGCCGAGCCCGCCCAGCAGTATCCACACGAACCCCAATTTAATGGCTCTGCCGACGAGCGCCGGACGCACAATCTTGTCGGCCGTAAATATGACCAGCACGCCCCATGCGAAGAGCGCTATGGCGGCCGCGCCGGAACCCTTGGCAAACAACAGGAGCGAGATTGCGGCAACGGCAAAATACGCGAGGAAAGGAATCATGGCGAATAGCCCGGTGATCGCACCCCATACGGCCGCGGAAGGTACCTGGACGACCGCATAGGCAAGCCCGAGCAGCACCCCGTCGATCAATGACACCACGATCATGCCTCCCATGGTCGCGCGAATTTCCTGCGTGACCTGCTTGAAGTAGGTGTCGCCGCGCTCGCCCAGTCTTTCGTGAATGACCCCGGTTATGCGGGTGGCCAGGGGCTCACCGCCGCGATAAAGAAAAAACAGCGCCAGGACGGTGACGGAAATGATCATGGCCTCGCGCCCGACGATCTGACCGAGCGATCCCGCCCAGCCAAGCAGCGAGGCCGAGTCGGTTCGATGCAGCCAGCGGGTTATGCCTCCGGGAGTCCCAAGCGTCGCGTTCCACTGGTCTTGCAGCCAGTGATCATCCAGCGGAATTCCCGCCAGCCAATCCGGAGCCAGCAAGCCTTGATTCTCCGCAGCCACGATCTCGTGCGCCAACGCCTGCGCCTGCCCGGCGACGGCTATGAAGGCAAATCCGAACGGACCCAGCACCACAATCGTGACGAGAACGGTAAAAGTGAGCGGCGTAAGATTCGTCCCGAATCGTTCCGGCATGCGCCCGGCAAACCGGCGATACAGCGGCCAAGTGGCGAGCGCGATCACGAATGCCCAGGTAAGCGGAATCAGGAAGCTGCGCAGCACCCACAAAGATGCCAGCAGCACGACTGTGGTGAGCGTCCATCCCAATCCCTGCCTTAAGTTCGTCATCTTCGTATGATTGTCATCCGAGTTCGCATCCGGGTTTCGCCCTTTCTCGGCTTGGATGATTCGCTCCGGGACTTCCTGTTTCTTCCAGATTCCTGCACTTTTTTTTCACTTCCTGCGGATGCTGGCGCGCGAATCTTTGCGCCGGCGCACAGTCTTCAGGAGAAAAAGGAACCGGCAATCTTTCGATCGCCGGCTCGAAAGCCTGCACTCTGCGCCGCAGCCGCGGGAGGAACGCGGCGGCGCTACCACCTGGACGAAGCGACAAGATGGGCTCCCGGGTGTACGAAGCGCAGGGGATGTTTCCGCCGGGCAAAAACTGAAGCGCCGGGTCCACCGTCCGCATAGTCCGCTTTCCAACCTTGCGCGTCTTGCAAAATCGAGCGGCGTTTGGTGATTCTGCGAGCCAGCCAAGGTTCACCCTGTTTTTGGTAGAACTACTATTCACACAGCACGCGCGGATGCTGGCTGGCGCCGCCGATCTTCACGGAGTCTTTAACGGGCGTGCTCTGCCGCCCGGCGGGTATCGTAAAAAAGCCGGCTCACCGCCAGAGCAGCGAGCCGGCAACTACCCAACGCCCATGGAGGGGGTGGACTAGAGTTTGATCATGGCAACTCGCTTGTAAGCGTTCGCGAGCCTTTATGTCTTGCAGAAGGCGAGCAAGTCCTGGTTGACTTGATCCTTCATGGTGGTGCACATGCCGTGCGGGCCGCCCTTGTAGACTTTCAGCACCGCGCCTTTGACGATTTCAGCGGACAGCATCGCGGAGTCGGCAATCGGCACGATCTGGTCATCGTCGCCGTGCAGAATCAACGTCGGGACGTCGATTTTCCTGAGATCCCCGGTGAGATCCGTTTCGGAAAATGCCTTGATGCAGAAGTAGCTCGCAGGGAAACCGGCCATCATTCCCTGGAGCCAGAACGATTCACGCACACCTTCCGAGACCTTGGCGCCCGCACGGTTGTACCCGTAGAACGGCAGGGTAAGATCTTTGAAGAATTGCGAGCGGTCGGCGATAACCCCGGCGCGGATGCCGTCGAAGACGCTAATCGGCAGGCCGCCGGGATTGGCGGCTGTTTTAAGCATCAAGGGCGGCACGGCGCCGATCAGCACGGCTTTGGCCACCCGCTTCGTCCCATGGCGGCCGATGTAGCGGGCAACTTCCCCGCCGCCGGTCGAGTGACCGACGTGGATCGCATTCTTCAAATCCAGGGCTTCCACCAGTGTAGCCAGGTCGTCGGCGTAAGTATCCATGTCATTGCCGTTCCACGGCTGGCTCGAGCGGCCGTGGCCGCGGCGATCGTGCGCAATACAGCGGAAGCCGTGCGATGCGAGGAAGAACATCTGATCTTCAAATGCGTCCGCGGAAAGCGGCCAGCCGTGGCTGAACACCACGGGCTGACCGCTGCCCCAGTCCTTGAAATAAATTTGAGTGCCATCCTTGGTTGTGATCGTATTCATGGTGCGTCTTTCTCCTTGAAAGTTGGCGGGAGCTGAAACGCCGGCCCGTTCGGCGGCCCCTGCGATTGCAGGCAAACTTGCGGCAACAACGAGACCCGCGCTGCCGGCCAGAAAGTGGCGACGGGAAATGTCGCCACCGGACCTAATCGATTTGCGTATGTGCAGGTCCCAGGTTGATCGAAGTCGTTCCCAAGTTAGGGCGAAACCAAACCGCCGTCTTCTGAAAACTTGCGCGTATCTGGCAAATTGCTGAAACCTTGCACTAGTCCGGGAGTCGCCGCGAAGCGCCGTAAGCGGCCGGAATCTGGCGGCTGGCAAATCGCGCAAGCCCTACCAAACCTCGCAAGAATCTGCAGTCACGCCATCAGTCGATTGTGAAAGCCGAGTTCGGTGCCCGCGCATCGCGAGAGCGACTCTCGTAATTTTTGAAAAGGAACAGGCTGCGGCGGAATCAAAGGCTGTCAACAGCGCCAACGAAACGAAATAGAAAGGCCGTAGACGCTGTAACCGTGCGCAGACGCGGCGCCGAGACACACCAAAGCGAAAGCGCGCGCAGACCACATGAGCGCCAATATTGGCAAGTGATTCACGGGAGAAACGCCGTCATGGAACAAACGACTGTCCGGCCATTGCGGCCGGACTCCATCAGTGCGGGTTGGTTGTCAGTTGCTACCCGCCGGCGTTCCAAAGCGGATTGCCTGGCCCGGCGGTTTATTCCAGTTTCTGGAATTTGGTGGGCCGTGTAGGGTTCGAACCTACGACCTACGGATTAAGAGTCCGCTGCTCTACCAGCTGAGCTAACGACCCAACGCCGCGCATTATACCAAACGCGGCTGGCTTTTCTCCCGCGGCGCTTCGCGCGGCGCCGGGTCGTCGAGAGCGAGGCGTCAGGGTCGCAGGAAGCGCAGCGCGAATTTGTCCGACGCAACGCCCTTCATGTCGGAAAACGCCTGCTCGCGGGGGTCGGCTGGATTGCGCAGAAAGTCGCTTTCATTCTCGAGCACAAATCCGGCTTGTTGCAGTTCGTCGCGCACCGTCTTTTCCTCGATGCGATGCAGGGTCTTGGCCTGCGAAATTCCCGCACCCGGCTTGGTACTGTGGTCGATGATGACGAAGTGCCCGCCGGGCCTCAGCGACTCGAACACGCGCCGGTTCATTTTTGCGCGGTCCACCGGCAAGTAGGAAATATCGTGATAATTCATGATGAGCGTCACCAGGTCGAGCTTGGGGGCATCGGCCGGGTAAGGATCGTCGAACGGGCGCACCAGCACCTGCAACACCGGGTCCGGATGCGCGGCCAGCCGCTCTTCGAGCCTGGGGCTTGCCTTCGACACTTGCGCCCAAACTTTGCCGTTGGGCCCGACTGCCAGCGCCAGCAATTCCGAGGTGTAGCCGGCGCCTGCCGCCATGTCGAGCACCTTGTCGCCGGGCCGCACGCCCGCGAACTGCAGGAATTCCAGCGGCTTGCGGCCCGCATCCGCCTCGCGGTCGGCGGCAGTGCGCACCGGCGAATCGATGGCCTGCCGGTAGACGGCGGGATCGACGACGGCCGTCGGGCCGGCGCAGGCGGCAAGCAGCGCCAGCGCGCCGGTGATCGCCAACGCCGCTACTGCCTTGCCTGGCTGCATGAGCAAACGGGATCTCACGATGTGTTTCCTTTCCGATTATTGGTTGGTGGGATGGGTTGGGCGCTCATCGCCCGCGTCTGGCTGAGGCTTTGAGGCTTGCCGCGTCCGCGGCCTGCTCGACCGCTTGCGCAAGTTTTTTCGGCGCCGCCAGACAGTAACTCAATTCAACCAGGTTTGCGACTTCCTTCCAGTTGATCGTGCCGCGGTCAAGCCTCAGACCGAACCAGCCGCGCGGACCGATGTAGGCCGGCAGGTAGAAGCGTTCCGGCTCGCGCCCTGCGCGATCGATGTTTTCTCCAAGCGCCGACTTGCAGCATACCGAAACAATGCCGTCACCATGATGACTGTTCAGGAAATATGCAAAAACCTTGCCGCGAACGCGGAAATCGGCGTGATCGCCCATGAGCTTGCGTTCGGCCTCGGGCAGGGCGAGGCAAAGATCGCTCAGTTTTTTCAGGCGCGGATCGGTTTTGGCGGGCATAAGCGAGGCCGTTTCGGCGGATTCTACGCTGTGCCCGCGACGGTGCAGGCAGGCGCAATCCGTGGCCTGGCATCATGCAATCATCTGGTTGCGTTTTTCCGGCGCCGTCTTATAATGCAACCAGGAGGTAGCATATGAACCCATCCACGGATCGCATCGAACGGGAGATTTTGCTGAAGGCGCCCCTGTCGCGAGTCTGGCGCGCGCTGTCGAACGCCGAAGAATTCGGCGACTGGTTCGGCATCGCGCTCAAGGGCAAGACCTTCGCTGTGGGGCAAACGGTAACAGGACAAATCACCTATCCGGGATACGAGCACCTGGTGTGGGAAGCGGTGGTGGAAAGCATGGAGCCGGAACGGCTGCTCTCCTTCCGCTGGCACCCCTACTCGAGCGACCCTGCTGTCGACTACTCGAAAGAGACGCCGACGCTGGTCGAGTTCAAATTGAAAGCAGTCGCGGGCGGCACGTTGTTGAACCTGGCCGAATCCGGCTTCGATAAAATTCCGCCAGAGCGCCGGCAGGAAGCGTTTCGCATGAACAGCCGGGGCTGGGACGGGCAAATGAAGAACATCGAAAAGCATGTCGCCACGCCCTAGCCTTTCACCCAGGAAAGCGCTGCCGTCGTTGCGCGATGCGGTGCCGGTGTTTGCGGCGCTCGGCGACGAGACGCGCCTGCGCCTCGTCGCCGTACTGTGCGTGGGCGGCGCGGTGTCGATCACCCAGCTCACGGCAGGGACCGCAATCACCCGCCAGGCGGTGACCAAACATCTGCAAGTACTTGCGGGCGCGGGTCTGGTCCGTGACCTCCGGGTCGGGCGCGAGCGCCGCTGGGAATTCGAGCCGGCGCGGCTGGACGAGGCGCGTCGTTCGCTCGAACTGATTGCGGAGCAGTGGGACCTCGCATTGCAAAAGCTGAAGCTGGCGGTGGAACGCTGAGCGGTTAGCAAAGCCATCGGTCAGCCGCGATGCAGTAAACTGGAGGTCGATTCTTCCCAACCGGCCGCCCTGTCACGCCATCCGATGCAATGAACAATCCGTCGCTGGACCAGCTCGAAACGCCCGCGCTGCTGCTGGATGAGGCGCGCATGCAGCACAACATCGACCGCATGCGCAGCCGCCTCGCGCGCTTTCGGGTCGGGTTCCGGCCGCACGTCAAGACCAACAAGTGCATCGAGGTGACGCGACGGCTCACCGCGGACGCCGCCGGACCCATCACGGTGTCTACCTTGCACGAAGCCGATTATTTCACTGCGCGCGGGGTAACGGACATCCTGTACGCGGTCGGCATCGCGCCCAACAAGCTCGATCACGTGACGAAGCTGCGGCGCCAGGGCGTCAAGCTTTCAGTGATCCTGGATAGCGCCGAGGCGGCGCGCATGGTGGCCGCTCATGGCCGCGCCAACGGCGAAACTTTCGACGTATTGATTGAAATCGACACCGACCGGCATCGCGCGGGCGTGCCGCCGGAAGCGCCCGAACTCATCGCAATCGGCCGCGAGCTCAACGGCGACGGCGCCACGCTCATGGGCGTGATGACGCACGCCGGCAAATCGTACGACTGCAAGTCTGCCGACGAAATTCGCGCCATGGCCGAGCAGGAGCGCGCAGGCGTGGTTACCGCCGCGCTGCGCCTGCGCGAGGCGGGTCTTCCCTGCCCGGTGGTGAGCGTGGGCTCGACACCCACTGCGTTGTACGCGGAAAACCTCGACGGCGTGACTGAAGTCCGGGCCGGCGTCTACGTGTTCTTCGACCTGGTGATGGCGGGCCTCGGCGTCTGCCGCACCGATGAGATCGCGCTGTCGGTAATGGCAACCGTGATCGGCCAGCAGGTGGAAAAAGGCTGGACCATTGTCGACGCCGGCTGGATGGCGATGTCGCGCGACCGCGGCACCGCGCGCCAGGCGGTGGACCAGGGCTATGGCCTGGTATGCGACCTCAGGGGGCGGCCGCTTGACGGCCTCATCGTGATCGACGCCAACCAGGAACACGGCATCGTCGCCGCGCGGCCCGGCGCCGCGCCCGCAACGCCGCTGCCGGTCGGTACCCAGGTAAGGATCCTGCCGAATCACGCTTGCGCCACCGCAGCCCAGTTCGGCGAATACCAGGTGCTGGCGCCGGGTAACGTCCTGCGCGAAACCTGGCAGCGGCTCAATGGCTGGTAAGGGGATGGTGGTGACGGCGACGTTGCCGCTGGTGGCACGCACGCGCTTGTTACTGTACCGGCTGATGCTGGCGTGTGGCCTCGCGATCGCCTGCGGCTGCGCAACGGATCCCGTCCCGCGCCAAACCTTGCAACTCGCCACCGGCGCCAGCGGAGGCGCGTTCCAGGAATACGGCCCGGGTGTTGCGAAGGTGGTCGGGGCGCACGCGCCGCTCGACCTGCAATCGACGGTCACGGCGGGCAGCAACGAGAACCTGCAACTCCTGGCAGACGGCAAGGTTGCCGTCGCGCTGGTCAACATGGGTCCCACGTATGAAGCCTGGAGCGGGACCGAAGCCTGGCGCGGCAAGCAGATCGGGAACATTCGCGCCCTGGTGCCGATGTACGAAACGCCGTTTCACATGATCGCGCTGCGCGCCTCGGGAATCGCGACGCTGCGTCAGCTCGATGGCAAGCGTGTGGGAGTAGGCCCGGTCAAGGGGCCTGCGGAAAATTTCTTTCGTGGCCTCGCCGAAGCAATCGGCATTCATCCGGTATTGGTGAACGGCAGTCCCAGCGACAACGCGCAGGACTTGTTGCACGGCCGGATCGACGCGTTCTGGTACGGCGCCGGGCTACCCGTCGGCGCCTTCGCCGAAGTGGCGCGCGCCGCGCCGACCACCGTATTCGGACTGGCGCCGGATGAAATCGCCGCGTTCCGCACTCGGTATCCCTACCTCGCACCCTATGCGGTTCCCGCCCGCACCTATGCCGGTCAGGACGCGGACATTCACACTGTCGCGGTATGGAATTTCATCCTGGCGCGGGATGACCTCGGCGACGCAACGGCGTACGCCATGGTCAAGGCGATACTGGATCATCCAGGAGAAATCGCCAGCGCCTATCCCGCCGCCGCTGCGACGGTGACGGCCAACGCCAAGGCCAACACCTTTCTGCCGTTTCATCCGGGTGCGGCAAGGTACTATCGCGAACACGCGGTCGTGCTGGCGCCACAGCTGATGCCTTGACCTCCATATACATTACGCGCAAACGCAGTTCGCTCAACCCATGACGCAACTTTCGGTCAATATCAACAAGATCGCGCTCCTGCGTAATTCGCGCGGGCGCAACTTTCCTGACGTGGCCGCGTTCGCCGCGCGCTGCCTGCAGCTCGGCGCGCACGGCATTACGCTGCATCCAAGGCCCGACCAGCGCCACGCCCGTTACGCGGACGTCGCGGCGCTGAAGGCCGTGTGCGACCAACATGGCTGCGAACTCAACGTTGAGGGCTACCCGGCGGAGGAATTCCTGGCGGTCGTCAAACAGACGCGGCCCGCGCAATGCACGCTGGTGCCGGACGCGCCCGGACAGCTGACTTCGGATCATGGCTGGGATCTGGTGAAACAGGCGGACCTGCTGAAAGGCGCCGCCGCCGGGCTGAAAGCGCTCGGCATTCGCGTCAGTCTGTTCGTGGATTTCGATAATCCCGACATCGAGGCGGCGGCCGAGCTTGGCGCCGACCGCGTCGAGCTCTACACCGAACCCTACGCGGAACACTACGGCACGGCGCATGGCGAAACCGTACTGCAGGGATTCGCGCGCGCGGCCGCGGCGGCGCGCAAGGCCGGGCTCGGCGTCAACGCCGGCCACGATCTCAACTTGCAGAACCTGGCCGAATTCCTGCAAATCCCCGGGATACTCGAAGTCTCGATCGGCCACGCGCTGATTGTCGACTGCATCGAGATGGGAATCGAGCAGGCGATCCGGCGCTACGTCGGGGTCATCGGCGGCGCCGACACTTCCGGCTAACCCGGGCGGCAAAAAACAAAAGCCCCGCGTTCGTCACGCGGGGCCTTTGCGGCCTTTCCCGTAGGGAGGGGCCTGACTGCCACTCGAACTTTGGGCTCGAGCTTACTATTTACTGCTGGCGATTACGCTTTCGGCGCGGCCGCGGTCTTGACTGCGGCGTGCTTGGTTTTCGCCTTGTGGGTTTTCGCCTTGGTGGTCTTGGCCGGCGCGGTTGAGGCCGGCGCGGTCACCGACGCGGCGGGCGCGGCGGGGGTCTGGGCGGCGGCGATACCGGCAAATCCGACTGAAAGTGCAACGCCTGTGGCGATCAAAAGCTTATTCATGCTGGTCTCCTTGAGGGGTTAAATTCGGCAGCAAATTTACTGCTCGATCATATAACGCGTGAATCGAACGCCGGTTGGCATGACCCGTCGCTGCGTCTGCAACCAGATGTTTCAGCGCGTTAGTGAATGCTATGATCGTGCGATGACCCTACTGAAAAGGCGTTTTGCGCACGCGCAGGACTTAGGCCTCACCCGCGGCGAATTCGCGGTGCTGCGCAAGCTTGCGACGCCGGAGAAAATCCAGGCCTGGCTTAACGCAGTGCCGGCCAACTTCGAACTCACCGGGGAAACCGTGCTGTCGGTGCAGGAAGTACTGCGCCAGCGCCGCGCGCATTGCATCGAGGGTGCGTTTGTCGCCGCCTGCGCGCTATGGGTGCACGGCGAGCCGCCGCTGGTGATGCACCTGGATTGCGACTATTCGGATTCGCCGCACGTGATCGCGCTGTATCGCCGCGGCCGTCATTGGGGCGCGATTTCCAAGACCAACGGCATCCCATTGAGGTTTCGCGACCCTATCTACCGCGACCTGCGCGAGCTCGCGCTGTCCTACTTCCATGAATATTTCGACAAGCGCGGGCGCAAAACCTTGCGCAGCTACTCGCCGGCGTTCGACCTCAGGCGCATCGATCCCGCGCTGTGGATTACCGGCGGCGAGACCTGCTGGGAAGCCCACGACCGGCTGGCGGCGTTGCGCCACACCCCGCTGGTCTCGGCGCGGCAAGCGAAAATGCTCACCCGCCGCGACCCGTTCGAGCGCCGCATGGCGAAGCATGTCGAATATCCGCGGCCGAAGGCAAAGTAGGCGGCCGCTCTCCCCGCCCTAAGGGGGAAAACAACCGGCGCTATTTACTTTCCTACCACACCCCCGAACCTGACCCACTTCTTGCCGTCGAACTTCACCAGTTCCATGGCTTCGAACGGTGCGAAGTCAGCGGGGCCGGTATTGATTTTCACGCCGGGGAGCGCCATCGGGAGCTGCAGGTCCTTGAGGCTGGCGGCCTGTTTCATCACGTTCTCGCGCGTGAGGTTGTCACCGCACTGCTTCAGCACCTGCACCAGGGTCTGCGCCGTGCTGTAACCGACCACGGTGCTGCCGTCCTTCAGGTTGCCGTCCGGGTAGTACTTCTTCATGAACGCGACCCACTCCTTCATCCCCGGGTCGTTGTCCCACGCGGGATCGGAGGCGTCCTTCAGATACGCCATCGAGATCAGGCCGACGGATTTATCGAGCCCGGCCGGCTCCAGCGCGGAGCCGATCGAGGCGCCGACATTGTTGAGGTAATGCACCGGCTTCCAGCCGCTGTCGTATACCTTGCGGATCACCATCGCCGCGAACTTCGGCGTGGTGATGTTGAAAAACACGTCGGCGCCGGAAGCTTTGAGCGCGAGCACTTGCGAATCCAGCGTTGGGTCGCTGGTTTCGTAGGTTGCCTTGGCGATGATCATGCTCTTGGCCTTGTCGCCCAGTCCATTCTCGAATCCCTGCAGGTAGTCCTTGCCGTAATCGTCGTTCTGGTAGAGCACGGCGATTTTCGCGTTCGGGCTGTTCTTCAGAATGTGCTGAGCGTACATGCCGGCTTCAGTCTGGTAGTTCGGCTGCCAGCCCATGGTCCATGGGAAGTCCTTGGGGTCGTTCCACTTGCTGGCGCCGGTGGCGACGAACAGCTGCGGCACTTTCTTCGCGTTCATGTACTTGTGGATGGCGCTATTGGACGGTGTGCCGAGCGAATTGAAAATGAACAGAACCTGGTCGTCTTCGACCAGCTTGCGCGCCATCTCCACCGCTTTCGGCGGGCTGTAGGCGTCATCCACGCTGATGAAGTTGATTTTGCGGCCGTTGATCCCGCCCTCGTCGTTGATTTTCTTGAAATACGCAGCCTCGGTCTTGCCGATGGTGGCATAGGCCGAGGCCGGCCCGCTGTAGGGCATGATGTTGCCGATCTTGATTTCGGTGTCGGTGGCGCCGGTGTCGTATTTTTTCTGCGCTACGGCCGGGCTGGCGAGAAACGCCGCGACGGTGGCGGCGACGGCAAATGTTGTGAATCTGCGGTTAAACGACATGCTTGCCTCCTATGGCTGCGCGAGTTCACGCGGAACGGCGACTTCTGACGGCCCTGAAACGGCGCGTCGCCTGCGCCGCCAGGATGCGAATGAAACCGGCGATGCCTCCCGGCATCACGTACATGAAAACGATCAGAAACACGCCGTAGATCGCCCACGGCGCCGCTGTCGACATCCTGCTGGCGATGTTCGGCACGAACTGCACGAAAATCGCGCCGAACACGGCGCCGGAAATCGACGCCAGGCCGCCCACCACCATGCCCACCAGCAGGCTGATCGACAGGAATATCGAAAAACTGTCGGGCGCCACGAACTGTACCGCGATCGCGCCCAGCGCGCCGGCGATGCCGGTGTACATCGCGCTCACGCCGAAGGTGAGCGACTTGTAGAAAGCATTGTTGACGCCCATCGCCTCGGCCGCGATCGGCTGGTCGCGGATCGCGATCATCGCGCGTCCGATGCGCCCGCGCAACAGGTTCCAGCCGAGTACGAACATCAGGAGCGCGACCGCCAGGGTGAAAAAATACAGCCAGCGGTCGGGGTTGAGCGGCAGCCCGAACGGCGCGTCGGGCTTGATGATGCTGATACCCTGCACCCCGCCAGTCCAGGATTCGAAGCCCTTGTACTTGAGAAGCTGCGGCATGCACACGCCCAGCGCATAAGTGGCGAGCGCGAGGTACAGGCCCTCCAGCCGCAGCGCCGGCAGGCCGAACAGGAAGCCCGCGACCAGGCATACCGCGCCGGCGACAGGAAGCGTGGCCCAGTATGGCATGCCGTAATGGTCCATCAGGACCGCCGCGCAATACGCGCCGATGGCGTAGAACGCGCCGTGGCCGAGCGAAATCTGTCCGTTGAACCCGGTCAGCATGTTAAGGCCGAGCAATGCGATGGCGTAGACCAGCACCATGGTGCACTGGAACACGCTGTAATTGCTGATGTGGAACGGCAGCACGCAGGCGAACGCCAGCAGCAGCCCGATGCCGGCCAGCTTCCGGGAGTCGATGCGGTTTTCCGGATTCATCGCCTCATACCCGTGTCACGTGCACTTTGCCGAACAGGCCGGAGGGCCGCACCACCAGTACGCCAACGATCAGCACCAGCGCCACGGTGAGCTTGAGCTCGGAACCGATCGCGGCGCCGACCAGGTTTTCCAGCACGCCCACCAGAAAGCCGCCGAACACCGCGCCGCCGGGGCTGTCGATGCCGCCGACCAATGCCGCCGCGAAGGCGTAGAGCAGGATGCCCGACATCATGTTGGGATCGAGGAACACCACCGGCGCGATCATCATGCCCGCAATCGAACCCACTGCCGCGGCCAGACCCCAGCCCAGCGCCAGCATCCAGCCGACGCGGATTCCCACCAGCCGGCTCGACGCCGGGTTCTGCGCCGCCGCGCGCATTGCGAGCCCCAGCGGGCTGAAGCGGAAAAACACGTACAACAGCAACAGCACGGCGAGCGTGATCGCGGTCGAACCGAGCTGGTGCGCGGACACATAGTGCTGGCCGAGCACCGGTTCGCTGGGAAACGGGCTCGGAAAAGTCTTGATGGTGTAAGTGAAAATCCAGCCGGCGAGGCTGTTCAGAATCACCAGCAGGCCGATGAACACGATGACCACCGCCAGCACCGGCGAATTTTCCACCGGCCTCACGATCACGCGCTCGATCAGCATGCCGGCGACGAAGGAAATGCCGACAGTCGCGAAGAACGCGCCCCAGTACGGCATGCCGGCATCGATCATGCTCCAGGCCAGGTAGGTGGAAAACATCGCGAGTTCGCCCTGCGCGAAATTCACCAGGTGCGTGGCCTGGTAAATCATCACCAGCGCCAGCGCCACGCTGGCGTAAATGCTGCCGGTGGCGAGGCCGGAAAGAATTTGCGCGAGCAGGTCGTCGATGCTCATTCAATATCCCAGGTAGGAACGGCGTACCGCGTCGTTGTCGCGGATTTCGCGCGAACTGCCCGACAGCACGATGCGACCGGTCTCGATCAGGTAGGCGTGGTCCGCAAGCTCCAGCGCCATCGCCGCGTTCTGCTCGACCAGCAGGATGCTCACGCGTTCCTGCTGGTTGATGGTGCGCATGATGTCGAAGATGTGCTGTACCACCAGCGGCGCCAGCCCGAACGAGGGCTCGTCCAGCAGCATCAGGCGCGGCCTCAGCATCAGCGCGCGCGCCACCGCCAGCATCTGCTGCTCGCCGCCGGACAGCGTGCCGGCCTGCTGCCGGTGGCGCTCCCTGAGGCGAGGAAAATAGCCGTACATGCGCTCGATGTCGGCGGCGGTTTCGGCCTTGCGGCGGGCGCCTTTTCGTGAATACGCGCCGAGCCGGAGGTTGTCTTCGGTCGTCAGGTCGAGAAAGGTGCCGCGCCCGTCCGGCACGTGCGCAATGCCGCGGCGCACGACGTCCTCGGTCGCGCGGCCGTCGATGCGCTCGCCGGCAAAGCGCATTTCGCCGCGCGTCGCAACCATGCCGCAAAGCGCGCGCAGCGTCGTGGTCTTGCCCGCGCCGTTGGCGCCGAGCAGCGCGGTAATCGAGCCTTCTTGCATCGAGAAGCTCAGGCCGTGCAGGACCTGGGTCGGCCCGTAGAACGCTTCCAGCGAGGCTACGTCGAGGAGCGCCATCAATGCGCCGTCCGCAGCGCGGTACCCAGATAAGCGCGAATCAGTTCGGGGTGCGCGCGCACTTCGGCGGGCGCACCCTCGGCGATTTTGCGCCCGAAGTCGAGCGCCACCACTTTGTCGGAGACGCCCATCACCAGGTTCATGTGGTGCTCGACCAGCAGGATGGTGACCCGCAGGCGGTCGCGAACGTCGCGGATCAGCTGAGCGAGCGTCTCGACCTCGCTGTGGTTGAGCCCGCTCGCCGGTTCGTCGAGCAGCAGCAATTTCGGTTCGCCGAGCAGCGCGCGTCCCAGCTCGACGCGCTTTTGCGTGCCGAACGGCAAGTCCGCCACGCGGGTTGCCGCCACCGCATCCAGCTCGAGGAAAGCGATCATCTCGCGCGCTTTTCCGATCGCCTCGCGCTCTTCCTGGCGCACCCGCGGCAGCCTTAACGCATTGGAGAAGAACCCGCTGCCGCCGCGGCAATGCCGGCCGAGCAGGATGTTGTCGAGCACGCTCATGCTGCGAAACAGCGCGACGTTCTGGAAAGTGCGGCCGATGCCCATTGCCGCGATGCGATGGCGCGGCGCCGCCAGCAGCGGCTGGCCGTCGAACTCGATGCTGCCCCGCTCGACGTCGTATAAGCGGCTCAGGCAATTGAACAGCGTGGTCTTGCCGGCGCCGTTGGGGCCGATCAGGCCGGCGATCGCGCCGGAGTCGATGGCAAACGAAACCTGGTCGAGCGCGATGATGCCGCCGAAACGCACCGACACGTTGTCGATGCGCAGCAACGCCCCGGCGCCCGTGCGCTCTCCTCCAGATTGCGGCATCGACTCCCCCGGAACATGGCCGGAAAGATGGTGAACAATCTGTGCCGCCGGCCGCTTTTGCGGCCACCCGCGCACAGTGCGGGATGATACTTCCACAAAACCCTGCCGCGGTAAAGCTGCGCCGCCGTGAATACAGAACGTGCGGCGGCGCAACCTCGGGCATAATTCAGCTTCGCGGACCATTCCCCTCGCACCCAGGACTCGCCGATGAACGACGCCCCTACGACCGCTGCCGTGACCCTGTTCGACCGCACGCATCGCCAACACGTTGCATCGGGCACCGTGGCGGAGCGCTGGACGGTGGCGGGGGTGCTCGCGCTGTTCGAGCTGCCGTTCATGGATCTCTTGCACCGGGCGCAGACGGTGCATCGCGAGAATTTCGACCCCAACACCGTGCAGCTTTCGACCCTGCTGTCGATCAAGACCGGCGGCTGCCCCGAAGACTGCGCTTATTGCCCGCAGGCGGCGCGCTACCATACCGGCGTCGCCAACCAGGATCTGCTGCCGCTGCAGGAAGTCGTCGCGGCGGCAAGCGCAGCCAAGGCGTCAGGTGCGACCCGCTTCTGCATGGGCGCCGCCTGGCGCGGACCGAAGGCCAGGGACCTCGAGCCGGTTCTCGCGATGGTGAGCGCGGTGAAGGGCCTGGGACTCGAGACCTGTGCGACCCTCGGCATGCTGCGCGAAGGTCAGGCTGCGGACTTGAAGGCGGCCGGTCTCGACTACTACAACCACAACCTGGACACCGCGCCGGAATTCTACGGCGAGATCATCACTACGCGCGAATACGGCGACCGCCTGGACACGCTGGAAAAAGTGCGGGCTGCCGGCATCCACGTGTGCTGCGGCGGCATCGTCGGCATGGGCGAATCGCGCGCCCAGCGCGCGGGGCTGATCGCGCAACTGGCCAACCTCGATCCCTATCCCGAGTCGGTGCCGATCAACAACCTGGTGCAGGTCGAAGGGACGCCGCTGTATGGCACGGAAAAGCTCGACGCATTCGAGTTCGTGCGCGCCATCGCCGCCGCGCGCATCACCATGCCGAAGTCCTACGTCAGGTTGTCGGCCGGCCGCCAGGAACTCGGCGAGGCGGCGCAGGCGTTGTGTTTCCTCGCCGGCGCCAACTCGATTTTCTACGGCGACAAGCTCCTCACCACCGGCAATCCCGAAGCCGCGCGCGACAGCGCGCTGCTGGAACGATTGGGAATGCGGCCCCTGTAAGCCGGACCGTGGTACGTGGCGCGTTACTTCCGCGCCCGGCTCGGCTCGACGGTGAAGCGGTCGAAGTCGATGCGCGCCTTGATGACCTTGATCGATTGGTCTTTCGGCAACAGTTTCGCGATCGCCGGCCGGGTCATGGTCGAGCGCGCGCCGAGGATGATTTCCTTCAGCACGATCTCGCGTCCGATGCCATAGAAATACATCCCGGTTTCGAGATCCGATTCAGACAGCGCGACGAACAGCCTTACCTCGTCTTCGTAATCCCAGCCCTCGAACTTGGTGGTCATCAGCCGAAGGCCGATGGTGTCGTCGCCGCCCGGCTTCGACAGCTTGCGCTCGAGGTCGAGCTCGAGACGGTGGGCGTCGTACGTCACCGGCACCACTTTCTTGTCCGGCACGTCGAAGCCCAGGCACATGCCGCGGTGCTGGTCGGCGTAGTGGCTCCACAACATCGGGTTATACCAGGCGCGGGACAGGCAAATCGCGCCCCAGCGCCGGCTCATCTTGGTCTTGAATCCCTGCAGCGCCCTGCGGTGCTCCTTTTTCTTCAGCGCAAGCGCGAGCAGCTCGAACGGATCGTTCATGTCCTCGAGCCGCGACACCTTGAGGCGGCTGCGCGAAAGGTCGTTGAGCGCAAAACGCTCGGGCAGAAAATGATAGGCGCGCAAGACGGTTTCCTGGTTTCTGGATTGCTGGGCGCCCGCGCGATTACCTGCAGGCGCCAGAACATCAACAGCGGGTGTTTATCCCCGGATCAAGCTTAGGGCGCAACGCATGCAGCGTCAACTGCGCGCGGCATGCAAGTGTGAACAATGTCTCGCGCCGCCAGCACGCTGTCATGCGGCCTGCCAGCCGCCGCCCAGCGCCTTCACCAGGAACACGGTGGTGAGCAGCTGCTGGCCGACGATCTGCGCCGCCAGCCGCTGATTGGTCAGCAGCGTCTGCTGAGCGGTAATGACATCCAGATAGGTCACCAGTCCGCCGGCATAGCGGTCGTTGGCGAGGTCGAGCACGCGTTGCGAGCTGTCGACCGCGTTTTGCGCGTCGCCCGCGGCGCGTTGGAGCGCGGCGAGCCCGGTGATGCCGTCTTCGACTTCCTGCATCGCGGTCAGCACCGTCTGCCGGTAATCGGCGACCGAGGCGGTATAGCCTGCCTTCGCGTAATCGACGGTGGCGCGGGTCTTGCCCGCGTCGAACAGCGTCTGCGCCACCGATACGCCGAACGACCACAGCAGGCTGGGCGCGCTCACCAGGCTGGAAATCGAGTTGCTCTCCCAGCCGATGCCGGGCGCGAGATTGACGCTCGGGAAGAATGCCGCCTTCGCCACCCCGATCTGCGCGTTGGCCGCGGCCATCGCGCGCTCCGAGGAGGCGACGTCGGGACGCCGCTCCAGCACGCCCGAGGGCAGCCCGACCGGAATCGCCGGCGGCGTGAGCTTGAGGTTCATCACCACCGGCGCCAGGCTGAAATTAGGCGCCGCCACGCCGGCCAGCGTCGCCAGGGCGTGCTCGAACTGGGTACGCTGCTTCGCCAGCAATTCGAGCTGGGTCGCAGTGGCGGCGAGCAGCGCCTCCTGCTGCGCGACGTCGAGGCCAGACACGGCGCCCAGCTCATGGCGGTCGGTGACGAACTTGAGGGCGCGCCGCTGCAGTTCGATGGACAGGCGCACCACCTCGATCTCGGTGTCGAGCTCGCGCAGGCTGAAATAATCCGCCGCGACTTCCGCAGTCAGCATCAGCCGCGCGTTCTCCAGGTCGGAAGCTACGCGCTCGGCGTTTGCCCGCGCGCCTTCCACCGTGCGCCGCACCCGGCCGAACAGGTCAGCCTCGTAATGCACGTTGAAGCCCAATGTGAAATCGTTTTGCACTGTCGACACGTTGGGCGTGCCATAGGCAGCCAGCGGGCGGTCCGCCGAACTTTTTTCGCGCGCCGCGCCCGCGCCCAGGCCGACCTGGGGATAAAGGCCCGCCGACGCCACCGTTACCAGTGCGCGCGCCTGGTCGAGGTGCGCGATGGCCGAGCGCAGCGTCTGGTTGCCGTCGAGCGCCTGCTGCTGCAGGCGGTTGAGCTCGTCGTCGTGAAACACCTCCCACCAGCTGCCCCTTGGAATGGCGTCGTTGGGCTTGGCCTGGCGCCAGGGTTCCTCCAGCTTCCATGCCACCGGCACTTCCGCGGCCGGCCTGCGGTAATCGGGACCGACCGCGCAGGCGCCGACCAGGCACAAGCAGGTCAGCAGCGCGAATCGCGCCGCCACGAAGCGCAGCCGCTTCAAGATTTTCCTGTAGCCGCGGCGGTGCTGCGGACGCCTTGCGGAGCCAGTGTGACGACGGTGCCGTCGGTCAGCGCGTCGGGCGGGTTGAGCACCAGATTGTCGTTCGCGGTGATGCCGCTTGCGATCTCGATCGCGGTGCCCAAATCGCGGCCGATGGTGACGGGCTGCAGGCGCACGCGGCCGCCGGCGTCGACCACCGCAACGCGCGGGCCTTCGGCGCGGAACAATAGAGTGTTGATGGGCACCACCAGCGACTGCGACACGCCGCCCGGCAGCACCACGCGCGCGTAGGCGCCGGGCAACAGCTTGCCGTCGCGATTCGACAGCGCGATCTCGGTCTGCATGGTGCGGGTCGCGGTGTCGATGGCGCCGGCGGTGCGCGCCACGGTGCCGCGGAACTTCTGGCCGGGCACCTCGTCCAGCGTGACGGTGACATCCTGGCCGGCCTTGATCATGTAAGCGTAGGCCTGCGGGACGTTGACGTACAGGCGCAGCGGATCGGTCTGCGCGACGGTGAACAACGAGCGCCCGATACCGCCGTTGCCGGCGTCGATCAGGTCGCCGACGTCGACATTGCGGCGGATCACCAGCCCGGAGAACGGCGCGACCACGCGCTTGAACGATTCCAGCTCCCTGAGACGATGCACGTTGGCGTCCGCCGCCGCCAGGTTGGCCTGGGCCTGGGCGTAAGTGCTGCGCCGCTCGTCGAGCTCCTGCTGCGACACCGCGTCGCGCGTGCGCAGGCTCTCCCAGCGTTCGGAGGAACTGCGCGCGAGGCCCAGGCTCGCCACCGTCTGCTCGCGCGCGGCGACAGCCTGCGACAACTGCTGGTCGATTTCCGGCGTCTCGATTTCCGCCAGCAGCTCGCCTTTCTCGACCCGGCTGCCGATATTCTTGTACCAGCGCGCGACGTAGCCACTGGCGCGCGCGTAGATCGGCGACTCGACGTAACCCTGCAGGGTGCCGGGCAATTCAAGCGGCTGGGTGGACCCGCTCGGTTTCGGCTGCACCGTGGTCACGAAGTTTCTCGCGTGCGCGGCGGTCGAGGCGTCGAGCGAGCGCGCCTGCGATTGCTTGCCGACGACGGTGCGCAGCGCGCCTGCCGCCAGCAGCACCAGAATCGCAATGCCGACGATCTTGGCGCGGCGCATGGCAGGCGCGCGGCGTACCGCGTGCGCCGGCGCGTGTGCCTGCAAGCCGTGAATGCCAAGACCTGCGTGACGTTTTTCAGACATGCTCTACCTCTTCCATTCCGAATTCTATGCCGCCGGCTGCGTCGCCGCAGGGTCGGCGGGTGTTTGCGCCGCCCGCACCCGTTCGCGCAGTTCCAGACGGCGGTGAATGCCGGCAAACACGATCGGCACGAACAATAGCGTGGACACCGTGGCGAACAGCAGGCCGCCGATCACCGCGCGCCCCAGCGGCGCATTTTGCTCGGCGCCCTCACCCAACCCCAGCGACATTGGCACCATGCCGATGATCATTGCCAGCGCGGTCATCAATACCGGACGAATGCGCGTGGCGCCGGCTTCCAGCGCGGCGGACAGCGGGGGCACGCCGTCGTGCAGCCGCTGCCGCGCGAACGATACCAGCAGGATGCTGTTGGCGGTGGCCACCCCCATGGTCATGATGGCGCCGGTCAGCGCCGGCACCGACAGCGTGGTGCCGGTGATGAACAGGATCCAGGCGATGCCCGCCAGCGCGGCGGGCAGCGCGGTGATGATGATGAAGGGGTCGACCCAGGACTGGAAGTTGACCACGATCAGGAGATAGACCAGCACGATCGCGATCACCAGGCCGACGCCCAGCCCCAGGAAAGACGACTGCATGGTCCTGACCTGGCCGCGTATCGTGGTGCGCGCCCCGCGCGGCAGGTCGGGCTGGATCTCGCGCACCAGGCGCTCGACGTCGGCGGCGACGCTGCCGAGGTCGCGGCCCTGCACACTGACAAACAGGTCGACCACCGGCAGGATGTTGTAGTGGGTGGCGATCGCGAGCTGCTGTCTCGGCTTGACCTCGACCAGGTTGCCGAGCAGCTGCGGCGGCGCAGTGGTGCCCGCGCTCACCGGCGTGCGCATCAGCGCGTCCATCGAATCGATCTGGAATTGCGGCGTCTGCACGACGATGTTGTACACCACGCCGTTGGTCGGGTTCAGCCAGAACGCGGGTGCGGTCTGGAAGCTGCCGGAGAGCGAGACCAGCACGTTTTGCGCGACGTTGACCGCGTTGAGCCCGAGCTGCTGGATGCGCGTGCGGTCCATCTTGAGGCTGAGCGTGGGCAGGTCGAGGCGCTGCTGGATGTGGGCGTCGACCGCGCCTGGAACCTGGCGCACGCGCTCCGCCAATTTTGCCGCCAGCCCGTAATTGGCCTTGACGTCGTTGCCGGAAAACTGCACGTCGATCGCCGCCGGCAGGCCGAAGTTCAGAATTTGCGTGACGATGTCGGCCGGCTGGAAGAAGAACTCGTCTCCCGGAAATTTTTTCGGCAATTCCGCGCGCAGGCTCTCGACGTATTGCTCGGAAGGACGGTGGCCGGGTTTCAACGAGATCAGCACCTCGCCGTCGAGCGTGCCGATGGTGCCGGCGTTGCTGTAGGACAGGTTGATGCCGCTGTACGGCAGGCCGAGGTTGTCGATGATGGTGTTGAGTTCATTCGCGGGTATGACCTCGCGGATCGCCGCGTCGACCTGGTCGGCGAGGCGCGCGGTCTCCTCGATGCGGGTGCCGGTGGGTGCGCGAAGGTGCAGTCGGATCTGGCCGGCGTCGACGGTGGGAAAGAAATCGCGCCCGAGCACCGGGTAGAGCAAACAGGACAACAAGCAAAATCCGAGGAATCCGCTTACAAACATGCGCCGGCGCGACAACAGCGTGGAGAGCACCACGATATAGCCACCGCGCAGCCGCTCGAACTCGGCGTCGAACCGGCGGTACACGCGGGTCAGCAGGCTGGGCGCGGCGTTCGGGTCCTCGTGCGCCCGCCCCATCATCAGCAGCGCCAGCGTCGGCACCAGGGTGCGCGACAGCACGTAGGACGCCAGCATCGC
>Ga0181537_10001037_pt1 | contig 26007 bp, 13 predicted proteins | sample PEATcosm2014_Bin_39_FD_119765 | JGI IMG/M metagenome (GOLD analysis project Ga0181537, IMG submission 119765) | Peatland microbial communities from MTU Mesocosm Facility, Houghton, MI, USA - PEATcosm2014_Bin23_10_metaG | ecosystem: Environmental > Terrestrial > Soil > Wetlands > Peat | place...
ACACCCACAAACAGCCAGGCTCCGGATACGAAGCTCTTGGAAGTGGCCGAGTTTCAAGCCACGATCCGCATTGACGGCGGCCACGCCGTGGTCTCGGTGCGGGAAGTCTTTCGAAGCCATGCCAACAATGTGCAGGAGGGAACGTTCAGCGCCGCGCTGCCGGGCGATGCCGCGGTTTCCGACTTCGCGGTGTGGGATGAAGTGGTCCGCATACCTGGTGTGATCCTCGAACGTAAACGCGCCGAGGAGTTGTACGAACAGATCCGCAACATGGCAATCGATCCGGGTCTGCTCGAATCGGGTGAGATTACGGAAAGCAATGCCACGGGCGAGGCCAAGCGCAGCGCGGAGTTCACGGCCAAAATCGTGCCGATCCCCGCGCAAGGCTACAAACGCATCGAGCTTCAGTACAGGCAGACCGTACCGGCGGATCAACTGGAAAGCGCGTTCGTATTCCCGCTGAAGCCGGCCGCCAACCAGGTTCTCCAGGTGGAAAAGCTGAGTCTCAGCGTGGAGATCGATAGCCCGCAGGAGATCAGCGGGTTCGAAGCGGTAGCGAATGCCCTTCCGTTGAAGGTTGTCAAGCAGGACGCGCACATGGTGGTCGCCACTTACGACGCCGCCAACGCCCGCATATCGAGCGACCTGGCATTTCGCTGGAAGGTTGCAAGCGACCCGAAGCCGCAAGTGAATGCTTATCGCGACCCGCCGTCGGGCGATCCGGGATTCTTCGAGGCTTCGGCGATCACCCCGAACCCAGCCAAAACGGCTCCGGCCAACGGCCAACTCACGGTAGCGCGGACGGTACTGGTTCTGTTTGACACATCGCTTTCCATGCAGTGGGACAAACTCGAGCGCAGTTTTCAGGCGCTCGAAGCGACACTGCGGGCGTTGACGCCGGCTGACCGCTTCAATGTTCTTGTCTTCAACTCGGAAGCGGCTCCGGTGACGCCCGATCCGGTGCCCGCCACCACCGAAAACATCGCGACGGCGCTCGATCGCGTGCGTGCCTCCACCCTGCGCGGCGGCACCAACCTCGAGAAGGCGCTAGAATGGGCGCTCATCCAATCACGGGCGGGCAACACCTCGACGGTGCTGTTGAGCGACGGCGACATGACGGAGGGAACGGTGGTTCCTTCGAAACTGGGCACGTGGTTCGATGGCGCCTGGAAAGCCAAACCGGCGGAACAGCGGCCGCATCTCTACGTGCTGGCAATCGGCGACGATGCCAATGTCCGGCTCATGCAGCGCCTGGCTTCGCATGGCGGCGCCTTCGAGCAGGTCCACTCGACAGAGACGCTGGAATTCAAGCTCCAGTCGTTTGTCGGCAAAATCGGCCTGGCTCCCTATGATTCTCTGACCTTGAACGCAACGCCGGCGCGTAACTTCGATCTGGTTTATCGCCTGGAAAAGAGCTCGTACCCTGAATCAAAAGCGTCCTGGGTGGGCGAGTACAAGGCTCCCGGCAACGCAACCTTCGCGGTAAATGCGAGTTATGGCGGCAGAGCCCTGCCGGCGCAAACGCAAAAAGTCAAGCTTCCCTCGAGTGACACGCAGCACGCCTACCTGCCCGCCACCTGGGCCAGAGCGCGAGTGGACGCGCTGCTCGAAAAGATCGACCGGGACGGCGAGGATACGGCGACCATTGCCGAAATTATTCGCTTGTCGAGAAAGTACAAGTTTGTGACGCCCTACACGTCGTTCCTGGCGGCGCCGCGCTCGCTGCTTCGTCCGCGGCTGATCCGGCCGGGCGACCCGGTGCTTAGGGTGCGCACTGACCCATCGGTGGTTTCGGTAATCGCGCTCTTTCCCTTTGGATTGACGAAACCGCTGCGCTACCTGAAGCAGGAAGATATCTGGCAAACGCGCTTTCTTGCGCCTGCTGACCTTGCCGACGGCGTCTATACGGTCCGCTTGATCCTGCGCGACCGGGAGGGCCGCGTGGCGCGCGAGAACAAGACGTTCCTGATTTCGAGCCAGCCGCCGCTGGTGCGCGCGACGCTCGACCGCAATCGCGCGCGGCCCGGCGACACCATCACGCTGAATGTGCGCGCTTCGCAGACAACTCGACTGATCACCGCGCGGCTGTATGGCGCCGAGCCGGTCTCGCTCAGATGGAGCGAAGGCGCCAAATCGAATACCGGGACGTTGATCGTGCCCGCTTCCCTGCCCGCAGGCCGCTATTCGATACACGTCACGGCCGAAGATGTGGCGCATAACGTCAGCCACCAGGAGGTGCCGCTTGACGTTCTTCCGTAATCGTTCCGGCGTCTCCAGCATTATCCTGGCGAAGGTCAAGACGTGGCTGGCTGCAGATGAACACCGATCAACGCCGATAAAAAGCAAATGGCTCATCTGCGTTCATCAGCGTTTATCAGCGGCCCAAAATCGAATTTCGGGACGATTTCAGTCTCCCGGTCCGCGCCGCGCGATTCGATGGGCGACTCTGGCATTGGCGGCCGGCTCGTTCCTTACGCTCCGCGCGGCCCTCACGCCGTGGGCTGAAAACGTGGTGAGTGGAAGCGCACTCGAGGCAGCCTTCTTCCGTCTGATGCACTTGCCCGCCGGCGATATATTGGCGCGGCGCCCGCCCGCAGAATCCCGCGATGCCTTAGGCGGCCTGGCGGCGAAGTCTCCGCAGCAGGCCGATTTGTACGCTCTGAGGGCGCAAGAAGAAGAGCGCTTGCTCGACCCGGCCGCCGCGGAAGCCGACTGGAAGAAGGCCGCAGATCTGGCTTCCGATAAGAGCGCGGCGTTCCTCGACCTGGCTCACTTCTACCATCGGCGCGTGCAGCCGCAGCCGGAATTCGATGCGCTGGTCAGGGCCGGCGAGCAGCCGTCCCCAGCGCGCGAGCGCTTCACGCGTCCTGAGAACACCATTTCCTTCAGCGCGTTTTCCGAAGCACGAAGGCTGGTTGCGGACGCTCGCCTCGGCCCCGAGGCCGAAACCAGACTCTACACAGAATGGATGAATCGATGGCCGCGGGAATCCGGGGTGGCGGCGAATTACTTCGAGGCATTGATCTCCGGGAAGCGCGCGCAAGAGGCTCAAGCCCTTCTGGATAAGTACGGGCAGCAGCACCCCGATGACGAAGTCTTTCGAGTAGTCGGCCGGGCCGAGCTCGCCGGGCTGACGCAAGGGCCCGAGCAAGAGCTGGCTGTTTACGACAGGGAATTTAGTCCTGTGTGGCCGGAGCGGTTGAGTAGCCGCTATTATCAGCTTCTTTCGGATCGTCACCTGCTCCGCGCCTTCCTGGCCAAGGCCCGGGCGCAGGCAGTGGCGCAGCCCGCCTCGATCGATCCCGCATTGCGCATCTATTTTTACTATGACCAGCAGAAGAAACTCGAACCGGCCGAGGTCGCGCTGCTGGAGTTTGCTTCGAGGCACGATGCCGCGCATACCCCCTGGACCGCAACGGACTTGCGGACGCTCGGAATGTTGTTCGAACACGTTCGTGACTACGATGAAGCCGCTCGCGCCTGGTATTCGCTGTATTCGCTCGACACAGCCGGCGAAGCCCGCCCGTTCGGGCTGGCGAAGCTGGCCCAGTTGCTGCTACTGGTTCCCGAACAGCGGCTGCGGCTCGGCAACCGCGACCTCAGCCTGTATGCAAATATCGGCCAGATGGATCGCCACCCAGGCTTCCTGAATGGCATTCTGTCGCTGGCTCTGAACACCACCTATCCCGAGCTGGCTTACAACACTCAAAGTAACGCCGCGGTCGGTTACTTCCATCGCGCGGCGGCTTCCGATCTGATTGAGCGGCTAAAGAAGGAAACGCCCCAGTCGCCCTTGCTACCGGGATTGATTTCGCAATTGTTGGCCGCATATGCAGTGTATGGCGAGGACGACGCGATCATTTCGCGCGCTCCCGATTTCCTGACGCGATACCCCACGGCTCCGGAAGCGGTGGACGTCGCACTCTTGCTGGGAGACTCGTACCACCACAAGAACCAGAAGGCGGTCTTCAACACGACAGACGCCGCTGCGATCGCTGCGTATCAGAAAAACGAACAGGCGGAATTCGCGCTCTACGACCGGCTGCTGGCCGATTATGCCGCGCGCAGCGAGCACATTCCGCTTGGGCCATCGGGATCGGACGCGGTTGCGGCGCAACCTGAGGCAGAGGCCGCGTCGCGACGGTTCACGCCACAATCCGCGCAATCACCCGGCGCCGTCCCGGAAACAGGCGCGACCGAGCGGCTCGACCAACTCAAGGGCGGGCAAAACATCGCCACCGTTCGATCGCTTGCCTACGAACGAATACTGGACCGCTATCTGTCGCGGCTCACCGAATCCCGCAGGCTGCCGCAGGCGCTGGCGCTTTACCGCCGTGAGATCGACCACAATCCGGATGATCCCGGCCTGTACGAAAGGCTGGCGGCGTTCGTTGAACAGAACAAGTTCGACAGCGAAATCGAGCCGCTTTACCGCGATGCGATGAATCGCTTCGGCGACACCGAGTGGGCGTCGAAGCTGGCGCGTTACTACCTGCGCACGCAGCGCAGGCAGGATTATCAGGCTTTGGTGGAGCGGTTGACTGGCGTATTCACCGGCAGCGAACTCGAGCGCTTCCTACAACAGGTGCCACCCAACGCCAGGTTGAACGACCAGTTCGCCGTCAGCATCAACGAATTCGCCCATCAGAGGTTTCCACACAATCTGGCGTTTGTTCGCAGCCTCCTCCGCTACTACGGGAACATGCGAAGCACGGCGCGGAGTCCAGCAAAATACGCCGCATTGTTGCGCGAGACCTGGTTCTACGCTCCTGACCTACGTGGGCAGTTCTTCGCCATGATGGTCGCGAGCGGGCGCCTGGCGACTGAGCTGGCCGCGTTGCCGACAACCGACGATGCCGTCAAGCAAGGCAACCTCGCGGCGCTTGAATTCGCGGCCGAAGGCCATGCGTGGCTGGCACACTATGAGGCCGCCGCGCCCGACTTCGCCGCGCTTGCTCAATTGTCGCCGGGCGATGCCCAGGAATCCGATCGCGCCATCTCGGTCCATCGCTCGCTGGCTGATTCCGTGCCGGGCTCGTTCGAGCGCGCCATAGCGTTAGCCGAGGACGCAGCGCGGCGTGACGCTTCCGACCACGCGGCCATTACTCGCATTGGCGAGATCTATGCCGATCGCGAGCAATACGCCAAAGCCGCACCCTATTGGAACGAATTGGCGAAGACTGCGCCCGGATCGGCGGAAGGATATATCGAGTCGGCTACCGTCTTTTGGGACTACTTTCAATACGACGATGCGCTGCGGTTGATCCGTCTCGGCCGAACCACGCTGGAGGATCCCGCCCGATACGCCTATGAAGCCGGCGCGATCTATGAGAACAAGAACGATCTGGCGCGCGCCATCGACGAATATATTCAGGGCGTCTTGAGCTCAGGCGACGACCAGTCGCAGCGGCGCCTTATCAAGCTGGGCCGCCGGAAGACGACGCGCGATCTGGTGGAAACCAAAACCATTGCTGCGCTGGCCGCGGGTGGCACAAGGGCCGTGGATTTGCGGTTGGCGTTGCTTGAAAACCAAGGCCGCGGCGGCGAAATCGCGCCGTTGCTCGAAGCTGAAGTCAATCGCGCCCCTTCCACTGAGCGTCTGGCGACGTTGCGGGCCACGGCACAACGCTTCCGTTTGGCTGGCGTCGAAGAGCACGCGCTGGCGCGCACCGTCAGCTTGTCGACGGACCCTGTCGAGAAGTTGGAAGCGCGGCTGGAAGTGGCGAGTTTCCGCGAGGGCCGCAAGGATGTTCCCGGCGCTGAGACGGAGTTGAGTGCCCTGCTTCGCGAAAATCCGACTCTGCTGGGAGTGCTTCGCGCAAACGTCGATTTCTTCGGCCGCACGGCGCAACTGGCGAAGGCCGTCCCCGTACTCGAGGCTGCAGCCGGCCGCGCGGTTGAGCCTTACCGGCGCGATCTGCTGCGGGAGGCGGCTGCCAAGGCGGCCGATGCTGGCGACTTCCCGGAAGCGCGGAAGGTGCTTGGGGCTTTGCGGGCCGCCGATCCCTATAACGGCGACGTTCTGGCCGCCATCGCTTCGACGTATGCGCGCCAGGGCGACGACCAGTCGCTGGCCTTGTTCTACCAACAGACACTCGAGGCTCTGAATCAGGCGCCGCTCGCGCCGCAAGAGAAGATCGGACGGATTGCGGCACTGCGGCGCGGATACGTGGCGGCGCTGGTCAAGCTTTCACGTTTTCCGGATGCTCTTGACCAATACATCGAGATACTGAACCGCTTTCCCGAAGATGCGGCGCTCGCCAACGAGGCCACACATTTCGCCGAGACGCACAACCTGGCGGACCGGATCACTTCCTACTACGAAAAGACCATCACGGCGTCACCGAAAGATTACCGCTGGCCGCTGGTGCTCGCCCGCGTCGATCGGGCGCTGCGGCGCTATCCGGAGGCGATTGCGTGGTTTGAAAAAGCGAGCGTGGTCCGCCCTGACCGCACTGATCTGCTGGCCGACAAAGTGGATCTCGAGACGCGACTGCTGCGCTTTGAAGACGCCCTGAAAACTAACCAGCGCCTCTACGAACTGAGCTACCACGACCCACGTTATCTCTTTGCGCAAGCCGATTTGAACGCTCGCTTGGGCCACCGGCAGGATGCCGTGAAAGTGCTTCGCCAGGCCTCTCTTGACGGCCGGCAGAAAAGTTTTGAGAACTATGCGGCGGTGGCGACGCAGTTCGCGGCATGGAATCTCTTTGACGATGCGAAGTCAGTGTGGGAAGAGGGGCTTCCGTTGGTTGCCGGCAAGGAAACCGCTTACGTTTCAGAATTCGGCGAGTACCTCAAATTGCTAACGCGGCTCCGCCAATGGAACCAGGCGCTGGCCAAAGCGGCGGCCACCGACACCACGAAGGAGGGTAACCAGGCGCACACGTGGGCGGAAGCCATCGGCAGCACGATTGCCACTTACTACGCCCCGGAAGAGAAGGCCCAGGTGGCGCAGGCGATCTCTGCCAACAAACTGCCGCCGGTCGTGAATACCGCTCGCTTTCTGCGGGCGGCCGGACTGAATGATCTGCTGGCAGACCGGCTCTATTCGGATCTCACGGCACGCCCTCTCAACAGCGCTTTGCGCTCGGAACTATTCACGCTAGAAAGCAGCCAACTGCGCTACGCCGCGCTCGGCCGGCAATTCGAGGCTCTCCAGAAACTGGCTACCGGCCGCGCTCAGCGTGTCGCGTACTTGACAGAACTGGTGCAGATCTACCGCGCAAATGGAGATGACGCCGCTGAACTACGCGCATACGATGATTTGAACCGGCTGGCGGATATCGAGCGCCAGGCCGCGCTCATTGCCCCATCACCTGCCCAATATGGCAGCCACATTGCCGATAATGACCGTGGCCGTCTGATAGCTGCTTATCTGATTGCAACTACCGATGAGCCGCGCGCTTTTGCGGCGCTGCAGGCCGCAGGGCATCCGGCCGCCAGACTCTGGATTCCGGCCTACAAGGCGCTCACGGGCACGTTCTGGAGCTCGGCCCGGCCTGAAGTGAAAGACGCATTCACGCTCCTGATGGGCCCGCGCACGGTGGGTGAACAGCTTTCACAAAAGGCGGCATGGGATCAGCACCTGACCGGAGACACGTGGTACTACTACGCCGCACGCTATGGCGAATACCTCATGAGCCAGAAGCAGGACGGCGCGGATTATCTGCCGGCAGCGCTCGAAGGTTCGGCGGCGGCATCGAATCGTTACGTGGAACTGGGCGAGGTGTACCGCGATCACGGCCACTCCGATCAGGCGCGCCTCCAGTTTCAAACCGCGCTTCAGCTCAGCCCCGAACGGCCGGAGATTGTCGACCTTCTGGCGCAAGTGGATTGGGAGGCCGGCAATAAAGCGCAGGCAATCGACGAATGGAAACAATCCTTCGATCTGCTTCGAGCCTGGGTGCTGAACGGCAAAATCCAGCCGGGTTTCTGGACGACGGCACGGAACATTCTGATCGAGGCCAACCGGAATCGCATTGTGAGCGAGATCAAGCCCGCGGCGGACGCGCTTCTGGGGCAATACATACGCATTAACGGCGGCTACAACCTAATGCCGTTCATCACGGGAATACTGACCGATGCGCCGGATCGAGACGCGGCGGTGGCCTGGGTGATTCAAATCACGCGCGACCCGAAAGCGGCCAGTGTGCTCGATGAACTTGTCCAGTCGCCCTTGCTGACTGTCGCCGACAAGGACACCATCTTCCGCGAGCAGCTGCAGCGGGCCAGGCAGCAGGAGGGCCGGCCGAACACCGGCGAGCAAGCTTATCCGTCTTCGGTCGCGGTTGCAGTTAATTACGCGCAATACCTGATTGCGAACCACCGCTACCAGGAAGCCTGGCAGCTTCTCAACGATGTTACAGGTTCGGGCGGATCGCCGCTTCAGCCCTCCGATGATTTCCTTCTTGCGGCCTCGCTTAGCGGGCATCTGGATTCCCTGCTCGCCGAATACTCGCGTCAACCCGGCACGGCGCCCCTCGACGGTCTTCTTAGGCTCGTCAGCCGCCTCCAGGATGAAAAGCACGTGAAGGAAGCCAATCACGTGCTCGAATTTGTTTATTCGACTCAATTGGCGCAAGAGGTGCCGCCGGTGACGGCGTATTTCGGCATGGCCGCCTTGCGGCTGGATCAGAAACGCAATGACGAAGCGCTGGCCTTGCTCAGAGACGTCACGCTAAGCCAAGGCGCGCCGTTTGAGAATCTGGCGCAGGCCTCGAGTCTTTTGGAGCGAGCCGGCTTAAAGACTGAGGCAGCGGCCTACGCCGCGGAATGGTACAAGGCGGTGCCCTGGAACGAGGAAGCAGCTTTGGCCGCGGCGCGGCTCAGCGATTCACGCGCGGATCTCGACCGCCTCCGGAAGCGCAGCGAGGCCACCTACCCGGCTCGGGTTGAAGCCGCCAAGGCGTTGCGCGCGATTCACGCGGCAATGGCTGGTCCGGCTGAACTGGACTTGCTCACCCAGGAACACATTCAGCCCGCACAGGCCGAACTGCCCTATGCTTCGGATGTGCGTGTGGCAGCGGCCGGACAATCCACCGACCCCGCAGCGCAAGTGAAACTGCTGATGGAAGCCATCGCGATTCGGCCGGAGCTGATCGCGCCGCGCAGAGATCTGGCTCAAGCGGCGCTGCGGGCCAAGCGCGATCGGCTGGCGGTTATCGCTTTCGAAAGTTCGTCCGGAGCGCCGTCTTTTGTCGGACGGCCGAATTTCGCGTTAGTATCGCCCAATGGAGCCCTGATGGGCGCCATATTGCCTGCCCCCGGCGGCGAGTTGAACCAGGGCGAGCCGGGGGTCGTGGGTTTGCGCTATGTGCAGGTTTCGCCAATTGTCTCGCCCAACAGGTCCACGCTGTCTGATGCGGAGCTTGATTTGACTGAAGAGGCCGCCAATGCTTATCGCCGGCTCCATGACCCCCAAGCGGCACTCGCGCTCTACACGCGGGTGCTGGCGAGTTCGCCGCCCGACGCCCAGCGCAAGAGGGTGGAGCAGGCGCGCGATGCCATTTCCGCGCAAATGCGCCTGAACGCCGCGAATCAGTTGCGAGCGCCGCTGCTGCTGCCTGCCATCGCGCAACCCAGAGTCGTGCGGCCGCGATTGAGCGCGCCGCCGCCGCTTGACCTCGACACTGAGCAACCTAACCAAGAGGGAGGTGCCGCACAATGACACGCTTCCACGAATCCCTTCGCCAGCCCGGCAGGCTGGCACTGCGGCTGGGAATTTGCGGAGCGGCCGGAGTCTTACTGGTGACTGGCGGGCTCTGGCTGCGGGGCCAACTCGCGCCCACTGAGCGGCCCATGAGCTCACTGGTTCCGCCAGGCGCCTTGGTCTATCTCGAATCGCCCGACTTCGGCTCGTTACTCTCCCGCTGGAATGCGTCGGCGGAAAAGAAAGCCTGGATCGCCAGCAACAACTACAGCGTTCTTTCCCGTTCGCGGCTGCTTGGCAGGTTGCAGCAGGCTCAAGGCGAGTTTCAGACCGCTGCGGGCGTTTCGCCCGAAATGCAGTTACTCACGCAGCTAGCGGGCAAAGAAAGTGCGCTGGCCATTTACGATCTCAGCAATTTGAAGTTCGTGTATGTCACACGCCTTCCAGGAAACAGCCTCGATGCCAACGCGCTGTGGCAGCAGCGGCCGAAATATGAGCGACGCCAGGTGGCCGGCATCGATTTTTTCCACCACACCGACGGCGGCCGCACTACAGCATTCGCGAGCCAAAAAGACTACTTCGTGGTAGCGACGGATTTGGATCTGATGGCGCAAGCTTTGACCCTGTTGGCCGAACAGCCAGGGCCGGCGCTGGCAAATGAAGCCTGGTTTCGGGATGTCGTCGCAAGCGTGACCACAAACAACCCGAAGCCGCCGCTCCGGTTGGTCTACAACATGGAGCAACTGGTTGGCACGCCGCAATTCCGAACCTATTGGATTCAGCAAAACGTCACCGAGATGAAGCAATATCGCGCCGGAATCTGCGATCTTTATGAATCGGAAAACGCGTTCACCGAGAAGCGCGTCTTGTTGCGCAAAACACCTGCCGCTCAGACAACTGACGATCAGGCGGTTTCGCGACTCTTGGCCTACACTCCGGCCGCCCGCTCTTTTTATCAGGCGTGGGCCGACCCCAGTGAGCAACGCGTGCGCAGCATGCTGGCCCAGACGCTCACGGGTGAAACCGTTGCCGGTCTGAACGAAACACTGTACGCCCCGACCGTCACCTCTGAGGCGAATGCCATCGGAACCGCATCCGATCTCGAGACGCGAATCGACGAGCCGCCGGCGACGCCTAGGTTACTTCCGACCATCGACCCTGTAGTCGACGCCCTTATGGCGCTAAAACCGGTCGCGGCGCTGCAGATTCAGGGAACCACGGAAACGGCGGATCGCGTGTTCATCGTGCCGCAGAGCACCCTGGTGCTCCAATTTGCCGCGGCGGACCGCGATCGAGTAGAGGGGGCACTGGCGCCGGTGGTTAACGCACTGGTCTTTGGCGGGTCTTCCACCTGGCAGAGGACCCCGGCGGCAACGACGTTTGGCGCCATTGAGCCTCTGGTTGTGACAGAAGGAGGGCCAAGTGTGTTTATCATCTCGCGCGGGACGTCGTTGGTCGATAGCACGGGAGCGAGTCGCCGGCCCGCTGCTCCGGCGCCGCTGACCTACGCCGCCGGATACAACCATTCGCTGGCATTCACGCCTTATCGCCGGCTATTTGGAACTATTGAGCCGAAGGAGCAGAGCGAGCCGCCTTTCTTCGGGGGGAACGTAGGGAGCCTCGCGGCGTCGCTGCCGCGCCTCGACTCCATTCGGATTCGCGCGCTCGAAACGCAATCGACGTTAACTGAGGAAGTGCTCTACCAACTCAAGTAGCGGTGGCCGGGAAACAACAATTCCACCGGGCGAAAGCATAACATGAGTAAGTGACACGCCGCGGGTTTCACGCCCGGATAGTGGGAAGTCTGATTGCGTCTCGGGCGCGGGGTAACGCCGAACCGCGACCAACCGAGCTGCGCTACCTGGCGCTCGAGTGGCCGTCGGACGCGCCCTCCGAGATGTGGCCGCAGCGCGAACGCGAGGCCGCGAGTTTCGGGTCGCTGCTAAAACCGTTCCTGGCGATCGCCTACGGACAAACGCATGCATCGTATCCGGCCGTCGAGTGCCGTGGCGCGGCTTCGGGATGCTGGTCTCAACAGGGTCATGGCCGCCAGACGCTGCTACCCGCGATGGCTAATTCCTGCAACTCGTACTTCCTTGCATTGAGCCGGGAAGTGGACCGCGCGGCCCTTCGCGGCGTTTGCCTGGAATACGGCCTGGCCGAGCCGCCCAATGAATCTACTGAGTTTAATTTCACTGGTCTCGGCGCCGGTTGGCCGCAGACTCCCCGTGGAGTGCTCGAGGCGTTTCATCGATTGGTACAAACGCGATCGAACCGCGTCGTAAAGCTCGCACTTGACGGTATGCGCCTGTGCGCACAGGGCGGAACAGCGAAAGAATCGCGCCTCGATTGCTTCGCGAAAACCGGAACAGCGCCCTGCCGCCATCACCCCGCCGCGGAGGGAGACGGCTATGCGATGCTGATCTGTCCGGTAGACACCCCGCGCATGATTCTGCTGGCGATGCAGCACGAGACAACTGGCGCGCATACGGCGGCGCTCGCCGGAGAACTGCTGCGCGGCTCGTTCCACATCGGCCGCGCATGAACCACCAGGTCCATCGCCGCTTCCTGTTTCGTGCACTCGCCGGGCTATGCTTTTCGCCGCGGGCCTTCGCTAGTAACGGCGAGGTCTCGGTGAAGGTGTTGGGGCTACTGCATCCGCGCCTCATCATTCTGGCGCCTTCGGGCAACAATCGCTTGCGCGTCATCGCGGCTGGACAATCGCAGATTCTCGAGGGACAAGAGACCGTTCGCATTGCCGCGCACATGGCGCCACTCGAGGTCTCCGCCGCCGGTGGCGGACCCACGGATTTTGCGCTCTCGATTCCCGGCGTCATCCGTCGGCATTACTTTGGAACACTCACAATCGCTGCTACCGGCCAGATCCTAAACCCAGTGATTTCGATGCCGCTCGAGATCGCTGTCTCCTCGATTGCCGGCGCGGAGCTTCCGGTCAGCTCGGCACCCATCGCCTCGTTAAGCGCGCAGGCAGTGGTCGCACGGTCTTTCCTGACCGGCGCGGGCAAACGCCATCCCGACGCCGATTTCTGTGACACGACTCATTGCCAGTTTCTGCGCTCGCCTGCCTTGCCGGGATCAAAGACCGGCCAAGCGGTGTACAAAACCGCCGGTCTGATTCTGACGTCGGAGGGCCGCGCGTTGGCGGCGCGCTATTCGGCCGCGTGCGGCGGCTTCACGGAAGCTGCGAACCAAGCGGAAGCGGCCAACAATGCCGGCTACCTATATCAGCATGTGGCGTGCGAAGTCTGCCAGCGCCTGGGGACACCGCGCCGAGGGCACGGGTTCGGGCTGTGCCAGGAGGGCGCAATGCAACTCGCGCAAGCAGGCTGGAGCTGGCAGCGAATCATTTCCAAATACTATCCGGGCGCGGCAGTTGAGGCACTCAGCCGGCGCGGCGCCTGACGCATTCGGCAAAGGCCGGGTGGTTCCGGTGGCTCCCGATAGCGATGGTACTAGCATTGAATAGGTGCACGAACTCTCCATCGTTTGCAGCGTGGTTGAATCCGTGCAGGAAGCGATTCGAGAAAAAAAGATCGAACGGGTTGAAGCAGTGAATCTCCGCGTGGGCGCGCTGAGCGGCGTGCTGGAAGACGCGCTGCTCTTCAGCTATGAGCTCGCGACGCAGGGGACGCCGCTCGAAGGGTCGGCGTTGCGCATCGAGCGCGTGCCCGTGCGCGTCTATTGCGCCGGGTGCCAAGAAGAGTCGGAACTTGTGAGCGTGCAATCGTTCCGCTGCCCGCGCTGCCACGAGTTGACCGCCGACATCCGAAGCGGCCGCGAGTTGGAGATAAAATCGATACAGATCGAAGAGGTCGAGTGAGCGCGCGTATTGTTGAACTGCGGCAAGGCATTCTGAAGAAGAACGACGTTCTTGCGGCAGATCTGCGCCAGCGATTTCACGCCGCCGGATTGTTGGCGGTGAATCTGGTCTCGAGTCCGGGGGCCGGAAAGACGACGTTCCTGCGGAGCACGCTGCTCGAGCTGCATCGATCGGGGCGGCGCGTGGCGGCGCTGGTCGGAGACCTGGAGACCGACAACGATGCGCGAAAACTGGCCGAGAGCGGCGCGCCGGTCCGCCAGATCAACACGCACGGCTGCTGCCACCTTGAAGCCGAGATGGTCGGTAATCATCTGGGCGACTGGCGGCTCGATGACCTGGAATTCCTCTTCATCGAAAACGTCGGCAACCTGGTGTGCCCGGCGAGCTTTGACTTAGGCGAAGATCTTCGTGTGGCCCTGCTCTCTGTCACCGAAGGCGAAGACAAGCCGCTTAAGTACCCTACCGTTTTCAACTCTTCCGATGTCGCAATGATCACGAAAATGGATTTGGCCGAGGCTTGCGATTTCGATCGCAACCTGGCTCACGCCAACATTCGCGAGATTCGCCCGGGAGTCCGGATCTTCGAGACCTCGGCGAAGACAGGCCTGGGAATGGCGGAGTGGCTCGACTTTCTGAACAGCGAGCTGGACCGTAGACGTTCGTGAGCGACCCGCACTTTGTGGCCCCCTAGCGCAACGTGGTGTTCAGAAGCATCTTACCTCCGCTAAACGCGGTCTTGTCGCCGGCTTTCTTTCCGGGCGCCGGTAGCAGACGCGCCGCCAGCGGCTTCTTCCACTTGAACGCCAGGCTGGCAACATCGCCGAGCATGTGCCCAATCGTCGCTTCGGAAGTATCACCCGGCAAAGGCACCGTATCGAGCCCGCCGGCACAGACGGCGGAATACGCCAGAAGGGAATCCGCTGTGTAGGTGCCCTCCGCCCAACGCTTAGCGAGCGTCTCATCCTCGAGCACGGGGACCATCAGCCCGGAATAGCCTACTTGTTTGATGGGAACCGCCTTCACCGCATGAGTGATAATGCTCGCGGCAGTCATGGTGCCGCTCGACCCAAAGGGCGCGCCCACAAACGACTCAATGGCGTGGCCGATCGATACACTCCCGTTCGGCGCCGGCGTCGGATCGATGCCCGCATACGTCCAGCCGCTCTCCTTCGCCAGGTTCATGGCCGCGGCTTCCGCATCCACCATCTGCTTGGATAGAGCCCGGGTCAGCTCCTCTTGCGCCCTGCGCGGCTCCTGGTAGTGAGCGAACACCTCTTCCACCACGCTCGCGCCCTCGAACGCAACTGCGAATGCATGGCCGGTTCCAAGGTGATAGGCGCCCGGGAAGAACGGGCCGTAGGGCTTCACCATGGCGATCGCCGCGAAACTGAAATTGCCAACACCGTTCGCGCTTTTTGCGCCGACCTCTTTAATCAATCTGGCGGCCTGCCCGATCGCCCGCCAGTGTATGCCGTCTTCCCCGGCAATCACCAGGCTGGATGTGACGCCTCCGGCAACCAGAGCGCGAATCAGCAAATCCACTGGCGCCGCGTCGTCGCCATCTTCGAGCATGGCTGGGCCGATGTTCAACGCGAAGTGACGCGCGCGCGCCAGCGCGGCAATCTTGCCGAGGAATGCCAGTGCTCCGTCCGGACTCATGCCGGCGGTGTAGCGCGGAAACGCCTGGGTAGCGATGCGAACTCCTTCGACTTCAAACCCGGCCGCGATATAGGCTTTCCGCGCCGAATCGAGGAACTTCAGCGTGTCATCAAACTGCTGATCGTAATGTTGAGGATCGATATTGATAAAAGCAGTGACAGCACGCACCTTGGGCCGCTCGCTGCCGCCAAAGGCCAGTGAGGCGAAGCACACCAGAGCCAGAATGAACCGCATCGCAAAGTTATACCACGCGCAGCTTTTCGCATTCTCAGAGACTGAGCCTACTCCCGAATGGTGGTTGGCAGCGCCTGGCGCGCTCCACGCAGCCAGATGAAGAGCGGAGCGTGCGGCATTGGCGAGGGCCATGGCATCTTCACTTTCAAAGATTGCTTCTGCCCTTCGCCCGGCAGTGGAGTGGGAAGCCCAAGCACCGCGTTGGGATGCTGCGCGTCCCAGCCAGTCTTCTCCACCGTCTCGAGATTCTGCCCGGTCAGGATGCCTACATAGAAGCCTTCTCCGGCGGGCTCGGTGGAGAGTTTGAAGCTTTCGATTTTCGGGACGCGGATGACACGCCCGATCTGGAAAGCGTCTGATACTCCGTCACTGCCGTTGGAGACGCGGGCGACGACGACACACCCGCTGGGCCACGCGTTGGAATCGAACGAAAGAAACAACTGGTCGTTGCTCAACTGCTGCAGGCTCGCCTGCGGGGTCTGCTCACCCACCCGGACTGTCGCTTCAGGCTCGCTCGCGGACGCGCAGGCCAGCTTCAAGACACTGGATGGATCCAGATTCTTCACGCGAAGCATCGTGCTGAGAAAATAGCCCGAGGGAAGCTCGCCCGGCCGCAAAGCGATATCCAGGCCCTCCGGCGTACTCAGCTTCGATTCGATAATGCGCGGGCGCGGCCCAACAACGCGAACCGCGTCGAGAAGCACAATCGGCAGCGCACGATCCTTCACCCAAAGCTTCACGTCCTGGCGTGAGCCCGCAGGCAGCCCCGGCTCCAGGTGAACCGTCGCCTTTCGCGAGAACGAGTCACCCGCGCCAAGGTCGATCTTGCCTTTTTCCACTTCCATCTTCGTTACCTGATCGAGGCGTTCGCCGGAGAGCACCACCTCTTTCGTAGAGTCGCCGACATTGACGAGGATCGGCAAGCTCAGAATCTTAGGCGGAACCGGCAGCACCTTCACATCGAGTGTCCGGTCGCTTCCACCCGTCTGCGCAATCATCAGCCGGTAATCTCCCGGATCCAGGTCGATAGTATTCAACTGCACGTCTAGCCGGCCCTGTAACCCTCGCCGCGAACCTCGGGGCAGCACAAAGGGCACGGGCACAGCCGAGCCGAAACGGTCGCCGGTTTTCTCAAATTGAACGCGGTCTACGAACTCGAAGTCGGTGCCTTCCAATGTGACCGCTACTCTGCCGGCGCGCGCGAGAAGCTGATCCTGAGACGCCGCCGTGAGGTGCGCGTAGGCCAGGTCGCCGAGAGGCCGCACGCCCACGACACCGTGAACGGTGAACTGGTCCCAATCCCAATTTGCGGCAAGCACATAATCATCAGGTTCGATTTTCGGCACGGCCGTGAGATCCAGCTCAAGACCTCCACCGATGGGAGGCTTCGACACCACCACCGGATAGGTTGATTTGCCGTCTTTCGAAATCAACCGCCACTGCCGCGCCCGATCGACCAGCTTCCAATCTGTCTCATTGGCGTCGACGCTAATGCGGGCCTTCTGCCCAGGCGCCACTGTGTTCACGTCGCCAATTTGCAGCTGCGGCGCGGGGCGGTTCGGAATTCGCGTGGCCCACAGGAACGCCACTTGCGTGTGCGGCGGCACAGGAGCCCGGCTGCCGCACAACGCCATGGAGTCCGGCGGCAGGTTCTCGGCAAAAGAGGAACGGAATTCCGCTTTCGGAAACGCGAGCATCTTCATCTGCATGGCCATGGCGGCGCCGCCGGCCACCAGCCCCACCGGACTTCCCAGGAACAGCGTCGCGATCGAAGTAGCCAGGCTGGTTGCGCCGCTGATTCGCTGGCTGGTCTGCATCGATACCGGGTCAAGAGAGCCAACAGCCGGATTCAAGGTCGAAAAAAGCGTCATCGCCTGCTGGTCAGTCGCGGCACGCGGGTCGAACTTCACGTTGAGTCCATATTGCGATGCAAAGCCGTTGACTGCCGCGTCCATGGGCGCTCCCTGTGCCTGGGCCGCCATGAGTGCCGCCAGCAACGCCTCAGTATGTGCCGTCGTCGCGGCGTAATCGGCAAGTTCGCCGACCAGGGAATCATCCTTCAGCAGAAAGCTCTTCACCTTGGCGCGGCTCAAGCCGGATGGACCGTAGACGAATAGCGCGATTGATGTCTTCGCCGGCACCGTCCATTCCTGGGGCTTCGCGGCGTCCTTCGGTTCGAGGACAATCAGCGGATCTTCGTCCTGCTGCCGCACCGCGCGCACCAGAACCAGGGCCACGGTGCCCCGCTCGCTAGTGATCTTGGTGACGATCGGCTTATAGTCGACAAGGTCGCCTTCTTCCAGGCGATTGATGGTTCGCAGCGGAATAGCATCCCCAGTGCCACGCGACGATCGGACCCGCAAGTCCACGTCGGCGATTGGCGCGCCTGCCGGACAAACAGTGGGCCGTGGCGCGGCGGCCGAAGCCGTCAGTGCGGACAACAAGCAGAATGCAAATATCTTCCACCGCCGCGGGCGGTCAGAAAGCAACTCGAATCTCCTCAATGAATGCCTATGACTCCAGTGTAGCGGCAGGGATTATCGAGACCGGGATAATACAGCTTTGTGGCACAGCCTTGAAAGGTGACTGATTGCCGGTAACTCACTGTCCACGCCGTTTGATCTCAATGCCATGCCGCTTAATCTTTTGATTTAGCGTGGATAACGGAATGTGCAGCGCCTCGGCGGCATCCGTCTGGCTGTATCCAGTACGATCGAGGGTCTCGAGGATTCTTCGACGCTCGTAGTCTGCGACCATTTCAAACAGAGACGCGTCGGCCGGCAGTTCCCCGGTTGAATCGCGCCTGATTCCGAGCCCCGCGATCTGCTGCAGATACTCAGGCAGCACATGCGCCGGCGCCTGCGTGGATGTGGCGAGCACCACCGCCCGCTCCACTACATTTTCCAGTTCGCGCACATTCCCCGGCCAATTGTGCTCCATCAAAATGTGCATGGCGTCGGGCTCGAAGCCGAGCAGCGAATTGCCAGCTTCGTCCAGAAACTTCTCGTTCTCGCGGCAGTATTTGTTGAAGAAATGCGATACAAGCGGAGGGATGTCTTCCTTGCGGTCGCGCAGCGGCGGCAGATGCAGATTGATTACGTTCAGCCGGTAGTAGAGATCCTCGCGGAACCGGCCTTCCTCCACCAGTTTGCGCAAGTCGGCATGGGTGGCCGCGATCACCCGGACATCGACGTGCGTGCTATCAGTGGAGCCCACCGCCATGAACTCGCGGTCCTGCAGCACGCGCAGTAACTTCACCTGCAAATCCTGGCTGATAGTGCCGATCTCATCGAAAAAAATAGTGCCCCTGTTAGCGGCTTCAAATAGCCCCTTGCGGTTGGCGTGCGCTCCGGTGAAGGAGCCCTTCACGTGTCCGAACAGCGTGGATTCGAGCAGCTCAGACGGGATCGATCCGCTATTCACCGGCACGAACGGCTGGTCGGCGCGCGCCGAGTATGCGTGAATGGCTTTAGCGATCAGTTCCTTCCCCGCCCCGGTTTCGCCCGTCACCAGAATGGTCGCCCGGCTCGGCGCTACTTGAGCCACGTCGTCGAGCAGCTTCACGATGGCCTTGCTCTTGCCCACAATGTTCGAGAAACTGTAGCGCTGCTTCAGTGCCCGCTTTAACTGCGTGTTTTCGCGTTCGAGGCGCCCCTTGTCGATCATGCGATCGACTTCAATCAGCAGCTTCTCGTTATCCCATGGCTTGGGGAAGTAGTCGTTTGCGCCGCTCTTCAGCGCCCGCACAGCCACCTCCACCGAGCCGTATGCGGTCATCATGAAGATCGGCGTATCGCGATCGCGCTGACGGATTTCAGCCAGTACGTCCATCCCTGAACGGTCGGGCATCATCAGATCGAGCAGCACCAGGTCGTAAGTGCCGCTGTCAAATTTCTGCAGGCCCGCTCCGCCGCTGTCGGCCAGGTCGACCTGGTAACCCTCCCCGCCCATCAGCAGTTCCAGGCTCTCCCGGATGTCCACCTCATCGTCGATCACGAGAATGCGCCGTTTCGCGGGCTCGGAAACCCGGTCGGCCGGAAAATCTTGAGATGAAACCAGAGGAGTAGACACTACAGATTCATTCTTGCAAACACGCCCCGCCCTCCGCTGCGCCCGTCCAACGCTACTAGTGCCAAGTTGCGGAGGTTTGTCTAGAACGTCTGTCCGCCTGCCGACGTGCGCGGTTCAGTGCTGTCAGCGCCCTGCACCGAACCACGACCGTCACGGAGCGGACGCGGACTTCCTCGAATGGCGCTAGACAAGACTCGAAGCGCGATCGCGCGTTGCAAAAAAAAGGCCGCTCCGGCCGAAGAGAGTACACTGAGGCCAAAGCGGCTGAGGGAAAAACGAGAAATCGAGTGTGCCGTGCCGGCCGGCGATAAAGCGCATGCACGGCTCTTAGGCGTTACTTATGGTGCCCTCCACTCTTAGCGTGACCACCGCCGCCGTGGGAACCACCTCCATGCGAGCCGCCTCCGCTGGATTTTGGAGCGCTGTATTTCGGAGCACTGTATCTCGGCGCACTGTATTTCGGAGCACTGTACTTCGGCGCGCTGTAGTTGTAATGCAGCGTCGCAGGGGCGCTGTAATTCCGCGAACCGCTATAACCGGGGTTCTGGTAACCGTAACCGCGAGGTTGCACCATCGGCTGATTCAGACGCAGCGGCTGCCCGTTGCCGTTGGCATATCCACTCGCCCCGCCGTAGTAACCCCGCGCAGAGCCTTGCGGCGCCGCATACCCGGAACCGTAGTTCCCCGAACCGCTTCGATACCGATCAGGCTCGTTCGATTGATGCGGTTGGCCAAACACATGCCAGCCGCTTGACTCACTGGTAGAACTGGTCGAACTTCTCGGCGCCGTAAAGTTCCCGCGCGCGTCGCCGTTGGTCTGGCCGAATGCATGCCATCCGCTTGCGTTCGATTCGGTTGAGCGTACGCTCGAATTGTAGCCTCGCGTTTGGGCTTGGGGCCAGCCGCCACCACCGGGCGAATTCCGCGTGAACGCTTGTTTGCCGGCTCCCGGCCCTGGCGCGTACGCGCGGTTAAACGTGGTGCCGAGCGTCTGCTGCGAGAAGCGCTGCAGTGCGCCGGATTGCGTGGCAAATGGAACGCGCGAAACCGCAGTCCCCTGCATTCTCGAGAAGAACGCTCCCCCGCCCGCCGCAGGGACGGCATTCGAATAAGCGCCGTGACCAGAGAACGCCAGGCTCTGACGGGTTGGCGCCAGAGGCAATGGTCCCCGCACCAGTCCTGCCTGCGTGAGTTGATTGGCGCCGGCGGCGAGGAAATGCTGCTGGCCGTTGCCGAAGGTTGCCGCCGATGCATAGCTCACCCCGTTGCCGAACCGCGCGTTCCGGAACGTGCCGGCGATATTGGCGCCGCGCACGATGTTCCCTGCGCCGAACGCGCCCCGATTGTAGCTGTTGTAGTAACCGCGGCCGTACCAGGCGTGGAACGGCTCATTCGGCGCGAGCGGCGACCAGCCGAGATTGCCGAACAGGCTGAACAGCGAACCAATGGCCGAAGCGGCCAACATGGCGGCGCCGCCAATTCCACCCAAACCGAAGAACCCGACCAGTGCCGGACGCCAGAGACTGGCTGCGCCGCGCAGTGCGAGCGGAGCCCATGCCCAAGCGTGGTTGGCCATCTGGAACCACCGGCCATAGTGAAATGGAGCCCACCCCCACGGAGCTGAGTCAACCCATGTCCAACCGTAGTAGTCCTCCCAGCTCCACTGGCCGTCACGATAAGGCGCCCAATCGGCGGGCATATCCGAGGGCACCCACGCTTGTCCATATTCAGACGGCGTCCACTGGCCGTATTGATCCAGATCCTCGGCCCCAGCCATGTCGCTCGACACAAATCGATAACTCTGCGAGCGCTGCAATTGCTGATCGCGCGCGACGTTCCACTGATCGAAATCGTCCGCCGGTAGCGCCCACGAGGTCTGGAACTCCGGACCTTGCGGACCGCCGCGGATCAACATGGTGCGGCCTTCCGTAAAATGCTCCGACCCTTGCGGGCCCAAAATCTCGGCTTCTCCGGCGCGAACAGTCACTTGGGTGGTGCCGTCGTCAAACACCGAAATGCGGTATTCGCCAAAGCGCAGCGGCCGGATGGCGACACTCGGCGTATCGATTTCGACCTGCGCCTGCGGCTCCCGCACGATCGAATACATGATGGTGCCGCGCGCCAGTTGAATTTGATACTTCCGATATTCGAGATCGGCCATGCCGGCGTCCGTAACCGGCGCCAGCCGAATCAGGTTCGCCGCATCGAATTGCACTTCCGCGAACGAGGCCGGCCCGGTGATCATGCGATCCTGCGACATCAAGGGCGCATTCGGCGCAGCCGCCACCAATTCTCCGGAGTCGCCGCGCCGGACGTTGACTTCGCCCTGCAAGAAGCTCACTCGCGCTACTCCGCGTGTCGGATCGTCCGGATTTTCTTCAACCCCTTGAGGGCCATATTGCCCTGCCCCGTATTGCCCCGCGCCATAAGGTGGTGGTTGCCGGTAGCCGGGCGGAGGATATTGCTGCGCCACGTAAGGCCCCTGGTTCGCGTTGCCCTGCCCCGGGGGCGCATACCCGGGCGGAGGCTGCTGTTGTGGGTACCCCTGGGGGCCATAGACCGGTTGGGGGTACTGCTGGGCAAAAAGGTTGACGCCCAAGAGCATTACGGCTGCTAGAATTTTGATCTGTTGCTTGATTTGGCAGCCCATCCGCATCTCACCGCAGGTTCCTTATGCACGACCCCGGCCAAACGCTATCATATTGCAATCCATAAACTTAGACTGCTCAGCAGCCCTGCCGCCGCTGGTGCATATCCACCAGCGGTGGTGCGGAATGAGCGAGGCTCAGCCGCGAGCGGCAATAGGTGGGGGTCCGCGGGTCAACTCGCTCTCCGGCGGGCCGGAGGGAGCAGGGTGTGGCTCCGCGGCGGGGTCCTCTGCCAAAAGACCGCTCCCTTGCGCTTTGCGAACTCTGGTCGCGGCTGGCGGTTTGGGCCGGATCGGGGGGAGGAGTCGCGGGTCAGGGGCACGGGGGCCAGGCTGAAGGATGTGCCACCAAACACAGGCTGAAGCCTGTGCCACAATTGCTACACTAACCCGAGGGATGCTACTCGCCCGCGAATTTATAGGTTATCTCTCCAGGCAACTCATCAAGCGCCTCACGCCACAGACGTTCGAAGTCGCGAACCCGGCTGAGGCGGCCGCCGTCTTTTCCAGTTTGATCGAGGAGGACTTGAGCCAGGAAGACCGCCTCAACGACGAAGTGCGCGAAATACTCGAGCAATATAGCGACTACATGCGCAAAGAGAATGTCTCGTATCAGGAGATGTTCCGCCGCGTGAAGAATCAGTTGCTGGCTCAGAAAAACGTGATTCGGGCGGCCGGCAGAGACGCTGCCGATGGTATGCGGCTCTCGCGCGATAAGGTGAACGATCTCTCGCGGAAGCTTGTCGACGCGATGCGCAAGTCGCGCGATTTCCGTGTCCGCAAAGACCCCAACGAAGTGCGTTTGGCCGTGGTCCGGGAATTTACGGACGTCTTACAGGTAGAGAGCCGCGTCGATAAGGCGGCGCGCGCGAAAATCCACTCGCAAAAGCGCGAAATCGCGGAAGGCAGCGAGGAGTATGATTTGCTCCACAAGCGTTACTATGCCGAAGAGCTGAAGAAGCTGGGCATTGATCTTTCCGCTTAGAAAAGACGGGGACAGACGGTTCTGTCCACGCGGCGCAAGAGAGTACGGAGTGCATGCGCGCGATTGTGGACGCCTTGGGACAGAATCGTCAGTCCCCGTCTTTTCGAGTGGTTGTTTCTTGACAAGTTCCTGGAGTTAGCCGGACCGCATCATTCATATGTCGCCTCTGGTGGTTGTGCTTGGCAGCCTCAACATGGATTTCGTTGTGCGCGTGGCCGCTCTGCCGGCGCCGGGCGAGACTACGTTGGGCAGTGATTTTCAGATGATTCCTGGCGGCAAAGGCGCCAATCAGGCGTGCGCGGTTGGCCGCCTCGGAGCGCGCCTGGTGGGGTGCGCCATGGCCGGGCACGTCGGCTACGATCTGTTTGCCGACCACCTCCGCGCGAGCCTCTCGGCTGCCGGAGTCGATGTCAGCGGCGTGCACTCCACAAAATCGCTCCCTACCGGCGTGGCGCTCATTTGGGTGGATCACAGTGGTCAGAATTCGATTGTGGTCGCGCCGGGCGCCAACGGTGCGGTCGACTCGGCTGCCATCGCCGGATACCGCAGCCTGTTCGCAGGCGCTCGCTATGCGCTGTTTCAGCTCGAGACGCCGATCCAGCCGGTCGGCGAAGCGCTTGCCCTCTGCCGGCAAATTGGCGTTCGCACTATTCTCGACCCCGCGCCGGCGCAGCCGCTGCCTTCTGCGCTGCTGGGCAATGTGGATATATTGACTCCGAACGAATCCGAAGCCTGCCAAATTCTGGGGCGGCCGGCTGGACGCGTGGATACGGGCGAATACAGACAGGTGGCGGGCGCGCTGCGAAATCTGGGCGTGGGGGCCGTGGTATTGAAACTCGGCGACCAAGGTGCATTTTTTTTCGACGGAGAAACCGAGTTTCATCAACCCGCTTTCGCGGTCGAGGCGGTGGATTCAACCGCGGCCGGAGACATCTTCAACGGCGGGCTGGCGGTTGCCCTGGCGGAAGGAAAAGAATGCCAGGACGCGCTGCGCTTCGCCGCTGCCGCCGCGGCAATCTCGGTTACGCGCGTCGGAGCTCAGTCGTCGGTGCCCTCGCGCAGCGAAGTCGATGACTTCCTCAAATCGCGTGCGTCATAGACCACGTAAACCCGGTTGGAGAAAACCGGCCGCACCGGAGCGAGGCGATGTTCGCGCCGCAGAACGTAGTAATCTACCGGCAGATCGAGCATGCCGCGCAGCCGGTCAACTGTAAACGGGCCGTCCATGGTTTGTTGCCAGCGTTGCCACCATTCGTCTCCGAAACTCGGAAAGTAGTTCGCCTGCCCGCCGCTCTTCCAATCCACCCAGAGCGCCCGCAGCGAGCGAGCGCGGAACATTCCCGGCGCAAGGTCGTGTCCGGCGTCCGGGAACAGGAACATCGAACTGCCCCACGTGTTGGCTGCTGCCCACGCGGCGACCTCGTTGATCGGCCGGGGATCGATCTTCTGATAATTGACCACGCCCGAGGCCGGAATCAGAAACATCGCGAGCAACGGCACGGCGGGTAGCGCGAATCCGCGAATGCGCGAGGCGGCGGGGCCGAACGCAAAGGCAGCCAGCCCGCTTAGCCCGAGCCACACCGCGAGCGGCCCCAGGTCGCTCGGCTGCGAGACGGTGAACAGGTCGAACACGCGTATACGAATGGGAATTGCGAATGCCGGAAGAAACCACCCGAACGCTTCCCAGTAGCGGCCTGGCCGCGCCGCCTGGATTCCCGCCGCCAGGGTGACGGCCGAGCACATGGCAATTGTGAATACCAGCCAGCGCGCCGGTTGAAGTTGGGGGGTCATCGCCAGGCGCATGCCCTCGAGCAGCAGTAGCGAAACCGGCACGCTCACGATTCCCAGCGTTGAAAGGGTCGCGACGCTCCAGCGCCATTGCCGGTTGAGCACGGGCCAGAGCCGTGCCAACGCCCAGATTGAACATATCCAGAACGCCAGATAGGCCCAAATGTCGTGCCGGGCCCACAACGAGACCCACGCGTATTTTGTTCGAATCAACTGCACCGCCACGAGGGAATCCGGCAGCCGCCCCGACAGGTGCTGTTGTTCCACCACGCCCAGTTGCGGTTGCGCCAGATTCGCGAGCAGCAGTCCGCCTACCAATAACGGCACAAACGTGGCGCGCGTCTGGTTCCGCACGCCGCGGTCAAATGCGTAGCTCGCCACCAGCAGCCCCCAGAAAGGGGCCGCGGTCGGCGGATGATACAGAAACGCAAGTGTGCCGGCGATGGCAGCCAGGAATGGACGTTGCACGGCGAATAGCCCGAGCGCGAGGAACGTTAGCGGAAGGGCAAATGCCCGAGGCACTGGTTCATACTCAACCAGCAGGACGGCTGGCCCCAACAATGCCCCGCCCAGGTGAAAAAGCGCGGAGCCCGCGAAGGCTTCGAGCCGGGTCAGGCCGGCCGCCAGAAAGAATAAATAGATGCCGAGGAATCCTAGTCCCCGGAACAGCAGTTGCTGGCCGGTCAGGATCGCTTCGAAATCCATGTGCGTGCCGTGGCGAAGCGCCAACGTCACTTCGTCGTAAATGGTGTAGGAAACGTGGGGCCGCACAGCCACCGGATCGCGCGACAAAAAACCTGGCTCATCCAGCCGCTCGAGTATCGGCAGATAAATCTGCGTATCGGACTGGAGATAGGTATGGCCGGGGAAAATCCGGAATTGGAGCCATGTAAAAACGGCGATGCCGAGCGCGAGCAGCACCGCTTGAAAAATCAGTTTGCTGGCGTTTTGTCGAGCTGTTGCTTGATCCAGATGCGGTTGGGGTTGAGCTTCCAAGCGGTTTCCAGGGCCTCGCGCGCGGCCGCCAACTGCTTACTCTTGCGCAAAGCAATGCCTTTCCAAAGATACGCTTCGTCGAGCCGCGGATTCAGGGCAATGGCCTTGTCGAAGTCTTTAACTGCCGCGTCGAG
>Ga0181537_10001038_pt1 | contig 26007 bp, 29 predicted proteins | sample PEATcosm2014_Bin_39_FD_119765 | JGI IMG/M metagenome (GOLD analysis project Ga0181537, IMG submission 119765) | Peatland microbial communities from MTU Mesocosm Facility, Houghton, MI, USA - PEATcosm2014_Bin23_10_metaG | ecosystem: Environmental > Terrestrial > Soil > Wetlands > Peat | place...
ACAGAATAAGAGCCGGAAAGCATAAAGGTCAAGATTATTAACAACCCCGAAATGCCGGCATTCGTGGCCTAATTTTCAAGGCTTTGACAGAAGAAAATGGTGCCAGCGACTGGAGTCGAACCAGTGACCTCGGGCTTATGAGTCCCACGCTCTAACCAACTGAGCTACGCTGGCAACCAAAAACGGCCTCCCATTCTGCCCACAAACCGCGCGCTGTCAAATGAGAAGGCGAAGGCCAAGGCCTCGGGCTTAAAAACCAGTTCCAATTGATCCGCATATTTATGACCCAGCCATCGCCCGGCCCGCAATCCAGCCGGTCGTCCAGGCGGCCTGAAAATTAAAACCGCCGGTGATGCCGTCAATGTCCAGCAGTTCACCCGCGAAATAAAGTCCGGGGCAAATCCGGCTTTCCATCGTCTTGAAATCCACCTCCCCTAGGCGCACGCCGCCGCAGGTGACGAATTCATCCTTGTTCAGGCTCTTGCCCGCCACTTGAAATTCTGTGCGGATGAGTTGCTGGACGAGCTGGTGCTGCGCCGCGCGCGACAGCGCCGCCCAGCGGGTGTCGCGGGAAATCCCGGCGGCTAGCACGAGCTGTTCCCACAACCGCGACGGTAGCGGCGCGAGCGGGGTGTTGACGATCAGCTTCGCCGGCTGCAAACCGCGCCGCGATTGAAACTCCGCCGCGATTTTTTCCGCGTCGAGTTGCGGCAGCCAGTTGATGTGCAGTGGAAATTTGTAATCGAGATCGTGCAATTCGCGCGCCCCCCACGCCGACAGCCGTAAAATCACCGGCCCGCTCAAACCCCAGTGCGTCGCCAGCAATGCGCCCCGTTCACACAACTTTGCGCCCGGCACGGACACCTCAGCTGTCTCGACGGAAACTCCCGCCAGCCCGCGCAGCCACGGCGTCGCGATGTGAAAGGTGAACAGCGACGGCACGGGCGGTTCGAGTTTGTGGCCAAGCGACACGGCGAGCTGCCCCGCTGGCGCCGCGCGACAGCCACCAGTCGCCAGCAGCAGGCGGTCGCAGGAAATTGTTTCGCCGTCCGACAATGCGAGTTCAAATCCGCCGTTTGCGCGTTTCGCCACCCGTTCCAAGCCGCAATTCAAAGACAATTTCACCTTCGCAGCCCGGGCCGCGTTCATGAGGCAATCAACGATGGTCTGCGACGAATCGCTCGCGGGAAACATCCGGCCATCGCTTTCGGTCTTCAATTTCACTCCGCGCGCTTCAAACCACGCGACGGTGTCGCTGGCTTGGAAGTGTTTGAATGGTGAGAGTAGCGCGCGTTCGCCGCGCGGATAGCGGACGCTCAATTCGCGCGCATCGAAACACGCGTGCGTGACGTTGCATCGGCCGCCGCCGGAAATTTTGACCTTGGAAAGAAACTGCGCGCTTTTTTCGAGGATGGTCACTTCCGCATCCGGCGCGGCCTCGGCGCAGGTGATGGCGGCAAAAAATCCCGCCGCACCGCCGCCGGCAATCACGATCCTGCTCATTTGCGCGGAACTTCCTTGAGCAGCGCGTCCAAATCCAGCGCGCGCGTGAACATCGCCAGGCTGCCGTCCGCCGCGCGCGGCCATTGTTCCTTCGGACGATCCCGGTAAAGCTCCACGCCGTTGCCGTCCGGGTCGCGCAGATAAAGCGCCTCGCTCACACCATGATCGGACGCGCCGTCCAGTTCAATGCCCGCGTCCAGCAAACGCTTCAGCGCATCAGCCAGTTCGGTGCGCGTCGGATAAAGAATCGCCAGATGGTAAAGACCCGTGCTGTGAGGTGGTGGTGGTGAACCGCCCGCGCTCTCCCAGGTGTTCAGCCCGATGTGATGGTGGTAACCGCCGGCGGAAATGAAGGCCGCCTGCAAGCCGAACCGCTGCTGCAATTCAAAGCCGAGCACTCCGCAATAAAATTTCAGCGCACGGTCCAGATCGGCCACCTTCAGATGCACGTGACCGATGGCGACACGCGGATCAATAGGCCGCGCAGCAGGATTTTCTTTCACGAGTTCTTCCTTCCGCTTTCCAGATGAAATTTGTGCAGCGCCCGGTGGACGACGGGCGCCAAAACGATTCCCGTAACGGTGATCAGCAACAGGCCGCTGAACAGCGCATAGCAGCCGGCGAAAATTTTCCCGGCGTCCGTCTGCAACGTGGCGACCGGTCCCATGCCGGACAGAATCATCGCTGCGTTCTCAAAGGCGTCCACCCAGCCCAAGTTTTCGATGAAATGATAACCCGCCATCCCGATGCCCAGCGCGACCGCGACCAGCGCCTGGCTGAACAGAAAACAATTTATCACCCGCCGGTAAAATGCCTGGCGCGGCAGCAACGGACTGGAGCGGTGCTCGAACACGACATCAGGTTGCGCTTCCGCCGGGAATTTTCAAGTTTTCAAAAGGCGTCACGTCGTCCGGCAGCGCGAGCGTTTCGATAAATAGATGGTGGCACGGGTGCCGCGCCCGTCAAATCCGGCGTCGCGCCGGATTTCGTTTGGAAACGCTGATGGCTGGTTGACGGACGATGATGGAGCCGCCGTCCGGCCTGCCCCCGGTTTCGGGCGCGACGCCCGAAACGACAGGCCGGAGGCCTGTGCTACCCCAAATTCACCGGGTCAATGTCCACCGTCAACGTCACGTCCTCCGGCAGCGCGAGTATCCCGATGATTTTTGCCAGCGTCTGGCTTAATTTGCTCATCGCGCGCGTTCGCAGCATAATTTGGAAGCGGTAAAAAGTCTCCGCGCGCGGCAACGGTGCCGGCGCCGGCCTGGCAAGAATCAAATCCTTGAATTCACCCAGTTTTTTGTCCAATTCGCGTTTCAGGTGGTCGGCGGAGAATTTCACCTTTTCCTCGTTGCGGCCCTTGAGCGTGAGCAAGGCCACGCGGCTGGCCGGCGGGTATTTCAATTGCTCGCGGAATTCGATTTCCTGTTCGTAAAAGCCGGTAAAATCGTGACGGCGAGCGAATTGAATTGCCGGATGAAATGGCGCAAAGGCCTGCACGAAAACCTCGCCCTCCACGTCGCCGCGACCGGCACGCCCGGCGACCTGCGTGAGCAACTGGAAGGTGCGCTCGCCCGCGCGAAAATCCGGCTGGTGCAGCGCGAGATCGGCATAAATGATGCCGACGAGCGTGACGTTCGGAAAATGCAGCCCCTTCGCGATCATCTGCGTGCCGACGAGGATGTCAATTTTGCCCGTGCGGAAATCGCCGAGGATACGGCGGTAATCGTCCTTGTGCTTCATCGCGTCGGCGTCCATGCGCTTGACGCGGGCATTGGGAAATAATTTTGCCAGCACGTCCTCAACCTTCTGCGTGCCGGTGCCGGCGAACCGAATGGCCGGATTTTTGCATTTCTCGTTCGGGCAGACGGACGGAACCTTTTCGTTGTGGCCGCAGATGTGGCAGGAAAGTTTTTGCTCGATGCGATGATAGGTGAGCGCGAGGCTGCAATTCGGGCAATTCGCGATGAACCCGCATTTCGGGCATTGGAGCGAAGTCGAATACCCGCGCCGGTTCAGAAACAAAATCGTCTGCTCCTTGCGTTCGAGCCGTTGATGGATGGCTTCCTTGAGCTGCGGCGAAAAAATTGGGATGCCCTTTTCCTTGTGCGCAGCCTGCCGCATGTCCACGACGCGGACGTGCGGCATTTTCTGATTGTCCACGCGTTCCGGCAATTCGAGCAGCGTGAATTTTCCGCGTTTGCAATTGTAATAACTTTCCAGCGACGGCGTGGCCGAGCCGAGCACGACGACCGCGTTTTCCATCTGGCCGCGCATGACGGCCACGTCGCGGGCGTGGTAGCGCGGCGCTTCCTCCTGCTTGTAGGTGTGCTCGTGCTCCTCATCCACGATGATGAGGCCGAGCGGCTCGACCGGCGCAAAAATCGCCGAGCGCGCGCCGATGACGATGCGCGCGCGGCTTTGCCGGATTTTGTGCCACTCGTCATGCCGCTCGCCGGCGGATAAATGCGAATGCAGCACCGCGACGAGTGTCTGCAATTTTCCCGAACTAAACCGCGCCTTGAACCTCTCGACCGTCTGCGGCGTCAGCGAAATTTCCGGCACGAGCACGATCGCGCCCTTGCCTTGTTCGAGCGCGTGGGCAAGGGCCTGAAGATAAACCTCGGTCTTGCCACTGCCGGTTACGCCGTGGAGCAAAAAAGTTGAGGGTTGAGGGTTGAGGGTTGAGGGCGGTTTGTCCATCGCCGCCTTGATTTTCTCCAAAGCGGCGGCTTGAGCCGGATTTAACGGCAACAGTTGTGATGGCAAGATGTGTTCACGCGCGTATGGATCGCGCTCTGAAATCTCTGACGTGATTTCAACCAAACCACGGTCTTCCAGTTTGCGCACAGTTGCGGCGGTCGTCTCGACCAATTCGAGCAATTCGGCCAGCGGTATTTCACGGCGCTCCTCGATGATGTTCCAGACTTCCTGCTGGCGTTTTGGCAATTTCGGGAGTTCGCCGCTCACCGGCAGGGCGCGGACGAACAATTGTTTTTTCCAGCCTTCTTTTTCCTTCCGAATGGCTTCGGGCAGGACGGATTTCAAAGCCGTCTCCGGCGCGCAGCAATAATATTCACCAATCCAGCGCGCCAGTTGCAGAACCTTTGGCGTCACCAAGGATTGTGCGCCGATGATTTTCAGAATCGGTTTGAGATTGGCGTGCGCGGATTCCTCGGCGAGCGCGGTGACGGTGCCGAAAATCTTCCGCGCGCCGAAAGGCACCTGCACACGTGTGCCAACTTCGACCTGTCCGGCCAGTCCTGGCGGAATTGAATAATCAAACTCCTTCCGCAGCACGATTTCGAGGCTGATGCGGGCAATCATGTGAGTTGAGAGTTGAAAGTTGAGAGTTGAGAGTCAAGCGCGGCGTTGCCGACGCCCGTCTTCAATCGCACGTGATGGCGCGCATTTCGGCTTCGAGCCGCTTCCGCAATTCCTCGCGTCCGGCGGCGTCCGTCTCGCGCGGCACGCGCAGAACCTTGCCAATGGTAATTTCGCAGCGCGCGAACGGCAGCGGAATTTGAAACCGGTCCCAGCTCTTCGCCCGGATTTTCCAGTTGAGATGATACGAGACCGGCACGATAGGCAGGCCGGTCAACTGCGCGGTGGAAATCACGCCTTCCTGGACGATGTAGCAGGGACCGCGCGGGCCGTCGGGCGTGATGGCCAGGTCGTGGCCGCGCCTGCCCCAGGACACCATCTCGCGTAACGCCTGCGGACCCCGGCGGGACGATGAGCCGCGCACCGGTTCAACACCGAACCGTTCAAGAATTCCCGCGAGCAAGCCGCCGTCCCGGCTCGCGCTCACCATCGCCACCAAACGCCGGCCCCGGTCACGGCGCGCGACGTAACGACGGTAGAGAATCAGCGACAGCGCCAGGCGGTTGTGCCAGATCGCAAAAATAATCTTCTCCTGCGGCACGCCGGAAAAATAACCGGACAAATCATTCAGCCTGAACCGCAAGGTTGCGGCGAGCGCGTGGGCCAGCGCATAAACCAACGCCGCCGCCAGCCGCTGGTGCCACTTCGGCTTGTGCGGAACGACAACTCCGCTTTTGCGCTTCGGCGCGGCGGGCAACGGCTTTGGGTTTTGGGCTTCGGGCATCGGGCGGCTCAACTTTTCTTCAGGCACGCGCGCACCAGATCCTCGACCGTCGCCTTTGCGCCCAGCATCGCCTGCGCGGCGCGGACGGCGTCGTGCGCGTCAACCTGCTTGAAGCCCAGCGCCATGAGCGCGAGCACGGCGTCGTTTAACTTCTGATCGTCGGGCGAAAGCGAATGCTTCGCGCTCGCGGCCTCCCACGCGCCTGCCGCACCGATTTTGTCACGCAGCTCGACGACAATGCGCTCGGCGGTCTTTTTGCCGACGCCGGAAATTTGTGAAAGCGATTTCACGTCGCCGCCCGCCACCGCGCCGCGAAATGCCGTCGCGTTCATGCCGCTCAAAATGTTCAACGCCGTCTTCGGGCCGATTCCGGAGACGCTGCCGACGAGCAGCCGGAACAGATCGCGTTCCGCCGCCGACATGAAACCGTAAAGCACATGCGCATCCTCGCGGATGACAAGCTGCGTGAGCAGTTTCACCGGCTGGCCGGGCTGCGGCAATTTGTCGAACGACGACAGCGGAATCAAAACTTCATAGCCGACGCCGTTCACGTCCACGACGACCTGCGTGGGCAGGGCTTCGACGAGTTTGCCTTGAAGAAAAGTGATCATTGTTAAAAACCAGCGATGCCACCGATGCCGCCGCGTCCATCATGAGGGCCGACATCGTTCATCTGCTGGTCAAATTCCTTTGCTCGTTTTTCCTCCTGATCCATTTCTTTTTTCCAAAAAGCAATTTCCGCATCGGACATCAAAAGCTCTTTCGGCAGCGGCTTCTCGCACACGCCGCAAACTTTATTTTTGCGACTGTAAATCGGTGCATTGCAATAGGGACAACGAAATTCCATAAATCTAAATTTTCTTCAGCGGCGTCAGTCCATGACGCGAGTTTTCCTGTGCGTGCGTCAACGCCAGCGCCAGCGCGTCGGCGGCATCGGGCGCGGGCGGCTTGGGCAAATCCAACAGCCGCTGGACCATTCTTGCCACGGCGGATTTTTGCGCCGCGCCGTAGCCGACGATGGCCTGCTTCACCTTGCGTGTGGCGATCTCGTAAATCTCCAACCCCGCCTCGGCGATGGTCGCCAGCGCCGCGCCCCGCGCCTCGCCCATGATGATGGCGGTCTGTAGATTTTGGACGTAAAAAATCCCTTCTACGACACAGACCGTCGGCTGGTGCTGTTTCAAAACATCGCGCAACGTCTGTGAAATTTTCGCGAGGCAGCGCGAGCGCTCCCAACCCGCCGGACAGGAAATCGTGCCGTGCGCCAGCGCGACCGGATGCGGTTTGCCGAGCCGGATGACGCCGTAGCCGGTGCCGCGCAGCGACGGATCCACGCCTAGAATCACGCCATGCGAACTGGCGGCGGGCCGGAGAACCGATTCAAAAACCGGCGGGGCTGTGCGAGTCGAAACGCCGCCGACGCGCTGCCGCATTTGCTCAAATTGCCGAGGCGTGATGCCCACATGCCGATGTTGCCAGCGGCAGCCGGGTTTCAAAAGCAAAAACGCCGCGTCCTACTGTCCGTTCTGGTTTTTGCCGCCGCCGGACCTTTGTGATTGGGCCGGGGTCGCACTGTGCGACTGATTGCCAGCCGCATTCGGCTGGGAATAATTGGGGCGCGATTCAGTCGGCGGCGGTGGTGCGGGCGCCGGTTGTTCCACCGGCGGCGACAACGGTGTCACCGGCACGTTCACGCGTGCGCCGGAGTTTCCCTGATTCACGCGCGGACTTTGTTGTTCAGTCTGCTGGGCTTTTGGGGATGGATAACGCCGGTCATCGGTTGAATTGTAATTTGGCGACGACGGCGGCACGGGCGTGACCGGCGCATAGCGTGGAGAAAGCCCGATCGGCGGCGTTGTCTGCACCGGCTGACCGTTGCGCGGCGGTTGGAAATTGTTGTTATTTTGATTGCCGTTATGAGGTGGCTGATTTGGATAGACAGGCTCCGGCCCACCTGGTGCGGGGTGATTATTGTATGGCGCCGATGAGTTATTGTTTTCATATCCATTGCGGGGCGCCTGGTATGCGCTTCCCACCATTGGCGCTGGTGACGTGGCGCGCGGCAACTCGCCCCGGTTCATGGACGACGGCGGGTTGTCGGTGAAATGCGGACGGCTCACAACCAGCGTGCGGCCGTCGCGTCCAAGTTGTTCGCCGCGCGCGACGGGACCGGTCGCGTCACGGATGGCAACCGGGTGAATTTCCGTCCGGGTGACGGCGGTGATTCTTTCCGGATCAATGCCGTGGTTGATGAACGTCCGGTTGCGGCTGTCCACGTCGAAGTTGTTGATGACCGTCGTGCGGTTGAAAACCTGCACCGCCTCTCCTGATTTGACGCGAAATTGGCGCGGATGCGGGTCGCAGAAATTACGGGTGGGCACAAACGTGAAACAATTCACATTCAATCCGAAATCAAAATCAACGCCGACCGTCACGCCGTTGTAAACCAGCCCGACGCCATCGCGATAGACGCAGCGCGGCGGCAGCGGCGCCCAGCCGCAATAATCACTCGAATACCGCCATGTCACCCACGACGGCCCCCAGACCGTGTCCGGACTCCAGCACCAGCCGAAGCGCCCATCGCGAAACCAGCGTCCGTAGTGGAACGGCGCCCAGCCCCACGAATAATCCGAAATCCAATACCAGCCGTCGTCGGTCCAGACCCAGTGCCCGTGGTCGCAATACGGCTGCCAGCCGGCGTTATAAACGACCGCCGTTGGCCGCCAGCAACGGCCATAGCCGTCCACGTCCACCCAGACCCCATACGGCGCGAGGGTGTCGTAAAAATAATTCACAGTGACATCCGCCGGCGGCGGAGCCACATCGGCTGCCTCGGGCGCGGAGCTGTCCGTTATCGGCGCGGGTTCCGGTGGCGGTTGTGAGGCCGATCCGGCCCCTTGCGCCTGCAACGCCTGGTCATGCTGCATCATCGCCGTGACCAGCACGTCGGGAGCGCCGATGTCCTTCAAATAAATGATTGTGTCCGGATCGAGATTAAACGTGGTGGTGGAATTGTTGACGTAAGCCGTGATGACATCCGCGCTCACGCCGGACTGGATGAGCTTGATGACCTGCGCCAGCGGGCTGGCAGGATAAACATTCGGCGGCAGCGCGGTTGAACCGTCCGGCGCGGAATTATCGGCCGGCGGCGGCTGGTCCTGCGCATTGGCGACGAAGCCGTTTCCGCCAGCCAGCAACAAAATCGCGGCCACCGCGCCGCCCGCCAGGTTATTGTAGAATTTGGTTTTCATAATGACCCCGATAATTCAAACAGTTGTTTAATCCAACAATGGGTAGACCCATTTGTTGCGAAAAATGTTCATCCCGCATGAAAAAGCCCTCATTCATGCGTTTAAAATGCCGTTTTCTTGCAGGCTTGCGCTTTGGGCGCCGGCTGGTGCCCCCGCCCGGAATTGAACTGGGATCAACGGTTTAGGAAACCGCTGCTCTATCCATTTGAGCTACGGGGGCGCCGTTCCCGCCGAAAATACCCCGCCCGCCGCCAATGGCAAGCGCAACGCCATTCGTAAGAAACCCCAATCTTAATCGTGATCATAATCCCCTCCTCGTTCGATTACGATTACGATTACGAATTGAGATTAAGAGGCGGTTTCGCATTTCGCTTTGCTCTCTGCAAAAAATCCGCCTAACTTGCCGCCATGTTCAAGCCAGCCGACTTGTTTGACCTCGCGCAAACCGAACACGCCGCCATCTTCGACGGCTGCCGGTTCGCCTGGGACGCGCTCAAGAAAATCGAAGGCTACATCGCCGCGAACTTGAAACTGGAATTGCGGAACAAGTGCGACGGCCGCGCGTTCATCGGCGAAAAGGTTTTCATCGGCGAAGGGACGGTGCTCGAAGATGGCGTGATGATCAAAGGCCCGGCCATCATCGGAAGGAACTGCCAGATCCGCCACAACGCCTATTTCCGCGAAAACGTCATCATCGGCGACGGCTGCGTGGTCGGCAATTCGTCCGAGCTGAAGAACGCGCTGCTTTTCAACGGTGCGCAGGCCCCGCATTACAATTACGTTGGCGACTCCATCCTCGGCCACAAGGCGCACCTCGGCGCGGGCGTGAAAATCTCCAATTTGAAAATGTTCCCCGGCAACATCGAGGTGGAGGTGGACGGCGTGCCGTTCGACACCGGCCTGCGCAAATTCGGCGCGCTGCTGGGCGACGGCGCGGAAGCCGGCTGCAACGCCGTGCTGAACCCCGGCAGCATTCTCGGGCGCGGCGCGGTGATTTACCCGAATGTCTTCTGGCGCGGCATCCTGCCCGCGAACACGATTGCCAAGAACAAGGCGGAGATTGAGGTCGTCGTCAGAAGGCCGAGGGAAAGTTGAATAAATGCGACGACCAATGATTTACGCAACGCGGTGAATTTGTTAATCATCCCTCATGGCAATCAATGAGCCATCTCCCAACCTTCCGCTGGCCGACGTTTTACGCGCGGCGAACGGACTGGTCGCGGCCGGTTTGATTGAGGACTGGGCGCTGGGAGGCGCACTCGCGGCGATTTATTACGTTGAACCCTTCACCACCTACGACGCGGACATTTTTTTTATTCCGAAAGACCGGGGACTCACCGCCGGCATTCCGCAGATCTATGCGCACCTACAGGCGCAGGGATGGCAGGTTGAGCACGAACATCTGGTCATCCGCGGCTTTCCCGTCCAATTTCTCGCCGCCACCGGTTTGACCGAGGAAGCCGTGCGCGAGGCCGAACGCATTGAATACGAAGGTGTGCCGGCCAAAGTTTTTCGCGCTGAACACATCGTGGCCATCGCCGCCAGCGTGGGGCGGGCCAAGGACAAGGCGCGCATCGAGCAGATGCTTCAGCAGGCCGACCTCGACAAAATGCGGCTGGAAAAAATCCTGCAAAGACATAATATAAAGATGCCATGAAACTGGAAATGCGGCGGAAACTCGCGAGCGAGCCGTTTGTGGAAAAGATCCGCAAGGTGGCGCATCTCATTCAACTGGCCAAAACCTTTCCGCGCCGCGCCAGCCGCCCGCCGGCCAGCCGCACCGCCCGATGAAAACGAGGCGCGGCATCCTGCCCGCAAACACGATTGCCAAGAACAGGGCGGAGATTGAAGTCGTCGTCAAACGGCCGAGGGAAACAAAATAAATTCAGGAAAAGCGAATGTCATACCCATCCGTTGATCAACTTCAAAAGATTTTAACCGAGAAGGTGTTTCATTATGCCAAAGACTCGAAAAAGGCGGCTGGTCGAGCACTTGGAACGCTGGTGGAAATAATCACGTTCTACGCCTTGAAGTCATGGGGACTCGAACGGCACGTTGCGATTGAGAGGAAACTGCCGGAATTCGCAAACGACGAGATCACGCACAATGTTGAATACAGTTTGCATCCGGCAACTCCGTTGGCACAAATCAAGTTCAATCGCGATTTACTCCCGCTGACGACAACCAAGATTGCCGGGCACGAAAAACTTACTGCGCTTGGAATCACCGAAGAGTCGTTGAGAAAATCCACGTTGTTGAGCAAGGACTTAATCCTCCGCAATTCATGCACGATTTCCGAATTTGACGACCATTTTCTGAACGCTTATCTGGATTCGCTCGGAAAAGATACCGGCATATATTCCATCGTATCACTACGCCAGCGCCCTTTTGCCATCTTTGAATGCAAGCGGGTTGGTGTGGAAGAAGGAATGAAGAAAGGGCCGCAGACCATCGAAAAAGCCAAACAAGGAGCTTATGTGGCCAGAACGGTATCAGCTCTTCAAAAGATAAGACTCACTGACGGTTCGTTGGGCGGACTAATTCAAAAGCGCGATGGCTCGTTCCGGCACGGAAATTATTACAATCTGATGGCTGAAGTCATCGCGTCCGATGATCCCGAATTGCTTTCGCGGTTCATCCTGACGGTTGGCGTTGTCAGCAATCATGGCAATTGGTTCACGTCGGAAAATCACAACAAAGAATTGAAGGTGCTTGCTCAAGCGTATGACTGGTTGCTTTTCCTGGCTGATGCCGGTGTCGCCCAGTTCATAGACGAATTGCTATTCCATCCCACGAAAGAATTGTCGGCGGCCAGGAAAGCCTTTCTGGCAAGCTACACCAGTGAGAAGGGTGTCAATCAGTTCACAAAGAAACAGCTTTCAATTCCGGCGGACGCCGCGCTGCAAACGTATTTCAGCTCGCGGAAAAAAGTCATAGACGGCTGGTTCAATATCATTGCCCCGTCCGGCAAGGGGCTTGACATCCTGAAGGAAGAGCTTGATACCTTGAGAAAGAAGAATTGGCAGGAGATTCACAAATGAGCGCGGGCCGCACGTTAAACACGTTGAGTCAGGAATGGGGGACGCCGGACAAATATGTTGAAGCTGTCCGGCAGTTCTTTGGCGGTCAGATTGACCTCGATCCCTGTTCCAATCGGCACTCAATTGTCCACGCCAGAATCGAGTATCAGCTTCCGAGGCGCGACGGATTACGGGAGAATTGGAATTTCCCAAAAATCTATGTGAATCCTCCTTACGGAATTGATAAAGAGCGGGGAACTTCAATCAAGAAATGGCTGTTTCGATGTGCCGCAGCTCACAAGGAGCATCAATCAGAAGTTTTGGCACTCGTTCCGGTTGCCACCAACACCGGGCACTGGAAGAAATATGTTTTCAGCGTTGCGACAGGTGTTTGTTTTCTCTACGACACCCGGTTGAAGTTTCTGGTCAATGGGAAGAATGGCGGCAAAGGCGCGCCAATGTCTTGTGCCATGATTTATTGGGGCAGGGATTTTGACAGGTTTCTTTCTGTGTTCAGCAAGTTTGGCGCGGTCATTGATCTTCGCCCGCTCAAAGGTAAAAGGTTCGGTGAATGTTCCGAGAACGGCCAACTGGACTTGATTGAAAACGAAGATTACCCCAAGCCGAACAAAATTTCCGCTGCTGGCAAACGGCTCGTGATTGCCTAGTATGAGGAAGGCTGTGATGAGGGCGGGCGTCCTAATCATTCCTTCCGATACGGCGAAACCGCTTCAGTTGCCAGTTGGCATCCGTTTGGACTGAATCAAGCCCCTTAAATCCCACCAAAGCCGTAATTGCCTGTAAATCAGCCAGTTTTGGAAATCAGGCGGCTGATTTTTCCCAAAAGACAGTTGCCCGGAGCTTTTGGACAGTCATTTCGGGTCTCGGACAGTCGCCGGAGGTCGTCGGACGGTTGCCCGGAACCGTCGGACAACTGCCCGGCGTCGTCGGGCGGCCGTGTTTGGCGGAAAACCCGGTGCAAAGGTCGGAGAACAGTTGTCCGAAGGCGTGGGACGATTGCCCGGCGAGTCGGGACAGTCGCCCGGAAGCGTCGGACAACTGTCCGGAGACCAAAAACGGTCGCCCGAAGGTCTGTTCCAGTTGTCCGAAGATAAAGGACAGTCGCCCAGAGACATTGGACGATTGTCTGAAGGCAAAAGCAGGGTGGAATTTTTGCCGATTTGGCCGGCCCGGCAGGAAAGTTGATTGGAATTTCGCCAGACGCAGCCGACTCTCGGAGTCATCGCATCAAACCATTTCGCGAATTGTCCATCTGAAGTTTTTCTGCGGCACGCCCCGGCTTGAATCCAGTCCGTTCCGGTTGAGATCAGCTCAACAATTTTTCAAAGCGCGTGGCGGCGGCGTCCCATTGCGCCGAATCCTGCGGCGTGACGGTCTTCAACTCGAAGGAATTGCGGACGACTTCACGCGCGGCTTCCAGCGACGGCAGATGGCCGAGCGCGATGGCCTGAACGAGGATGTTGCCCAGCGCGGTGCATTCGGTCGGGCCGACGATGACGGGGATTTTCAGCGCGTTGGCGGTGCATTGGTTGAGCGTGCTGGCCTGGCTGCCGCCGCCGACGATGTGCAGCCGCTCGATCTTCCTGCCGGTGAGCCGTTCGAGCCGGCGCAGGACGACGCGGTAGAAGAGGGCGTGGCTCTCGTAAATGCAGCGGACGTAGGCGCCGTGGTTTGCGGGCACGGGCTGGCTGGTCTCCTCGCAGAACTCGGCGATTTTTTGCGGCATATTGTCCGGGCTTAAGAACCGCGGGTCGTCGGGGTTGAAGAGCGAGACGAACGGCGGCGCGTCGGCGGCGAGTCTTTCGAGCATGGCGAAATCGTATTTCTTCCCCTCCTTCGCCCAATGCCGGCGGCATTCCTGGACGATCCAGAGGCCGGCGATGTTTTTAAGGAGGCGCACGGAACCACCGTAGCCGATTTCGTTGGTGAACTGGAGCGAGCGCGCCTGGTCATTGATGACGGGCTGCGGCCATTCGACGCCCATGAGCGACCAGGTGCCGGAACTCAAATAGGCCCAGTTCCCTCCGCTGGCGGGCACGGCGGCAACCGCCGCGCCGGTGTCGTGCGAACAACTGGCGATGACTTCGATCTGCGGCAGGCCGGTTTCGGTGGCGAGATTTTTTTTCATCGGGCCGAGCCGCGTGCCGGACGGGCAGATGGGCGCGAACAAATCCTCGCGCAGTTTGAGCGCATCAAGCAGTTTCTTCGACCAGGTTTTGGTCTGCGGATTGTAAAGCTGCGTTGTGCTGGCGAGGGAAATTTCGTTTTTGGCGACGCCGGAGCAGAAATAATTGATCGCGTTGCCGATGAGCAGGAGTTGTTTGGCGCGGGCGAGGCGTTCGGGCGGTTCGGCGGCGAGCTGGTAAATGGTGTTGAGCGCCATGAACTGGATGCCGGTCTCGGCGTAGGTCGTCGGCCAGTCCACCTTGGCCCGCGCGTTTTCAACGCCGTAGGCCGTTCGCGAATCGCGGTAGCACCAGACGGGCTGCATGACGAGGCCGCGGTCATCGTAAAGCACGTAATCCACGCCCCACGAATCGGTGCTGATGCTGGCGATGGGCAACTGGCGCGCGGCGGCTTTTTTCAGGCCGGTCTTCAGCTGTTCCAGCAGGCCGGCGAAGTCCCAGTGCAGCGCGCCGCTGGTCTTGACGGGGCCGTTCGGAAACCGGTGAAGTTCTTCCAGGGTGATTCTGCCGTTGTCGAGCGTGCCGAGCATGAGCCGGCCGCTGTCGGCGCCGAGGTCGCAGGCAAGATAATGTGTGGCCATAGTGAAAATCCTGCCCGCATTCTATGCGGCGCGGTCGCGGTGTCAAAAGGTTTGCCATTGCGCGGCGGCGGAGTATTTTGAATGAAAATAGACGACATAGGAAATAATCATGAGCACCGCAGTCGAAAGCCCGCAGGCGCCGCCGCAAGCCGCGTTGAACCAGCTTGACCAATTGAAGAAGTTCACCGTGGTCGTCGCCGACACCGGCGACTTTGCCGCGCTCAAACAATACGCCCCGCGCGACGCCACGACCAACCCGTCGCTGATTTTGAAGGCGGCGCAGATGCCGGAATACCAGTGGCTCCTGGACAAGGCCATCGCCGACAACAAATCAAAGGGAGGCGGCAGCGATTTGCCGCATCGCATCGTGGACGATTTGCTGGTCCTGTTCGGTCTGGAGATTTTGAAAATCGTGCCGGGACGTGTCTCGACAGAGACGGACGCGAATCTTTCGTTCGACACCGGCGCGCTTGTCGCAAAGGCGCACAAGTTCATCGAGCTATACAAACAGAACGGCGTCGGGCGGGAACGCATCCTCATCAAAATCGCCTCGACGTGGGAAGGCATCCGCGCGGCGGAAATCCTCGAACGCGAGGGCATCCATTGCAACCTGACGCTGCTGTTTTCGTTCGCGCAGGCCGTCGCGTGCGCCGAGGCAAAGGTGCAGTTGATTTCGCCGTTCGTCGGGCGGATTATGGATTGGTATAAGGCGAAGGAGAAAAAAGAATTTGCGCCAGCCGAGGATCCGGGCGTTTTGTCGGTAAAGGAAATTTACGCCTACTACAAAAAATTCGGCTACGCGACAGAGGTGATGGGCGCGAGCTTCCGCAACTCCGGGGAAATCCTGGAGCTGGCCGGGTGCGATTTGCTGACCATCAGCCCGCAGTTGCTGGGCGAATTGAAGGCCGGCGCCGCGCCGGTCGCGCGCAAATTAATCCCCGAACTGGCGCGTGACAGCAAGATGGAAAAGCTGTCGCTGGACGAGAAAAAATTCCGATGGCTGTTCAACGAGAACGCGATGGCCGTGGAAAAAACCGCCGAGGGCATCCGGCTGTTCAACGCCGACGCGCTGAAACTGGAGCGGTTCATCGCGGCGAAAATCAATTGAAGCCATTAACTGCTCGACTACGACGCCCATTTTTGCGAGGATTGTGCCATGGATTCGGATGAGCGAGATATTTTCCAGTTTCTGAAGACTTGGGGCGCCGATTTCACCAACGCGAAAGAAGTCGCCCGCCGCGCCACGAGCAAGAAGAGATTTCACGATGACCCCGACTGGGCCAAGCCGATCCTGATGCGGATGGAGGAGCGCGGCATCCTCGAAAGCGACATTCAGGGACGTTATCGCATCAAGCCAATTCCCAGAAAAAAGAAGAACAGCCAATGGGTCGCGCCCGATATCGCCAAAATCCTGAAGGAAAGCGGCGTGGCGGTTGAAGGTGAAGGCGACGGCGACATCGCCGACGACGAGTATTACGAACAATTGTAGCCGGCCGCCGCCGGGCCGGTTGATCCAGCTCAATCCCATTCAAACCCCGGCCAACAATCCAAGCTCCCGTTCGTGGCTGCGCCTCGTGGTTTTGGGGCGCAACCCGAAAGCGACGCTGGTGCGCGTGGTCGTCTGGGCGGTGTTGTGCGTGGTGGTGTTCAAACTCCTGCTTGTCCACATCCGCGTGGACGGCATCAGCATGTTGCCCACTTGCGCGAACCAATCCGTCCATTGGGTGAGCCGGATTGCCTATCTCTGGCGCCAACCGCAGCGCGGCGATGTTGTGGCCATACGCTTTGTCCCGGCGGATGGCTCCATCAATCGGCTGGAGCCGCCGCACGTCATGCTGCTGAAACGCATCATCGGCCTGCCCGGCGAAACCGTCGCTTTCGTCAACGGCCAGGTGTTGATCAACGGCGAAGTCCTCGACGAGCCTTACGAAAAAGATGGAGACGGCTGCGACTGGAACTGCGCGCCGGTCACGCTCGGTCCCGATGAATACTACGTCGTCGGCGACAACCGTTCCATGCCGCCGGAATACCACACGCACGGAATATACGAACGGAACCGTATCGTGGGAAAGGCGATGTTATGAAAATCGTGTCGCGACTCGTCCTGCTGGCCGCGCTCATCGCGGCGGGCGTCTGGCTTTGGACTGTTCTTTTCCCCAGCCCTGAAACAATCATCCGCAAACGGCTCGCGCAGGTCGCCGCCGAGGTGTCGTTCAACTCCGATGAAAATGCGCTCATCGTCGCCGCCCGATTTGAAAATCTCGCCAGCCGCTTCAGCACCAATGTCGTGGTCAACATCAACGTGCCGGAATATGGACAACAACAGGAACTCGTCGGGCGCGATGAAATCCCACAGGCCGCCGCCGGCGCGTGCATGAATTTCCACAGCTTGAAGGTGGAATTCCCCGACGTCAGCGTGGCGGTTGCCCCGGACAAGCAGTCCGCCGTCGCCGATGTCGCCGTGAAGGTGCAGTCCGCCCGCGAGAAGGATTTTGACGTGCAGGAAATGAAGTTCACCTTCCAGAAAATCGGCGGCGACTGGCTCATCACGCGGGTTGAAACCGTTCACGCGCCTTCCTGATGCTCGCCGCGCTTCTAGCCGCGCTGCTGTTTGCCATCTCCGCGATCTGCGGCTACCGAAGTTCCCGGCAAATCGGCGGCGCAGAGGCGAATTTCTGGCGCATCTGCGCCGCGATCTTTTTCCTCGCGCTGTGGGCGCACCTTTTCGGCAGCGGCCTTACGGGCGCGGCGCTCCCGTATTTCGTCGTGAGCGGATTTTTCGGCATCGGCCTCGGTGACACCGGCTATTTCCAGGCGTTGCCCCGGCTCGGCAGCCGTCGCGCCGTCCTGCTGACACAATGTTTCATACCGCTCTTTGCCATCCTGATCGAATGGCTCTGGCTCGGAACAAAACTGACCGGCGTTGAATTTTTCTGCATCGCGGTGATCCTGGCCGGTGTGGCCATCGCGCTCGCGCCCAGCGACCACGCGAAAATCCCGCCGCGCCAGTTGTGCATCGGTGTTGCCTTCACCATCTTCGCCGCATTTTGCAGCGCGCTCGGCGCGGTCTTCAGCCGCAAGGCGTATTTCATCGCGCATGCGGCGGGCGAGCATCCCGACCCCGGCACCACCGGATACCAGCGCGTGCTCGGCGGCCTGTTGATTCCCGGAATCATTTTGCTGGCGGCGAAGTGGCGTTCCGCGCGCACGCACGGCGGCGTGCTGGAGGAAAAAACATTTCAGACGTCGCGGGAAAAGTGGCGTCGCATCTGGCCGTGGATTCTTGGCAACAGCCTTGCCGGCCAGACGCTTGGCGTGACCTGTGTGCAATGGGCGCTCGAGCGCACACCCACCGGCATCGTCATGACCATCACGGCCATGACGCCCGTCATTTTACTGCCGATGACGCGCATCGTTGAAGGTGAAAAAATCGGGATCCGCTCGCTGGCCGGCGCGCTCGTTGCCGTCACGGGCGTGATCGGACTGGCATTTTGGCGATGAAATCAGTTCCCAATCTTAATCGTAATCATAATCCTAATCCGGCTCGCCCACGATTACGATTAAGAGCAGGATCAAGATTATGAAAACAGAACTGCAAACCGCCGTGGAAACGCTTGGCATCGAAAAATTCCGCCGCCACATTTTTCTGTGCGCCGGCCCGGCGGAGCCGAAGTGCTGTCCGCGCGAAGCTGGTTTGGCGTCGTGGGAATTTTTGAAGCGGCGGCTGAAAGAGTTGAACCTTGCCGGGCCGGAGCCGCTGGTTTATCGGACCAGGGCCAACTGCCTGCGTGTCTGCGTGCGCGGGCCGATTGCGGTCGTTTATCCCGAAGGTATCTGGTATCACTCGTGCGCGCCGGAAGTGCTGGAGCGAATCATCCAGGAACATCTGATCGGTGGCAAGGCCGTCGCGGAATTTGCCTTTGCCGGAAACCCGCTTCGGTAAACGCCGCCTGCGGAATGGATTATTTTCCCCTCGACATCAGCCATGCCAGGTATAACCTTTTGATTGCTGGGAAGATTGGAATTTATGGCCAGACTGCTCATCAAGACGGAGGGTTTGGAAAACCGGATTCTGGAATTGCGCCTCGGCGTCAACCGCGTCGGCCGCGATCCTGATTGCGAGTTTTGCATCGAACACCCCACGATTTCGTCGCTGCATTGCGAGCTGTCGCTGACGAACGACGGCGTTTACCTCCACGATTGCGAGTCCACCAACGGCACGTTTGTCAACGGCGAACCCGTCATGGAAACGTGGCTGGATCCCGGCCAGACGGTCCATCTGGGCGACGTGGAATTGTTTGTCGAAACCACAGATGCCAATGTCGCGATTCCGAAATTTGAGCGTCCGCGCCCGAAGCCGCCGGTGGTTTTGCCCGACGGCGCGCTGATTTGCCCGCGCCACCCGCAGGAGCAGGCCACCTACCGATGCACGTATTGCCGCGAGGTGATGTGCGGCAGTTGCGTCCACATCATGCGCATCAAGGGCGGGCAGCCGCTGTTCCTTTGCACGCTGTGCAGTCACAAGTGCGAGCCAATTGCCGTTGCAGCGCCGCCGAAAAAGAAAAAGGGCTTTCTTGGTTTTCTTGCGGACACGGTCAAATTGCGGTTCCGGCATCCGTCCGGTTCGGACGCGTCACGAAAATAGGCGGCGTCCGGCTTTCAAAAATCGTTCGCCATTTTTTCCAGCGTCGCCAGCCAGCGCGGATGCTCGTTCAGGCACGGAATCTGCGCGAACTCCCTGCCGCCCGCCTGCAAAAATGTTTCGCGCCCGCGAATGCCGATTTCCTCCAGCGTCTCCAGGCAATCCGAAACGAACGCCGGGCAGATGACAAAAAGCTTCTTGACGCCGCGTTTCGGAAGCCCGGCCAGTTCAAAATCCGTGTAAGGCTTCAGCCACGGATCCTTGCCGAGGCGCGATTGGAAGGAAACGGAAAATTTTCCCGCCGGCACGCCCGCCAGCTTCACAAAGGCGGCAACGGTTTTGAAACATTGCGCGCGGTAACACGTCGCGTGCGCCCGACTTGAAACTTCGCAGCAATTCTCTTTCGCGAGACAATGACAACGCGTCGGGTCGGTTTTTTTCAGATGCCGTTCGGGAATGCCGTGAAAGCTGAACAACAAGTGGTCGAAGCCGGATTCGAGATGATCTTTTGCGCTCGCCACCAGCGCCGCGATGTAGTCCGGAGCGTCGAAATATGGCGGCTGCGCGGTGAATTTCATCTTCGGCGCCAGCCTTCGCGCGACTTTTTTCACGCGCACGACCGCGGTTTCATAGCTCGACATCGCATAGTGCGGAAACAGCGGAATCAAAAGTAGCTCGTCCACGCCGCGCTTGTCCAGCTTTTCAATCGCGCTTTCGATGGAGGGGTTTTGGTAGCGCATCGCCAGCTCGACCGGCATGCGGACGCGCTCCTGTAACTTTTCACACAGGCGTCGGCTGGTAACGACAAGCGGCGAGCCTTCCGGCGTCCAGATTTTTTTGTAGGCGTGGGCGGATTCCTTCGGCCGGTTGATGAGAATCATGCCGACAATGAACCGGCGCAACGGCCACGGTGTGTCAATCACGCGGCCATCCATCAAAAATTTGTTCAAATAGCGCCGCACGTCGCCGACTGAAGTCGAGTCCGGCGAACCGAGGTTGACCAGTAAAACGCCTTTCATGCCGCACTAAAAAAATTTCCGGCACGCTCCGCAACGTTGCAGCCGGACACAATCGAATCGCCCAGCGAAACACCGTCGCGGTAGTGCCCTGCAAAGAATAATCCATGCGCCTTGGTTTCGATTTCGTTCATCAATTGTTTGAACCTGCCGTAGCCAAGATTGTATTGCGGAATCGCCTTGGGATAAAGGACGCAATGCTGGAAAACCGGCCGCCCCTTCGCGCCCAGCAGCGCGCGCAAATCTTCGCAAACCAGTTCAACGAGTTGTTCCGGCGGCAACGACGCGAGTTCCGGATACCGTTCACCGCCGACGTAACTGGTCAGCGCCAGATGACCGGCGGGGGCGCGGTTCGGAAACAGAGCCGAGGAAAAAATCGCGCCGAGTATTTTGAAGCCCTCAATTTTCGGAATCAACATCCCGTAACCCTCGCACGAATGCGCGACATCTTCACGCCGGAATCCTAAAACCACGCTCGCCACCGGCGGATAACGGATTTTGGCAAAGGTCTCGGTAGGGCGCGACACTCCGTGCGCACCGTCGGCGGGCAGAAGACTGCCCGCCCTACCTTCGATTTGCAATCCCGCCAGTCTGTGCGCCGTGCCGCAATATATCACCCCGCCAAATTCCGTTTCGCCGTTCACCGTCGTCACGCGCCAGCCGTCGCTGGTTTGCATGAGCTTCGTGACAGGCGTGTTCAGTTTCACCGAATCCCCAAGCTGCGACGCCAGCGCGTCCGGCAAAATCTGCAAGCCTTCGTCGAAGGAAAATTTCGCCGCGCGGTCCTTTGCCACTTCGCCGCGTTTTTTTCGGTCGCGTGCGCCAAAAATCTGGCCTTTGATCATCGAGCCGTAATTATCTTCCAGCGCCTTCAATTTCGGGAAAGCGTGCGGCAGCGAAAGCTTGTGCGGATCGCCCGCGTAGATGCCCGCGACGAGCGCGTCAATCGCGTGATCTAAAAATTCCTGGTTGAACCGGCGCACGACGAATTGCGCGATGCTTTCTTCCACGCCATCGCGGCGCGGCTTGATGAACGGCTCGCGCAACACCGCGAGCTTGGCCTTGGCGGTGAACAGCGGCGTCGTGAAAAATCCCAGCGGTGAGCCGGGCATTTCAATCGGCCGGCCGTAGCGCACGACGTAGCGCGCCTCGGCTTTCGGATCGGTGTTTAGCTTGCGCGATTCGAGGCCGGCGTCGCGGACGAACTGCGCGATTTTTGGCGATGTTTCAAGAATCGTGTTCGGCCCGAACTCGGCGAGAAAACCGTCCTTGCGGATGGATTGGATCACGCCGCCGACGCGCCCGCCCGCCTCATAAACCGTGACCGGCACGCCCCGGCGTTTCAGATAAAACGCCGCGGTCAACCCCGTGATGCCTGCACCGATGATGGCGACGGATTTCATGGTTTCAGGAGCTGTTGGCGAAATTTCCCGAGAGCAACATCCAAAACTTTTACGGCTTCTTCATCCGTAATCACAACACAATTATCCAACACATTTATCGGCGAACGATTAATAGCCCATCCAGCACGGAATCCTTCTTGTGGTGTTATTTCGCCAAACTTCAACGCCTTTATTTCAAGTCGCCCATCAAGCGCGGCCAAAAGTTGCGCCAAAGAAACATTGTTTAGTGTTACGCGAAGCAATTCGTTTACGCTCACATCCAAGTTTTTAAACACAAATTGAATCTCCCTGTTTTCATATCTTTCTAAAATGCGGTTAAATTTCTCCTCCAGAGTTTCTTCAGAAAAAAATTCGGACGAACCTTCTCTGATAACCAGATGCCCTTCTTTGGTTTGTTCTTTTCGCTTTTCACCAAAAGCTGCCCCAATTCGGAAAGATGGAGATAATCCTACATTCTGGCTGTAAAAGTCCAAAGCCGGCTTCGCAGCCATGCTGCTGAGGTTTAGAAATTCATGACCAATTTCCCGAACAAGCGACCGAAAGCAAAATTCAAAAACAGCGTGCCCATATTGATCCACCGTTGTTTCAAAATCACTGCGCTTATTTTTTCCCTCCAAGCCGCCATGCGCAAACACGGTGTTGAGCCACAAATCGATAATCCGACTGCTTGGCATTTTTAGATTCAGCCAATGTGCTTCACGACATATCACAGCACGGATGTTCTTTTCGTGATATTCAGCAGATAAAGTTGTTCCCTTTGGCAAATCCGGGTTTTTTAGGATTTCTACAACTTCTGACCAGTTCGATGGTTCAGTTGGCATCCAGAGCCGTCGAAACGAAATCAGCGCTGACCGAAAATGAAAGCGGTCACCAAAAGTAAATGTCCAGCGATTTCCTGAACTTCGGAAACTTAATTTTTCATCTTTTCCAAAGAAGGGTTCTTTTTTTAGCTCTTCGCACGCCTCAACAAACGAAGCAACTTGGTCAACACACTTTTGGTCAACTGGGTTGCTCATTGTTTCTCGTCCTTGTCACAAAAATAAAACCTGGCGCTAAATCGTCTTGGAATGTCTCCGCTCGTTCGCCGCGCCGAGCGTGTTGTCAAAACACATCGCGATGTTGCGGATGAAAAGGCGGCCGGCGTCGGTCACTTCGAGGCCGCCGGGCTTCTGCTTCACGAGACCGTCGGCGGCAAACGGCGAAAGCGCAGCGAGTTCCTTGGCAAAATGCTGCTCGAAGCTGATGCCGAGCTTTGCGCTCATCGCGGCGAAGTCGAGCGAGAGGTCGCACATTGTCCGCATGATGGTTTCGCGGCGGATTTTGTCCTCATCGCTCACGATGTAAGCCTTGTGCAGCGGCACTTTGCCGGCGTCCACGGCGGCCTGCCACTTCGGCAGTTCCTTCTCGTTTTGCCAGTAGGCGTCGGGCACCTGCGAAACACCGCTCATGCCGAACGCATAAATGTCTGAGCCGGCGCGCGTGCTGTAACCCTGAAAATTCCGCTGGAGTTTTTTCTCGCGCTGCGCCACGGCAAGCTCGTCGGTCGGCTTCGCAAAGTGATCCATGCCGATGTAAACGTATTGACCGTCCGCCGTGAGCCGTTCGATGACGAGCTTCAACACTTCGAGTTTGGATTCCGGTGACGGCAGGATTTTCGTTTCCAGAATTTTTTGCGACGGCTTGATCCACGGCACATGCGCGTAGCTGAACACCGCGAGCCGGTCGGGCTTCATTTCCAAAACGGTGTCGAGCGTTTCGTTGAACGTCTCCGGTGTCTGGAACGGCAGGCCGTAAATCAGGTCGAGGTTGATGGAGCCGTAGCCAAGTTCGCGCATCCAGTCAATCGCCTGTTGCGTCATCTCGCGCGGCTGAATGCGGTGAATCGCTTCCTGCACCTTCGGATTAAAATCCTGCACGCCCATCGAGGCGCGGTTGAAGCCGATTTCGCGCAGCGCCACGACGTGGTCACGCGTAAGCCGGCGCGGGTCAACCTCCACGCTGGCTTCAATATCCGGCGAAAACGTGAAATGTTTGTGGATGATTTCACCCAATCGGCGGATTTCATCCGGTCGCAAAAACGTCGGCGAGCCGCCGCCGAAATGGAGTTGAACCGCCTTGCGATCTTTGTGCAAACGCGGCGCCATCTTCGCCACTTCGCGGCCCAGCGCCTCGACGTAGGCCATGCCTTGCGAGTGATTCAGCGTGATGACCGTGGTGCAGCCGCAAAACCAGCAGAGCGTTTCGCAGAACGGAATGTGAAAATAAACCGAGAGGTCGCGCGGCGCGCGGTTGTTTTCCTCAATCTTCGCCGAAAGCTGTTCCCACGAAATCGCGTCGGTGAATTTGGTCGCGGGCGGATAGCTGGTGTAACGCGGCCCCGCCACGTTGTATTTTTTCACCAGTTCGAGATCTACTTGCAGGGTCTTCATTTGAAGTTTTTCACGCTCTCGACCAGCGCGGCAATGTTTTCCAGTTTCGCATTTGGCGGCACGCCGTGGCCGAGGTTGAAAATATAACCCTTCCGCTCGCGCATTATCTCCAGCAATTGCGATGTTTCAGCGGCAACCTTTGCCGGCGTTTCGTCGCTCAAAAGCGAGGGCGCGAGATTTCCCTGAAGCCCGACGCCGGCGGGCAGCAGCCGGCGCGCGTCCGCCAGCGGAAACCGCCAGTCAATGCCCAGCACGCTCGCGCCGGTGGCGATCAAATCGTCCCAGTTGCCGTGCGTGCCGAGCGAAAAAACGATGACCGGCACGCGCCCACCGAGATTGGCGATGATTTGTTTCATCCACAGCGCACTGGCTTCGCGAAATTCCGCCGACGCGAGCAGGCCGCCGTGGCTGTCGAAAATCTGGACGGCATCCACGCCCGCCTCGATTTGCATTTCGAGATAAGCGGTGACGGCAGCGGTGAGTTTTTCGGCCATCGCATCGTAAGTTTTGCGCTCCTTGCGGAACAAGTTCAGGGCGCGGGTGTATTTCTCGGCGCTGCCGCCTTCCATCATGAAAGTCGCCAGCGTCCAAGGCGAACCGGCAAAACCGAGGAGCGCAGTGCGGTCGCCAAGTTCCTTCCGCAAAATCCGCAGCGCCTTGTCCACGTAGCTCAACTTCTCGCAAACCTGCGCAATGGAAAGTTTCTCGATGTCAGCCAGGCTGCGCACGGCAAAATCCATTCCGATGCCGCCGGTGTCGCGGAAGCGGTAGGGCTGGCCCATCGCTTCGGGAATCACGAGGATGTCGCTGAACAAAATCGCCGCGTCGAAACCAAACCGGCGCACTGGTTGGAGCGTTACTTCGGCGGCGAGTTCCGGCGTCTGGACCAGTTCGAGGAAGGAATGTTTTTCCTTCAGCTTCCGGTATTCCGGCAGTGCGCGTCCGGCCTGGCGCATGAGCCAGACCGGCGGGCGATCCACCGGTCGGCGGGCGCAGGCGTTGATAAATCGCCCGCGATTGGTCAGCGCGGTGGCGGTCGGTTTGACCGCATGAGTGGCAGCAACAGTCATGGGCATCATTTTAACAAGCCCGGCTGGCTTTGAACAGCAACTTGCACCCGATTTTTCGTGCAACTTTGTTTTGGCGGCGGTTTTTAACTGAAACGAATATGAAAGACGAACCGCAAGAATTGCGCGAGTTGCTCTCGCGATTGACTGACGCGCCTGTGTCGTCGAACTTCACCGCGCGCGTGATGCAGGCGGTCGAGTTGGAAGAGGCACGGCGTCTGCGCCGATGGAATTTCCTCGCTTGGAACTGGCACGCGTTGCTGCCGCGCGCCGCCGTTGCCGCCGTGATGGTGGCCGCCGCCGGTTTCACATTTTATCAGCATGAAATTGACAACCGGCGCTTCGAGCTTGCCCAAAATGTCGCGCTCGTGACGCAGGCGCAGCCGCTGCCCAGCGTGGACGCATTGCAAAATTTTGACGCCATCCAGCGCATGAGCCAGCCGGCGCACGCCGACGAGGAACTGCTGGCGCTCGCTCCCGATTTGAAATGAACCGTCCGGGCCAGACGCGTTGGTGGCTCGCGCTTTTTTCTGCGGCGCAAATGGCGGTTTCGCCGGTGTCCGCCCAGGATTCCACCGGCATTCCGGCTCCAGCGAAACCGCTTCTCATTCCGGCCAATATCATGCCGCCATTGCCGCAGGCGCTGTCGCCGGTGAATTTTTTCCGGCAATTGCTGGCGATGACGCCGCAGGAGCGCGCGAATTACCTGACCAACCGCCCGCCGGAAATCCGCGACCGCATTCTCGTCAAGGTCCGTGAATATCTGGCTCTCGGCCCGGA
>Ga0181537_10001039_pt1 | contig 25997 bp, 20 predicted proteins | sample PEATcosm2014_Bin_39_FD_119765 | JGI IMG/M metagenome (GOLD analysis project Ga0181537, IMG submission 119765) | Peatland microbial communities from MTU Mesocosm Facility, Houghton, MI, USA - PEATcosm2014_Bin23_10_metaG | ecosystem: Environmental > Terrestrial > Soil > Wetlands > Peat | place...
GAGGAGCCTCGTGTCCGCGTCGGAATTCTTCGAGGCGGCGTCCTGGGCGGCGCGCGCGGCCTCCTCGGCGCTCGAGAGCTTCTCGGTGAGCGAGGCCTTGTCGGCCTTCAGCTGGGCGACGGTCCGCTCGGAATCGGCGGCCTGGGCCCTGAGGGCCTCGTCGTCCTTTCCGGCCTGCGCGAGCTGGGCCTTTGCGGCGTCGCGCTCCTCCGAGACCCGGGCGAGGTCGGCGGCGAGCGCCTGCGCTTTCGCGCTTGAATCGCCCGAGGCCTTGAGGGCTGCTTCTGCCTGCGCCGCGCGCGCGTCGGCGTCCTTGGACGCCTGGGCCAGCCGGGAAAGGGCCTGGTCGCGCTCGTCCGTTACCTTGGCGAGATCCGAGGCGAGCGCCTGGGCCTTTGCACCGGAGTCGCCGGACTTGGCCGCTATCGCGTCCTGGGCCTTGCGCGCCTCGTTGGCGCGGTTCGCCTCGGCGAGCTGGGCCCAGGCGGTGTCGCGTTCGTTCGTGGCCTTGGCCAGGTCGGCCGCGAGCTGCTGGACCTTGGCGGCGGATTCGCCGCCGGACTTGAGCGCGGCCTCGTCGGTCGCGAGCGTGGCGGTGAGCTTTTCCGTCTCCGAGACCTTCTGGGCGAGGTCCTTCTGGAGCGAGGCGATCCGGGCCTCGGCCCTCGTCTCGGCTGCATAGGAGGCCTTGAATGCCTGGGCCTGCTCGGCCCTGGCCTCGGCGAGGTCGGTCCCCGCCTGGAGGAGCGAGGCGGCATTGGAGGTGGCCTCCGCCTTCGCGGCGGCCGCGGCTGCGGTGGCGGCCTCAAGCTCCTTGTGCGTGATGGCGAGCTCGGCGGCGAGGGCCTGTGCCTTCGCGCCGGAATCCCCCTGGGACTTTAGCGCTTCCTCGTCCGCGGCGAGCTTCGCCGAGAGGGCCTGCGCGTCCTTCGCCGACTGGTCGAGCTGGGCGCGCACGATCGCGAGCTGCGCATTTGACTGATCCAGGGCGCGCGAGGCGGTGGAGGCCTTCTGGGCCGACACCGCGGCGCCGTCGTTCGCGGCCTTCAGGTCGTTCCTCGTGGAATCGAGCTCGGCCTGCAGGGACTGGGCCCTCGTCCCGGCATCCGCGGCCGCCTTGAGCGAGGCCTCGTCCGCGGCGAGTTTCGCGGTAAGCGCTTTCTCGTTGCCCTTCGACTGGTCGAGCTGGGTGCGCAGCGCCGTCAGGTCCGCGCCGGCCTGCTCCAGCGTCTTCGAGGCGGCTGCCGCCTTTTCGTCGGAACTCGCGGCCGCCGCCTTGGCGTCGTCGAGCTCCTTGCGGAGCGACGCAAGGCTCGCCGTGAGCTCCTGGGCCTTCTCGCCCGAGTCGCCGGCGGCCTTGAGCGCCGCCTCGTCAGCGGCCAGTTTGTCGGAGAGGGCGGCCCCGCTCTTCTGGGACTCCGCAAGCTGGGAGCGGACCGTCGAGAGCTCGGCGTTCGCCTGGTCGAGGGCCTTGGAGGCGACGGAGGCCTTCTGCTGGGAGTTTTCGCCGGCGGCGTTCGCGGCCTCCAGGTCCTTCTGCGCCGAGGCTAGGCTCGCGGCCAGGGCCTGGATCTTGGCGCCGGATTCGCCGGTCGCCTTGCTGAGCGCGGCGTCGTCTGCGGCCAGCTTGGCCGAGACGGCCTCCTCGCGGCTCTTCGACTGGTTGAGCTCCGCGCGGACGGCGACGAGCTCGTCGTGGGCCTCGTTCAGCGCCTTGAAGGCCTTCTGGTTGGCGCTAGCCGCAGCCGCGTTCGAGGCCTTGAGCTCCTCCTTCTTGGAGGCGAGCTCGGCCGCTAGGGCCTGGGCCCTCGTTCCGGAATCCCCGGCGGCGCGCAGCGCCGCCTCGTCCGCGGCAAGCTTTGCCGAGAGCGCGTCCGCGCCCGACTTCGAATCGCTGAGCTGGGTGCGGAGCGAGGCGAGGTCCGCTGTGGCCTGGGCGAGCGCTTTCGAGGCATCCGAGGCCTGCTGGCTGGCGTGGTCCGCCGCGGCGTTCGCGGCCTGGAGGCTGGCCTCATCCGCGGTGACCTTTGCCGAAAGGGCCGTCTCGCTCGCCTTTGACTGGCTGAGCTGGGTGCGCAGGGACGCGACTTCGGCGGTCGCGTCGTCCAGCGCCTTGGACGCTGTTGAGGCCTTCTGGCCTGAGCCCGCTGCCGCAGCACGGGCGGCGTCGAGGTCCTTCTGGGCGGAGGAAAGGCTCGCGGCAAGGGCCTGCGCCTTTGCTGCGGAGTCACCCGCGGCCTTGAGCGCGGCTTCGTCATCGGCGAGCTTCGCCGAAAGGGCATCCGCGCCCTTCTTGGAATCCGCGAGCTGCGCGCGGGCCGAGGCCAGGTCTGCCTTGGCCCCATCGAGTGTCTTGGATGTTGCAGAGGCCTCCTGCTTGGAGGCGGCGGCGACTGCCGCTTGTGCTGCGAGTTCGTTCTTTAGCGCCGCAATGTCGGCCGCGAGGCGCTGGGCCTTGGCGTCGGAATCGGCTGCCGCCTTGAGCGCTGCCTCGTCTGCCGCCAGTTTTGCGGAGAGGGCGGTTTCGCTTTTCTTGGAGTCCTCGAGTCGGACGTTGGCCGCCGCGAGCTCGCTTCGGGTTTGATCCAGGGACTTTGCGGAAGAGGAGGATTCGGCCTTGGCGCTCGCGATCGCGGCATTTGCCGCGTCGAGCTCCTTGCGCACGGAGGCCAGGCTGTCGGCGAGGTTCTGGGTCCTGGCGCTTGCCTGGTCCGTGGCCTTGAGCGTGGCCTCGTCCGCGGCGAGGCGCGCGTTTAGGCCGTCCTCGGTCTTCTTTGACTGGGCGAGCTGGGCATGTGCCGCCTCGAGGTCGGCCCTTGCCTGCGCCAGGTCCTTGGCCTGCGCGGATGATTTCGCGGCGGCCTCATCGGCGGCCTTGAGCGCCGCCTCATCGGCCGAAAGCTTTTCCTTGAGGCTTTCTGATTCGGCGGTACGGGCCGCCAGCTCCTTTTCGAGGGACGCGGACCAGACCACCTCGGCCTCCTTCGCCTTGGTGGCGGCGGTCGCCGCGGCATCGAGCTTCGCGTGGTCCGCGGCGATATCGGCGTCCCGGGTCGCGAGTTCCTTCTCGAGGGAGGCCGACCAGACGACTTCGGCATCCTTTGCCTTCTTGGCCTCGGCTTCCTCGGTCGCGAGCTGGGCCTGGGCTGCGGAAAGCGCGGCGGCGAGCGCCTGAGCTTTGGCGCCGGAGTCGCCCGCGGCCTTGAGCGCGGCTTCGTCCGCAGCGAGCTTCGTCCCGAGGCTGTCGGCGTCGGCGGAGCGCTGCGCGAGCTCTTGCTTGAGAGAGGCCGTGGCGGATTTCTCGGCATCGAGACTCTTCGTCGCGTCGCCCAGCTGGGAATTGGCGGCGGCGAGCGCTGCTTTCGTCTTGTCGAGATCCGCTCCGAGCGCCTTCGCGCTGGCACCCAAGTCCCCGGCCGACTTGAGCGCCGCCTCGTCGTCGGCGACCCTTGCCTTCAACTGGTCGACCACGAAGGCGCGCGCGGCCAGGTCCTTCTGGAGGCCGTCGATCGTCGCGGCCGACTGCTTCTTCTCGTCCTCGAGCGCGGCTTGGGCGGCTTCGAGGTCCTTGCGCGCAGAGGCGAGTTCGGCGGCCTTCGCGCTGTCCTGAGAATCCTGGAGACCCTTCACCGAGGAGATCTGCGCCACCGCCTGCAGGAGGGCCTGGCTGCGCTCGTCGAGCTGCTTGGAAAGCTGGTCGTTGCTCGCGGTCAGGGTCGCGACATTGGCCTGTAGGGCCTGAATTTTCGCCTGAAGAGCGGAGTCGTCGGCCTGCGCGGGGGGTACGCTTGAGGGGGCCGGGGCGGCCGCCGGCTGCGCGGCGGGCGCGGTTGTGTCCGCGGCGGGGGCTGCCGCTTGGGGCACTTGAGCGGGTGGCGCATTGCTTCCGATGACGGTGCGCTCCAGCTCGAGGCGGCGCTTTCCCTCTGCGAGCATGTTGGGGCTCATCGCAGAGAGGAGGATTCCCAGGTCCTTGCCAGTGGCCCCTTGTTCCGAGGCCAGAGTCAGCCAAACATACGCCTCGGCCTGATCGACCGGAACCCCGCGTCCAGCGGCGTATGCGATTCCTAGGTTATACTGGGCGATGGAGTTGCCGTTTTCAGCCTTGGCATGCAGCGACGCAAGGGCCGGGGGGAGGGGATCCGCCGCGAGAACGGGACCTCCCACGCTGAGCACAACAAGGCCCAGGGCTACGCTGACATGCTTGGACATGCCTCACGTACTAGCAGTTATGAATCCGGAATGAAACCCCATTACTGAAAAGGTTGTAGCGTATGCCTTGGGATTTACGGGGCTGTTACGATAGCGACGTGGAGAGCCGTCCTTTCTGCTTGCCGAGGAAAACGGCGTGGGGGTATTGCTTACCCTCTGCCGGTGGCTCTGCAGGCTACCGGAAATAGTTCATTGGATGTACCAAGTCTCGGTTTTGTTGATAAGAGACTGGTGAATAACAGCTTGGTATCATTGCCCGGGTGGTGGAATTGGTAGACACGCAGGTCTCAGAAGCCTGTGCCTTAACAGCATGCGAGTTCGAGTCTCGCCTCGGGCACCATAATGATAGAGAAGGAGTTAGCTGATTTCCTATTTTGAGAGATTCTTGAGCTGCTGCTAGCACTGTTAGCAAAATTCTACATTTTCTTCCTCCGGGCCGAGGGCAATTCAATAGATCAAGGCCACCGATCCTCCTACAATTTGAAGGGTCATCTGGTCTCGATTACGTCGGTTAGAACGGGGCCAAGGCTTTCTTGTCGAGGCGAACGAGGTGCTTCAAGAGGCAAGCTGTTAACTCGAAAATAACCTCAATCTCTTCGGGATTCACGTCATCGTTATGCTTCACATGGGCGTTCTGGTAGGACCCATAGTATGCGAGGACACTTTGAAACAAGTTCCGAAACTCTGGCGAGCCGCCACGTTCTTTGAGGAACCTCCCCAGGTCGGCCTTCTGATTTTCTAGAGCTTTCCCGTTTTTGAGAATCAATTTTAGCAGGGTTTCCAACGATAACCGTAAATCGTCAAGGAGGTTACGGGGTAAGATCCTTGCTTTGTGCTTAAGAACTGCGGCCTCGAAGGCCAAATGCGCGCCGGGGTAGGGTGCTAGCCAATGGGATATTTCAGTAACCAAGGGTTCGTCGATGTCTCTGGCACCTTGTTCATCAAAACTAGCTCCGTACAAAGTCACCAATTTCAACCGGAGTTTTTGAACATCTGGATTGCTTGAAACGGCGGCATGGTCGCACATCGCCTTAATGACTCGGTAGCGAGCTTTCCCCCGAAAGGCTAAGATGTTTTCTCGGGCTACAACATTCTTACTCTTCATTCCCATTTGGCTGTTGGGAAGCGACGCGATGTTGCAGTCCAAGGCACAGGCCGCCGTGAGCTTGAGAATTTGACTTCCGGATAGTCCGTTGCGGGTCTCCCCTAGGGTGTCGGCTGCAACAGAGACAAACGTCGCTGGTATCTCGGCTTCCATCTATTGGGGAATAAGGGAGGGAATGGGATTATTTGTGTCGGCACATGGCGCAGCCGTCATTTCTTGGCCGCCCTATAGTGCTCCTTAATCACGAGCGCTGAATTCTCGATGTTAGGATACACGGTTCCTCGATGAATATTTAGCGATTCAAGTTCGCCACATATCTTTCGCTTTGCGCTCGCACTTATTGCCACTCTTTCCACACCAAAATCTGTTGAGCCTGTCTCGGGCAATTCGGCTTCGATGCCAAAAAGAAGGAATGCACCAGACTGGGAAGCGATCCTCAAATTGCTCATTCTTGGGCGTACGCATAGGATCTTATTCAAGTCCTTGGGCACAATCACGTCGGTAAAATAGGGTTTTTCTTCCTTTATAAAATGATGCAATCGCCCAATGGGTGGCGTCCGATTAAACCTCTTTCTTGGCAGGTTGGTGTCTATGCTAAGCCGTTCTTTACCTGTGAGCCGTGCTACATTTGCGATGCAGCTTACCGTATCACTGTCTGAATACTTAATTCGCGCTCTTTTGATTTTGAAAATCACAACCTCCCCGGCAACAGAAGGAGATTCACAGCAGGCGAAATACAACGCCATCAATGGATTCGACGTCAGGTCCAAGAGACGCGTAGGAAGCCAGTGATGCTGCATCCGGACTAACTTTTCGAACATGGAACGATCTTCTCTGAAATCAGACGGATTGGACGAAAGCAGATCGTTTACAAGAAGGTGCTCGTTCTTTCGCCATTCTTCATCTCTGTAAAGGGACGGCTTCAACTTGAACGCCGCACGGTTGGAATGACCACGGTAGAATACCAGCTCTCCTGGTTCGACATGCAATTTGGAGACTGTCCTGATCAGTCCCTCAACGCTAGTTATACTGCTCGACATGGATTCCTGTTACTCGATTCCATTCTAGACTGCACTAGGATTTGTCGAATGACGGCGAGCCCCACGCGAAATTGGATGGGACGGTGCCCTCGGTCGGTAATGCCGTTTGAGAATGGGCAAAATTCGTTGTCGGGTGGCTTGCCCTGCCTACGAGAATGCGCATCTTCTGGACCTGCATCCACCTCACCGCTCTAGTCCGTCTTCGGATGGATTGATAGGCCAACCCGTGAGTTTCACGGTAAGGAATGTCAGTTACAGAGAATGAGGCTGGATGCACTTTTCTATTTCGCCCACCAGCTCAACAGGGTCGATTTATAGAAAACGTCGGATTCGCTGAGGGGGAATTTGTGCCAAGCCTTTGGGTAGGAAATTTCCTCACATATCCGCAGCATGACGGTGGTATGTTTGCCGTCCAAGACTAGCGCGTCTCCATACCAACAGACAATGACACGTCTCTCGATGCTGCTGCGGCCTTCGTCTCTGATCGAGGCCTCTTTCACTGAATGACTATCGGGTTGGTTACCAATGATAGCTCTCAAGTGCGGTAAGACTCGAAGACTCCTGTCACGTGATGCGGTTGTTTTAGATCGCCGAGTTATATGGCGCCAGGCTGACCGAGTTATTGCGATCGCTCCAAACAGCGGATTTGGGACCGTCTTAATACCGCGGTAAATTGAGCGAGACGTTTTAAGTAGCGCTTTGCTGGCCATTGGTCCGGCAACAGTTTGACGAGCTATAGCCGGTCTTTTCTGACGTTGAGCAAATTCTCTGGCTAGAATGAAGCGCAAGGCTGGCGAAATTTTCTGCGTGTCGGTCGACATGGAGATATGTTTAGCCTTTGTGCCGGGCCTACAAATGAACCAATAAATGGCGCTCCAAGGCCTCGGAGGGACCCAAGTGATTAGTCCGAGGGAGTTCTTAAATGCCTCGATTGTTTCCTTAGAAATTCCCTTTAGCTTGATGGTCTTCTTAGTTGAGCTAGCCGCCTTAAACGACACGCCACTCTTCACTTGGCAATTTAGGTTGTGGGAAGCGTTCGTGAAGGGGTCGCGAAAGCTCAGTTTCAAATCAACCTTTCGAGCTTCCTCTTGTAACGTGGCACTAGTGGTTTCGGCGCAAACAGCCATTCCTAGTAGGGCGGCGCAACGGCGAGCGCCGGCGTGACCATCTGCTGGTTTTGTAACTTTGGAAGGCGACATCTCTTTGCTTCAAAGCAAGCCAACTGTCGTGCATCTCACAATCTTATCTAGGTGCTGGGCGACCGACTGTGACTCTGAGTATCACTTACGATCCCAGCTAGTCCGATCGCCTCTTAGCAGCCGCTCCACTTCAGTCCTGCTGTATCGCTTGTGTCGAACTCCGGGTATAGCCCTTAGCCGGCCGCTCACCTCGAGCTTGTAGATAGTATCACGCGATAGACTCAATTCGGTGCACAGCTCCTCAGCGGTGTAAGCTAACTTTGGAACAACTGCTGGTACCGCTAGTGGAACTGGCTGTGGCCGATCTCCATTTGCTGCGGAGTTGGACTGTAGCGGGGCGGCCAATCGCCCTCCAATCATGAGAACCACGCGCTGCGCGATCGCTTCGACATCGTCGTCCGATAGTGTTCTTGGCATGTGAGTTTAAATTTATCCGGCTGGAGGCACCCGGCGTAAACGGCGGACCGATGGGTGGTATGCGGCAATAAGGACATTTACGCTGCTAAGCTCATCTAGGCGGTCCAATACAAATACTCTAACAGCAGGGCCCTTATCGAATGCAAGGTGACGCCGAACATAACGCGCAATCGTCTTTCCGTCCTCGAGAACATAATGAACGCGCTGCCAAGGGCATACTTCCATGCGACGACTGTCTAGAATCCCACCGACAAAAAGCGTGCTTTGGTTAGCACATGCCACAATTTTTCTCATACCCGAATGCCGGGCGGTAAAAGGCTGACCGTCAATGTCTGAAGTTCCGCGTTGGACGAGACTACTCGGCGAGTGGTTCCATAATCTAGCGTCACTAGATAATGATTCTAATCGGGAAACAGGCATCTTGTCCTTCGGGCTGGATACGCACTCAAAGTTCGGGTATTGGAAGCAACGTGCCTAAACCAAAGAAGAAAGTTGCCGCGAAGCCCGGGGAAATTGTCGAAGTTCAAACGACCCATCCCGGCTTTAAGGGCGAGATTCAACGTGCCGTTTTGATATCCCACACAGAGGGCTTCGGCGAGGGTCGGCATGCTCTTCTTTTCCATCCTAGGACCAAAACAAACGGCGGCTTCATTATTCTAGCTCACGCTTGGCTTCAGGATGACGGCACGTACAAGTATGGACACCTTAAGCAGAGCGAACACGGTTTCGCGACCAACCTTTTGGCAGCAAATGAGAGGACGCTTCGCAAGATCCTTTGCTAGCTCCGAAGCGACGTGCCTATGCGATGAGGTTGCTTTTATTTTGGGGCTCTTGAAAGGCGTCGAAATTTTGCCGGGTGGGTGAAAAGTTCGCGGATGTAGCGGAGTAGTATCCGGAAATGGAAACGTCGGCACCCCATCTGCGGTGCCGACGTTGTCTCCGGTTGATCAACCCATTACGCTGGGTGTACTCCGGGTACTTCGACCGTCGTCTCAACCCGCCAGCTTTCTAGGTTATCCCCCAATTGCACTGCGGCCTTTTCTACAGTCACCCGGTCAATTAGGCGACCAGCGGCTAAGCTACTTATCTGAGGCAGGGGCTCGTCGGCCGGGATCTCCAGCACCTTTCTTACCACTGCAATTTGCTTTTCACTAGCCGGGACAACGGGGATTTCCGCTACGAATGCGCGCTTGGGTAGGCTGGCGAGGATCTCCGCCGGAAAATGCAGGAGAGCCCGCCTCTCCCACGTATCGGATCCACGGCTATCAAAGACTCCGACAGTCTTGCCATCTTTCGACAGTATGTGGACTCGCCTTGCGCCTTGGACTGAGTGCTGGACGAATAGCGGCGACTCGGACGATAGTCCTTTCGAGAAGAATACTGTCTGGTCGGCGAATGCGACATGCACCCGGCACCCTTCATTTTGGGCCCGAAGATCGGGTGAATTTCTCAGGCGGTTCAGTTCCTGGCGCATCTGGGTTCGCGCCATCTTTGACGGACTTGCTACGTACGGCGTGTTGTTGGTTAGTATTTTCATGGTTTGTTTTGCGCTTTAGGCTGCGCGTGCCTCCGGAGGTATTTAGGCCTCCTCATTATGTTTTGGACGCATAGAGCATCCTCACAGGTACCGGACGACCTGGCCGGCGGCAGAAGACAAGACACTAGGCATTGCTCAAAAAAAAGGACCGCAACTCCAGTTGGGAGGCGCCAAAGGCGACGCCCAATGGAGATTCAGGATATTCCCCGATCACGGGAGTCTGATCGCTCACCGCTACAGCCCAAGATGACCTCCGCTTCTATGCCGTTTGGCGAAAGGAGCGCCATTGTTGCGGGGGTTTTCTTCGCACCGGGCCCCAAAGCAGCTCTTAGTTCCTCTCCCAACCTTGCAGGCAGCGTTCTTGTTGCATCTCTCGGACGCGTTACTGTGAAGTCTTGAACAAGAAGAGCGAGATCAGGAAACTGCAGAAAAAGTTCTTCGTGAAGAGCTTCCGTCACTAGCGAGGGCGCGTATGCGAGCTTCACACCCATCAGGTCTAAGCTTAATAGGATGACAGGAACGTGGCATCCCCGTTTCTTCAGCCAAAACCCTCCCAATTCAAATCCGGCGTCAGCGGCGATCGCGAGTTTTACCAGGACACAGCAGGCGTTAGAATTTACAGTGAGCAGATAGGGAGCATCGCCGACGAGGACGGTGACTCTTCTAAATTTGCCCAAATGCAGTGATAAGCGGTCGCCCGAAGGAGAGATGAGACGATATGGAATGTTTAGGACCGGACGGGAAGAACGGATGTTTTTCATGAGCTAAAGCGGAAGAATGCGCTCCACAGGACGGCGCGGCCTCAGAGAGACTAAGACCATTCTCCCATCTCAATCAGCGCCGGAGGGCCGCAAAGCGGACCAACGGTGCGATTCAAGCCAGCTTAGGTACTGCCAGAGGTGAGACTCGACGTCGCACGATCTTAATGCACAAGCTTCCTAGCTAATGGCCGGCATTGTTGAATGTCACCGGATCGAGCCCAAGAGTGGCATATTCTGCCTGAGCAGCGATATGTGGGGCAAAGCATTGTTACAGGGGTTGCTGAGCGGATGGAAACCGGCCGGTGCGCTAAGGGCGCCTGGGATCGAGGGAAAGGCCTGGAGTGAGTCGGATTTGCCATGTGGTTACGGCTGCGAGGAGTTTTACCTTGGGAAAGTGATGACCGATGAGGATGCAATCGGACTCGCTGATGGACTTCGTTCCTATCTAGAAAGGCTATTCCATTTCTATGGCGACAGGGAGCGCGCCTTGAAGGAATGGAGACATGTAAGGCCAGGACTTCTCTTGAAAGAGGGGATGGATGCCGACCTTCTCATCGACGCCAACAGATCTTGGTCGATCGAGTTTATTGAATCCTTTTCGGAATTTCTTCGGGGTGGCGGCTTCGTGTTCTACTGGGACGATTGAAATCGTTAGCGACGAACAGGAATTCGTAATCTCCGAAAGTTATCTGCTCCCCGGCAAATGCATTGCTCGGTGAAGCCAGTATTCCACCCAAAAGGTGTCGTTGAAGGGAAACTCTGTGTCGCGAAATATCAAGGTGAGACCTTTGGCGGAAGCGGCAAAAGTCGGAACCGTCACTGGTACGCCATCATCAAGTATCCAAGCAATCTTGCCGAGGGGACCAAAAGAGAGACTGCCTTTATATGGTAGAATCAGTCGTCGGTCATTTGCGCGTTCAATTGACTCAGTCAGAACGCAAAGGGAGCGTTGAAAATCGGCTTCACGTCGGGGCAAAAAGAGGGCGATTGAAGTTCTGGCTATTATCTCGCGATAGACTCCCGACAGAATCACCGTGCTTGGAAAGTAGATTCCAGCGATGGCTCGCATTGATGCTGCGTGTGGCTCAGCGAGTTTCCGGTCGAGCCAAGTGGCGTGGCTCGCTTCATCTGTCCACTCCTTGCGGCTCATTTGCTAAGTCGACACGCCATTAGCTCCGCGTTGATCCGAATTCTGTCAGTAACAAAGCCGGAGCCGAGCTTGAGTTCTTCAAGATGACACGCGATTAGGCTGTCCGAATAGATCGCAAGAATCGCCGGAGCCATTGCTGATGGAGAGAATCCGAAATCGAGGGTGTCAATCAGTACACACCGAGGGTCACACCCTACGAATCTAAGAGATAGCTCCTCTTCTGATGCTGCAATTCGTCTGTAAGCTTTAGTGCCGACGATCGCTCGCATTGGTTCTGGCATGAGTTTCAATTGCTCCGTAAGGAAACTATGGAGCTTGCCACTGATCAGTACCCGTAGAACCCGTGAATGGTCGTCGAATTCGCGTCGCTCTATGACTTTCGTCTTGGGAGATAACGTAATTCGGCGTAAAGCCTGCCGGTAGTAGCGCTCTCGCTCCCACTTAAAACGGTGCCTCTTCAAGCTGCCATGCGGATTGCCATACCCACAGCAAGCGCGTGAACATGGATCGTCTTCCACAGGAAAACCCGTAGAGCACCTGATTGGAGGGAGCAGTAGACTAGGGCACCCCATGGGGCATCATCGCCCCTTATCTGTGATGCGGCTGCGTGAACGTATAAAGCGAGTTGCAAGCGATCGTCAGCATTGGGTGCACTAGGAAGCTCGTTGCATGCCTTGACCTCTACAATACCCCGGTGGCTAAACGTAGCCCCATGTACGAAGAGGTCGCATTGCCCATGCAGATCTGAGCATTCCAATGCGAATTCCGGCTCGATTCGAGCAGCCCCGTTCTGGCGTAGCCAACCCAAAAGACGCCTGGCAATAGCTGCAAATGCCGGCATCGGAATCTTACCCAGAACTGCTGCTGTTATTGATCGGTGAAGGTCGGCGCCCGAATACATCGACGATCTGATCTTGGATTCCCTAGCGGGATCGGTCGCCGGTAAGTCTATGACTTCCGGATACAAACTTGCCTGTGCGGCAATGCGGTAAAGCTGTTGGTCTTGAAACCTAACAAGGTCGGTAACAGTGTGTGTGCGGCGTGAGCGCCATTTTCTTCGGTTCATAATCATTCTATTAGTGCGGTCGAGCGCACTAATGAAATGATCCACGATTTGACACTTGTGCAAGAGAAAATGTTTGCGAAGGCCTCTAAAAGCCTTGCAGTAAATGACATGGCACGAACGCCAAGTCCCCCAAATCCGAAGTCGATTTTTGCTCAGCGCCTTGACGCTCTTATTGTCGACCAGTTCAAGGGCTCCAGAAAAATTGCGGCGAAAGCGTTCGGTTTGAGTCGAACGCACCTAAGTCGAGTGGTTATGGGAGGGCCCCAAACTCAGACTGCCACGGTTGCGCTAATCTGTAGAAGGGTTAGAGACCGCGATGCGGTAATAGGTCTTATTGAGGGATTCCTGCTCGATGAAATTCGGTTGATCCAGGTCGGCCTTGCTCGAACAGCTTGGAGCAAGATGGATCTTATTGAGATCAGGCCGCTCAGGTCTTTTAAGACGAAGTAAGACCGAAGCGGGATGATCTCTGGTGAAACGCCGTGCTGATTGAACTGCGCATGGCCTACAGAGCCAAGCGATCTCTTTTCAGCCATTTCACTATTTGATCGAGTTTTGACGCTGGGGATATGAAGCCGCTATTCCAAAACGCAACGGGCACATGATACAGGAAATCTCAGTTTTTCAGCGCCGGTAGTCGAACGGTAAATGCGGAGGACCGAATATGCGGTATCGAATGTCCTCGACATTCGGGCTTCCCTCTATCCCATGTGATTAACCCCGCGGGTTAATCATTCTTGACATTCTCTCGACTGCATGCAGATTACCTATACCAATGGCAAACTCGCGAAGCTACTGGGGAACCAAAAAGACGTTCTCCGGACTTACGGGCCCGACAACGGGAAGCGGATTCTCCGCCGCATGGACCAAATTGCCAACGCTGCGAACCTGCTCGAATTGTCCAAGCTTCCACAGACCCGCGTTCATGAGCTTGGAGGCAATCGCGATGAAGAAATTTCTGTGGATGTGAAACATCCATATCGCTTGCTTATGGTTCCTGATCACGATGAGACCCCTCGCAAGGCAGATGGTGGTCTCGACTGGGAGCGGATAGGCAAAGTCACTATTCTCGGAATTGAAGATACCCATTGAACGTTATGAGCACAAAGATCATTCACCAACCCAACTACGCCTTTCATCCAGGCGAGACGCTCGCTGAGACTCTTGAAGAGTTGGGCATGACACAGAAGGAACTCGCCGAGCGTGCTGGCCGTCCTCTGAAGACAATCAATGAGATCACTCAGGGAAGGGCGGCCGTCACCGCCGACACTGCAATTCAGTTAGAACGGGTTACTGGCGTACCGGCTAGCTTTTGGAATAGCGCCCAATGTAATTATGATGCGTTCCTTGCTCGACAGGCGGAAGCCGAAAACCTTCAAGAGGGAATCGAATGGCTGCGCAATTTTCCTCTCAAGCCATTGTGGAATCTAAATTGGATCCCCAAAATTGACGAGCCTGTGGAGCAACTTCGCGCTTTGCTCGATTTTTTTGGCGTAGCAGGCGTTCAAGAATGGCGACAGCTATGGCAGCAGCCTGAAGTTGCCTTTCGAAAGTCCAGAGCTTTCGACTGCAATCCAATGGCGACTGCTGCATGGTTGAGGCAGGGCGAGCGCTATTCGCAACGTATTACGACGCAATCATTCGATAAGGACCGATTTATCGAAGCTCTTCTGGAGATCCGTAAGCTTACTGCCGAAGAACCAAACATCTTCGAGCCCGCGATGAAGCAACTTTGCGCGGCAGCGGGTGTTGCTGTCGTGTTTGTCCCGGAGGTTACCGGCACTCGCGCCTATGGCGCCACTCGCTGGCTTACGCCGGACAAGGCAATCCTCCAACTGAGCCTTCGAGGTAAAGCAGAAGACTTCCTTTGGTTCACATTTTTTCATGAGGCCGCCCACATACTAAAACATGGGAAGCGAGATGTCTTCATTGAATCTCCAGAAGGGACAGCCGACCAAGCGACACAGAAAAAGGAGGAGGAGGCTAATACCTTTGCTGCCGACTTTTTGATACCTCGAGAGGCATATCAAGAATTGTGTCAGATTCGACCGTTCTCCGTTGCAAGAATCTACAGGGTGGCGCGGAAACTGGGAATAGCGCCAGGAATTGTCGTTGGCCGCCTTCAGCATGACAACCTGTTGCACTTCAAACAACTGAACAGTCTAAAACGCCGATTCCACTTCAAAGAGGCGGAGTAGCCATCGTGGAAATCCGCCAGAGCCAGATAGGGCTCTCTCAAGCCACTACTTCGTTTTAGGCGATAATGTTGTTCGATCTCTCTAAGCCACCCGACATCACCGAAGTACCCCGAATGGTTTTCACTATTTAAGACGGAATTCATCGGTTCTTCGGACAAGCATTAATCCAATCCACGCATTCAACGGAGCGACAAACTCGACGCAACAGTCGAACGGAAAGCCGTATGTCCGGCGCCCATGTTCGCGCAATAACTCCGACGATACCCTTTAAGGAAAATCTCATCATGTCCACTGAGCCATCAATCCCTAACTCGCCCCTCTCACAGATGGTTAAGGAGGCGCAAGGCGGTCTTGAAACTAAGATTCAAGAAACGGCGAACAAGGCGTCGATAGTTGCTATGGGCGAAAAGGTGCGGCAACTGATCACTCCCTCACAATATGTCGGCGAGTTGTTTTACATAACATATGACGAGGCCACAGTAAAGGTGCATGACATCCATCGTAGGCTAGCTGGCGGCGTGCCGAGTATGGCTTTTCTTCTGGCCACGCGTTTGGCGGCTACCGAGGAACCGACAATCAATGTGAGTGATGAGGACGCATGCTTTATTTTACTCAGGGTCGTCGATGCCGCAACGCTCCCTGACGACTCCGAGTCGATTAGAACGCGGGCAGATGCCGCCGCTGAGGTCTCGGGATCTGAAAAAGAGCATTGGGACCAAGGCGCTGGGATGGACGCGTATACGAGCCATCAGCTCGGGTATGCGGGCCTAAAGTGTTCGGTACTCGGAACGTTTTTCTTCACATCCGCGAACTCTACGGGCGAGCTGTCACTAGAAATGGGCACGGATATAGACAATTTTTATCCGAATAAGGGATTGAAGGTTTATAAGCCCATAGGTGAACAACTCTCAGCAATTGTGAATTATTACAAAAGGGGGATGATCACTGACCCTGTACTGGAGCCTTACGCAAACTTGGAGGTGGTAATTGGCTCGGTTCGCTACAGCTCGACCGACAGAAGAACAATACGGGGGGAACCGATGGCGTACTTCCGGATAAGGCCCGCGGACATGATCGCTCAAAAGACAGCGTTCTTTGGTATGACGCGAACCGGGAAGTCAAACACAGTGAAGGTACTCGTCCGATCTATTCACGAGCTTCGCCAAAAGCCTATCAAAGACACTCCTCCCCTCAGAGTTGGACAGATAATTTTCGACCCCAATGGTGAGTACGGTAACGCGAATGATGTACAAGCCTCGCTCGCGAAGTTTGGTGAGGCCGACAGCATGTATATATATTCTCTAGGATCACAGAGCATCGGGCAAAAAAATCGTCGTTCGTTGCGCTTCGATTTCGCCGCCGAGGATAATCTCGATTTGGGTAAGGGAATTCTCAATGGAGTACTTATCCAGAGCCAGTCGGGGAAATTACAATATGCGACGGCGTTCCAGAGCGTGTATTTCGAGCAAAAGCCAACGCAGCCGGTAGGGGGTGGAGGTGAAGAATGGGTACTTTATAATGCATGGCGACGAAAGGTGGAAATCTATAGAGCAATTCTTCGGCGGGCCGGATTCTCAAAGGATACGAGGACTCCGTCGATAAAGAATTTATTTCCGTTAGAGCTTAGGAAAGCCATGTGCGACGCAGGATTTCCCCAGACGGAAGGCAACTTAAAGAGTGAGCCGGCTCCGACTTGGGACCAATTTAATCAGGGACTCGATGACCTGTTCACGTTCGCGACTGGAACCGGCAAGGGTAAGAAAGCCGAAGAATCTCCGTGGGGTGTATTCGAAAGAGAATATATGGAGAAACATCAGCGCCGCTGGATGGATGACGACACCAGGAATCTCCTGCATTTTGCGAGCTTCCGATCGGGAGTTAATCAAATTCGTAAGGCAGCTATTTTCCACAAAGACGGGCAAAATAACGACTATGCGAACGAAATCTATGGGCTCCTATGCGATGGAGCCTTGGTAATAGTCGATCTTTCTCTAGGGAACCCCGAAGCCGCGGTGAGTGTTTCAGAGCGAATTGCTGGAGTGATCTTCGCGAGAAACAATGCAAAGTTCGCTGATGGCGCCAAAGACCTCCCCAATATTATAATTTACGCTGAGGAGGCTCATCGACTGTTGCCGCCAGGATCGGAGCAGGACACCGAAAACGTGTGGGCTGCGATTGCAAAGGAGGGCGCGAAATTTCGCATAGGATTAGCGTATTCGACCCAGGAGCCATCTTCTATCCAGAAAGGCATTATCAAGGCTACGTACAATTTCTTTATATCACATTTAAACAATGCAGATGAGATGAAGGAGATCGGGAAGTATTATGATATCTCAGATTTTACGCGCTCAATTCTGCGCAGCCAAGATAGGGGGTTCGTTCGAGTGAAGACTCTATCGAATCCTTTCACAGTGCCGGTGCAGATTAATAAGTTCGAAGGCTAGGACAACCTATGGGATACGAAGGGGAACCAACTAGGCACCTTAGCCTCAAGCGCATTGTGAACAATGCGAAGGTAAAAGAGCTTCACGGCCGTATAAAACGGCGACCTGCAACTCATGAAAATCCGGGATCCTCTTTTTTGTCGCCATCGGATACACGGACTATCAAAGCAACGGGCGCCGGACAGCCGGCGTTTGTCGTCGCGCTCGATAGCAGCAGCAACTCATTTGAGTTCGACGACGGCTTCCCAGGCGCGACGGCAGGTTACCTCACAAGTGTGGCAGTTGTGATTCGGTTTTCGGAATTGATAGCAGCTCACAAGGCAGGCGGGATAGCGCCAGAGAAGTTTCGTGAATTGAAGCAAATTCAGAGTAGCGAGGCTGTGATACCTGGCATCGGTCTAATCATTGACGACTGTGAGGACGAGCAAGAGTCTTTTCGGCTCGCGCTTTACGAGATGATGGAGGTTCAAGACCCGATAGGGGATGGTGGCGAGTCGCTCTTGGAGACCTACGAGGCATTAATTGAAGATAGGATAGGAAAAGAGACCGACTTGGAATGCCCGCATTCCAACGGCAATTCTGAATGTCAGGGCTCGGCTGGATTCATTCTTAATAAGGGATGCTATTTCTGTCCCTGTCCGCTTAAGAAACGTCTGCGTTCAACGGATTGGCTTCGACTAAGCGATGGCCTAAACTCGGAGAGCCACTCTAATGCGGTCAACGAAGCCGCAGAATTTATCCAAAAGCTAACATTGCTCAACGTCCTACGTTTTATGGAGCGGTCGAATGCGCTCCTCGCAGCACCTGGAATTGCCTTTGTAATTGACGGGCCACTTTCCGTTCCGGGCTTGGTCGCATCCATGCAGCCGCTGGTAGTCAACGAGCTTATGAGGATTAACGACAAGGTGCGTGCGACGTCTGGCACCGACCTTTTGGTGCTTGGGATTGAGAAGAGCGGACGCTTTGTTAATCATTTTCAGCGCATAGAGCGGGAGCATCAAAAGAGACACAGCCAAGAGCTGCCGAGGGGAAGTCTGCTTCTATTGGACAACGCCTATATTAGAAGAAATATTATTCCTGGGAAAAAGCCTTTCGGAGAAAGCTCTAGTTTCGGACGCCGGATATTATATCGCAATATCCACGGCGTGAACATCGTTGCTAGCCTGCCATTTCTTCGTGAAGGGGACGAGGATATTGTTCGAACGGCGGAGCAATCGCAATTTCCAAGACTTCCAGATGTGTTGGCTCTGCTCGATGATATATGGTCCAGGCAATATGATAATGGTGTGATGCCTTTGATTGTGGCTCACGCCGAAGCCGCAATACCTCTTCACTTGGGAGCTAAGGTATTTGCGCAGATGCTAAAAGAAGGATGGGCACGTCCCGTTGCCAAATGAAAATGACCGCCGAACAACGTTGGCGGGGGGTTGGACCTTACTATGCGATGTTTCCGAAGGACTTCGCGAGAAGAACGATACTGCGTTATACAGTTGAAAAGGATTGGGTCCTTGACCCTTTTTGCGGAAGAGGAACCTCAACTTTCGAAGCCGCTATCGCCGGACGTAATTTTACAGGCATCGAAATTAGTCCAGTTGGATGGGTGTTCGCCCGAGTGAAAGATGATCCCGCACCCGAACACAGCGTGCGAAAACGCCTTCATGAATTGGGATTACACAAGGCCTTGGACGTCCCCAGAACCAGGTTTTTCAGAAAAGCGTACTGTCTCGATGTGCGTCGTTTCCTAGCGATTGCACGGCAACATCTAAACTGGCGCGGGAGCAGGACCGACAGAACCCTTATGGCGATAATTCTGATTCACCTGCATGACCACTGGGGTGTCGGGCTCTCGAATCAAATGCAACAAGCTAAAGCCGTCGACCCAGCGTATGCGATTAGATGGTGGGATTCGAATGGCTTCCCGAGTCCGCCTAACATCAATCCTTACGAGCTGCTCGCGAGAAAGATTGGATGGCGTTACAAGAAGGGGCTTCCGAAAGCGCTCGGATATGGAAAGGTTTATCTTGGGGACGCTCGGGAAGTCACTCCAAGGTTAAACGGGCATCGGCACCGTTTGCTTCTTACTTCCCCTCCATATTGTGGAGTTACCGATTACTCATTAGATCAGTGGCTACGGCTTTGGATGCTCGGTGAGCATCATCAGCCTAAACGGCGAGGCGACACGGGGGAATGTCGGGGACGATTTCGCGATAGAATGAAGTATCGGCAGCTTCTTCTGAAGGTGCTAGAAGGCAGTAAGAAAACTCTCACACCAGACGCCACGATTTATTTGAGAACAGATGCTCGCAAATTCACAAGGAACTGTACTCGCGAGGTTTTAGTTGCTGTATTTCCTAAGAAGATGCTCAGAGAGCATCGAAGACCGGTAGCAGGCGCCCAACTTCAGACTAAACTTTATGGAACCAAGGGCAAAAGACCTGGCGAGGTTGATTTTATTTTGACACACCGCAGTTGCGGTTAATCCGTGCACCCTGGGCGTAGGCTTATAATCATCTATGAAAGAGCACGTCGGGGATGTCGACGGTACGCCCGAGAAGCGAATGTACTGGTCAATAATATCGGACTATGGATTCGATACGGCGCTAGCTGAGTTGATAGACAATGCTATCGACAACTGGTCTAAGCAGGGTCGCGCCGACGAACTCGTGGTGGAGTTGGTTTTAAATGACCAAGATCAGTCGATAGTCATTTCCGACAATTCTGGGGGCGTCCCGGAATTAGGGCATTCCAACCTGGTTAGCCCGGGGTCGAGCAGTAATGACCCAAATGGGTCTTCTATTGGGGTATTCGGCGTGGGAAGCAAACGCGCTGTAGTTGCTTTGGCGAAGAACATACGAATCCAGACGAGACATGGCCATGGCGCTACATTTCAATTCGACATCGACGAGCAATGGCTAAGCGAGACGAGTTGGGCACTGCCGAAATTCATAACCGATTCGATTGCGATCGGATCTACGAAAATTGATCTATCTCGTCTACGTATTCCAATTACTCAAGAAATCGCCAAAACCATTCCGGATCGTCTTGCCAAGATTTACGGTAAATTTCTGTCACATACGAAGTTTAGACTTTTGCTTGGCCGACGCCTTATCAAGCCGATCACCTTCGATTCATGGTCGTTTCCAACGGGATATGAACCGATTTGTCTACGAGGGAAGATTGAGGATACAGAAGGGGGAGTAGTGGATTATGAAATCAAAGGCGGATTGATGGATATAGGAGCCTATAAGAGGGGGGAGTATGGAGTATATTGTTACTGCAATGGCCGTCTAATTGCCGAAGCAGTGCGCGATCCAGAGGTGGGCTTTGTGAGTGGGCTTGCCGGCCTGCCACATTCAGAGGCGTCATTGGCTAGAGTAGTCTGCGAGATTAGCGGTCCAGCGAAGCTAATGCCCTGGAATAGCTTCAAGACCGGTATCAACTATCATCATAAGACTTTCCGAGCGATTAGGGAGCGCCTGATCGAGAAGGTCAGCTATTATGCATCGCTATCGAGGCGTTTAGCGAAACACAAGGAAGATGAAGTCTTTCGATTTACCACCGGTGAATTCAGAGATATTCAGCTCACGAAAACGGGCGATGTTCAGGCTGTGTCGCTTCCGCCGTTGCCGAGAGTGAAAAGAGACTACGTTGACCGTCTTCTTACGAGCAACCGCAGCCTAATTAGGGATAAGCCATGGACGCTCGGATTGATTGAGAGCATAGCTGCTGTGGAGATAATGACAAAGCAAAGGAACCTTCAGACGAAAAACAGAATCGCGCTCTTGCTCTTAGACAGTGCCTTCGAGATAGGATTGAAAGAATTCCTAGTGCATCAGAACAAGGAACCACTCAGGGAAGACGAACTTAAGCAGATTTTTAAGTCCGGAGGAAGGCCTGACGCATGGATCCGCGTAAAGAAACTTCTTCCTGAAAATGCAATAGGTTCGGTTGTCGAAACGAAGATAGAGCATTTCTACAAGCTGAGAAATAAACTAGTTCATCAGATTGCTACCACAGAGCCTGCGTTAGCCGACGTCCAATCGTCACGAGACGCTGTAGAGAAAGTTATGAATCTACTTTTCGAGATAGATTTTGGCCCATGGGGCCCGGATTGAAGTGCGGAACGGAGCTTGCTTGGGGTCTGCGTGATCGCACGGCAATCGCTGTCCGGCGTCTGAGATTGGTTCAAGGGCGACGCTCCAATCCCCAAAGACCCGATTGAATGGCTGGGGGGCACAAGGCGTTGCCGCCTCTAGCAAAAATTGCTTGAATAGAACGTGGTGCGTCCGTCCTCCCAATCTCGTTAGAAAAATGGGGCTCCGCTGAGAAATCGAGTAGTTCGATGCGGAAAGATGGCTCGTAACCGTCAAATTACGGGTGTTTAACAAGACTCCAGCTAGGTCCCTATCCAGCTTCTTCTAACCTGCTTCTTCGATGCCCTCGTCCTTTGTCGGTACAGAGCTTTGCGATCCAGTGACTACAAACGTCAATGGCGCATACAGATGAATTTCACGGACTATCACGCGAAATACTTCGCATACGAGCTAACCAAACGGTGCTCATCAGATAGCCTCGAGAAACTTGCTGGTGCCGTAGCTGGCGCTCAGGTGGACTTGAACCCGCACCAAGTCGACGCTGCGCTCTTTGCATTTAACTCCCCTCTCTCGAAGGGCGCTTTGCTCGCTGACGAAGTTGGCTTGGGGAAGACAATTGAAGCCGGCCTAGTGCTCTCGCAAAAATGGGCGGAGCGCAAGAGACGTATACTCATCATTACGCCGTCCGATCAGCGCAAGCAGTGGCACCAGGAACTTACGGAGAAGTTTTTTCTGCCCTGTGAGATTCTGGAAACGAAGTCCTATAATGCGCGCATCAAGGTTGGGAACTTTCGTCCGTTCGAGACCAAGGATACCATCATAATCTGCTCCTACCAGTTTGCCCGAAACAAAGCAAAAGATGTCGCGGAGACCTCGTGGGACCTAGTGGTGATGGACGAGGCTCATCGGCTTCGAAACGTCTATAAGCCATCGAACATAATCGCCAACACGCTCAAGCTCGCACTCGCCACCAAGCACAAACTCTTGCTCACGGCGACACCGCTTCAGAATTCACTCCTCGAGCTTTTCGGTCTTGTTAGCTTCATCGACGAATACGCATTTGGAGATCTAAAGAGCTTTCGAGAGCAATTTTCCAGTCTCAGCCAGGAGCAGGTTTTCCAGACCTTAAGGGCTCGGCTTAGACCTATTTGCCATCGCACCTTGCGCCGCCAGGTGACGGCCTATATCCCTTACACCAATCGCCTTCCGCTGGTGGAAGAGTTCACTCCGGAGGAAAGTGAAGACCGACTCTACGCCTTGGTTTCCGATTATCTTTGTCGCGACAACCTACAGGCCCTACCAGCCGGGCAACGTACGTTGATGACCCTCGTACTGCGAAAGCTTTTGGCGTCGTCAACATTTGCTATCGCCGGCGCCCTGGAATCCATTTCTAACCGCCTCAAGGCGCAGATTAAGAAACAGGAGGCTAGTGAGCCGCTGGAAGACGAATTAGATAGAGACTACGAGGCGCTAGATGAAACAGCGGAGGAATGGTCCGAGGAGGTTCCGGAGGAGCCTATATCCGATGCCACCCGCGCTGCGATTGAGGCCGAAATCGCCGACCTTGATTCCTTCGCCTCGCTTGCTACTTCGATCACTCACAACGCTAAGGGCCGTGCTCTACTAAAGGCACTCGCCGTGGCCTTCAAGAAGGCGAACGAACTCGGCGCTGCCGAGAAAGCCATTATCTTTACCGAGTCCCGCAAGACCCAAAGCTACCTGCTGCGCCTACTTGCTGATAGCCCTTTCTCCGAAGGCATAGTCTTGTTCAACGGTTCAAATACCGATGACCGGTCGAAGCAAATTTACGCTAGGTGGCTAGACAGGCATGCCGGAACCGACAGAGTCAGTAACTCAAAGAGTGCTGACATGCGCTCGGCCCTTGTGGATTATTTTCGCGAGGAAGGCCGCATTATGATCGCCACAGAGGCCGGGGCAGAAGGAATCAACCTCCAGTTCTGCTCCCTCGTCGTGAATTACGACTTGCCGTGGAACCCACAAAGAATCGAGCAGCGAATCGGTCGTTGCCATCGTTACGGACAAAAGCACGACGTGGTAGTGGTCAATTTTCTCAATCGTAAGAATGCGGCTGATAAGCGAGTTTATGAGCTGCTTTCCGAGAAATTTCGACTTTTCGAGGGTGTTTTTGGAGCCAGCGACGAAGTGCTCGGAGCTATTGAATCCGGCGTAGATTTTGAAAAGCGAATCAACGACATATACCAACGTTGCAGAAAGACGGACGATATCAAAGTCGCCTTCGACCAGCTTCAACTCGAGTTGAGCTGGGAAATAAACGAAGCAATGACTGTGACCCGCCGAAAGTTACTGGAAAATTTCGATGACGAGGTGCGGGACAAACTGAAGGTGTGCTACGACGACTCAAAAGCGTCACTGAACCGCTTCGAACGTCGGTTGATGCAATTGACAATGCACGAATTGAGGGGGCGAGCCGAGTTCCTTAATGACTCGTCATTTCGACTCAATTCATGCGAGTTTGGAGGCAACATACCATTAGGCTTATACGAGTTGCCGAGGCGTACCGGCGAGGCACACCTTTATCGCCTTAATCACCCTTTGGCGGAGGCAATTTTAACGCAGGCCAAGAATCACGAGCTTTCCCTTCAAGAGATCCAATTTGGCTATGCGGACTACGATGGCAAAATCTCGGCCTTAAAAACCTTTCTCGGAAAGAGCGGCTGGCTCACATTGACGAGCTATACCGTCGAGGCCTTAGACCAGTCAGAAGACCATCTGATCTTCGCAGCGATATCGGACGATGGACTGGAGCTTGATGAAGAAGCAGCGGCTCGGTTATTTTCACTAAAGGCTAAGGTCGGACCAGCTACGGGCAATATCGTTCCTTCTGCCCTGGAAACAATTACCCAAAGACAGCGCGTCGAGAGGCAGCGAGAGATCACCGAGCGCAATGCCAAATTCTTTGAGGTAGAGGTGGAGAAGCTAGATGGCTGGGCGGAAGATTTGAAGCTGACGCTTGAGCGCGACATTAAAGATATGGATCGGCAAATAAAGGATGCGAGGCGTGCTGCGACAACGGCGCTTACCCTCGAGGAGAAACTAGCGGGACAGAAACAAATCAAAGCCCTGGAGTCGCAGCGCACAACAAAACGCCGGTCGTTGTTCGAAGCTCAAGACGATGTCGACAAGCGGCGCGAGAGGTTAATCGAGCAGGTCGAAGGGAAACTCACGCAGAAGAGCGGGCTCACCCAACTTTTTAGCATTCGTTGGAAACTCTTGTAATCATGCCGACGCGTGAAGAAAAGATCGTTCAGGTTGAGGCAGCTCTTCGCCGAAGGTTCTTTCCGCTTCTGCCAAAGATCCAGATCGAGGGTCGCGAGAATTGGACGGAGGAGAATCACGATCTCGATCGACTCTCGCGGTCGCTGGCCGCTTACACATTAGTCGGTTTGTGCGATCTTGACGAAACCACAGCCGCCGGCTCCGTTACCGATGGAAGGAATGATGGCGGCATTGATGCCCTCCATTTTGATCGGACGAATAATCGGCTTGTTTTCGTCCAGTCGAAATTCAAACGAACCGGCACCGCTCCAGCTCAGGAAGAAAACTTAAAGACCATCAATGGGATCAAGGCTCTTCAGGCCAGGCGTTTTGACTCGTTCAACGATTCATTCCGCAATCGTCTTGATGAGATAGAAGCTGCTTTGGATACTGTCGGAGTTCAATTGATCCTAATCCTCGCGTTCCTCGGCGACAACGTCGGGCCCCATGTTACGAGCGATCTTAACGCTTTAAAGGCTGAATTGAATCGGCTTAGTCCGCGCATGGATTGGCAGACTGCCGGACTAACGGTCGTCTATGATTGGTTGGTTGCGGAACAGACCCCGCAGGTTGTCAGCGTCAATGTCACTTTAGAGAATTGGTCATGCATCACCGCTCCGAGGAGGGCTATATATGGTCAAATCGCCGCGGCTGATCTTGCGGAATTGGTAGTCGAGAAGGGCAAGTCGCTTTTTGAGCGGAATATCCGGCATTACTTAGGTAGTGTTGGCGTAAACACGGCCATTGAGGAAACTGTACGGCGCCGACCGGGAGATTTCTTCTATCTGAATAACGGTATAACGGCCGTCGCTGAGACACTGGCACAAGGCGGCGGAAATGAAACGCAGTGCACATTTGGGCTAACAAACGTGTCGATTGTCAACGGTGCCCAAACCGCTGGGGCTATAGCCAACGCGACTCTTGCCGGGGCTATTTCCGTGGACGCGAAATTGCTTATCACAATTATTGAGATTGGTGCCGGCTCCGACGACATCGGTTTGCGCATAACCCGCGCAAGGAACCATCAAAACGTGGTACGTGGAGTCGATTTTGCCGCACTCGATCCGAATCAGGAACGCTTAAGACAGGAGATGGCGCTCGCGGGTATCACTTACCATTACCGTCCTTCGGCTGAGGCAAGGGCGCGGAGAGACGATGCCTTCACCATTGAAGAAGCCGCGGTTGCTCTTGCCTGTCTTTCTATGCCGGTAAGGACGGCGGACGAAATCCGCGCTCTCCGGATTCAGGGGCAAGCGGCACATAATGCAGTAGACTTTGCGGTTACAGCAAAGAAGGAGATTGGAAGGCTATGGGAGCAAGAAGGGTCCCTCTATGGTTTGCTTTTCCCGCGGCATTTGACCGGCATTCGTGTCTGCCGTTTAGTACGAATTTACCGTTTTATCGACCAGATCCTCGCTGCCACAGAGAAGTCGAACACTGGATATCACCGGAGGATGTTTTTCCGTCACGCTCGATA
>Ga0181537_10001040_pt1 | contig 25974 bp, 21 predicted proteins | sample PEATcosm2014_Bin_39_FD_119765 | JGI IMG/M metagenome (GOLD analysis project Ga0181537, IMG submission 119765) | Peatland microbial communities from MTU Mesocosm Facility, Houghton, MI, USA - PEATcosm2014_Bin23_10_metaG | ecosystem: Environmental > Terrestrial > Soil > Wetlands > Peat | place...
TCGCCATCAAAGGCATCAACAAGCTCAAGAAGCCGCCGCCCGCCGCACCCGCACCTCCCGCCGAGCCGCCCCGGTCGGAAGTGCTGCTCGGCGAAATCCGCGATCTGCTCGCAAAACGGGCTTGAGACACAAGGAGTATTACAACATGGGAATGCTCGACGGATTGTTGGGTGGAGCGGTCGGCGCCGAGATGGCGACCGTGGTCAATGGTCTGATCCAAAAGCATGGCGGCGTGCAAGGCATCGTCACGCAACTGGAGCAGCAGGGACTCGGCGGCACGGTGCGCTCGTGGGTCGGAACCGGGGCCAATTTACCGATCACACCCGATCAAATTCATCAGGCTTTCGGTTCCGACACCGTGAAGGAATTGGCGGCCAAGATCGGCATCTCACCCCAGGATCTGGCCGCGAAACTGTCGCAGATACTGCCGCAGGCAATCGACAAGCTCACGCCGGGCGGAGTCGCCGCGAAAACTTGACGGTCGAGACCGCTCGGGTCACGAGATGCGAGTCACCCTGCGCGGCCGAGGGCAACGAGCCAGGCCGCGCAGACCATCAACACGGCGCCCGCCCCTGCCGCGATCTGCAGCCGTCTACCGTGATCCCGCGGGATGTCGAGTCGTGCATATAACCAGCCGACGCCCGTGCCGAAGAGGAACCCGAGGGCGTGCCCGAGCACATCCACGTGCGCAGTAGCGGCCGTGCCGCCGGAGCCCGAGCCCGAGCCCAGAAAGGTCAGCAAACAAATTCCCGCGATCAGCGGCGCCCAGCGATACCACCGACGCTCACGCAAGCTCAGCCGCCGACGCCAGGCCAATCCCGCGAGCAGCCCCAATGCCGCGAATACCGCCGTCGAGGCGCCAACCGCAAGATGGCCGGCCGGCGCCACCCCGATTTCCACGCAGTTCGCGAGTACCGCGGCGCCCAAGATGCTGGCCCACGCAACGCCGGGCCCCAGCAGCCGCCCCGCAGCCGCTCCCGCGACGACCCCAAACAATAGATTGCCGAGCAGGTGTTCCTGATCCAAATGCAAGGTCAACGCCGTGAACGCCCGCCACCATTCGCGCAGCGAACCGGCGCGCAGTGCGCCCAAGGACAACCAATCGGCGCCGAACAAATGAATGCCGGCGAAATACGCCGTGGCCAGCAGTATCACGGTGTAGCCGACCGAGCCGATCGCCGCGCCGGTGAACGGCTCCTCGGGTTCGCGAGGCACCGGCGGCGGCGCGCCGCGTTCCGCCGAGTAGCGCGTGATCTCCTCATGCGCACGCGCGGCCAAGCCCGGCATCACGGTCAACTCCCAGGCGCCCCCACTCGGCAGCAACTCATGGTCGATGGCCTGCGCCTCGAGCAGCAAACTAAATTCGTGACAGAGCGAGCGCGAGCCGCGATATACCACCTCGGGTACCGCCGGCGATGGCGGCGGCGCCGGGCGCTCGTCATTGGGATAGCTCACCCGCTTGCTATGGGGACGAATTGGCGCCAAGTCAACCGAGGGCGCCGGGAGGAGCGCCCCGGCAGTATGATAATGTCAAAACACTCATCGTAAAGGCGCAGCCCTGCGGCACTTGCATCTTTGAACGGAGATCGATCAATGCTCAAGACAACGCTCACCATCGGCCTGGCCGGAATGTTCCTGGTCGGGGAATTCGTCCTGCCCTGCCATGCCGCCGACACGGGGCGCAGTTATGTCGCGCCGCCCGCACCGAAGGCCGGCGCAGGACCGGGCGCACCGTTCAGCAACGGCGTCATGGTGGGCAAGACGTTCTATGTCGCCGGTCACATCGGGGTGGACCCGGCCACCGGTCAGGCCGCGAGCGATGTCGAGGCCGAGGCCCGCTTGGTGATGGATGCCGTCAAGCACACGCTGGAGCAGGCGGGATTGACTGCGGATGATCTCGTATCGGTGACGGTGTATTGCACGGATCTCGATCTTTACGACAAATTCAACGCCGTCTACCGCACGTATTTTCACGGGAATTACCCCGCGCGCGCCTTCATCGGCATCGGTAAATTGGTCCGCGGCGCTCATTTCGAAGTGGCGGGAATCGCCGTGAAGCCCGGCTGAATCATCCGCGCCGCGACGAGGGTGCCGCCGCAATAAGTCAAGTCGAACGCGGCTGATCCTTGAGTTGCTGGTAAATCTTGAGCACCCTCGGCACGTACGCCATCGTCTCGGTGAATGGTGGAATTTGCCCGCCATTGCGGTCCACCGCCTCTTCACCGGCATTGTACGCGGCGAGCGCGAGGCGGACATTCTGTCCGAAGCGGTCCATGAGAAATTTCAAATACTGCGCGCCGGCGTGCACATTCTCCCGCGGATCGTACGGATTCGAGACGCCGAAGCGCGTCGCCGTCGCCGGCATCAATTGCATCAGGCCCACCGCGCCGCGCTTCGAGACCGCGCGGGAATTGAACCCCGACTCCACGACGATCACCGCGCGCAGCAGATTTGCCTCCACCGACGCGGATACAGCGGCCGTCTCGATGATCGAATCGTATTGCGTGGCTCTCGCCAGCAGCATCAAATCGTAGCGATCGCCGGCCACGGTTCTCTCCTGCGGAGACAAAACGAGCAATCGATAGCGGTTGTTGTCCGGCACATCCGTGTAATGCCGCAATCCATCCTCGTCGACGTAGGTATAAATTTTCGGATGCGCGGCGGCGGTGGACGCACTGAGCACGGTCGCGATCAGAAAAAATGGCTTGAGGACCATGAAATTGCTGCTTTCTTCGAAGAAGGAAAGGCTATCGCGAAAGCGCTGGAGGGGATGGGACCTGCATCAAGGAACGCCGTACCGTGCAATGCGCCGCGCGTCACGGTCCCGCCGCATGCCCGCGATTTCATTTATTATTTTTGCGCCGGAGAGTAGCTAACAGATATTTAACGAAGTTTGTCCGATCACGGCAGGGATTTTTGGCGCGCTCTGCGGCTAAGATGAAGCATCAATCCATATCCAAATCCCGATTCGATTTACCACTCGCTGCGTTCGCTGACCGTCATCGATCGCAACCGGGATTGTGCTGCAGCGCAACATTTCAGGATGCTTCGTTGACTCTATGACGCTTCCCAAGTCAGCGCTGACCGAACCTGCAATCACCGTCCCCGTCGGGGGCGGAAGCATCGCCGTCGAGCGCGGCAGCATTCTGAGCCTGCGCACCTGGATACTGACGGCCTTTTTGTTTCTCGTGCCGCTGGTGACCTATTGGCCGGCAACCTTTCACGACTTCGGTCTGCGCGACGATTACTCCAACCTGCGCGAGGCTCACGAAGAGCCCGGCAAAGTGGTGCGATTCTGTGCATCGCATGCCCGTCCGATCTATGGATGGTTGTTGCAGGCGACTTATGGCCAGACCAACACCGTGCAAAATCTGCAGTGGATGCGTCTGGTCGCTTCGCTGCTGTTGGGCGCGATTTCGTTGGTCTGTTTTCGGGGTCTGCGGGCGCTCGGTTGGAGCTTCGGAACGAGTTTGTGTTTTGCGGTGATGCTCTCGTTGGTGCCGTCCGCGCAGGTGATTGCGGGATGGGCCGTGGGGTGGCCGTACGCGGCGACGGCGCTGCTCGCGATCGCCGGATTCTTCACCGTCGAGGGCGCGCTGAACGTCGGCATGACCGCCGGCGCGGGCCGCGCCACCGGCCAGTGGGTGTTGGCGCTCGCCCTGATGGTGGTGAGCGCGCTGATCTATCAGCCGAGCGCGTTGTTTTACGTGGTGCCGCTGGCCGGCGCATTGATCGCGCAGCGGCATCGAACCTTGAAACAAACGGCGCGCTGGGCCGGAATTCATCTCGGATTCGTGGTCGGCACGCTGGCAGTGGCGTATTGCATCATGAGCGTACTCTACGCCACAGGTGTGTTCGTCAAATCCGGCCGCGTCGCCTTCGAGCACCACTGGGGCGACAAGCTCGCGTGGTTCCTGCAAGAACCGCTGCCCAATGCGCTGAGTTTGTTCGTCTTGAATGACAACAATCATCGCGACCACGCGCTGTATTTCGCTTGCGCCGCAATCGTCGGCGCGATCCTGCTGCTGGGCGCCCATCTGGAGTGGCGCCGGTACGGACGCGCGCGCGGCATCATCTGGATCTGCGCGTTGCTGGGCCTGCCGCTGTTCGCATTCTCCGTCAGCATGATTGCCTCGGAACACTACGCCACCTATCGCACGATTCTGGCGATGACCGCGATTTTATTGTGCTTCCTGGTCGCCTCGGTGCGCATGCTGATGGACAGCTGGGGTCCGGCCGGCCGCAGAATGCTGGCCACCGTGGCCGTATTCGTCGCATTCCTGACCGCTCAACACCATGTGTACGCGCTGATCGCCGTCCCCCAGGGCAACGAATGGCAGTTGATCGTATCGGGCGCGAAGCACGTTCACTTGAGCGCCTCGAATCATCCGCGGATTTTCGCCGTGGCCTCGACGCCCGCCGATATTTCGACGGCGTCGATTTACCACGATGAGTTCGGTTCGCTGTCGACGAACTCCGAATGGGTGCCGACGGAAATGTTCAAGCGCGCCATGCACGATCTGCATCCCGAGATCCCGAATATCGACTCCCGCTACGATTTCGCGACCGGTCCCACGCTGCCGCTCGGCCAGCGCTATGACGTGATCATCGATCTGCACCGGCTGCGTCAGTTTTATACCGACAATTGAGCGGCGGACGATTGGCGCGCCCGATCAGGACGCAACAACTTCGGCGCGGCGTGCCGATGAACTGAGGTCACGCGGGTCGAGCCAAGGCGCCCGGCTCGATATGCTTATCGGCCCCCTGCTCCGGGGTGGCGGCGCTCAGATTTGCAGCTTGACAGTCATTGTCTCTTGACAGCCGTTGCTCGTTGAGAGCGGAGCGAAATTCCCGCAATTTCCATCCGCGAAGGGTCCGCAAAGGTGTAGCGTAACGGCCTTCTGACAGCAAAGAGGATGATCGAGCAATGCAATATCAGGGTTTAGGCGGACTCATCGTTCTGATCGCCGACGTATGGGCGATCGTGAATATTCTGCAAAGCGGCGCGGACACCGGCAAGAAAGTCATCTGGACCGTGGTGGTCGTCCTCCTGCCGGTACTCGGTTTCATCCTGTGGTTCTTCGTGGGTCCGAAGACCGGCCGGGCGTAGTGCCCCGCATGATCTAGTGCCGCAGCGATGCGTGCTCGCAGTCACGAAAGGCACAATCTCGGCGGAGTGAGTTGGCTGCGGGCCAGCGTCCTCGGGGCGAATGACGGAATCGTATCGACCTCCAGCCTGATACTGGGTGTGGCCGCGGCTCACTCCTCGCATGCGAGTATTCTGCTCAGCGGCACGGCAGCGCTGGTTGCCGGGGCCATGTCCATGGCGACCGGAGAATACGTCTCGGTGCATTCGCAGGCGGACACGGAAAGCGCTGCCCTCGCGCAGGAGCGCGCCGAACTGGAGCAGGATTTTGCCGGCGAGCGGCGCGAACTGACCGAGATCTACGTGCACCGGGGACTCGACAAGAGTCTGGCGAAACAAGTGGCGGAACAACTCATGGCGCACGACGCCTTGGGCTCGCACGCGCGCGACGAACTCGGCTTGTCGGCGGGCTCCCGGGCGCGGCCTTTGCAGGCGGCGCTCGCTTCGGCCGGCAGCTTTTCCATCGGCGCCGTCCTGCCCTTGGGCGTAGCTGCGATCGCGCCGCAGTCCCAGGTGATGTTTTACGTCGTCGCGGCCTCGCTGCTCTGCCTGTTGCTGCTCGGCGGATGGTCCGCCCAGGTCGGCGGCGCCGACATACGCAAAGGGGCGTTGCGCGTGGCGTTCTGGAGCGCGCTGGCGATGGCGGTCACGACGCTCGTCGGCACCGTGGCGGGACGCCTCCAATGAGCGCCGATCCGGCCGTACTCAGCGTGGCGCAAATGACCGAGGCCGATCGGTTGACGATCGCCGCAGGCACGGCCGGATCGGTTCTCATGGAAAATGCCGGGCGCGCCGTCGCCCGCGAAATTGCGCGCCGCTGGTCGCCTCGCCCCGTCCTCGTTCTGTGCGGTCCCGGGAACAACGGCGGCGACGGTTTCGTGACGGCGAACGTGCTCGCGCAATCCGGGTGGCCGGTGCGCATCGCCCTGGCCTGCGAGCGCGACAAACTCCACGGAGACGCGGCGCTTCACGCGGCGCGTTGGCGAGGCGGCATCGAGACCGTCACGCCGTCCGTGATCGAGGGCGCGGCGATCGTGGTCGACGCCCTGTTTGGATCGGGCTTGAGTCGCCGGCTGGATGCCGGCCTCGCCGATGTGCTCACGCAGATCGCGCAACACGGGCTGCCGATCGTCGCGGTCGACGTGCCGAGCGGCGTCATGGGCGACACCGGCGAGAGCTGGGGGGCGGCGGCGGCGCGCTGCACCGTGACCTTCGCGCGCAAGAAGCCGGGCCATCTGTTGCTGCCCGGCCGCGATCTGTGCGGCGATGTGGTGGTGGCGGACATCGGCATTCCGATCGGCGTGCTCGATTCGCTCAACATCGACACCTGGGAGAACGATCCCGCCGTGTGGCTGAAGGATCTGCCGAGGGCCTCGGCGTCGGGCAACAAATATACCCGCGGCCATGCACTGCTCTACGGCGGCTACCCGACGACCGGAGCGGCCCGCATGGCGGCGCGCGGCGCGGCGCGCATGGGCGCAGGCCTCACGACGATCGCGGTACCGTGCGAGGCGTTGCCCGTGTACGCGGCGGCGCTCACGAGCATCATGGTGCAGCCGCTCGAGGAGGCCGGCGATTTTGTGCGGCTGCTCGCCGATACCCGCTACACGGCCTTATTGATCGGCCCCGGTGCGGGGGTCAACGACGCCACCCGCGACAAGGCGCTCGCCATGCTCAAGACCGCGCGAGCCGTGCTGCTCGACGCGGATGCGATCAGCGTATTCAAATCCAGGGCCGCCGAGCTTCGGGACTCGATCGTGGGCCCCTGTGTCATGACGCCGCACGAGGGGGAATTCGCGCGGCTCTTCGACGAGAAGGGCGACAAACTGACGCGCGCCCGCGCCGCTGCGCGGCAGATCGGCGCAGTCGTCGTCCTCAAAGGCGCCGACACGGTGGTCGCATCGCCCGATGGGCGCGCCGTCATCAACACCAACGCGCCGGCGAGTTTGGCCACCGCGGGTTCCGGTGATGTGCTCGGTGGTTTCATTCTCGGCCTGCTCGCGCAAGGCATGGCTGCGTTTCCCGCGGCCTCTGCCGGTGTCTGGATGCACGGCGCAGCGGCCGCGGAGTTCGGTCCCGGGTTGCTGGCCGAGGACCTGCCCGATCTATTGCCGGCCGTGTTGCGGCGGCTCGACAGTCTGCGCCATTGACCGTGCACTCCTGGTTCCCGCGAGTCACCGCCCATTCCCTCGCCATCGTGATCAGCGTACTCACGTATGTGCTGACCACCCGTGTGGAGCGCGAACGCCGTCCGCCGTCGATCGCCATTGCCTGGGTATTGGGATTGATCGCCGTGCCGTACGTCGTGCTGCCGATGTACCTGATCTTCGGGCGCCGAAAATTGCTGCGCAAGGCGTCGCGCTGGTCCGGAGTCAGTCCGCGCGGCTTGCATTGGGCCGAAGATCTCCTTGACAGCTTTGGCTTGCGGCGATCGGCGCCGTCCTCGGTGTCGATGCACAAGGACGGTCAAGAATCCGCCGCGGCCTTATTCGCCACGATGACGAGCGCGCTCGAGCGCCTCGATGTCTGCACCTACATCCTGGGCGATGATCCCTTCGGGCACGAGGCCATGCAGTTCATGATGAAACGCGTGCGCAACGGGGTCAAAGTGCGCTTGCTGCTGGATGGTTACGGCGCGCTGCTGTTGCCGCGTTCGTGCGTCAAACAGATGACGAAGGCCGGGATCGAGATTGCGGTTTTCAGTCCCTTGTTCGGCCGCCGGACGCCGGCGCCCAGAAACCTGCGCAATCATCGAAAGATGGTCGTCGCGGATGGCATCCGCCTCTGGGCCGGGGGCCGAAACCTCGCCGCGGAATATTTCACGGGCCTCAAGGGCGCGCTGCCCTGGATCGATCTGTCCTTCGATTTGCGCGGCGCGGTCGCCGCCGCCGCCGCCGCGCAATTCGATGACGACTGGATCGCCGCCGGCGGTAAGCCCGCCGCGCCGCCGGCGGCCGCGCTCGACAGCAGCGGCGAGCCGGACATCAGCGCTGCGGACATCGGCGCCACCGGCGCCCCGCGCGCCGTTGCGGAGGTGCCGGAGGCCCGCGGCGGCCGGGCCCAGTTTCTGCCGAGCGGTCCGGACCAGACCGAGGATACCGTGCACGCACTGCTGATCGATGCGTGCTTTCACGCCGAGAAACGCATGCTCGCCGTGACGCCCTACTTCGTGCCGGACATCAGTCTGGAGACCGCCATGCGCTTGGCCGCGAGGCGCGGGGTGAAGATCGACGTCTGCATCCCCGCCGTCTCGAACCATCGCTTGGCGGATTTCGCGCGCAGCCGTGCGCTGCGCGCGCTCACCGACGCGGGCGTCGGCATTCATTTGCTGCCGCGGATGATCCATGCGAAGGGCATGGTGTTCGATGACTCCCTGGCCGTGTCAGGATCGGTGAATCTCGATTCGCGCAGCCTGTTGCTGAACTACGAATGCGCCGTCGTGTTCTACGGCGCCGCTGAGATCCGTTGGCTGGCGAACTGGATTCAAGCGTTGATCCTCGAAGCCGAACCCTTCAAGGCCCGCGCGCCCGGCCTGTGGCGCGACGTATGCGAAGGGCTGCTGCTCACCGTGGCTTACCAGCTTTGACGCAACCAGCTTTGACGTAGGAAAGGGCCTACAGAGTAATATTGATGCCCGGTTCGTGACGCATAGTATCCTTTAGATCGCTACGTATCGGCAGGTGCTGCGGTGGAGTTCAAGGACTATTACAAAGTGATGGGCGTGGCGCGCGACGCCACGGAGGCACAGATCAAGCAGGCCTATCGCAAGCTCGCGCGCAAGTACCATCCGGACGTGAGCAAGGAGAAGAATGCGGAGGCGCACTTCAAGGAGGTCGGCGAAGCCTACGAAGTACTCAAGAGTCCCGAGAAGCGCGCGGCGTATGATCAGCTTGGACAGGGTCATTCCCCGGGCGAGAACTTTCGCCCGCCGCCGGACTTCGGTTCGGGCTTTGAGTTCAGCGGCGCCGGCGGCGGTGATTCATCCTACAGCGATTTCTTCGATGCCCTGTTCGGTGGGCAGGCTCGGGCGGGCGGAAGCCAGCCCCGCGGCGGGTTCCGGCCCGGCCGCGGCGAAGATCACCATGCGAAAGTGCTCCTGGACCTGGACGCCAGCTTGCGCGGCGGCGCGCGCACCCTCACCCTGCGCGTGCCCGAGATCGATGCCGAGGGCCGTCTCGTGTCGAAGGAGCGCGTTCTCAACGTGCAAGTGCCGAAGGGCATACTGGCCGGCCAGAACATTCGACTCGCCGGCCAGGGTGCGCCCGCGCCGGGCCAGGGCGCGCGCGCGCCTGACCAGGGAAAGCCCGGCGATTTATTCATCGAAGTCGAGTTTCAGCCGCACCCCCTGTACCGCGTCGATGGCCGCGATCTGTATCTCGACTTGCCCGTGGCCCCGTGGGAAGCGGCGCTCGGAGCCTCCGTGAAAACACCGACGCCGACCGGGACGGTGGATCTGAAAATCCCCCCCGCCTCGCATGCCGGCAGTAAGTTGCGCCTCAAAGGGCGCGGAATTCCCGCCTCGCCCGCGGGGGATTTCTATGTCGTATTGCAGATCGCCCTGCCTCCCGCGAACGATGAGCAGGCCAAGGCAGCCTATGCCGCGATGGCCCAGGCGCTGCCCTTCAACCCTCGTGCCGGACTCGGAGTATAACCGCCATGTCGTCATTGCAAGATCGTCCGCTCACCGGAGTCATCTTCGAGGAATCCGCGGTGCTCACCGTCTCCGACTTGAGCCGCATGTGCGCCGTCGAGGAGCGGCACATCGTGGAGTACGTCGAAGAAGGTGTCTTGAACGTCGCCGAAGTCAGCTCCTCCGAATGGCACTTTACCGGTGCGGCCCTGCGCCGTGCACGGCTCGCGCTGCGCCTCGAACGGGATCTGGAACTGAATCTTGCCGGCGTCGCATTGGCGCTGCAATTGATCGAGGAACTCGAACGCCTGCGAAACGAACTTGGACGCAACTAAATGACCATCCCCGAATCCGATGCCTTCGTATTCTTCGGCGCCACCGGCGATTTGGCGTACAAGAAAATCTTCCCGGCGCTCTATGCCATGGCGCGCCGCGGCGCCCTCAACATTCCGATCATCGGCATGGCGCGGGCCGGCTGGACGCTCGAGAAGCTCAAGGCGCGCGCGCACGACAGCATCGTGCAGGACGGGGACTTCGACGCCGACGCATTCGAGAAATTGGCCGCGCAACTGCGCTATGTGGACGGCGATTACACGGCTGACGCCACCTTCGGCAAGCTCAAGCAAACCTTGGGCTCCGCGAAGCGGCCGATTCATTACCTCGCGATCCCGCCGAGCATGTTCGCCAGCGTGGTGCAGGGACTCGCGAAGTCCGGATGCGCAGAGAATGCGCGGGTCATCGTAGAGAAGCCTTTCGGGCGGGACCTCGCCAGCGCGCAGGCGCTCGATCGCACGCTGCACGAGGTCTTCGCGGAACCGGCGGTGTTTCGAATCGATCACTACCTGGGCAAGGAGGCGGTGCAGAACCTGCTGTACTTCCGCTTCGCGAATACCTTCCTCGAACCGATCTGGAACCGGGACTACGTTCGCGACGTGCAAATCACCATGGCGGAGGAGTTCGGCGTGCAGGGCCGCGGCGCGTTCTACGAGGAAGTCGGGGCGATTCGCGACGTCGTGCAAAATCACCTGCTGCAGGTCATCGCCTTGCTGGCCATGGATCCGCCCACCGGCCACGAGCCGGAGGCGATGGCGGCCGAAAAACTGCGCCTGTTCCGCGCCATGCGGCCGCTCGACCCCAAGGAGGTCGTGCGCGGTCAGTTCAAGGGCTACCGCGAGGAGGCGGGCGTCGCCAAGGATTCGCAGATCGAAACCTTCGCCGCGCTGCGTCTGCACATCGACACCTGGCGCTGGGCCGGCGTTCCGTTCTACATTCGAACGGGAAAGTGCCTGCCCATCAGCGCGACGGAGGTCACGGTGACCCTGAAGCGTCCGCCGCTCGCGATCTTCGATCCGGAGGAGATCATGCCGGCGAATTATTTCCGCCTGCGCCTGAGCCCCGAAGTGGTGATCAGCGAGGGGGCGCTGGTGAAGCGCGGCGGCGAGCACATGCACGGCGAGCCGGTCGAGTTGATCGCCCGGCATCACTCGGCGGCCGAAAAGTCGCCGTACGACCGGCTGCTCGGCGATGCCATCCGCGGCGACACGTCGCTCTTCACGCAAGACGCGTGCGTCGAGGCGGCGTGGCGGGTGGTCGATCCCGTGCTCACCGCCGCGCAGCCGGTCGTGGAATACGACCCCGGCTCCTGGGGACCGTCCGCCTCGATGGATATCGTGAATGACGGGGACCACTGGCATGATCCTGAAGCGGAGAAGACCTCCCCGTGCTGACCGGTGACGATGTGGTATTTCTCCTGGACGTCGACAATACCTTGTTGGACAACGATCGCTTCGCCGCCGATCTCGGCGCCCGTCTGCAGCGGGACTTCGGCGCCGATGAACAGGCGCGTTACTGGGCGATCTTCGCCCGATTGCGCGAACAGCTCGGCCTCGCCGATTACCTGGGAAGCCTGCAGGCGTTTCGCACCGGTCTCGACGATGACCCGCAATTGCTCGGCATGTCGGAGTTTCTGCTCGAGTACCCGTTCGCGGAGCTGCTGTTTCCGCGCGCGCTCGAGGCCGTGTCTCACTTGCACGGTCTCGGCCTGCCGGTGGTGCTCTCCGACGGCGACATCGTGTTTCAACCGCGCAAGATCCAGCGCTCCGGCATTTGGAATGCGGTCGGCGGGCGCGTCATGATCTACCTGCACAAGGAGCGCGTGCTCGATCACATGCAGCGCCGCTTCCCGGCGGACCACTATGTCATGGTCGACGACAAACCGAATCTGCTCGCAGCGATGAAAACCGTGCTGGACTCCAGGCTGACGACCGTTTTCGTGCGCCAGGGGCACTATGCGCTCGCCCCCGAGTCGAAGTCCGTCGTACCGGCGCCGGACCTGATCATCGAACGTATCGAGGACCTCATCCACTGCAACTCAACCGACTTTCGGAGGCGGCAATGAACAGCACGAAGACCCTGCACGCTCTGGGACAGAGCCTCTGGCTCGACAACATCACGCGTGAAATCCTCGACAACGGCACGTTGCGCCGCTACATCGAGGAGCTCTCCGTCACCGGGCTCACGTCGAACCCGACCATCTTCGATGAGGCGATCGGCAACACTTCGGCCTATGACGCGGGCATCCGCGAAAAAGCGGCCGCCGGCCTGTCGGGCGAGGCGCTGTTCGTCGAGCTCGCACTCGAGGACTTGCGCCGCGCCGCCGATTTGTTTCGCCCTGAATTCGACCGCACCGCGGGGATCGACGGCTGGGTCTCCATGGAAGTCTCCCCGCTGCTCGCGAACGACACCAAGACGACCATCGATGCCGCGTTGCGGATCCACAAACAGGCGAACAGGCCGAACTTGTACATCAAAATTCCCGGCACGCCGGCCGGCGTTCCGGCGATCGAGGAGGCGATCTTTGCGGGGGTGCCGGTCAATGTCACGCTGCTCTTTTCGCGCGAGCACTATCTCGCCGTGGCCGAGGCCTACATGCGCGGGATCGAACGCCGCGTCGCCGCGGGACTCGATCCGCGCATCAATTCGGTGGCGTCCTTGTTCGTGAGCCGCTGGGATCGAGCGGTCGGCGACAAGGTCCCGGCGGAACTTCGCAACCGCTTAGGCATCGCGATCGCGCAGCGCGCCTACGTGGCGCATCGCGAGCTCGTGGCCACCAAACGCTGGCGCGCGCTCGAAGCGGCCGGTGCGAGAAAACAGCGCATGTTGTGGGCGAGCACCGGGACCAAGGACCCGAAGGCTCCGCCCGGCCTGTACGTCGAAGCCTTGGCCGCCGCCGACACCATCGATACGATGCCGGAGAAGACCTTGCTGGCGTTCGCCGCCGAGGGCCGCGTGAAATCCGTGATCCCCGAGGACGGCGGCGATGCCGAACGCGTGCTCGCGGCCTTCGCGACCGCCGGCGTCGACGTCGCGGCGCTCGCGGCGCGCCTGCAAGTCGAAGGAGCGGAGTCGTTCGTGAAATCATGGGCCGAATTGATGTCGCGCATTACCGAGAAGAGCGCGGCCTTGGCGACCTCGTGAGTCCGCGCGTCAATCCCCTGGCCGGCCACCCGGCGCCCGCGGCCTCGCTGGTGGATATACCGCGGCTCATCACCGCGTATTACAGCGAGCGGCCCGACCCCGCGTTCGCCGCTCAGCGAGTCGCCTTCGGCACCTCGGGACATCGCGGCAGCTCATTCGAGTTGGGGTTCAACGAAATGCACGTGCTCGCCATCAGCCAGGCGATCTGCGAACACCGCCGGCAGCGCAATATCGACGGACCGTTGTTCATGGGCTTCGATACCCACGCGTTGTCGGCGCCGGCCTTCGCGAGCGCGCTCGAAGTCCTCGCCGCCAACGGCGTCGACGTCATGATCGCGGCGGGCGGCGAATACACGCCGACCCCGGCCATTTCGCGCGCCATTCTCGTGTACAACCGCGGACGAACCAGCGGCCTGGCCGACGGCATCGTCATCACGCCCTCGCACAATCCTCCCGACAGCGGCGGGTTCAAGTACAACCCGCCGAACGGCGGACCGGCGGACTCCGACGTGACGAAGGGAATCGAGGTGCGCGCGAACGCCCTGATGGGAGCGGCGGCCGGAGACATCAAGAGGATCGGATTCGCCGCGGCTCGGCGCGCCGCCACCACGCACGCCCACGACTACCTCGAAGACTATGTCGCAGACTTAGGCACCATATTGGACATGGATCTGATACGCGGCTCGCGGATCCGGATGGGAGTCGATCCGCTCGGCGGCGCGGGCGTGCATTACTGGCCGCGCATCGCCGAAGTCTACCGGCTCGATCTCACCGTGGTGAACATCGACGTCGATCCGACGTTCCGGTTCATGACTCTCGATTGGGACGGGAAGATTCGCATGGACCCCTCTTCGTCATATGCGATGCAGCGGCTCATCGAGCTCAAGGACCGATACGACATCGCCTTTGCGTGTGATACGGACCATGACCGGCACGGCGTGGTCACGGCGAGCAGCGGCTTGATGCCGCCGAATCACTATCTGGCCGTGGCGATCGACTATTTGTTTCGTCATCGCACCCGCTGGCGGGCGGATGCCGCGGTCGGCAAAACCGTCGTGAGCAGCGCCATGATCGATCGCGTCAGCGGCCGGCTCGGACGCAAGCTGTACGAGGTGCCGGTGGGATTCAAATGGTTCGTCGAGGGCCTCGTCGACGGCAGCCTGGGGTTCGGCGGCGAGGAAAGCGCCGGCGCGTCGTTCAGCCGCATCGACGGTGCGGTATGGACCACCGACAAGGATGGCATCGTGCCGGCGCTGCTGTCGGCGGAAATCACCGCGCGCACCGGCCGCGATCCGGGCGATGCCTACCGCACCCTGTCCGAGGAGCTCGGCGCGGTGTTCGCCAACCGCGTCGACGCCCCGGCGAACGCGGATCAGAAAACAAAGCTCGGCAAACTCGATCGCCGGCAGGTGAAGATCACCGAACTCGCCGGCGAACCGATCGATCAGATTCTGACCCATGCGCCCGGCAACGAGGCGGCCATCGGCGGCGTCAAGGTCGTCTCGAAGGGCGGCTGGTTCGCCGCGCGCCCCTCGGGCACCGAGGATATCTACAAGATCTACGCCGAGAGTTTTCACGACGAGGCCCATCTCGGCCGGCTGATCGCCGAGGCGCAGCGCATCGTCGATGCCGCGCTCGCCTGAGCCTGTCTGAGTATTCCACGTGGCCGCGACTGTAAGATGACTCGCCTGCGCCGCCTTGCCCGCCGTCCCTGACACGCCGTCGCCGAGCGCCACGGCCAAGCGGCTGCTGCCGTGGCTCGTGGCGGTCGGATTTTTCATGGAGTCGCTCGACACGACGATTTTGAACACGGCCGTGCCCGCGATTGCGCAGGCGCTCAAGGTACCCCCGCTCAGCATGAAGGCCGTGCTCGCGAGCTACACGCTGAGCCTTGCCGTATTCATCCCCATCAGCGGTTGGATGGCCAATCGATTCGGCACGCGCCGGGTGTTTGCGGCGGCGATCGCCATCTTCACGCTCGGCTCGTTTCTATGCGGCATTTCCAACGAGATCCACCTGCTCGTGGCCTGCCGCATCCTGCAAGGCTGCGGCGGCGCGCTGATGCTTCCGGTGGGACGGCTCACCATGGTGCGCACCTTTGCCAAATCCGAACTCATCGGCGCCATGAGTTTCGTCGCCATTCCCGGTCTCATCGGTCCCATGTTGGGACCTCTGCTGGGCGGCGTGATCATCGCGTATTTCCACTGGAGCGTGATCTTTTTCGTCAACATACCAATCGGCCTGGGCGGCCTGTACATGGTCTACCGGCATCTGCCCAATTACCGCGAACTGCGCAACTATCCGCTCGACATCGTGGGTTTGGTGCTGTTCGGCGCGGGTGTTTCCCTGCTCTCCTACGTGCTCGAAGTGTTCGGCGAAACGAGTTTGAGCGGACGCGAGATGCTGGGGTTGCTGGCCATCGCCGCCGCGCTGCTCGCAGCCTACGGCCTGCACTCGGTGCGCACGCCGCATCCCTTGCTGCAACTGCGCCTGCTGCGCATCCGCAGTTTCCGCGTCGCGGTCTCCGGCAATCTGTTCACCCGCCTCGGGATCGGCGGCATTCCCTTCCTGCTGCCGCTGCTGTACCAGGTCGGTCTGGGATTCACACCGATCCAATCCGGCTTGCTCATCATGCCCCAGGCGCTCGCGGCGATGTCGCTGAAGCTCACCATGCCGCACATCTTGAAAAAATTCGGCTACCGCGGGGTGCTGATCGCCAACACCGTCATGCTGGGGCTGATGATCTTCCTATTTTCGACCATCGATGCCGTCACGCCGGTGTGGATGATCGTGGCGATGGCCTTCACCTACGGTTTTCTGACGTCCCTGCAATACACCAGCATGAACACCCTGGCATACGCGGACGTGAATGAACGCGAAGCGAGCGGCGCGAGCACCATCGCGAGCACGGTTCAACAGATGGCGGTGAGCTTCGGCGTCGCCGCGGCATCTCTCGCCGCCGCGGTGTTCCTTCCGGACCGCCTGCATGCGAGCTCCGCGCAAATGATTCACGGCATCCATCTGGCGCTCTGGGTGCTCGGCGGATTGACCATCGTATCGACCATCGTGTTCAACGCGCTCAAAGCCGGCGATGGCGACGCCGTGAGCCGCCACAAGGCGGAGGTCACTCCTTCTTGATCTCGTGTCCGCCGAACTGATTGCGCATCGCCGCGAGCAGTTTGTCGGAGAACGAATCGGAGTCGCGTGAAGTCAGACGTTGGAGCAGCGATAGCGTGATGACGGGCGCGGGCACCCCCAGCTCGATGGCCTCGGCGACGGTCCAGCGGCCCTCGCCCGAATCCGCCACGTAGGGTGCGATGCCCTTCATCGTCGGATTCTTCTGCAGGGCGTCGGACGTCAGATCGAGCAGCCATGAGCGCACCACGCTGCCGTAGCGCCAGATCTCGGCGATCTGGTGCAGGTCGAGTTTGAATTCGGATTTGTGCTCGAGAATCGAGAGTCCCTCGGCGTACGCCTGCATCAGGCCGTACTCGATGCCGTTGTGAACCATCTTGGTGAAATGACCCGAGCCCACGGCGCCGACCCGGCCCCAACCCCGGTCGGGCGCCGGCGCGAGCGTCTCGAAGATCGGGCGCAGTCGTTCGCACACGGCCTCATCGCCGCCGATCATCAGGCTGTACCCCTCGGCGAGACCCCACACCCCGCCGCTCGTGCCGGAGTCGACGTAGTGAATCTTGCGCGGCGCGAGCGCGGCGGCACGGCGCTGGGTGTCGTGATAATTCGAATTGCCGCCGTCGATGATGGTATCGCCCGCGGCCAGCAACGGCGTGAGGTCGGTGATGGTCCCGTCGGTGATCGGGCCGGCCGGCACCATCAGCCAGAGCACGCGCGGCGCTTTCAGTTTGGCGACCAGTTGTCCGAGCGAGGCGGCCGTTCCGGCGCCTTTTTGTTCGAGGGCCGTGCGCGCGGCATCCGCCGGGTCGTAGCCCACCACCGTGTGCCCGCCGCGCATCAACCGCTGCGCCATGTTGGCGCCCATGCGCCCCAAGCCGATCATTGCGATTTCCATACGAATGCAACCTTTAGGTTAGGAACGCCTGACTTTTCAGTATAGATCCCGGCGCGACACGAGGTACAGCAGAGTGTGACAGCGGGAATTCAAGCGGGCTTCAGGATGGCCATGACCGCGGGACTGCCCACCGGCTCGAAGCGGCCGGTGAATTGCAAGGCGCCCGAGGCCGCGCTGATGCGGAACGAGGTGATCGAGTCGCCCTTTTGATTGCAGGAATAGAGAAACTCTCCGCCGGGATCGATGGCCAGGCATTTGGGATAGTCCGCATGCACCCAGGTCTCGGTAATCAAGCGCAATTGGCCGTCATCCGCCACCGCAAAGATCGACACGGCGTTGTGCAATCGGTTTGACACATACAGGAATCGCCCATCGGCCGTGACGATGATTTCGGCGGACAGATTGCTGCCGCTGAATTTCGGCGGCAAGGTCGAGAGGAGTTGCTTGAGCCTGAAGGCCCCGCGGCCGGCCTCGTAGTCATAGACGGCGACCTTGGAGTCGTGTTCGTACAGATTGTAGAAAATTCGTCCGTTCGGGTGAAAGACGAAATGACGCGGTGCGGAACCCGAGGGTGCCGCAATCACCGGCGCATCGGCCGGCAGCAGCCGGCCGGCCTGTGCATCGAAACGCCAGACCAAGGTCAGATCGAGTCCCGCATCGTTGGCGATGATGAATTGTCCGCCCGGATCCGCCGCGACCATGTGCGGATGCGGGCTGTCGTGGTCGCTGACCGCGAACTGCCCGGGCGGATCATCCACCGCGCGGGCGCGATGCCGCGGGCCCACGCTCGGCCGCACGTCGGTGGGCTCGCCCAAGGCGCCATCGGGGCCCACCGGGAACACGGCGACATTGCCGCCGCCGTAATTGGCGACGAATACGAACCTGCCGGATGGGTGCACGCTCAAGTGCGAAGGGGTGGTTCCGGCCGAACTCGAGGCGCTCAATCGCCTGATCGATGAGCTCTCGGGATCGATCGCGTACGAGACCACCGCGCCGCTGCGTGTGCCTTGATAATTGTCGATTTCACTGATCGCATACAGCCGGGTCTGCGCCGGATTGAGGGCGAGCCACGAGGGATTGCGAATGTCGTCGAAGACCTGCACCTGGGTCAGCGCACCGGTGGCCGAATCCAAACGAAACAGATAGATGCCGCCGCCGTTCGGCGTGTACGTGCCGACATAGGCATAGGTGTACGGCGGCGGCGCATGCGCCGGCGCTGCGCGCACCCGGCGGAGACTAGCCGCCGGGGCGCTGAGCAGCGCGGCGCTGCGGAGGAATTCGCGGCGTGTGGTTCTCAACGATTCGTCCCTCACCCGCGGTGGGTTCCCGAGCGGTCAGTCGTTCAGGAACAGGGTAATGCTGGTCGCGGTAAAGGAAAAGGTCGGCGGGGCATATTGCCCGGCGGCCGTCAGGCAAAGATCTGTAAAGTCAGATCTTCATCCATCCACGGCGATGCGTCATCAGGGGACTCGCGTCAGTGCCCCGGCGTTACTGAACCGGCTTCGATTGGTCGGCCGCGCTCGGCGCGGGTTCGGCGGGCACATCCGGAGCATTCGAGCGTCGTTGTTGTTTCGCGTCCTGTCGAGCTTTCCGGGCAGCCTCTTTTTGTTTCTTCGCATGACGGTAATTCGGCTTGGCCACATAGGTCTCCTGATCAATTTCCCGAGTAATGATTTTTCTGCTCTCAATCTTACTCCGCCTGCACCGAAACGCGAACCGATAAGCGGTGCCTGCCGCCGCCGACGATCACCCCGCGCAGCGGCGACACGTCGCCGAAATCGCGGCCCCATGCGATGACGATGTGCCCGGTCGTGACGCGCACGTCATTGGTCGGATCGAGGTCGATCCAACCGAATGGCGGACAAAACACCGAAACCCAGGCATGCGAGGCATCTGCCCCGAGCAGGGCCGCATCCGCCCCCGGCGGCGGGGTCGTGCGCAGATAGCCGCTGACGTAGCGCGCCGCGAGACCGAGCGAGCGCAAGGCCGCGAGCATGATGTGCGCGAAATCCTGACAGACGCCGCGGCGGGCCTCGAAGGCCTCGATCACGGACGTGTTGACATCCGTGCTGCCCGGTTGGTAGGTGAAGTCGCGGTGAATCTTGTGCATCAGGTCCAGGGCACCCTCGAGCGCGGGGCATCCCGGCGCGAAGCAATCCGCCGCATAATCGGTGAACCGCTGTTTGACCCGCACATAGCTCGATTCCATCCGGAAGCGGCTGGCGTCGAGATGCGCGGCGCCCAGGGGCCGACCGGAATAAGTCAACCCGTCGCGGACCTGTTCCCACGGATCGCCCGCCGCGGCCGCGGCGGCAGGCGGGGTGCTCACGTCGACACCGACTTCGGCCAGCACCTCCAGACGCTCGTGCGGCAGATCGTATTCGAGCCGGGTGACGACGTTGCCGAAGGCATCCACATCCTCCCGCCGCGTGGAGGGTTCCGGCGTGAGCTCGAGCGTGCGGAAACGACAGACCTGATGGGCCGAGTCGCGAGGCGCCAGATGCAGCAATTGATGAGAATGAGCGACATTTCCGCCGTAGTGGTAGACGGTTTGATGACGTACTCGATAACGGATCGTCTCGCTCACGCCGCAACCGTATGAATATCGACGTCGATGAGTGAAAAATGCTTCAAGGACAGTCGATCGGAGAGCCTGCCGGCGGCCGCCCCGAGAGCGTCCAACTGTTCCGCCAGTGCCTGGCGCGCACGCACCGCGCGGGCGCTGTCCCCGTCGATGGCGCTCAATTGCATCTCTTCGACCTGCGCCACCGCCTCATCGAGGGTGTCGTCGGGCGATCCGCCGAGCGAGGCGGCGATGCGCACCAGCGAATGCGCGATCGCATGCCACTGAAAGGCGAGCGCCCTGGGGTTGGTCTGATCGAACACCAGGAGATCGATGGTGGGCCCCAGCAGCGGCGACGCGAGATAACGCGTCCGATAGGTGATGGTGCTGTCGCCGATGTCGAGCAGCCATTCGAGTTCGCTTTGAATGGGAGTGTTCCCGGCTTTGAGCCTCTGCGAGAGTAATTCGGCCAGGAATTGCAGACGCTCCAGACGGCGGCCGACCATCATCAGCCGCCAGCCATCGTCCTGCGTCATGTCGTCGAGCGCAAACCCGGCGAGAGCCGCGAGCGACAGCAGCACCGCGTCCAAGGTTTCGCGCGGATCGCGCTTCGCGTGCGACGCTTCCTGGAATTCACGCTGCAGCACGCTGATGGCGCGCCAGTTCTCCGCGGAGAGGCGGCTGCGCGCCTGGGCGGCGCACCATCCGAGCCGGTGCAGGTCCGCGCCAAGCCCCAGGGGATTGGCCTCGTCGAACAACGGCAGCGCCCCGTCGACGCGTTTCGAGAGCGCGATGAAATGCGCGCAGGTCTCCACCGCCTGCGGCCACAGCAAAGCGTTGGTGCGCACCCGCAACGTCGCGCGCAGCAGCCGCGCCTTGTCCTCACAGCGCTCGCTGTAGCGCCCCATCCAGAAAAGATTCTCGGCCAATCGCGACGGCAGATCGTCGTGGCGCGCGCCGCTGCGCGGCGCCGCGCTCGACGGGCCGGCATCGTCGATCGAGCGGCGGTCCGGCGCCAGCACCCAAACGTCCTTGCTGCCGCCGCCGCGCTGCATGGAGACGATGTCCGCGGCGTCCGAGGCGATGCGGGCAAGGCCGCCCGGCATGACGCGATAGCCCGATTCGGTGGCGATCGCGTAGACCCGGATGCCGAGTGCGCGGGGCGCGAATCCGTGAGCGCCGCCGCCGCGCCACACGGGCGCCTGGGAATACGCCAGCCGCTCCTGGGCGACATAGGCTTGCGGACGCGCTTTGAGGCGTCTGATCAAGTCGTTGCGCGCGTCCGCTTCCAGATCGCGGCCGAAAACGGCCGGAAAATTCTGATTCGGGAAGGCCGGCTTGATGACGAGGCGTTCGATGTCCTCGAGCACGCGATCGAGCGCCAGTTGCTCGCCGCACCACCAGGTGGCAACCGAGGGCAGGCGCAATTTCTCTCCCAGAAGCTTTTCGGCCGCGGCAGGCATGAAACCCATCCACGCGGCGGACTCGAGCACGCCGCTGCCGAGGCCGTTGGCGAGCACGACTCTGCCGGCGCGCACCACACCGATGAGACCGGGCACACCGAGCGCGGAATCGGCGCGCAGTTCCACCGGATCGCAGAAATCATCGTCGAGCCTGCGCAAAATCGCGTGCACCCGGCGCAGTCCACCGAGCGTCTTCAGGTACACGGTATCGCCGCGCACCGTGAGGTCGTGCCCTTCCACCAGCGGCAGCCCCAATTGCCGCGCCAGATAGGCATGCTCGAAATAGGTCTCGTTGAAGGAACCCGGCGTGAGTACGACCGCCAACGGCGCCTCGCCCGGCGGCGCATGACGCAACAGATTTTCCCGCAAGGTGGCAAAGAATCCGCCGAGCGACCGCACGCCGAGGTCCGCCAGCAAGTCCGGAAATACCCGCGACACGATGTGCCGATTCTCCAATGCGTAACCCGGTCCGGAAGGCGTTTGTGTACGGTCGGCCAACGCCCACCAGCGGCCGTCCGCCGCGCGCGCAATATCCACGGCATACACATGCAGCCAACGGCCGCCGGGCGGAGCGATCCCATGGCAGGGCCAGAGAAAATTCGGATGACCGAACGGCAATTCCGCCGGCAACGTACCGTCGGCCAACAACGCTTGCGCGCCGTAGAGATCCGCGAGCAATGCATCGAAGAGTTCCGCCCGCTGCGCCACGCCGAGTTCGATCTCGCCCCACTCCGCGGCGGTCAGCAGGATCGGCAGGGGATCGAGCACCCACGGACGATCGCGTCCCTGCGGATCGGCATATACGTTGTAAGTCACGCCGTTTTCCACGATCAAGCGCCGCGCCAACTCGGCACCGCGGCGCACGGCCTCCGCGCCGTCGCTCACCAATGCATCGATCAGCGGACGCCAATGCGTCCGCACGTCCCCCGAACCATCGAGCAATTCGTCGTACCTGCGTACATCGCTCACATAGGTTTCAAGTCGCGCTTCGGCCATCACTCATTTGCGCAAATCGAGCGTGAACGGAAATTCCGCATCGGTGACGGGAACCGGCGGCGGCATCGTGCCAGGCGTATGCCCCATGCGGAAGAAGCGCGCCAGGCGCCGGCTCTCCGCTTCGAAGGAGTTCACCGGAAATCGCTCGTGGCTCAAGCCGCCCGGGTGAGTGACGTGATATTGGCAGCCTCCCTGGGAACGATTCATCCAGGAATCGAACAGATCGAATGTCAGCGGCGCCTGCACGCCGATGGAGGGATGCAGCGCGGATGCGGGGCTCCACGCCTTGTAGCGCACCGCGCCGACGTACTCGCCGACCGTTCCGGTCGCCCGCAGCGGTACCGCGCGGCCGTTGCAGGTGACGAGGAAGCGGTTCGGGGCGAGGCCCGACACCTTCACCTGGAGCCGCTCCACGGAAGAATCCACATAGCGCACGGCGCCGCCCGGCGTGCCCTCCTCGCCCATGACATGCCAGGGCTCGAGGGCCTGGCGGATTTCGAGCTGCATGCCGCGCGTGGCGAAGTCGCCGTACTTCGGAAAGCGGAATTCGAAATGCGGCGCGAACCATCCGCTCTCGAGGGGAAATCCCTCCTCGCGCATTTCCGTGATCACATCCGCGAAATCCTGTTCCACGAAGTAAGGCATGAGGAATCGGTCATGCAGCTCCGTGCCCCAGCGCACGAGCGCAGGCGGTGCGTAGGGCTTGCGCCAGAACCTCGCCACCATCGCCCGCAGCAGCAGCTGCTGCGTGAGACTCATGCGCGCGTGCGGCGGCATTTCGAAAGCCCGCATCTCGAGCAGCCCGAGCCGGCCGGTCGGTCCGTCCGGCGAATACAGCTTGTCGATGCAGAATTCGGTGCGGTGCGTATTGCCGGAGACATCGATCAGCAGATTGCGCAGCAGCCGGTCGATCAGCCACGGCGGCACGGTCGCGCGCTCCGGCGGAAACTGGCGGAAGGCGATCTCCAGTTCGTAGAGCGAGTCGTTGCGCGCCTCGTCCACGCGCGGCGCCTGCGAGGTGGGTCCGATGAACAGTCCCGAGAAAAGATACGACAGCGACGGATGATTGTGCCAATAGCTCAGGAGGCTGCGCAGCAGGTCGGGACGGCGCAGGAACGGGGAGTCCGGGGCGCTTACCCCCCCGAGCACGATGTGATTGCCGCCGCCGGTGCCGGTATGCCGGCCGTCCAGCATGAATTTCTCCGTGGCCAAACGCGTCTCGCGCGCCGCTTCATACAGGAACGTGGTCCGGTCCACGAGCTGTCCCCAGTCGACGGACGGATGAATGTTGACCTCGATGACGCCCGGATCCGGGGTCACGCGAAAATTGCTGATGCGCGGATCGTTCGGCGGCTCATAGCCCTCGAGAATGATCGGCTGATCGAGCGCTTCGGCGGCGGCTTCCACGGCGGCGACGAGCTCTACGTAGTGTTCGAGCTCGCGCGCCGGCGGCATGAATATGTAAAGCACACCGTTGCGCGGCTCGGCACACATCGAAGTACGCGCGATCCAGGCGGCGGATTCCTTCGCGCGTGGCGGCCGCTGCTCGAAGGACTCGTCACGCGCAGACGCCTCACGCAGCGGCAATTCGCGCCGGTCTGCCTGCCATTCATCCGCCGCCGCATCGGCCGCCGCGGCCGCCGCATCGCGTTCGCGGAACTGCCGGCGAATCTGCGCGTGGGGCAACAGGGCGGGGAAACTGCGCGACGGATCCGGCGCATGAATGAAGGGATAGTCGCCCTTCGCGGTCCACGGCTGCGAATCCAGCGGCAAGCGATAACCGATCGGGGAATCGCCCGGAATCAAATAGCAGCGCTCGCTGCGCAGGAACCACGGACCGGTGCGCCAGCCGGCGCCATCGTCGGTGCGCATGATGGGCAGCACGTGCCCGATGGTGCGCTCCAATCCTTGCTCGAACACCTTGGCGAGGCGCGCCCGCTCCATGGGATCCTCGAGGCGCGAATCGAAGGGGTCGACGTTGGTCGGCAGGCGCCGCTCGCGCCACAAATAGTAAAAGGCGTCTTCGTAGGCAGGAAACACGTACTGCGGGTCGAGGCCCAATTGCAGGGCGACGCGCGCGAGGAAGCGACGCGCGGTGGCCTCGGTCACGTCGGTGCCTGTGCGTTCATCGGCGATGAGCGCCGGATTCGCCCAGAGCGGCTCGCCATCCTTGCGCCAATAACAATTCAACGACCAGCGCGGCAGCTGCTCGCCCGGGTACCACTTGCCCTGACCGAAATGCGCGAGGCCCGCCGGTGCGTATCGGTTCTTGAGCCGATGATAGAGATCGGCGGCGAGCTTGCGCTTCGCGGGCCCGAGCGCGGCGGTGTTCCACTCGGCGCCATCGGCATCGTCGATCGACACGAAGGTCGGCTCCCCGCCCATGGTCAACCGCACGTCCATCGCATCGAGATCGGCGTCGACCGCGCGCCCCAATGCTTCGATGCACGACCACTCGACATCGGTATAGGGCTTCGTGACCCGCGGTGCCTCCCACACGCGCCGCACGCTCATTTTATGATCGAACGAGGTCTCGCACTCATCGACGGCGCCGCTGATGGGTGCGGCGGCGGACGGCTCCGGCGTGCACGCGAGCGGAATATGCCCTTCGCCGGCGAGCAGACCCGACGTGGGATCGAGTCCGATCCAGCCGGCGCCGGGCAAATACACCTCGCACCAGGCATGCAGGTCGGTGAAGTCCTCGCTCGCCCCGACCGGCCCGTCGAGCGCCTTGACATCGGGCACCAGTTGAATCAGATACCCGGACACGAAGCGTGCCGCGAGGCCGAGCTGGCGCATCAGCTGGACGAGCAACGCGGCCGAGTCCCGGCATGAGCCCGAGCGGCGCGCCAGGGTCTCCTCCGGCTCCTGCACGCCGGGCTCGAGACGGATCAAGTATTTGATGTCGGCGGCGAGACGCTGATTGATGCCGACGATGAAATCGATGGTGCGGCAGCGTTCGCGCGAGACGGTGGCGAGATAACTCTCGATCAGCGGCGTTGCCGGGGCCTTCAGCAAGTACGGCACCAATTCGCGGCGCTCGTTCGAATCGTACTTGAAGGGAAATTCCTCCGCATACGGCGTCAGAAAGAAATCGAAGGGATTGAGCACCGACATCTCGGCGACCAGGTCGACCTCGACGCGCAGCTCCTGGGTCTGCTTCGGAAACACCAACCTCGCCAGATAATTCGCCTGTGGGTCCTGCTGCCAATTGATGAAATGCTCGGTCGGCTGCACGCGCAGCGAAAAACTCAGGATCCGCGTCCGGCAATGCGGTGCCGGCCGCAGCCGCACGACCTGGGGGCTGAGGCTCACCAGGCGGTCGTAGCGATAGTGGGTGACGTGATTCAGAGCGACATGGATCGACAAACAGCATCTCCGGCACGCACCATGACGGTGCACAGTAAAACGGCGGCTATCGCGCCAGCCCACCAGTGTATAACGCGCGCCCGTCGAATTATCGGCGACTGATGATGACTCGCCCTGGAAATCGCGCGATTTCGCGCATCGGCACTCGCAGCGCCGACAACCGATCCTCGGTCGGTAGGGGCATGACGGCGTAGCCCTCCGCCAGCGATCCCCATCGCCGGGCGAACTCATCGAGCGTCGCGATCCCTTGACCGGGATCCTGACTCAACCCCAGGTCGAATTCATCCCGGTAGTTCACGA